>Ga0315284_10007396_pt1 | contig 15693 bp, 16 predicted proteins | sample YL17G09_16_MG_FD_203696 | JGI IMG/M metagenome (GOLD analysis project Ga0315284, IMG submission 203696) | Sediment microbial communities from Yellowstone Lake, YNP, Wyoming, USA - YL17G09_16 | ecosystem: Environmental > Aquatic > Freshwater > Lake > Sediment | place: USA: Wyoming | collected... | reverse complement strand
TTCCTGCACCTGCAGCCATAGAATACTGAAGTGCTTTTGTTGTGGTTGGTTCTAATCCAAGCAAACTTCCAATTAACGACGCTGCAGTATAGGCAGTGAATGCCCATAATAAACCTGTCATTAACCCTCCAGAAATAGTTGGATTAGCATATTTGCCACCCATTACTGCTTTAAACTTATCCATCCCAGTTGCACCCTCTTCAAATATTCCTGTTGAGACAGGCTCAGGTGTTTTTGGAAAAAATGTATTTATACCTTCTTTAAATTGTTCTGGCGTCATAGAACCTACAGGACCTGTATCAGTTCCAGAAACAAAGTTTGCACCGTTTGCACCACTAACCACCTTCGTTTCTAAACTAATCATAAATGCAAATGCAAAGAGTGCAATAACTAAGTTTACAATTAATAAAATACCTTCACTTCTTTTTCTTACTTCACTCTTTTTTTTATTTTTCACCATCTTTTTATCTTATTTTTAATCAATCAACTTCAAATGTTTCCCATCCAATACACTCTTCATCAAGATTATATTTAGCTTTATATTTTCCTCTGCCCAATTCATTTGTTTGACTTCCAAGACAAGAATAACCATAATTGTTTCCTATTATCTCCTCTCCCGCTGTTATAATTTTATTATCTTCATTTAAAATTTTAACTTGGAATAGATGGCCCTTATAGCCATGTGAGTTTATAACACAAGTAACTCTTTCATATAAACTAAATACTCTTCTATCTTTTCCAATAATTTCATCAGAATCAATAGATCCATTATTATCCATATCATTTAATCTATTACAAATAAAATATTCATCAATTCTCTTTTCTGTATTTCGTGTTGGTTGAATTTGATATTGTGGTGTCGTTTGCGCCCCATTATAAACATTCACAGTTGCGCCTCTTGGTCCTTCAATCTCGTTTTCTATTGTAGAAACCATAGCAGTTGTTAATGCTGTTTCAGCTAAATTTGCAGCAAATGCATCTCCATAAGTTGAACATCCATTTGTCCCAACAACTAATCCAGCACCTAAAACTATTCCTGCTAATCCTCTTCCCATTCTGCTTTTAATTTTTTGTATATTCATTTTTTGTGATTATGTTGTTATTTTACAGTTACAACATTATTTATAAACCTTTGCTATATTTCAATTCCTGTCTTAACAGCTTCCTTTACAATTGTTGCTCTTTTTTTTAATTTATTAAACTCTTCATTAGTATAGCATAAAAAATCCACAGGATAATTTTCATTCCAGTAATCATACAATTTTGGGGTTCTTTTATAACTAATTATCCCCATAAATATATCACTTACAATTATTAAATCAAAATCACTCAATTCATGAGTTTTGCCATTTGCACGGCTGCCAAATAATATTATCTTTTTAATTGGCATTTCTTTAGATAACATATCCTTAAATCTCTTTACAATAATCAAATCTTCTTTTCTACCCATTTTAATACCTCGCCTGTAATATTTATAAATTCTAAAACATCTTTTTCTTTAAATTTATTTGCAGGAATATCATTGCCAATAATTCCATACCTTGATTCAGTGTAAATTCCAGAAAGTAATTTTACTTTTTTTAATAATTCTTCTGGTAAATTTCCCATTCTGCTTAAAATTACCAAATCATGTATTTTAATAAGCTTCTTTTTTTCTTTTATTAATAATGCTTTTATTGCCTTTTCAATTGATTGCTGACACCAAAAAGCAGAAGCATAATAATCTTTGCTGTTAAAACTATTTTTTGCAGTATTAAAATCAATTTTTGATTGCATTAACCAGTTTGTTTCTTCTTTCATTTTTATTTTTTTTATTTACATTTCACCTCTGCTTTCTCTCACAGTATTGTAAGTTTTGACAATTAATCCCTGAATGGCATTTCCTGACGGCGCAGGTGTTGATGTTCCTTGACTTCCAGCAAATGTTGTTGTGCTTGGTTCTCCTCCAAAAGTCTGCCCTGCTCCTCCAGCTCCTGGCGCAGCAGGTGTGCTTAAAGTAGTTTTTGCTGCTGGTTTTTCCTTGCCTTTGACAATTTCAATTTCATAACCTTTATTTACAAATACCCCAAGGTAATTTGATTTAGCCCCACAATCACCATATGAACCACAAACATAATTTTCAAGCACAGCAGTTGATTCTTCTAAACAATAACAGTTTTCAACGCAACTTTTTCCACCAAGTACTTTTTTCTCATATTTTACAATGCAAGTTTGCGTTCCTACACTGCATTCACTCTGCCCTCCACTCCAAAAATTAAGCCCAGGGGAAAATTTTGGTGTGCATTTTCCTTCAGCATATCTTTCATCGCCTTTAATATTAAGATTCATAGCTAAAATTGATTCTTTTACTTCATCTCTTTTTGTATTGCCAGTTAATTTTGAAGCTGCACTGCCAATCATCTGCGGGATTGATTCAACTATTCCTGCAGAATTTTTTTTATCTTTCAAATCCATTGGTATCCACATACAATCCCATTTATCATTATTCAAGCAATCACTTGTTTTATTCATAAGAATGCAGTTTTGCCATCTATTAACAACACAACCTGCCTGGGAGAAGTCCTCTTTTTCCCCAATGAAGTTTTCAATACAAATTTCTTTTCTAAAATCTTCACAAGGTTCTACTATTTCTTCTCCCATAAAACAGATGTGTCGATAGTGTCGTGAACCAACACTGTCAGTATCAGGTTTTTTATTGTCATAATAGCACCAAGACTCTCCATTTTTGTAATCTTTGCCATTGCTTGTCTTGTAACAATTTATATCTTTGCAAATATGCTCTCCATAAGTTGCCCCGCTTGCTTTGGCGCAAATTGTTCCTTTTCCAAGATATTCACAGTTGCCGCAGCTCTTGCTTCCAGACTGGCAGCTCTCTTCTGGTTTTTTTACCTTAGTCCAGTAATTTACATCATTTACTTTAGAAGAATCATAAATATTTGCAGTATTTCCGCATGTATCAACAAAATAAATTTTTCCATCTTTGCAGCTTGTTTTAGTTGTTCTTGCACACTCTGTATTAAATTCAGGATTAGTGCATAAATAATCTTGATAAAATCTGACAGAAGTTCCATTAGTCACTCCTGTTCCTAAAGCTTGCGCATTGCAGTCACCTCTTGTTATGAATTTGCAGGTATTTGAGAATTCTTTTTCAAAAACACATGCCCCAACATCTTGTGAAGTTGCTAAAATCAAGCATGAAAGCTCGTCTTTAATATCTGTTCTAAAATCTGTCTGCAATCCATATTGCCCTGACATTTTTTTGCATCTTTGCAGTGTTGTGTAAGACGCTTCTGTTCCTAAAATACAGCACCCTAAATTGCACTGGGGAATCTTGCAGTTTGCAACGCCGCTCCATGAGCCATTTGAAGCTTTGCATGTTCCTTCAGCAGTATTTTCCATGCAGATTCCTTCATCAGAATCATAACAGCACCCCTTTTTGCAATACGAAGTTGATTCACATAGGGTTGGAGTTGTCAGAAATTTAGAATCACATTGTTCTTTTGGAGCATTTTGGCACCATAATCCTAATTTTGTTTTTTCACAGCAAAAGCTCACTTCGTTCGCTGCTGATGTCAAATTAATTGAAATAATTAAAACTAATACAAATAAGACAACTATTTTAATTTGTGCATGTTTATTTTTTATCATCTCTTTGTTTATCCTTTTTTTGTTTATTTCCTTTTAAGGAAGGTGTGTGAAAGGAAACGTAGTTTCTTCACTGTCTTCATTAAGGGAAGATGTGTGAGAGGAAACCGTAGGTGTCCTTCATTCTCATTATTCTTTTTTCTCTTTCTATGTTTTTATTATTATCTATACTTTTGTTCATGTTTGTTTTTATTTTGTTTTTGAAATTCCACCATTATTTTCCTTGTTTATTCATGGGTTGATTCGTTTGTTTTTTTCATTTATAATATTATACTCTCTTTTATCTATTTAATAATCGTCGCTTTGGACGAGCCGGGAATCGAACTCGGATGACCCTGGCGACGACAGAGTGCATTAGCCATTATGCTACTCGCCCAACATAAATAGAAAGATTTAAATAATGCCTTACATTGAATATCATTGACGACAGAGTGCATTACTTTTATGCTATTTTTTATTTTTTTATTTTTATATCTGCTCATTTTCATCTTTATTTTTTTACTTTGTTTTTGAAATCCTGCCATTGTTTTCCTTGTTTATTCATGAGTTGATTCGTTTGTTTTATTTTTCTTAATTTTTATTTTTTGCATCCTTTCATTTTAATCCTATCCATACCCTTCAGGAAATACTAAACTTCTTGATGCAAAATTAAACTGCTCTTTAGTATTCCTGTCACTTACAAAATATAATGTTGTTCCATCACCCTGCTTTTGCTTTTCAACTCTTATTTCTGGATAGAGAGTCATGTAAATTGCAGGGTCACTATCGCCATATCTTGCTTCAAAATTTAATATTGAAGTTGATAGCATAATTAATTCATATAAATTGCTTGGTATTTTAAATTCAAAGCTACCATAACTATTCTTATCATTTCCACGCGAAACACTTAAACTTGCATCTGACTTGATAACTAAATTTTCAGGAACTAACTGAACAGAACTATCACCAGAAGTCGTGCTGACACTATACCCTCTGTTTTCTAACTTGCTTTTAGTGCTTTCAAAGCATTTTTTAACTTCTGAGTTTATTTGTTTTTTAATTTCAGTTTCAACTTTATTTAATATTAATGGCTGCTGCATCATGCATGTATCAAAATTCTGATTTGTATAACAGAGATATTCAAATTCCTTGCCTTCATACATATAACTTGCTGGGGGTTCAGTACTTCCGCCCTGAGAAGTTATAGTCGAAACTTTTTCTTTAATTGCTTTATTATTTTCAATGCAATTTCTTAAATCTGCTTTAACATCAAATTCTGCTCCAGTAAATCTGTCAACAATTCCTCTGGCTTTATCACTGACTAAGAAAAATATTACAATAGCTGCCACAATCACAATTGCAATTATTATAAATATTGTAATTTGCCCCTTTTTACTCCTCTTTTTATTTCTTATTTTTATCATCTCTTTGTTTGTCTTTTTTTTGTTTATTTCCTTTTAAGGAAGGTGTGTGAGAGGAAACATAGTTTCTTCACTGTCTTCATTAAGGGAAGATGTGTGAGAGGAAACCGTAGGTGTCCTTCATTTTCATCTCTTTTTCTTTTTTTATTTAATTTCTCATTTCCTAACGATAAACTCATTTATAAATTATTTCTTTTTATAGTTTGATTAATATCTTAAGTCATAAGTCCTTCTGGCTGAACTATTATTGAGCAGGTTCCTGGCTTGTTTTCCCAGATGTCTTCGCATTTTATATAATGAATAATTTTTGCATTCCAACCTATGCTATGAATTTTAGACAAGCTTCCGCCCATTATTGTGATATTTTCGTCATAAAAATCAAAATTGCATCCAAGAGAATTATCTGTTGTTAGTTTGCATGTTGCATCTTCATTAGTTAAAACAACCAAGTTTCCCAAGTCATTGTAAACTCTTGTAACTTCTGGATATGTTGAATCTAATTCAAGCTTAAATGAACCTTCTCCATTTGCAGTATTTCCAGCTGTATCAGCACAATTAATCTCAGCACTATAATTTCCTTTATACATATTTGTTAAAATCTGCACATGTTTATTAGTTCCTGTTTCATAAAATTTAACTTGATTAAACATTAAAATTTCTTCAGAATTAAGTTTATTTAGTTTATAATAACAAATTGCTATTCCACTATCTGCTCCTCCAGAAGTTTCAACTTCTAAATTAATTGTTACTGGCTCAACTCCACGAATAATTGTTCCATTAGGCGAGATTGAAATTATTTTTAGTTCTGATTCTGATTTTTTCAAAGTGTATTCATAAATTCCTCCATTATACGCGCCTAAATTTCGCGATGAATTTTCTTCAAGCCATGGCTGGTCTCTGCATAAAAAGTAAAATTTATTTTCCTGAGCTGTAATTGGAAGTATTGTAGTGCACATATATCCAAGTAAAGTCCCCGAATTAACATCTGTATTGCAATCCATTGTATTTTTCAGCAGATTATAATTTTCAAGCATGTCTGTTGAAGTTGGTTTTACAACATCCCATCTGCATTCTGCTGGTTCATTTACAAATAAAATCATTTGCTGTTCGCTTGCATTAAATGCTACAATTGTATTGTCAGCAGGCGCAGTTGCAACTACTATTGGAGGAGTTAAATCAGGGCCTGGCTTAACACAAAAATTAATCTGGTAATCCTGAATATTTTCCTGCCCATTAATATTTGCGCATTTTACATAAAAATTAATATCTCCAACCTGATTTAAAACATAAGTATAAATTTCTTCGTTATTTCTGGCTTGATTAAATTCATCAACATTGCTTGTTTCACTTGCAATTATGCTGTCAACACTTGGCAGATAAGTTGCAGAAGTATGGTTTTTTGTAAATTTATTTTGTTCAAAAAAATAAGTTGTTTCGCCCTCTTCAAAATTTCTTTTTGTTGAGATTTTGCACTGCGCAAAAACATCTGTCTGAACTCCAAATAATAAAGGAGTAAATGCCTGTATACAATTACCATTTATATCTCTAATTCTAAATCCATTTGTGCTTTCAGCTTCATACCTGTATAAACTTGCATTTAAAATTTCTTTATAAGGAGTTATTGTCGGAACTTTTGTTTCTGTTCTTTTATCTACGCACTCTCCATCTGAATCTTCATTTATTATCTGGCAGTTAATTCCTAAACTTTCGCATCTGTATTTTGAGCAGGATTTAAGTAAATCTTTATTGCAAAATGCACAATCATCAGACAAAATTGGCTGAGTCCAGGGCTTGCACTCAAATGTTATTTCAACAGTTTTTATTTTTCCACAACCAAAAAGTTGCATTAATGCAAATATAACTATTGCTGCGATAGCACCCGTGCCTAAAAATGGTCCCCAACCAAGGATTCCTGGTCCAAGACTGCTTAAAGCTAAATCAACTGCAGTAGCAACCACTCCTGTACCAAGCGTAGGTATTAATGTTGTTGGTGAAAACATTCCAGGACTTCCTCCTCCACCACCCGCACCAGTCTCACCATAACCTTCTAAAAACATTGGAAGATTATTGATAAATCCAATACTATTGAAAAATCCTGGGTCTGCATGCTGTCCTGCAACTGCTTTTGCAAATATGCTGTATATTTTATGCGTATTATTTAATCTTGGAGGAGCGTGCCCTTTATCACCTTTTTTGCTTACAGAATATCCTTTATCAGTCACATTTCCTGCAATATTTGTATATGCTCCACAATCCCCTAAACTAACACAAAGATTATTCATCTGAAGAGTAAAATCTATATCCATGCAGTTGCAATTGCTTTTGCATTTCCAGCCACCAGGACATCCTTTAGCATAAATCACAGTGCAGGTTTTAGAAGCCATGCCACAAACTTGCGATGCAGAAGTTCCTCCTCTACTTCCACCTAAATTACTTAACTGACTGGTTGTCTCACTTAATCCTCCAAGATTTCCAAGTTGACTTTCTATTTGCTCATTTAATCCACTCGTGCTTGCTAAATCAAATCCTGGCGGATATTTTGGAACACAAGTATTAAATTTAAAATTAGAATCAACTTCAACATTTTGAATTCTGCAGTCAGGATTTGTATTGCATTTATCAATGCAATCTTTTTCACAGCCAGTTTGTCCATTTAATAAAATACAACTTTCCCACATATTCACTCTGCAAAAAGCATTGTCAATTTTCTTTCCACCGGATAATTTTTTTTCATCCTGCACACAAATTTCTTTTCTATAATCTGCGCAGGGCTCAACTTTAACCTCTCCATTTATGCAGGAATATCTCCAGTGCCTGCTCCCGACAACATCAGCGCTTAACAAAGCTCCTTTATTTAAAAAATTAGGATCAATTCCTGGAATACTTGTTTTAGTTGAGATTATTGCCTCTCCAATCTGCCCGTCATAAACACACCAGCTTTCACCATTTATTCTGTCTTGTTTTTTTCCTGCATTTCCAGGAGCATTTTTGCAGTTTAAATTCCTGCAGGCATATTCTCCGTCACTTATTTTTTTATCAACTCCTGGACGATAAGTTCCGCAAATACTTCCTAATTCATAATTGCAATTTCCACATGAACCTGAGCCAATATTTTGGCTGTTAGAATTGCATGATTGTTCTTTAGCTAAAACTTTCCCATTATTCCATGACTGAACTTTATTTGAAGAGTAAATATTCTCCCTGTTTCCGCAAGAGTCAAACCAATAAATTTCATCTTTTCCTTCAGCACATCCAGTGCTGAATTGTTTTTTGCAATTAGTATTTAATTCAGCATTAGAGCATAGATAACTTTTGTGAAACTGCCCCTGAATTGATGCGCAATCTTCTTTAGTTGTAAATTTGCATGTATTTTTATCTTCGCCCTGAAGTGGGATAACACATGCGCCTAATTCTCCTGCCTGCGCTTTTGAAATACAAGAGATTTCATCACTAATGCTTGCATCCCATTTAGAAGGCAAGCCATAAAGTTGGGATAATTTGCTGCATCTTTTTTCTGTAACAAACTGCGCTTCTGTTCCTAAAATACAGCATCCCTGCCTGCACTCACTAATATCACAGAGAAATTTGTCTCCAAAAAATAACCCGTTTGTTTGGCTTTCACATTTTGTTTTTTCAGAATTTGGATCACAAAGCCCTTCATCTTTATCAAAACAGCATCCTAATTTTGGATTATTCTGGGTTTCTGATGTTAAAACAGTTCCAGCAGTTTCTGCAGCAGAAACTATTTTTATTTCTTTGCTTAAATCACCGACAATAAATGCAAATGCAATTATGCCGATTATTAATGTGAGAATTTGCAGGATTGTTTCTAATCCTTTTTCTGTTATTAAATTTTTAATGTTTATTTTTGCCATTTTGCTAATGTTTTCATAGTAAATTTTTAATACGATAAAAATTTATAATTTTAATACCTATTAATTGATATTTGTTTTTCATAATTTCAAGATAATTTAATGGATATTTATTTTTCATAATTTCAAATTCTTTTTCATTCATTTTACCGTTGATTTTTATTAGCTTATTCATTTTATTTAATTAAATCTATCAATGAAATGATTATACCAATTATCAAAGCTATACTTGCTATTGTTGCTATGATTATTGCAAGCCAATACAATTTTTCTGCTGTTTTTCTTTTTAATCTCATTTTAACTCCTTTTCATTTATTATTATGTTTAGTATTTTGCTAACATCTCCATAGTAAATTTTTAACAAGATAAAAATTTATAATTTCATTTTGTTTAATTAATAATCCATAATTAATTTTATTGTCGGATTTTATTTTCATCATACTCATTTTAACTTGGCGTATTCATCACGCAACCTCTTATTGCAAATTTAATTTCATTTTTTGTTCTTGTATCTTTTACTGTGTAAATTTTATTATCATCTCCAGTCTGGAATTTATCAATTTCAATCCAGGTGTTTGCTCTCATTATTTTTGTGTATTCTGAATTGCAGTAAAGTGATTCTTGTCTTGTAATCTCCTGGATTACAATCGCCATGTCATATAATGGGGTGTGATAATTAGCTTCAAATTTATCAAATTTTCTTGTTTCATCAGCTTTGCTTAATGTAATTTTCTTGTTTATTATTGTTTTAACATCTCCAGGAATTAAATTTACAGAAAAATTCATCCCGCTTTCCATTGTTACAGAATATCCTTTTTTTTCTAATCCAGTTTCAAGGCTTGCAAAACAGCCCGAAATTTTAGTTTTTATGTCATTATAAATTTCTTTTTCAAGATGTTCAATTAATACAGGTTCTATAATAATGCAGTTTGCATAATTTGTTTTAATATAACATAGATAAGGAATACTTTCTCCATTAAACTTTTTGGTTAAATCAGATTTTTTTATATAACCTCCATTTTCCATTATCTTGTCAACTGATTTTTCAACATGCGAATTAATGCAGTGTTCAATATTAAGCTGGGGATTTTCTGCAGCACTTGGCTGAACATTTGGTATCACTCTATTATAAAACCAGAATAGCAAAATAATTGCAGCTACAATTATTATTGCAATAATTACGAAAATTGTAATTTGTCCATGCTTGTTTTGTATTTTTATCTCATCACCCATAAATTCACCCCCTGTTTTTTTATTCTTTCAATTTTGCCTTCAAATGCCAATTCAAGAAGATACTTATCAGCAGTATTCCAAGAAATTTTAAGATATTTAGAAATCTCAGAACTAGTAACAACTCTATTTTTTCTTATATAATCAATTATTTTGTTGTTTTTGGTTGCAGGAGTCATAAGAACCTCGCTGGTTCGCTGGTGGTTTTATTTATGAATATTCATATTATTTTACATATTAATATTATGCTGTTTAATAATATGCCTATTATTATGTATATTCCTATATGGTTAAGGGCTATTTAAACCTTTTCAAAAAGGGAAGATAAAAAGAAAGAGAAAAAAAAGAAAAAATTATTTAACCATTATTTTATTACCTGCATCCATTGGATCAAATGAAACTATAAATGTTTTAACAACATTATTAGTTCCTGTTTCTTTAACTTGTATATAAATTGGACCAGCTTGGTTATTTATATAAGGTATTTGGACATAATATTTTCCAGATGCATCAAATATCTTATTAGCACTTGCTCCTGAAGAAAGACTGAAAACTACCGATTTTTCATATTCACTTGAGACTTTATTAAAAGTTATTGTAGAACTTCCAACATCACAAGTATCTCCTGGTTTCATATCTTGGCAGACATCACTCCACTCTCCAACATACATTTTCTGAACATCAGTATAGTTAATTCCATTTGAAGAACTAACTGAGAATCTTATAACATAAGATTCAAATTCTGTTGAACTATTCCAAGATAATACCATCATATGATCATTTCTTGTCTTGTTAAAGATTAAATTGGTAATACCATTATATACTGGTGTTAGATGTGTTGAATCTTTGCCATTGCCAATAAATATTTTATTCAGAGCAGAGGACCAATTTGTATAAACAATTGGGATTACTACATCACCATCTTTAACACTTGTTTTTATTTGAGCATATGTATCACTTCCAGCAGTAACATCAAATGGGTTACTAGATAGCATAGGGATTAAACTTGCATTTAAAACAGCTGTACTATTTGACTTGACAAACATTAATGTTTGATAAACCTTATATCCAGTTTTAGTAAGATTAACTGCATAAATCTTAGAATTTAATCCTGTAACAGTGTAAGGTGTTAATCCTTTATAAACTCCGTCTAAATAGATATTTGCACCCGAAGGATTTGAACTTACAAATAAATTTCCTGTTTTAGGTTGTGTTTTAAGTCCAGTTGCCTTTTCATCTTCTGGCGATAATCTAACTCCTGAATTATTAATAACAGATACAACTCCCCAAACAATTAGTGCGAGAATAATAATTCCAACAACAATATAAATTGCTTTTTTATTAACCATTTTCACCTCCTTTCAAATTCTTATATAATAATAATAATAATAATAATAATAATAGGTTTATAAATATTTCATTAGTTATTGCATTATGAAAAAAGAGTCTCAAGAACTTATTTTAAAGATAATTGGAATATTTTTAATAGTTTTTGCTGTTTTTGCAATAACTTATGCAGGTTATAGGGGCATGCCAGATTTAATTTTCTGGTTCTGCTATCTTGGGATGTTTATTATTGGCATTGGATGTTTAACTAAAAATGATAGTTTAATTGCAAGCCAAATTAATTTAATTGCAGGATTTTTAATATTTTGGATAGCTGACTTTTTTTATATTTTTATTGCAGATAAAACCCTTTTTGGAATAACAAATTATTTTTTTGAAGAAGCTTTGATATTGCCTCGTATAATTACTTTAGAGCATTTTTTTCTCTTGCCTCTTTCTATTTATGCACTTTATCTTGTTAAACTAAAAACAAAAGATTTTTGGAAGATAAGTATTTTACAAGCAATGATTATTTTTGCAATTTTAAGAATATTTAATATATCAGAATATAATGTGAATTGTTCATTTTATTCATGTGTCTCATTTATTCCAAATAATTCATTTTACATCCTAAATTGGTTTATTATTGTTTTTGCAATGATTTTTATTACAAATTTTATTTTAGTTAAGTTGTTTTATAAAAATAGTAAGGAGTAAGAATCATCAGTCCTCTGCTCAGATTAGCACTCGTTATTTATTTTATCCCTTAAGGAGATGGCATAGGAAGAACCTTGGTTCTTTTTATTAATCTTCGTTCTCCACCCTCGGCGCTAAAATAAACGCAAGCTCAAAGTCCTCTTTTTTAAATTCAAGCTTTATTGGGTGGTCTGATGAAAAGTTTACAAATATTTTGTCTGCGATTTTGCTCGCTTTCAGAAATTTCTGAAGGTATTCCAGGCTGTATTTTGCCCTTGAACCACCGGATATTATCCTGACTGTATCACTCGAGAATTCAATTCTTGCAGAATTTAAGCCTATTGATTCAATAATAAATTTGTCAGGCTCTGCAATAAATGTGCATGAATCAGCAACTATTAAGCAGTCTTCAACAGCATCAACTAAATCAGCTGGCTCTATCTGCACCTGCGTCATAAATTCCAGAACAGGCATTTTTTTATCTTCAGCTTCAATATCAATCAGTGCAATTGCAAAACTTCTTTTTACTTTGTCAATTATATTTAATTTTAAAAGGCCTTCCTGGCTTTCCATTATTAAACTGCTCCCTGCTTTTGCTCTTCTAAGAACTGCCTTAAAATTATCAAGATTTATTCCTAATACTTCATTATTGGCACTGAACTCTGAAAAGACTTTTTTAGGCAAAGTAAAAGATACTAAAGCAACATTTGCAGGGTCAATTGCAAGTATGCTCATTCCTTTATCATCAAATCTTAATTTAACCTCAGTAACTAATTCAGAAATAATTGATATCACTTCTGAAAGGAACTTGGGATTTTCCAATTTTGCTAACATATTTCCTAAAGCCCTTTCCCTCTTTTAAACTTTATTGTGATGTCAAGGTACTTGATAAAACTGATGTAGTTGTACCTTGAGCACAAGAAATTCGAAGAATTTCTGTGCCGAGAAATCCCCAAAAGATTTCTCTTGCATCCAAATCTCAAGAATCACCAGATTCTTGAGCACATTCAAAAACAAACTTGTTTTTGATGAAACAAGTGCCTATTGTTTTTTTGATTGAATTGCTAAACTGGGATACAAAAATGTAACACTTAATAAACCAATATAATTTTATTGCTCAAATTGGGTTTAATACCCCGTAGCTTGCTACGATTGCTTTCCAATTTGAGGCTTAAAGAATACCCCACAGCTTGCTGTGATTGGGATTCTTTATTTTCAAACAATCTTTTTATTCCAGATTCATTAACTTAAAGGGAAAAGATATCTTAACTTCATCTAAATTTTTAGTTCTTGCCCTAAAACTATGTATTGCTACGCCCTTTATTTCTTTAGTTTTCTTGTCTATTATCTGAAATATACCATTCGCCATATTATTAAAATAGCAATTAGAAATATCTCCTACAGTTATCTCTAAATAATCTCCTTCATCATCATAATATATGTTCATATTTTCCATTTTGAACCTGTTATTTTATTAGTGAAAAATGATGTTATCACAAAACCTTCTCCGTTTAAATATTCTTTGTGACTAAAGATATTTAAAAACCCCTTACTCTGAAATTATATGGATTCTGATAATTCTCAAAACGAGCAGAGCATCAAGGAGCAGGGCGAGCAGAATATCAAAGAGCAGAGCATAAAAGAACAAAACATCGAAGAGCAGGGCATCAACGAGCAGAGCATCAAGGAGCAGAGTATCAATGAGCAGAGCATCAAGGAGCAGAGTATCAATGAGCAGAGCATAAACGAGCAGAGCATAAAAGAGCAGAGAATAAGAAAAATAGCTCTGACTTACTACTCAAGAAAGGATGTTTTAGATGCAATTTATAAATTTTCCCAAAACAGGGAAATTTCTCCGAGATATTTTGAAGGTTTTGGAAAACGTCCTGATTCTTTTCAATATCCCTCTGATATTATTGAATTTGTAAAATTAGGAGCTACTAGTTTCCATTGCAGTGAAGAATTATGGAATGATCCTCTTCAACTATCTACAGAACTTAGCCAAGAGCAGCTAAATGAACTAAGAAGCGGCTGGGACTTGATAATAGATATAGACTGCCCGTGGATTGATATAAGTAAAAAAGCAGCGCAGGCGATAATTGGTTCATTAAAACTTCATAAAATTGAGAATATTAATGTGAAGTTCTCAGGTTCAAAAGGATTCCATATAATAATTCCATGGAATTCATTTCCAGAAGAAATTGATGGCATTAAAACAAAAAACATGTTTCCAGAATGGCCAAGAGCAATTATTGGTTATTTAAAGGAGATTTCAAGACCGCGCCTTGCTGAACTTGCAAAAGATATAGATTTTACAGAATCCAAAAACTTAATGGGAATAGAGTGCAAAGAGTGTTATAATACTGCAACTGAAAGTTACCAAATAACATTGAGGTGTGAAAAATGCAAATCTCCATATATTGAAACTTTTACTTTAACTTCTGAAAATTATAAAGAAAAAAGATGTCCTCATTGTGGTCCTGCATTAAAAGAAGTTAATAAAGAGCTGTTTTATGTCTGCAACACTTGTCATACAAATTCCCTGAAAAATCCAGATAATTTTTCCAAAGTTCCCAGCAAAAATCTTTTCAAAGCTCTTGGCTTGGATTTTCTTTTAGTTTCACCAAGGCATTTATTTCGAATGCCTTATTCTCTGCATGAAAAAACTTCCTTGGCAAGCATTGTTCTTGATAAGAATAAAATTGCGCAGTTTGACATAAAAGATGCAGACCCTTTAAATGTTAAAATTATTGAATATCTTCCAAACCCAAAAAAAGATGAGGCAAAACAACTGCTTTTGCAGGCAATTGACTGGCAAAAATCACAGGATTTAAAGCAGGAAGCATATAAGGCAAAATATTCAGATGGATTTCAGGCACAGAAAGGCAAAAAAGAATTTGAAAAAATTACACTCACAGACCTTAGAGAAGAATATTTTCCCCCGGTTATTTTAAAAATTTTAATGGGAATGGAAGATGGCAAAAAAAGAGCTTTGTTTATCTTGCTTAATTTTTTCCGTTCTTTAGGGCAATCAATGGAAGATGTTGAAAAAAGAATCAATGAATGGAATAAACTGAACAAACCGCCGTTAAAAAAAGGATATATTGATGCGCAGCTAATCTGGCATTCAAGAAATAAAATAGTCCTTCCTCCAAATTTTGACAATCCAATCTACAAAGAAATTGGGGTTTACGATAGTGATGAACTTTCCCAAAGAACAAAAAACCCTGTAAGTTATGTAATAAAAAAATCAGGCATTTGGAAAAATGCTCAAAATAACTTGCAGAGCAAGGAAAAACCAAAAAGAGCAAGAAGAAAAACCAAGGATGTTGAAATAAAATAATAGTGGTGAGATAATAAAGAAGAGTTATTCTGTAAAATATAGCTCAACTTTTCAAACTTTTAAAGCTTAGCAAGAAATCCGTCTCCTTTTAAGGGACGGATGAATTGCTTGTAGTATTCGTTAAGTATTTATTTCTAAATTGATTATGAAAAGTGAGTTTGTTTTAACTCACTGAACTAAC
>Ga0315284_10007395_pt1 | contig 15693 bp, 14 predicted proteins | sample YL17G09_16_MG_FD_203696 | JGI IMG/M metagenome (GOLD analysis project Ga0315284, IMG submission 203696) | Sediment microbial communities from Yellowstone Lake, YNP, Wyoming, USA - YL17G09_16 | ecosystem: Environmental > Aquatic > Freshwater > Lake > Sediment | place: USA: Wyoming | collected... | reverse complement strand
AAATCCTCTGATGTAGCCTTTTCAATTGGTCCGGCAATAATAGCGTCTCCGACAGCCTGCCTTGCTTTTTTCCCGGCGGCATACAGAATCACACGATCGCCTTTTTTAAACTCACGCTTAAACGGTGTAAAATCAGAAGCCAACCAAATATAATGCTCTTTGGCGAGATATTTAATAATATCAATTGATTTAGTAAACGGTTCAAAATCGATATGAGAGGCAATGAGAATGAAGTAACCCGGTTCATTCTCTCTTCTGTGAATTAATGAAGCCATTATCAACTACCTCACTATAATATTACCATGTTTGGTTATATCGCACAACTGGTATTTGGTGAACAAATAGGGGATATCCATCTATTTCCTCCAATACAGGGACAATACAGGGACAGGGACAGCCGCGAGTCTCGCGTTCCGCGCGTTATCCAGGGATGAAACTTTACCGGTTGCATGATATATAATCGGTACAAGTCCTACCAGGCTTGCTGATGAGCACTGAAGCCGCCCCTGGCCTTGCTGTCCGGCCTTTCCGTCCCGAGAGAAGGATGCTCTCGTTTGCGGTTTCTCTCATGAAGAGTTGGGGTGTTCATCGAGACGAATATCTCTGACTCACTGACTTTTCGCGCCTGGAAAGCCAGCGTTTAAAGTCGTCTCCATCCCCAACTCACCCTATACTCGAAGTTTCTGACGAGGTTATCTATTTTAAAGCGCTCGCGCACCCGTAAAGGGATGCGGCGACAAGCGCTTCATGAATAATCCGGGTTAGAGCCTATCCCCTCTTGACAGCCTGTGTATTAACTGTTATAGTTATTCTATAACATATGGAGTAGGCAGTATGTTGATATCCATCGACGAAGGGGATCCGCGTCCGCTGTATGCGCAGATCGCCGCCGACATCAAGGAGCAGATCCGCGCCGGAGCCCTGCAGCCCGGGGACGAGCTGCCTTCGGTGCGCGAGCTGGCGGACAGCCTGGCGATCAACCTGCACACGGTGCATCACGCGTACCGGCAGTTGCGCGAGCAAGGGATCATCCGGTTGCGCCTGGGCCGGCGCGCCCGCGTGGCGCCGTTGCGCGGGCAGCCGGCGTCACGCGACGTCGTGGAGGTGCAACTGGTCGGGCGGTTGAATGAGATCATCACCGAGGCATATCACCTCGGTCTCACCGCGGAGGATTTCCGCGCGCTGGTCGATGAGCTGCTCGCGAAAGGGAAGGATGAACGATGAGGCGTCTGCTTTACCATCCGCTGTGGACGCACCTGTTTGCGTTCGGGTATCTGCTGGTTGCCGGCTGGGTCCTCTACGGCGCCTGGTCGCGGCAGCCGCAAATGCAGCAGCACATCCCGCTGCAATTCGACTTCAACGGCTATCCCATTCGTGAGGGATCGCGCTATGAATTGCTCGCGATCCCGGTGGTGATGCTGTTGTACCTGCTGTGCTCCGTCCTGCTGGACGAATTATGGGCGCGCCAGGAGCGGCGAAAAACCTTCAACTGGCTCTCATTGCTTGACGAACTGATCATCGGTGTCATGGTTGGTCTCTTGTGGGGGTATTTGGTCGCGTATTTTACCAAAGGATTCGACAAGATGATATTCCACCTGCCGTGGACCACGATGCTGCTGGCGGCGGGGGTGGCGGTGGCCGGCGCCGCCGTGCTCGAGCTCCTGCGCCCGTGGAATCCCTATCCCGACCGGATGGAGGGTGAGGACGCGGCGGCGATCCGCCAGGAGATCGCGCAGCGAGTGCGGCTGCGCGAGCGCTGGGTGCACTGGGAAGCGCAGAATAACGCCTGGATAAATGCGGCGATGATCATTGCCAGCGCGGTGATGCTCACCGGCGCGGTGCTTTCCTACAAGCTCGAACCGCTCGCCGCCGCCATGCTGGTCGTCAGCGCCGTGGCGGTCGTGCTGCTGCTGGTCGGGGGCATGCGCACCACGGTCACGCCCGACCGGATCGAAATCCGCATCGGGCTGATCGGGCTGCGCATTTTCCGCCTGCCGCTGGGAAAGATCGCCGAGGCGAAGGCGCATGACTTCTCGCCCCTGCGCGAGTTCGGCGGCTACGGCATCCGCTGGAACGGCAAAACGACGGCGTTCTTTTTTCGCGGCAACCGCGGCGTCCTGCTGCGCACGGTTGCCGGCAAACAATATCTCATCGGCTCCGACCGCCCCCAGCGCCTGGCCGCGGTGATCGGCGCGGCGAAAGAACAGTGATAGGCATAATTTTGAGTTTTGAATTTTGAGTTGAATTCCGGGGGCTGTCTGCGTCTTCCCCTCACCCCCCCGACCCCCTCTCCCCGATGAGAGGGGGAGGGACTTGATCTGTACGAATATCCGATAATTGTGAATCCCACTCGTTCTTATCGAGTGAGAAACTGGGGAATGGTCTGTTGTTAAGAGCAACCGGCAATCCAAAAAACCCACCTTCTTCTCCCCCTCTCATCGGGGAGAGGGGGTCGGGGGGGTGAGGGGAAGACGCAGACGGCTCCGATAAAGTGAAGCGATTGTTATCATAATTCAAACGCCGGCAAACTCTCCAGAAACTCACGGACCAGCGCGTTGAAGGCGGCGGGATGTTCGAGGGGGGAGAGGTGGCCGGCGCGGGGGATGAGGTGGAAGCGCGCACCGGGGATGGAGGCCGCCATCTGCCGCATCCCATCGCAGGGACTGACGGTATCCTCTTCGCCGCACAGCACCAGCGCCGGCGCCTGAATATATGGCAGCAGACCAGTGCGGTCGGGCCGCAGCGCCATGCCCAGCGTCTGCTCCGCCAGGCCGCGCGGGTTCATCTCCCGCATCATCGCCTGCATCTCCTCCACCAGCTCAGACCGCGTGCGGCGCGTCGTCTCGGCGAACAGGTCGTTCACGCGATCGCGCAGGATGCTCGTGCCCTGGCTCAACAGGCCTTCCACGGTCTTCTTCCGGCGCTCCACCGTCTCCGGGCTGTCAGCCTCTGCGCGCGTATCGGCGATGACAAACCCGTGGATGCGCTTCGGATTCGCCGCATACATGGCAAAGGCCACGTAAACCCCCATCGACACCCCCATCACCACCGCGCGGTCGATCCGCAAGTGATCGAGCAGGCTGAACATGTCCTCGGCCATCAGCTCCATCGTATACGGGCCTCCCGTCACCGAAGATCGTCCCACCCCACGCAGGTCGGGGATGATCAACCGCGCGATATCCGCCAGGCTGCGCTGCTCGCGCCACAGCCGCCCGTCGAAGGGAAAGGCAGGCAGGCACAACAGCGGAATCCCGCTGCCCACCGTCTCGTAATACAGGCTTGCGCCGTCGATATCGAGAAGCATGGTTACCCCCCAGTATAAGACTTATGGGAATTATAAGACCTGTGAGACCTACAAGTCTTATCCTTCCTCCGAGTCCGGCAGTATTTCCCGCAGCACCCGCAGCCAGTTGCCGTATAAAATCGCCTCTACCTCGTCCCGCGCGAAGCCGCCGGCTTCCAGCCGACCGGCGATGGCCGGCAGATCGGCCGCGGTATCGATTTCGCGCGGCACATCCTCCCGCCCGATGCCGCCGTCCAGGTCGCTGCCCAGGGCAAGGATGCGCGAGCCGACCAGGTCCGCGATGTAGCGGGCGTGAACCACCAGATCGTCGAGTGAGACCGCGGCTTTGCCCTGCGCCCGTGTCCAGTCACTGCGGATGAAACGATTGTAACAGACCAGCCCCACCATGCCGTCGCGCTGGGCCACCGCGCGCAGGTGATCGTCCGTCAATTGTCGGTCCCCCGGCACAATCGCCCGACTGTTGGCATGGCTGGCGACCACGCGACCCGGAAAGACGTCGAGCGCCTGCCGGCAGGCTTCCTCCGCCAGGTGGCTGAGGTCCAGCGCCACCCCCAGGCGGTCCATCTCGCGCAGCAAGGCATACCCGAGGTCGGTCAACGGGCCGGGCTCCCTCGTGCCGCCGGCATAGCGCGTGCCGTGCCAGGCGGGACCGACAATGCGGACGCCCTTCTCGACAAAAGCCTCCAGGTCCTCCGGCGCGCGCAGCGGGTCCGCCCCCTCCATCAGCACCACCAGACCGGGCCGGGGCAGCGACCCGGTAACCACCGCGTCCAGCGCCTTGAGGCTGCGGATCAGCGTCGCTTCCCCGTGGGCGTGCAGGACATGGTAATAACTCAACTGGGCCATCGCCTGCCCGTGCGCTTCTTCGGGAGTGTGGTATCCGTAGGATTGGACGGAGGCCGGCACGGTGAAGAGCGTCGCCAGCACCACGCGCACATCCGCCGCGCGCAGGGCGGGCAGGCTGACCGTCGCCACCCCTTCGTTATGCGCCGGTTGCTCGCCCTCCGCCTCCCGAATCTGCGCTACCGGCAGCGTCAAGTCCCGCCCCAGCACCACCGCGTTGAACGCCAGGTCTTCATGGCCGTCGATGATCCATGTCATGGTTGGTGTTCTGATGTTGTGAGTCGTAAGTAGTGAGTAGTAATAAGTGATAAGTAAGAAGTGGCCGGTTCGCTATTCTTATCCCATCAAATAGAACGTGTTGCTTGAATGGAACACCCACGTATCACCCCTCACTACTCTCCGATCACTTATTACTTATCACTACTCACTACTTACTACTTACTACTCACTACTCACTCATTCTTCCATCCCCCTGGCGTTCCTTGTCTCAGTGAGTCGAATATGCGAGAATAACGCCGTGAAGCGAAGACCGACCGGTACATACCTCGATCACATTCTGGCGGATACCGCAGAGCGCCTGGCGGCGCGCCCCGACCTGCCGGACGCCCCGCCCGCCGACATTCCGCCCGCCCGCGGATTCACCCGCGCGCTGGCCGCGCCGGGCATCTCGCTCATCGCCGAAATCAAAAAGGCCTCCCCCTCGAAGGGCGTCATCCGCGCGGATTTCGACCCGCCGGCCATCGCGCGGGCGTATGAGGCAGCGGGCGCCGCCGCCATCTCGGTGCTGACGAACGAGCCGTATTTCCAGGGGAAGCTGTCCTACCTGGACGACGTGCGCGCGGTCACCTCGCTACCGCTGCTGCGCAAAGACTTCATCATCCACCCGGCGCAGATTTACGAGGCCGTGGGCCGCGCTGACGCGGTGTTGCTCATCGTGGCGGCGTTGGACCCGACCCAGGTTGGGGAGCTGCTGCGGCTGGCAACGGCCTGCGGGCTGGACGCGATGGTGGAGGCGCACGATCGGGCGGAGGTGGAGACCGCGCTGGAGCAGGATGCGGAGGTGATCGGCATCAATAACCGCGACCTGCGCACCTTCACCGTGGACATCGACACCACGCTGCGCCTGCTGCCGCACATTCCCGCCGGCCGGACGGTGGTCAGCGAGAGCGGCATTCGCACGCCCGAGCAGGTGCGCCGGCTGACGGATGCCGGGGTGGATGCCATCCTGGTCGGCGAAACTTTCATGGCCAGTCCCGATATCGACTCGGCCGTGCGGATCCTGATGTCCCGTGTCTGAGCGCGAAAAAGAACGGGCGGTGAAGGGTGCAACTGACAATTTGGGGCTTGCCGGCAGCCAGAGTGAAAAATATTTTGACCCGGCAGCAGGAATTTTGTGAGAAATATCGACCCACCCCCTTTCAAACCCTTGACGCTGACTCGTCCTTGAACCTATAATTCGTGTGTGATTCGGAAAGAGGGATCACTGACGGTGGCATCCCCGTTATTGACGGATAATTCGTTCTTCCCCCTGGTGTCGGAGTCGAGTCTTCCGATCCATTGCGCCCGACCTGGCAACGGAGACTCGTGGAGAGATTGGAGGGCGTAACATGCATCTGATGATTCACGATCACTTCGTCAATTTCCATGGGATGGGAGACGAAGAAGTCGTCGTCTATGCGAAAGAGGGCTCGCAACTCGCCACCGAACACCTGCTCTGCAAATATCGAAGCGTCGTCGAAGGGAAAGCCCGCTCCTACTTCCTGGTGGGCGCGGACCACGAAGACATCGTGCAGGAAGGGATGATCGGCCTCTTCAAAGCCATCCGCGATTTCCGCAATGACCGCATGCTCCCCTTCCGCGCCTTCGCCGAACTCTGCATCAGCCGCCAGATCTTCACCGCCATCAAAGCCGCCACGCGCCAGAAACATATCCCGCTGAACTCCTATGTCAGCCTGCACACCAATCTGTTCGACGCCGACTCCGACCGCACGCTGCTCGATACCCTGGCGGAAACGGCGACCAGCGATCCCGAGGAAGTGGTCATCACCCAGCAGTTCTCCGACGACCTGCGCCGCCGCATCAAGCGCGATCTCTCCAGCCTGGAGAGCGCCGTGTTGCGCAGCCACCTGGAGGGGAAATCCTACCAGGAAATCGCCGGCGAGCTGAACCGCCGCGTCAAATCCATCGACAACGCCCTGCAGCGCGCCAAACGCAAAATCGGCAAATCGCTGAAGAGCATGATGGTGGTGAGCTAAGGGGCGAGTGGCGAGTATTCCGTGACAGTGCAAGCCTCTCCTCTACATTTGAGAGGCTTGCACTGTCTAACCATTCACGGTTGGCTTGCCGCGTTTCCCCTCACCCCCCAGCCCCCTCTTCCCGATGAGAGGGGGAGAAGCCTATCTATCAGCGGGATCGATGAAAGTGGGAGTAGCCTGACTTGTTAACATGACTGATCATCGTTATTCCCCATCATTCCTCGCGGTGGGAAGCCCGTTAATGGCTGGTAAGATAATGCAACCCGCTACCCGATAAAACACCTGTGGCTCCCCCTCTCATCGGGGAGAGGGGGCTGGGGGGTGAGGGGAAACGCGGCAAGCCGACCGTGAATGGTTACACCACTATTGCCACTCGCCACTTCATACGAGGCTTTTTCGCACCGCGGCGTGCTCGCGCGTATCGCCGGCGAGCCGCGTGATGGCCGTTTGCATGGAGGACGGTTCGCCCAGCAGGATGAGGGTATCGCCTTCCTCCAGCACGTGCGCGTCTACGTCGCGCATCAGCATCCCTCCCAGGCTCGTCATGATGCCCAGCACGTGAACACCCAGCTCATCTTCCAAGTCGAAGCCGTCGCTCAGCGTTTTTCCGCAAATGGGCGCCCTGGGCCGCACGGTCAGTTCCTCCAGCACCAACTCCATCTGTTCGCCGTGAATGACGGTATCCAGGAAATCCACTACCGACGGCTGCAGCACGGCCTGCGCCATGCGCCGGCCGCCGATGACGTAGGGAGAGATGACCCGGTCGGCGCCGGCACGCAGCAGCTTACCCTCGCCGGACGCCTGCGAGCAGCGGGTGACGATGTAAATCTTCGGGTTCAATACCCGCGCGCTCAACGTGATATAGACGTTCTCCTCATCCGTCGAAGCGACCGCCACTAATCCCCGGGCGCGCTCGACGCCGGCGCGCTGCAGGTGCTCGTCTTCGCGGGCGTCACCCTGGATATACAGGTATTCGACCGCTTCCAGCACGGGAATCTGGGCCGGGTTGTGCTCGACCACCACGAAGGGGCACCGCGCCTGCTTGAATTGCCGGGCGATCTCCTGCCCCATGCGGCCGAACCCGCAGATGATGAAATGATTCTTTATTTGTGCAATGCGTCGTTCCATACGTCGGACACCCCAGTAATAGACGAACTCTCCCCGCACGGTCGCCTCGATCAGCAGGCTGACCCCCCACAGGACGACAACGAGGATGGTGATGATGAAGAAGATGCTGAACCATTGGGCCAGCGGTTTGTGCATGGCCGTGTCATCCACCATGCCGCCCATCGTGCTGATCGTCCACACGATCTGCAGCAGCGACTCGCAAAGGTTCAGCTGCACGACAACCCGGTAAAAAGTCACCCCCACGGCCACCAGGATGATGATGAGTAGCCCGCAGAGCTTCAACTGGTAAATCGAGGAACGCCAGTTCTGCCGCAACTGCTGGCCCCAGGTTGTTCGCTGTGTGGAAATAGCTCGTGGCCTCCGAATGGCATACGTCACGGACACGGTCCGCTCTCTGTGGAAATATGGGGTGGTGAGTAGTGAGTAGTAAATTGTTTCACACAATACTACCTACTACTTACTACTAACCCCTATCCCCTATCCCCTCAGACGATACCAGATGCCCGCCCTTTCGGCAAGAACCGTCCGGATCAGGATTTTATCGACGGCATCAGGCATTGATTGATCGCGTCGAGCAATTCGTCCCGTTCAAACGGCTTGGCCACGTAGCCGCTGGCGTGCAGCACCTCCGTGCCGATGATCCGGTCGAGGGGTTGCTGTCGGACGGTGAGAAAGATCACCGGGATGTCCTTCAGGCGCGAGCTGCTCTTGATCTGGCGGCAGACTTCCCAGCCATCCATGCCGGGCATCATCACGTCGAGCACGACCACGTCGAACTGATCCTGCTCCAGCGCGCGCAGGGCTTCCTGGCCAGTGCCGGCCAGCGCCACCTGGTAACCGGCGGCACTGATCATCACCCGGAGTAAATTTCGGATATCCAATTCGTCGTCAACAACAAGGACGCGGTGTGACATGCGAGAACTCCTCATACCCAATCATTTTTTTCGCCCCATGTGCATTGTAGCGGATAGGCTTCGGTGATTGTGTATCATCGATATCAACATTTTATCAACTGAACCGGCGAAGCCGGTATGCTTTTCACTGCCAGGTCCTAACCGATGATCGGCAGCTCCGGCGGCTTGGGCGTGCCGGTCAGCATCTCCAGGCCGGCCTCCGTCACCAGGCACAGGTCCTCGATGCGGACCCCGCCGACCTCCGGCAGGTAAATGCCCGGCTCCACCGTCACCACGCATCCCGCGGGCAGCGTGTCCTCCGCCGTCCGGCTCAGGCGGGGCGCCTCGTGCACCTCCAATCCCACCCCATGCCCGGTGCCGTGCCCGAAATATTCGCCGTAACCCTCCCGCTCGATGATGTCGCGCACCAGGGCGTCCGCTTCGCGCCCGGTCTGGCCAGCGCGGATGCCATGCACGCCCGCAAGCTGGGCCTCCAGGCAGATGCGATACATCTCGCGTGCCGTGGGACCGGCGTCGCGCACGGCGAAGGTGCGCGTCATATCCGAACAGTACTGATGATAGCGGGCGCCCATGTCTACCACCACCAGGTCGCCCACCTCCAGCGGGCGGGGGCCCGGCTGCGCGTGGGGCAGGGCGCCGCGCGCGCCGGTCGCCACGATGATATCGAACGCTGTCTCCGCGCCTTGTCGGCGCATGAATCCTTCGGCCTCCAGCGCCAGCTCGTATTCCGTCACCCCGGGCGCGACGTGCGTCAGCAGGTGAGCGTATGCAGCGTCGGTGATGTGGGTGGCCTCGCGGATCGCCGCCAGCTCCCCCGCGTCCTTCACCAGCCGCAGCCCCTCGATCAGGTTCGGCGCCGGCGTCAGGACATACGGCACCGACGGGTCATCGCCGCCGTATTGCCGGAATTGCGCCACGGTCAAATGCTCCGGCTCGAAGCCGACGGGCGACGCCTGCAGCCCGCTCAACACCTCCCGCACGGTGGCGTGCAGCGTCTGCTCCACCTTCACCAGCTCCCAGTCCGGCGCTTCCTGACCGGCCTGCAGCACGTAGCGAAAATCGGTGAGAAAGGACTGCCGGTCCGCCGTGATCACCAACACGCCGGTCGAGCCGGTGAACCCCGCAAGGTAATAGAGATGCTCCTGCCTGGTCACCAGCAGCGCCGGCAGTCCGAGGGCATCCATCTTTTCGCGCAGCAACTCGAGACGGATCGGCATGGTGAGTCTCAATCCCGATAGGCGGTGAGGGGCAGCTCCCGCAGGGCGCGCAGCGCCAGCAGATAACTCTGCAGGCCGAAGCCGCAGATTTGCCCGACGCAGACCCGGCTTAAAAAGCTGTGATGCCGGAACGACTCGCGCGCGTAAATGTTGCTCAAGTGCACCTCGACCGCCGGCAGGCGCACGCCCTGGATCGCGTCGGCGATGGCCAGGCTGGTATGCGTGTAGGCGCCGGCATTGATGATCAATCCGTCCGCCCACGCGCCTGCCGCATGAATTGCCGAGACGATCTCGCCTTCGCTGTTCGATTGCAGGATGCGCAATTCCTGTCCGAGCTCGGCGGCCAGTTCTTCGAGCTGCTGGTTGATCGCGTCCAGCGTCGCGGTGCCGTAAACGTCGGGTTCGCGCCGTCCCAGTAAATTGAGATTCGGGCCATGGATCACCGTGATTTTTTGCATTGGTAAGTCCATCGGATGAAATACTTGGCTGTGATGATTACAGAGGATGCTCGCATCTCTCGAGCAGTTCGCGACAGCTTGTAATGAAAACTGATAACGGCCTCCAACATTGGTCGTCTTTTTAGCTCCGGCTTCGCCGGATCAGTGAAAATATAGCAAAACGATGCCGGATTGACAAGTTTTCTCGAATTATCCTTGTTCAAAAGTGGTTAACAACGGTATCCTAAGGGTTCCGAAGGCCCCGCGATCGCGGGGCCTTCGGGGTTCGCGAGTCGCGCCGGATTACAGCGTGAACTCGAGGCCTACGCGCAGGACCTGGAGATCCTGCAGCTCATCGTTCTCGTCTAAACCGAGGAGCTGGTACTCCGACCGCCGGCCATACAGGATGCTGGCGGCCACGCCGTTGGCGATGGGTTTCTTCAACGACACGGTCCACACCATGTTGTCCAGGGCGGGCGGCGTCGGGTTGCCGGGAATGGCACTGCCGAGATTGTCATCCTTGTTGAAGGAATCGTAGACCCGCGCGCGGAGCTGCCAGTCGCCGGCGAAGACCCAGCGCAGATCGGCTTCCCACCCGTCGCTCACGTTCTGCTGGCTCAGGAACAGCGGCCGATCGATCCAGTCGATGTCGAACGCGTTGACGGACGAGAAGGGATACAGCGCCGACAGGCGCGGATTGTAATCCGAACCGAGCGAGCCGACGCGCCCGGTCAGGCTGATGCCGTTCCAGTCGCTCAGGATGTCCACCCCCGCAACGTAGGCGCTGTTTTCACTCAGGTCGACGTTGAAGAAGTTGCCGAAGAAGCTGTCTTCCCCGTAATCGATGCCTTCACCCGCCCTCGGGAGGAAGTTGGCGAATTCGCCGAAGACCCGGTGGCCGAAGAGCTTGCCTTCCAGGCCGAAGCTCCAGCCGCGGTCATCGGCGTAGCCGCTCGGCAGCACCGTGACGACGGCGTTCCAGTCGCCAAAGTTGAAGCCGAGATAGGCATACGCGAAGAAGTCCTGCGGATCTTCGAAGGGATCCGCCGCATCCGGGCCGGCCAATGAGCCGAACGGAATCCACGTCTGGCGATCGACCATCGAGGCGTTGATGCCGAAGGTGATCGGCTTCCCGCTGCTGTCCACCGACAGGCCGATGAGCGGCTGGATGTTGGTGTCGACCAGCAGCCCCTCGCTGATGTTGGTGGCCTGGCGACCGGCCGTCAACGCCAGCTCCCTGCCGAGGAAGCTGGAGTTGAACACCGCGTACCAGTCCCAGAGCATGACGGTGTCGGCGAAGCTGCCGCGGAAAATGCTCTGCGCATCCGTGACCTCCGCCATCGCTAAACCCTCGCCGTCAATGCCATCCATGATGACCATGGGGTTGACCGGAGTGACTGCCTTGAGGGTCAGGTGGCCGGCCAGTTGCGGCGTGATGACCCCATCGAGGTTGATGTTGACCTGCGAGACGGCGAAGCGGTAACCCAGCAGGGCATCCTTCGCGTCCGCGGCATAGGGAGCTTCACGGGGTTCGAAATCCTTCATCAACGCATTGAAATAGATGTCGCCGAACTTACCGCCAAGATCCGCATTGAACACGTTGGACAGCTCCGTGCCGCCCAACCCCGCGCGGGTCGCGGCCTCCACGCTGATCCGCAGCGGCGGGATGCGGGCCACGGCGGCTTCCAGCGCGGTGACGCGAACATCCAGCGCGCCAATCCCGCTGCGCAGCGCTTGAATCTCCGGCGTGAAGGTGTCCAGCAGCTTGATCAACTGCTGCGCCTGCTCAGGGGTGAGGACTCCGCCGCCGCCCCCCCCGGGAGTTCCCGGCTCGCCTTTCTCGCCTTTGTCACCCTTTGGTCCTGATGTGCCAGGTGCGCCGGGAGCGCCGGAGGCGCCGGGAACACCCGGCTCGCCGGGCTTTCCGGGAGGTCCAACTTCGCCCGGAAGTCCGCGCTCGCCCTGCGGGCCGCGCAGCGCGCGCTGCACGTCGGTGTCGGTCAGGATCAGATTCTTGATCTGATCGATGGTGACGTTGCCCGGCATGACCTTGAGATTTTCGATCATCGTGAGCATGCGCGCCAGGGCCATCGCCACCTCATAACGAGTCATGGGGCGTGTTCCCTCGAATTGGGCACCCGGCACACCCTCCAGAATGCCGTTCGCGGCCAGGTCGCGAACCGCCTGCACCGCCCAGTGCCCTGCGGGAACATCGGCAAAGGGTGCCGCTTGCGCCAACAGTGGAACGGCGGAGGCGAAGAGGAGAGTGGCCAGGAGGACTCCAATCCACGTTCTCATGTGTGTACCTCCTTCTTGAAACGACGTTGGTTTCCACATGCCGGCACGACGTGGGAAAAAGCCGCCAGTTTCGCCATGTTGCCTGAGCAGCCGCTCGTTACGTCCGCGATGTCGTTGATGTGCCAGCTTGAGAGCGAACGCATCACGGTGAATCGCTGCCGACAGAGTTTGAGAAGCATCATCCGATTGATTCACCGCTAGTGTAGCATACGGGGGGGGTGGTGTCAATAAAAATAGCCTCGTAACCCATGCGGATTGTCGGTTTCTCACACATGGTTACTGCAAGGACTGCCATGCGGTTGCTCCCTGACCGGCGTGCGTGCCCCGGTTCATTCCCGCGCCATCTCCGCGATGGTCACCAGCTCGAATCCTCGCTTGCGCAAGCCGGTGATGATGTCCGGCAGCGCGTCGAGCGTGGCCTGGTTGCCGTCGTGGAGCAGAAAGATGTCGCCGTTGCGGGCATGTTTCAGTATGCGCGTCGTGATGTTAAAGGCCGAGGAGACGGGCGACATGTCATTGGGGGCATACGACCAGCACACCATTTTCAGGCCGACGCTTTTCGCGCTCATCACGATCCGGCGATTCGATCTCCCGTGCGGCGGCCGGCAAAAACTCGGCGCTGTGCCGGTGATGCGGGCGAGGATTTGGCTGCATTCCTGCCACTCGGCGGTAATCTGTTCCTTAGACATCTTCCGTAACTGGGGATGGTGCGCGGTGTGATTCCCGATGGTATGGCCGTCCGCCATGGTCTGCCGGATGATCTCGGGATGGCGTGCCGCCATCTCTCCCACCACGAAGAAGGTGGCGTGCACTTGGTATTGGCGCAAGATGCGCAACAGGTGCGGCGTAACATTGGGGTGCGGGCCGTCATCGAAGGTGAGTGCAATCGTCTTGACGGATGGATTCCCATGGGTGAACACATCCGACGATCCGTAGACCAGAAGATTGCGAAAGGGAAACCACTCAAAGTGATAAGCGGTCCGTAATCCGAGCAGGCCCACGGCGACGATGACCAGAGCACCGCCGATGAGCCGGAACTTCCTGTTTCGCATCGTGCCACCTTCCTTCACCCTCCGCCCATGCGATTGAAGCGATTCTATCTTACCATCAGATCGCTAACCTGCAAAGGTGGTGTGGGTACCCCTTGCGGACTTGCCATTCGGCGGGTATTATTCTGCATAACTTGGTTGTGATCGGAGGGTTGCCCCGTGAGTATCGGCGCCAAACTCGATCCCCAGGATGACCCTGTAATCCTCGCCCGGCAGGCGCGCGCACTGCTGGGGACGGATAAGGAACGGCCGCGCACTGCCCTGGAGGTGGATATCCGTCGCGCCTTCAAGCTGGTATGGCCGGACTTCGTCAAGATCGAAGAGCTGCGCCGGAAGAATGGGAATCCTCCCTATGCCGACATCCTCGGCGCGCAAATCCACGACAAAGTCGCCGCCATCACCTTTCTCGCCAAACACAAGCTGCTGGACGTGACCTGCGGTCCCACGCAGGCGCTGGACATCGCCGACGCCCGCGCCGACCTGTCGATCTTCATCGACATCCTGGCCCAGCTCAACGCCATCGAGGCGCTGGGCATCCTCTATGATTTCTCGTATGAGCAGGGGCAGGCGCGCCCGGCGGAGTTCTGGTCGAAGGCGTGTACCTATTACCTGCACCTGATTGCGAAGGTGACGAATGCGCGCCCGCGCGCCATCCGGTTCCTCAAGGACCGACCGCATGCGCGCCGGCAGGTCGAGGGATTGATCGCCTCCGCCGACGCGGGGATCGCCGCCGCCTTCCGCGCGCTCGGTGAGGATTACGTGCGCGCCCGCAAGGAAGCCGATCCACCCGCGCCGCCGGCGCCGCCCACGTATGTGGGGCTCTTCCTGCTATACAACGGGCAACTGCCGGATGAGAGTCTGCTGGGCCTGTCCTCCCTGCTCGCCGCGGAGGAGCGCATCCGGAAGGCGGTGAACGCCGGCGACCTGCCGAAGGTCATCGACTGGATAGCCCAGGGATCGGCCAACGCCGTGCGCCTGGCCTTCACGGTGCCGTGCGAGATCCTGCCGACCAGCGGATACGTCGCGCTGCTGGAGAAGCTGCTGTTGCGGACCGAGCTGCCGGTAGAGACGCTGTCGGCCGGAATCGTGGAGTTGGGCGAGGCGAACCGCGCGTTGCAGCCGGATGGCGGCGCCGAGCAGATCAACAACATCCTGGCCGGCTTCGCCATCACGCATCTCGATCGGCTGCGTGGCGCGGCCAAGCTGGCCGTGCGCGAGCTGCGCGGCGCCAACGCCTTCAACCACGTGCTGACGGTGATGGAGCGGACCAGCATCATCGAAGTGGCTGAGGAAGGACTGCGGATGATGTGCGAGATGCGCCGCCTGACCATGGTCGAAAACGTCGTGCACCGGCGGCCCGTCCTGAGCCTGTCGTACCAGCAGGCGTATAAGTATATGCAGACCGTGCAGGAGCTGGTCAGCGCCGCCTGGGGCTGCACCTCGGAGGCGACGGCGCGCGTCTACCTGGAGCGCCTCAAGGAGCTGAACGCCGTCCCCGAGCTGGAGCAGCTCGGTAAGAAACACAAGCACATCAGCGACCTGGCCAACCGCACGCTGACCGAATTGCGCCTCGAAGAAACCAGCGCCCGCCGGCTTTAACGCGGCGGGCGTTCTGCCGATAATTATAACACTGCCGCCCTTCGTTGTAGCACTTATGAATCAGGAAGGTTTCTATGCCCGAGAAGAATCAGGCATACATACTTTTGCTCACAGGAGATATCGGTGACGAATCTGTTCTCGGAGGTGACTTATGAATAAACGAAATCTTCCATTGCGGCTGTTGCTCGTAGGGATATCGATATTAACGCTTGGATTTGTAATTCTAGTAATTTTAATAAAGCCGTTTTCTTCACTCGGTAAACTGGTAATTCCCCCTAGATATAACGAGGTTGGTGACTTTGTGGGTGGGCTTGCACGTGTAGAACTCGACAATAAGTGGGGGTATATCGATAAAACGGGGAATGAAATCACTTCGTGCAAATATGATAATGCCGAAGATTTTACTTCCGATTACGCTTGTGTGGAAATAAAAAGTAAAATGGGATTAATCAATAAAGCTGGACGAGAGATACTTCCTATAGAATATGATTATGCCTGGGAATACTCGCCGATATTAGTCGCAGCACAAAATAATTATAATACACGTATTATGGATGTATCACACCAGAAAATCATTCCTCTGAAATACGAAAATCCCTGGTATTGTTCCGATAAACTCATCAGAGTTGAGCTTCATGGGAAAAAAGGA
>Ga0315284_10007392_pt1 | contig 15695 bp, 10 predicted proteins | sample YL17G09_16_MG_FD_203696 | JGI IMG/M metagenome (GOLD analysis project Ga0315284, IMG submission 203696) | Sediment microbial communities from Yellowstone Lake, YNP, Wyoming, USA - YL17G09_16 | ecosystem: Environmental > Aquatic > Freshwater > Lake > Sediment | place: USA: Wyoming | collected... | reverse complement strand
TCCGAAGGTGTGGGCTTCTTAGGCCAGACTATGCCCGTGCCGCCGGACGGCGGGACAGGATTTGGGCCTAGTCAACTCCCTTAGCCCAGCAACTCAAGAACCTTAAGGGCTTCCGCCAGAACCGTCCGAAGACCCGCCATCCGTGTCTCCTGGATGGCGATGATGGCGTCCAGGTGGCCCTCAACGGCCTCCCAGTCGCGGGCCGAGCGCTTACCCCGCATCGCGGCTACTTCGCCGGCGACGCCGCCCGCCGTCTCCCGCAGGGTCGCCCCGGCGGTCTTCATGGTCTCAATCGCGGCGCGAATGGTGTTGCGGGTCGGCTCGTCGACCCCACCGCCGGCCTGCTTAAGTTCCTGCACCCTCTCGCGGATCATCTGGCCCGTCTCGGCGATGTCACCTCGCAGGCTCATGCAGGTGGCATGGTTATCCCGGATGGTTTGGGCCTTCGCGCGGAGCTCAGCCTGGTTGGGGATCAGACCGGACTGCCCCTGTCCTGAAACTTGGCCGCTTTGCCCTTGGCTTCCCTGGCTCTGCTCCTGGGCCAGCGCCAGACCCGAGGAGACGAGAAGAAGAAGAGCGAGACCGGTGATCAAGACTCGGACGCGAACCTTCCGGTCGAAGAGTTTTCTAGTGGACTTCATGGGTCATCCTCCCTAGTGAAAACGGACTTCCGTGTCGATGAACACGAACTTTCACTCCGCCTCGGTCGATCTCAGAAACCTAAGTCGGCCTCGTCCACAGACTCAAGCTGCTGGAGCACGTCGTCGAGTTCGTCGAGAACCGACTCCACACTCTCCAGGGAAGCTCGAGTCTGGGCGGCCTCCAGCCGGGCCGCCCGCCGACAGCCGCCGAACGCAACCGCGCCCGCCACGAGCAGGAGCCCGCACAAGACCGCGGCCACCAGCTTCCTGGCCGTTGCCGGGGTCACTAGCTTGTTGATCATGAGCTGCAACCTCCTCTCCCTCTCAGGCAATAAGAATACCTCCGTCCCCCACGAATTCCTCCGAGTGGAATCCGGTCTGGAGGGGATTAGCCAAGGGCGCAAGAGGAATGTCGGGTAGGACAGGTCTTCCGCTCTGGCCGAAAGGAGGATACGGAGGTTATCCTGGGCAATGAAAGGGACGGAAGCAAAGGGAGTCTCCCGAAGTGGCCTCAGCGACGCGGGCAGACAAGAGGCACAGGCAGGCAAGAGGCCCGGCACGAGCCTCGCTTTTCTCCAGGCTCGTTCCCGGCCTTTTCATCCTTGTCCTCCTAGGCTTTCTTCCCGTTCCGGCCCTGGCTCCCGACGGCGCGTTCGGTAGCCGCGCGAGGGCCGAGGACAGCATGGTCACCTTTCGCGGTAGCTACTTCAGCGACATCAGCGAACCCCAAGCCTACTACTTCGACATTATCGCCGCCGCTGGCATCGCCCGAGGGGACTCCGGCCTCGGGGGCCGCTGCCGCCCGTCCGAACCCATCACCAGGGCCGAGTTCGCCGTTATGGCCCTGCGGCTCCTCACTGTCGATCCCGCGTTCTCGGACCCCGGGACCACGTCCTTGCCGTTCCGCGACGCGGCCGCGATTCCGAGTTGGGCAACGGAGGCCGTGGCGACCTGCGCCGGCCTGGGGATCGTCAACGGCGAGCCCGACGGCCTGGGGGGCTTCAACTTCCAACCGGGCGACAACGTCAGCGGGGCCGAGGCCGTGGCCATGCTCCTCCGAGTCCTGCGCAACAGCGAGAACATCGTTGGGGGCTGGCCCAACGGCTATTTCTTTCGCGCTTTCGAGACCGGCCTCTTCTCTTCCGAGGTCGACGCGGGCGATTGGCGCTTCGTCCAGCCCTTGAGCCCCCTGACCCGGGCCCAGATGGCCTATCTCGTCTCCAACGCTCTCTTCTGCTCGCGCGGCTACCGGCCCGGGGAACCGGGACACGAAGGAACCTTCACCCTGGCCTCCATCGGGGGCCGCCTATCCGGCTACTCCCTGATCATTGACGCCGACCTCCTGATGAGGTCCCTGGTCGCGGCCGACGGCCAGACCCTTCACCTGGCGGGCACGGTTGTGGCCTCCGGAGTTCGCGGCTCGGCCGACCTGGTCGGGCGGCGCGTGTTCTGGCTGGAGAACACGAAGGGACAAATCGCCTTCTTGCGCCGCTACGGGCAGGAGGCGGCCGTCACCGGGACCCTGGACAGCCTGGCCCTGGGCAAGGACGGGGCCCGGGTGGACAGGGTTCTCCTGGCTGACGGGCGGGTGATCACCTGCGCCTCGGGGGCCATCGTCGAACTCAACGGGCAGCGCTGGCCGTTTGATCCGGCCGCTATCCTACCGGTGGCCACGGTCACGGCCATCATGGACGGGGGTCAGGCCGCCTACGTCTCCGTAATCCAGGAAGACCTTCCGGAAGCGGTGATCCGGACCATTACCTTCGACCCTCCGCCGGCGGGAGCCGCCGCCGATCGGCCGACGACCGGCCGGATAACGGCCAGGATAAGCATGGGGGCGGGGGACATCCCCCTCGTTGTCACCGCCGATACCAGCATCTACCTCGATGGTAAGCCGGCCGATCTCTCCGATCTCCGGGAGTGGGACGTCTTCTACGCCGCGACCGGCGGGGCCACGCCCAAGACCGCCGTGCGGCTTTACGCCTACCGGGATCGGATTATGGGGCGGGTCACCGGGGTTTCGCGCCTCTACGACCTGACCGGTTTCCACTGGCAGCTCGACATCGAGGACGCCCTCGGGAAGAAAGCGACTCTCGGCTTCGGCGCTTTCTGCGCGGATCTAGCCAGCACGAGCCTCACCGGTCAGGAACTCGTCTTCTGCCTCAACCGGCTGGGGGAGATATCCTACTTCCGCCCGCCCGGACCGACCCCGGCGGCCCTTCGCGTGGTCAAGAGCCTGCGTCTGGCCCAGGTGCACGGTAAACGCCTCCTGACCGTCGATTGGCAGGGGAGCGAACTCACCTACGATTTGCCCGCCGAGATACCGTCTCCGTCCCAAGGTTCCCTCGTCCGCCTCCTGGTGACCGCCGACGGGGGAGTCTCGCGCACGGAGCCCGTTCTCCCGGCCCTCTTCGCGGCCGTGGTGGTCTCCTACGATGAAGCCACGGACCGTCTGAGCCTTACCCGGGATCAGCGTCTGTGGACCCTCAACGTTCGCTACGTTCCCGTCTACGCGACGGCGAGCGCCGGCGAACCCCCCGCCGGACCCGATGCTCCCCCACCCGCCATCGGGGCGGCCGTGCCCGTCCAGACGCTGGTCCCGGGCCAGGCCATCTGGCTTGAGGACCCGGGCGCGCCGGGCTACATGCTCGTCCTCGGGCAATAGTCGCCGCGACCGACCCACGCCCATAGCCAACCGGCTTACCGTTATTCCCCAGGCCCCGACCCTCCGAGCGGGGCTTCCCTCCCGCCGGCCGCATAGGCATGCCCTAGCCGGACGAATGTCTTCCGTCCGGTCCGGGTGGCCTTCTTCCACCCGGCAATCAAAAGGAGGGAACAACTTGAGGAAAGCGCTTATCTCCGCCCTCGTTCTGGCTGTGGCGCTCGGCGCCGGGGGATTGGCCCTGATCGCGGGCGCGGGCGGCCCGGTCCTGGCGGCGACGACCCACGCCGGCAAGATCGCTCCTCCGGCATTCTCCGACATCGCCGGTCATCCGGCCGAGGCCGCCCTTACCCTTCTGGCCGGCCTGGGGGCCTACACCGGCGAGAGCGGGCTGGGCGGGCCGGTCAACCCCGATGATCCCATCAATCGGGCCCAGTTCTGTAAGGTGGTCGTCATGGCCATGGGCTGGGGCGGCACGGCTACGGCCCTGGCCGGTCTGCGGCCGACCTTCTCCGACATGATCCCGATCTGGGCCTGGGGCTACGTTAACGTGGCCGTCTACCGCGGCGTGATCAACGGCTACGCCGACGGAACCTTCGGACCCGGCAACCGGGTGAACTACGCCGAAGCCGTGACCATGCTCGTCCGGGCCGTCAGCGGACACGACCGGCAGGCCCAACTCGGAGTCGGTGGCTGGCCTTACAACTACATGTTCTACGGAGTAGACAACGGCTTCACCGGCGATGTCGACGCCGGGTTCGTCATCCTCCCCGCCACCCGGGGCGACCTAGCCCGCATGATGGCGGCCACCATGCAAATCAACAAGGTCAACAAGGATGGCCAGCCTGTCGCGGCCACGGCTATCCTGGCGGGGCGCGTCTTCGAGGGCGTCTTCAAGGCCTACGGGGACGGCTTCATCCGGGTCGGCACGACCGATGTGCCCCTGGCCGACCTGGTCTACATCGTCGGAGGGGTCAACTACGAGGGTCTCCGCAATCTCCGCGTTCGGGCCGTGACCAACGGCGCCGGCGACTGCTTCTTTGTGGAGGTTCTCGAGGACTCGCGGCTGGTCGGCGGGGTTTTCGACCAACTCGGCGACACCGACGGAGATCACCGACACGATTGCCTCGTCTTCGCCGACGGAACCAAGGTGCCCTACGAGGAGGAGACCGATGGCCACGACGACGTGGTGGACACGACCATCAACCAGGACGTAGACCTCCACGAGAGAGACTTGCTCAAGGGTGACGAGTGCCTGGTTACCCTGGGCGACGACGGGCTCGCCGTCTACGTCAGCGCCCTCCGTTTCGAGGTCGCCGACTGGATCGAGGACTTCGAGGCCGCCCACCCGTCGGCCAGTCCGGCCGAGGACACCTGGCTTCATCTTCACGGCCTGGGCGATCTCACCGTGCCCGGAACCTGCCAGGTGACCATCAACGGGGCCCGGGCCGGGCGGGACGATCTCAAGATCTACGACTGCGTTTATGTGGCCCTGGAGGGCGAATTCGACGCGCTGGCGGTGACCCCGCTCACGACCCCTCCGCCCGGGCCCATCGCCATCCGGGCCGTCCGCCAGGCGGTTCAGGGCACGGTCTACAACACCAGCATCACCTACCCCAATGAGGTCCGCCGGGTGACCATCGACAGGACCGGCGGCGGGCGTCAGACCTACGTTTTCTCGTCGGCCGGCGGGGCCACGTTCCCCAGCCAAGGTGACACGGTGAAGTACGGGCTGGACAAGGACAACGCCATCTTCGTGCCCATCGGCTACACGACCCTCACTCCCTACGTGGTCGTGAAGGCTTACACCGTCGACGGGGCGGGCCGCCGCACGGCGACCTTCGACCTCCGCGGGGCCGAGGTGACCTATCGCTTGGGGCCCGATCCCGACCACCCGACCATCGACCTCCACGACGCGGCCGAGGAAGAGGCCTACGGCGGCATCAAGGTCAACCCGGCCACCGGCGTGGTCACGGAGTGGACCCCCCGCGAGGTCGGCGGCTACTGCGAGGTTCTGGCCGTCGATGCCGTCCGGGGCACGATGACCCTGCGTTACTGGCCCGAGGGTGAGCCCGACGACCACTACGACTTCATCGACGACCCGAGCGCCGTCGTCTACAAGGTTGAGACGAGCGGCGCGAAGACCTACGTCGGGATTGCCGGGCTTCACGCGGGAGACTGGCTGCAGGCCGACGAGATGCCCGGCGGCCTGGTCTTCGAGGTCACGGAGGAGCCGGACTGAGGATATGAGACTCGGGCGGCAGTCATAATGGCGCTGCCGCCCGCGATAGTCACCGGGTCGAGGGGCTCGATGCGGGTTCCCTCGGCCCGGAGGCTAGGCTTTCCGAACCAACGTCCACTCGACTCCACCGTGGGCGTTGCACGGGGGAAACTTTTCGCCACGCGAGAGCGGAATCTCGTTTCTCGTCCCTTCCGGCTGGCACTTCGGGCACAGGTAGACACCAGACTGCACACAGATCGTGCCGGTCTTTCCCATACGGCAGTTCCTCCTCTCGCTTCCGAACCGGGGCGCCGCGAGTCAGGCCACCCTTTGTCGGCCGCTGCCAGAATCCTCCCGCAAACCGCCGGCTAGTCTCTCTGCCCAGGTCGCTCGCTCCCGCCTCCCCGGCTTCAGCCCAGGTCGCTCGCTCCCGCCCAGAGTTAGGCGCTTAGCTAACGCGCTGGCAGAGACTGCGGAACCGCCCCGGAGGAAGGGCCGTCGAAAAGATGAAGGTTGGTGAGCCAGTCAAAACCACTCTTAGGAGGGAAGTAGGCCAAGCGACTGACCCAAACCAACACTCTAAACCAACACGCTAGACCAACACGCTAGACCAACACGCTAAACCATATCTTAGAGGGAGGGACCAAAAAGCAATGAAAAAGCTTCTTATATCGGCCCTTGTAGCGGTAATGGTTCTAGGTTTCGCCGCCACGGCTTTCGCCGCCGCCGGGGAGATCGCTCCCAAGGCCTTCTCCGACATCGCCGGCGACAAGGCCGAGGCCGAACTCACGCTTCTGGCCGCCCTAGGCGTCTATAGCGGCGAGTTGGGTCTCGGTGGTCCGGTCAAGCCCGGCGATCCGATCACCCGGGCGCAGTTCTGCAAGGTTGTTATCGTCTCCGCGGGCCGCGGCAACACGGCCCAGGGCCTGATGGGGCTCAAGCCGTCCTTCAAGGACGATGTCCCCACCTGGGCTTGGGGTTACGTCAACGTCGCTGTCTACATGGGTATCATCAAGGGCTACGAGGACGGAACCTTCCGTCCCAACAGTCCGGTGACCTACGCCGAGGCCATCACGATGCTCATCCGGTCGGTCTCCGGTCACGTCGTCCAGGTGGGCCCGGGCATCTGGCCCTACAACTACCTCTTCTACGGCGTGGACAACGGCTTCGCCGGACCGGTGGATGTTGGTTTCGCCAACCTGCCGGCCAGCCGGGGTGACATGGCCCGGATGCTCTACGCCACGATGGGGATCGACAAGGTCGACAAGGACGGCGAAGCGCTGGCCGGAACTTCCGTTCTGGCCGGTCGGATCGTCCAGGGCGTGGTCACCGACTACGCCCCGGGCACGGTCACTATCGGCGCCGTCCGCCCCCTGGCCGACAAGGTCTACCTCGTCGGCGCCTCCGACTACGAAGGGCTCCGCAACCTCAGCGTCACGGCCGTAAAGAATGCCGACGGCAAGATCTTCTTCATCGCCGTTGGCGAGTCGGCCAATGTTGTTCGCGGTGTGTTCAAGGCTCTCGCTGACGCCGACGGCGACCACGACACCGACGGCCTAGCTCTCCAGGACGGCACAACCGTTCCTGTCGACGAGGTCGCGGGCGTGTCCGTCACCCTGAACAAGGGCGCCGGCTACGACGAGAACGATCTCACCGTGGGTGACGAACTCGTCATCACCCTCGGCGCGACCGGCAAGGCCGCCAACGTCATCGCCCTGTGCTTCGACATGGGTGAGGACTACGTTGACCACTTCGATAAGTCCGTTGCCAGCCCGCTGACCGCTACCTACATCGAGTTGGCCAACGGCAACACGTTCTCCATCCCGACCGCCTGCCAGGTCACCATCAACGGCGCCGCGGCTACCCGCGACGACCTCAGGGTGGACGACGTTGTCTCCATCGCCACCAATAACCTCGACAGCAACACCCCGATTGTCATCCGGGCCATCCGTCAGGCCGTCGAAGGCACGGTCAAGTCTTCCTCGACGAGCTATCCCGGTCCGGTCTACCGGGTGACCATCGACAAGAAGGCCGGCGGGACCCAGACGTTCGTTCTGGACGTCACCTACATCTCCATGCCCACGGCCGGAGCGTCGGTGAAGTTCGGCCTCAACGCCGCCGGTGAGCTGTTTGTGCCGGTCGGCTACGAGACGGTCACTCCCTACGTCGTTGTCACCGGCTACATGGTCGATGGCGCCGGCCACCGGACAGTCACCGTGGATGTCCGCGGGCAGTCGGCCACCTACAAGTGCGACGGGTTTGACTTCTCGTCGGAGATCGGCAGCTACTACGTCCTCGGCATCGACACGGCCGACGGTTCCCTCGACACCGCCACGGGACTCTCCGTTGGCGGCGACTACGAGATCCTGGCCGTTGATGCCGTCCGCGGAACGATGACCGTGAAGTCCGGCGGCACCATCTACTTCGTCAGCAATGACGACGCCGTGGTCTACAAGGTCGTCTCGGGCGGCAAGGTCTACATCGGGTTCACCGGCCTCAAGGTCGGCGACCACGTGAGGGCCAACGCCTCGCCCAGCTCGGCCGCGGTCTTCGAACTGATCGTCCCGTAGGGCGATGCGCGAGTAGGACGCGCGTGATAGACAGCGCGGATAGTAAGCGAGCGGGGGGCGCCGGGAGGCGCCCCCCGCTCGCGATTCCTTGACGCGGGCGGTCCCCCGCCGGCCACCCGTGCCGGCCGCGGAATACCCCGCGTCCTCGCTTACTGCCTAAGGTAGATGGGGGTGGTGTAGCCGTAGTCAGCGCCGCTGACGTAGAGCCAGTAGTAGTGATTGCTGCCGGGATAGGTGTAGCTCGTTGTCCAGGTGTAGGCCGTGCCGGCGGTGAGGGCTTGAGAGGTCTTGGACCAGACCGTGGAGGCCAGGTTGTCGCGGTAGAGGTAGAGGTTATAGGTGCCCGTGACGGCGGGCTTGAGGTAGATGGTGAAGGAGACGGCGGCTCCGGAGGCCTTGGTGTAGGTGCTGCCGACCTCGTAGCCGTCGGCCGTGATATAGGGGAGAGAGCCCTTGCGGCTGATGGTTGTCTTGCCGGCCTTGAGGGCCGCGTCGACCAGCGCGCGACGGCCGGCCCAGTCACTGGCGAACCAAATTGAATCCGAGGCCAGCTTCACATGGGTCACGTAGGATTGCCAGGTCGAATGGCAGTCACTGCCCGTGCGGACGGAGGGCTTGTAGGACGAGGAACTGGCCTGAAGACGGGCGCACTCGCTCCGCCAGCGGCTCGGATGGCCGGCGTAGACATCGAAGTAGGTTTGGGGTCCGGACATGAGCTCGATCCCGTAGTAGCGAAGGACGGTCCAGTCTTCCCAGTTGTAGATGGGGTGAGCCGGGTGGGCGATGCCCGAGTTGGACTGGGTGCCGTTGTTGGCGTTGATTTGGTCGAGGCCGGCCTGCGGGCCCCAGTACTTGTCATTCAGGCCGGAGGTGCTAGCCACCCCGTAACCCAGGCAGTGGCCGTCGCCGTTCCAGATACCCAGCACCGTATGGCCGATCTCAATTTCCACGCCGGGGAACATTGACGTGGAGGTCGACGAGCAGGTCCTGCAGGCTTCGGGATAGGCGGCGGTCATGCTGGTGAAGGCCCCGGAAGAGATCAGCGACGCCGCGTGATCGGTCACGTAACCGATGTAGTAGCCGGCGTTGCCCAGGTCGTACGTCAGAGTGATCAGCGACTTGGTCCCGTCGGAGTAGGTCGAGTGCATGTGGTAGTCGCCTGCGAACCAGCCCGGCGCCGTGGGTATGGCGGCCACAACTACGTCGAGGGGCTCGCTGAGGGTCAGGCTCCGGGCGCCGACCTGGAAGTCGAGCGACACGTCGAGAGTGTACTCACCCTCGGCCAGGCCGGCCATGCCCTGGAGGGTCAGGACGATGGGTGGGACCTCGGCCAGGACCTCCTCAAGAATGAGGGCCGCTCTCTCCAGGTGGGGCAGATCGACGGGAGAGGGCGCCCGGCCGTGAAGCTCATCGAGGGCCGCCTGCCTGACTTCGCGGACGGAAGCCTGGCTAAGGCGCCCGTCTACCTTTCCCCAAGGCGCGTCGACCCAGGAGACGGTCTGGACCGGACTACCGTTCACAAGGACCCGCAGGCCGGTGAGAGCGCCGCCAATCGACTGCTCCCACCCATCCCCAACGACTTTGAAGCCGAGCTCCCAGCGGTCGACCCCCGGGATATAACGGACAAAGCCTGGACCGACAACCGCGGCCCAGGGATCGCCCTCCCCGGCTCGAGCCGGCACGGCGGAGAAACCGAGGACCGCCACGACCGCGAGAACGAGACCGGACACAAGCATCCTTCTGGACATTCCCCCAACACCTCCACAACGCGCTGCAAACTGCTGCGAGCGGTTCGTGGCGGCAAACAATCCCCCTGCATCTGACAGAACTTCCTCGTTCCGGAGGGTCGTTGACGTAGGCCGCTGTCCGCGACTACGGCCGGGACCGCCCTCGCCTACTCGGCGGGACGGCCGCCACCCTCGCGGCGCCGCGCCGGCCCCTGGAGAAGGCGCCTGCCGGCGGCCACGAGGCCCAAGACGGCCAGGCCGAGCCCGGCCCCGGCCAGGAGCGAGACTCCCAGCCAGAGCCACAGCGACCCTGCCGGCCCGAGAGCCGCGACAATCGCCCGGATGGCTTCATAGCGGTCGGCCCCGAACCCGGCCAGGTGGGCGATCGACCCGACGATAAGTTGTAGGATGTCGGCGGCCAGGGCGCGGGGGAGATAGACGAAAGCCAGGAAGGCGTCCCCGGTGGCCAGAAGGTCGAGGGTTTGCAGACCGCGAAGAGCGGGCCGGACCAGTCCGTCGCCCACCAGCCCCCAGACCTTGGCGGCGTCCGTCGACCAACTGTAGGCCAGCCAGGCGCCGCGGTCGGCCAGGACAGAAAGCAGGGCGTAGATGGCCCCCAAGCCGGCCGCCAGCCAGGTTGCCCGCACCGTCACGAGATCCACCTCCCCGTCTATCCAGAGTTATTCGCCCGGTCTCTACGGCGTGAGGTAGATGGGCGTGGTGTAACCGTAGTCGTCGCCGCTGACGTAGAGCCAGTAGTAGTGGCTGGCGCCGGGGTAGGTGTAGCTCGTTGTCCAGGTGTAGGCCACACCGGCGGTGAGGGCCTGGGATGTCCTGGACCAGACCGTGGCGGCCTTGTTGTCGCGGTAGAGGTAGAGGTTATAGGTCCCGGTGACAGCGGGCTTGAGGTAGATGCTGAAGGAGACCGTGGCCCCGGAGGCCTTGGCGTAGGTGCTGCCGATCTCGTAGCCGTCGGCCGTGATATAGGGCAGGGAACCCTTGCGGCTGATGGTTGTCTTGCCGGCCTTGAGGGCCGCGTCGACCAGCGCGCGACGGCCGGTCCAGTCACTGGCGAACCAGATCGAATCCGAGGCCAGCTTGACATGGGTCACGTAGGATTGCCAGCCCGAGTGGTAGTCGCTACCCGTCCGGACCGACGGCTTGAAGGACAACGAGCTTCCCTGCAGGCGGGCGCACTCGCTCCGCCAGCGTGTCGGCCCACCGGAGTTCACGTCGAAGAAGGTCTGAAATCCGGACATGAGTTCGATCCCGTAGTAGCGGAGCACGGTCCAGTCTTCCCAGGGGAAGATGAGATGGGCCGGGTGGGCGATGCCCGAGTTGGATTGGGTACCGTTGTTGCCGTCAATCTTGTCGAGGCCCGTCTGCGAACTCCAGTAGTTGTCGTTGAGACCGGACGTGCTGGCCACCCCGTAACCCAGGCAATGACCGTCGCCATTCCAGAAGCCCAAGATGGTGTGGCCGATCTCCATCTCGACCCCCGGGAACATCGAGGTCGAGGTCGTGGAGCAGTTCTTGCAGTCGGTGGGGTAGGGAGCGGTCAGGCTGGTGAAGGCTCCGGACGAGATGAGCGCGCCGGTGTGGTCGGACATGTAACCGATGTAGTAGCCCGCGTTGCCGAGGTCGGTCTTGAGAGCGGCCACCGACTTGTTCCCATCAGAGTAGGTCGAGTGCATGTGGTAGTCGCCGGCGAACCAGCCCGCGGCGGTGGGTATGGCGGCCACGACCACGTCGAGCGGCTCGGTCAGGGTCAGGGTCTGCCGGCCCGAAGGCCCGCTGACCGCGTAGTCAAGGGCTACCTCGAGGGAGTACTGGCCCTCGGCCAGGTTGGCCATGCCGTCGAGGGTCAGAACAACGGGCGGAACCTCGGCCAGCACGTTCTCCAGGGTGGAGGCCAGCCTCTCCAGCCTGGGCAGGTCGCCAGGCGAGGGGGCCTGGCCGCGAAGCTCGCCTAGGGCCGCCTTCCTGACTTCGCGCACTTCGGCCTCGGCCAAACGCCCTTCGACCTTGGCCCAGGGCGCCTCGGCGAACGAAACGGTCTGGGCGGGGACGCCGTTCACGAGCACCCGGGCGGCGGTCAAGGCGGGAAGGGCCGAGGTTTCCCAACCGTCGCCCGCGACCCTGAAGGCCAGCTCCCACCGATCGACACCGGGGACGTAGCGGGTGAAACCCGGTCCGACGACCGCGGCCCAGGGTCCGCCTCCCGCGGCCCCGGCCGGAGCGGCCGAGATGCCCCCCGCCACGATCAGGGCCAGGGCCAACACGAACACCGAAACCTTTCTCGACATGCCGCGACACCTCCATACTTAAGACTGGGGGTGAGGGTTCGCCCGACCTCTAGGGCTTCCTGCATATTCCAGGCCCGGCCTCGTCCGGCGGCGATCTTTCCATCGCCTACCATTACAGGAGCTTCTACCTGCACTCTTGCCCAGTTGCGTAACCGCATCAGTGGTTCCCACGACCACCCTGCCAGAGCCAGGAAGGACCCTGGCGGGGCGCGGCAAATTCCCCAGCGTTCTCCAGCAACCCCAGACCGCACCCACTCACCCGTGGTCTGGACGCAAATAGCACACAGACTAATGTTCAATTGAGGAGGGAAAGAAGAAGTGAAAAAGATCCTGATTTCCGCTCTAGTGGTGGCCATGTGCCTGGGCATCAGCGCCACGGCTTTCGCCACCACCGCCCCCGCCCAGCAGCCGCCGGCGTTCTCCGATATCGCCGGGCACGAAGCTGAGTGCGCCCTCACCCTGCTCGGGTCCCTGAGCATCTACACCGGCGACTCCGGTCTCGGTGGTCCCGCGAAGCCCGACGACCCGATCACCCGGGCTCAGTTCTGCAAGGTCGTTGTCACCGCTATGGGGCGGGCCACCACGGCCGCCGGTCTGGCTGGCCTCCAGCCGACCTTCACCGACGGGGCCACCATTCCGACCTGGGCTTGGGGCTACGTCAACGTGGCCGTCTACATGGGTATCATCAACGGCTACGCCGACGGGTCCTTCGGACCCAGCAACCCGGTGACCTACGCCGAAGCCGTGACGATGCTCATCCGGGCCGTCCCGGGCCATCTGGCCCAGGTTACACCCGGCATCTGGCCCTACAACTTCCTGTTCTACGGAGTTGACGAGGGCTTCACCGGCGACGCGTGCTTCGGTATCGTTGACGTTGGCTTCGCCAACCTTCCGGCCACCCGGGGCGACATCGCCCTCATGACCGTGGCCACGATGCTGAAGACAAAGCTCAACGCGCTCGGCGTCCCGATCGGGGGCGCCCAGCTAGTTCTGTTCGACGACGTTGTCACGGGCTACAACGCCACGACGGTCACGTTCGCCGACATCGTGCCCCGGGTTGAGCCTCTGGCGCTGAAGTACTGGATCTGCGGGGCCGCCAATCTCGAGGGTCTCCGCAACCTGGCGGTCTGCTACACCTACAACGCCGCCACTGACGTGTACTACCTCTGTGTCTGCACCGAGTCCAACGTTGTGACCGGCGTGTTCGACATCCTGACGACCGTGGACACGGTGACTTACATCAGACTGGCGGACGGGACCAAGGTTCCGTACACGGCCCCCGTGACCGTCACCCTGAACCAGGTGGCCGGCCACAATCAGGGCAACCTCCTAGCCGGTGACGAACTCGTCATCGTTCTCGGGGACGATGGGAAGGCCGTGAACGTCGAGGCGACGCACTTTGAGGCCCTCAACTTCATCACTGCCTTCACGGCGTCCAAGGTTGGTCCGCCGGCGGTTGACACGCACATCCACACCTACCTGGGTGCCGCGGAGTATGACATCCCGGCGGCCTGCAAGGTTGAACTGAACGGCGCGATCTCCGGCCGGGACCTGCTGCTGAAAAATGACGCAGTCAGCATTGCCCTCATCGACGGCACGGCTACTCCCATGATCATCGCGGCCAACAGGGTTGTCACCGAGGGCACCGTGGCCGGCACGACCACGACTTGGCCTGGCCCGATCGTCCGCGTGACGATCGATCTCAAGGCCGGCGGGTCGAAGACCTACATCCTGAATATCGCCGGTGGGCTCGGCACGCCGCTCGACCACGCCGTGGTCAAGTACGGTCTCGACTTCGACGGGGACATCTACGTGCCGATCGGCTACGCTGACCTGGCCCCATACGCCGTCTGCACGAGCTACGTCATCGATGGCGAATTGCACGAGAGCGCGACGTTCGACATCAAGGGTGCCCCGATCACCTACATCGTGACCGAGAGCTTCCAGGGCCACGCCACCGCGGCTGACTATCTCACCCTGACCATCAACACCGGCACGGGCACGGTCACTGTTCACACCGTCGTCACGCTCGCGGCGACCCACTACACGGTGAAGTCGCTTGACGTGGTCAACGGGACGATGACCCTGTATGACGCGGGGATCACGACCTACTACTTCGTCAACGATCCGAATGCCGTCGTCTACAAGCTCGTGTCCGGCGCCAAGGTCTACATCGGCTTGGCGGGCCTCAAGGTCGACGACGTGGTCCTCTGGGATGGCGTGACTCCGATCTTCGAACTCCACTAGAAGCCACGAGGACTAGCAACTAGAGAAGGGGCGCCTTCGGGCGCCCCTTCTGCGTGGTGGCAGGCGCATGTGCCCTGCGACCACCGCGTCTCTAACTCCGTCCCGGCCGCCGCCGGGCGCGTTCCCTGCCGTGCCTACTGGAGACCGAAGCCTGCCACGTCGCATCAGCATTTGGCTGCCCGACCGTGACGCCACACGGGTGCCCTCAAGTGTCGCCGACTTGGAAGAGTCTCGCGGCCGTCTGGATCGCCGGTGCGGGCGACCGCATCCGCCTGCGTTTATCATCCCCCGCCCACTAACGGGCGGGCCACTGGTGTCGGTGACCTATGGCCTCGTCCCCTTACGACGCGTGGTCGGCCAGGGACGCCTACACTTCGGCGCTTAGCCGGTTGCCTAAGTGACAGAGTGCTTTGAGCTACTAGTACACAGGACGGTACGCTCGGCTGGCCAACTTCCCACGAGCAGGCATTCTCCCCAGCCCGTACCCACTTACCCACGGTCTGGACGACAAACAGGCACTACAGCACATGTTCCATTTAGGAGGGAAACCAGAAGTGAAAAAGGTACTTATCTCCGCTCTAGTGGTGGCGATGTGCGCCGGCATCAGCGCGACGGCTTTCGCCGCCAGCGCCCAGCAGCCGGTGGCTTTCTCCGATATCGCCGGGCACGAGGCTGAAACTGCCCTGACCCTGCTCGGGGCCATGGGCATCTACACCGGTGACGCCGGACTCGGCGGGGCCGTGAAGCCCGACGACCCGATCACCCGGGCTCAGTTCTGCAAGGTTATCGTCACCGCGATGGGGCGGGCCACTACGGCCGCCGGTCTGGCTGGCCTCCAGCCGACCTTCACCGACGGGGCCACCATCCCGACCTGGGCTTGGGGCTACATCAACGTCGCGGTCTACATGGGTATCATCAACGGCTACGCCGACGGGTCCTTCGGGGCCAACAACCCCGTGACCTACGCCGAAGCCGTGACGATGCTCATCCGGGCCGTCCCGGGCCATCTAGCCCAGGTTACCCCGGGTGTCTGGCCATATAACTTCTTGTTCTACGGCGTTGACGAAGGCTTCACCGGCGGCGTGGATGTTGGCTTCGCCAACCTTCCGGCCAGCCGGGGCGACATCGCCCAGATGACCGTGGCCACGATGCAGAAGGAGAAGCTCGACAAGGATGGCGAGGCTCTCGCCGGCACCGCCCAGCTCTACCTGCTCGACGGCGTGGTCACAGACTACGACGCCGACGAAGTCTACTTCGGGGCCACCGGCTGGACCGATCTCGCGGCCAAGTTCTGGGTCGTGGGCGCGGCCAACCTTGAGGG
>Ga0315284_10007391_pt1 | contig 15695 bp, 15 predicted proteins | sample YL17G09_16_MG_FD_203696 | JGI IMG/M metagenome (GOLD analysis project Ga0315284, IMG submission 203696) | Sediment microbial communities from Yellowstone Lake, YNP, Wyoming, USA - YL17G09_16 | ecosystem: Environmental > Aquatic > Freshwater > Lake > Sediment | place: USA: Wyoming | collected... | reverse complement strand
TTGGCTCTTTACCTGATAGTTCAGATAATGGCTTTGTGATTGCTATTTTCTGTATTGTGTCCTGACCTACTTTTGTTGTTGATATTGAAATTATTTTCCTATCCTGTAATGATTTTAAAATATCATTCACATCAGATACAGGCTTCTTTACAATCTTTGCAAGATCCTCAGATACTAAATTGGGATTATTGTTCAATGCCTCAATAATATTTGCCTCAAGTTGTGTAATGCTTTGATCGGCAAATCCCATTGCAAAAGATTTGATTACCTGATATTGACTGAAATCATCTCCACATTCAGCAAATGCAGAAAACATCCGATCATCCTCATTTGAGTTGAACTTGTTTATCTCATCATTGGTCATTGGATCATCATCCACACCCAAAAATGCATTCACATCTGAGTCCTGCAATCCATAGCCTGATTTGAGCATTAACGATGCCTGCTCCTTAGATAACTTGCCATTTCCAAAATTCCTGACTATCCGCATCACATTCTGATACTGCCGACCTGTTAAATTCCTCAGAGAGTCATTTACAAGCGTTTCTGAGGCACTTTGTGGCTGAGTAGTACCTACCCCTTGTTGAGTGGGTAAAGTGGCTGCATTGCCTCCTAATGGATCAAATCCCATTATTGCCCTTATCTCATCCTGAGTTAAATTAGCACTCATGATATTCTCCGAAAACTCAAACTTCAATGGCTCAACCGGAACAATCTTAAAATCCCCTGCCTCCCCCTTTAAATTCCTGAACTTAGTAAATACAACATCAAACTCCATTTGCCGATTTTTGCAATATGTATTGTTCCAAATCTCATAAGCATCCCTCATTGCATTTCTGCTTCCCATTGCACCCGGAACAGAAATACCAAAAATCTCTGATGATGTAATCTGATGTGAGGCAAATATCTCCTGCTGAATCAATCCATTTACATTCGTAAAATCCTCCTTTGTCAAAGTAGATGCACCAAGATCAGTAATCTCAGCAGCATTGTCTTTGCTCTTATTAAACATAATCACAACCCTCTTCCCATCACTACCTGAAAACTTTTTAAGCAACTGCCTTTCAATTTCCTCCTTGCCTTCCTCAGCAACAGGATCACCATTGTTCAAATTAACCAATGTATTTCCCTGCCAACCCCTCTTTGCATTTGCCAAAATATGGCGTGATACTTCAATATCCGACTCCACATAATTCAACCCCTGCATATAACTTGGCAGCGGATAAACTTCACTTATTGGATTGTATTCTTTTTTATAGAAAATCTGACTGCCAATAGGATCATTAACATTAAAGGCAGGATAAACCCTTGCCTTTTCTCTGTGATCCATCCAATCATTCTTAACGTAATAAGTCTGTAAATCTTTGCTTACCCTAACCTTTTGAAAATCTAAATGGTAAATCTCTGAAACCTTCTTTGCCCTGTTCCAAATTATTTGTAGATAATAACCCCTAAAAATCTCATCATCCTGAATGCACCTTTTCATTACATCGTTGAATGATTCCCCTTTGCTATTGGCTATTCCTGCAACCTCAAAGCCTTGCCCATATACATAGATACTTTTGCTTTTAATTATCGCACCATGCTTTGGTGATTCATTATACAAATCCAAAAGATACTTTGCATAGTTATTATCTTCACCATATTCTACATATCCCTTCCCTTTCTTTTCCTCAAATTTTGGCTTCTTTGCTTGATCAAATTCAAGCGTTATGTATTTATAATTATTGTCCATTGTATGTCTTAAAATTATTTGATTGCTCAGAATATTTTATTGGCTCAAATACTTCATCATCCTGCAAATAAAGATAACCTATCTCTAACAGATTTCCAACAGGTGCATTATGGTTTGCATTACTTTCCTTTACTTCATAAGTCCAATAACCTGAATCCAATGTTGTGAAAATATCTGAATCAAACTCAAATTTTTGATAACTACTTGTTGTGCTTATGTTTTCAAAATAAGAAACAATCACATCATTCGTTAATCTATTCGTAAACTGAAACCAATACCAATCAGATGGAGCAGTTTGTTTATCTGATAATGTCAAATAAATAGTGTTTGTAATTGGTGTAGTAATATTTCTGAGAATGTTTATCATCTTAAATTAAAAAAGCCCCTGCCTAATGCAGGGCAGGAGCAATTTTTATGTGTTTTTCAGAGATTAAGTTCCGGGTGTTTCTAATGCAGCAGCAATATTAGATGGTACAATTAAAAAATCCTCTCTTTCTTGTGATGAAAACGATAACATAAATCCATTACGATCGCCCAAAGCAGTACCACTTCCTGCCTCCGATGTTTCTAATTGCAAACCAAACTCTTTGCCATACATACGGAAACTACCATCACCTTCCTTTAAACAGAATGTGAGGCGATTCTTTGCTAATGTAGTAACAATGTTTCTTGTACTTGCTGAACGATCATTGATAGGGAACATTACTTTATGTGTAAAAAAGAAAGTTCCGTTTTCAATAGATGAAGTAATACCATTGGCTGCATTTGCAGTTCCTCTTGGTACTTCAAACTTATAAAATTTCTTTCCTGAACTTTTTGTAAGTGCAGTAACAGTTCCTGAAACCTCAGTTACTCTACTGTTGCCACTTGCATCATACAAGGCAGAATTTTCAATTAAGTAGATTATTTCTACTCCGCCTACTGAATCCCGACATTCAATAGAATAGCCGGATATTAAACTACATGCCATATTTTTTTATTTTAATAGGCAGGTTTTACCCTGCCTTAGATTATTTAATTAAGCGTGAGCAATGTACTTCACACACTCAGCAGTGTAAGCAACATTGACACCTGCTTTGAACTCAACACGATAGCGAACCTGATTGTTATCTTCTGAATACCAAAGTTTGTAGTTCATTTCCTCATCAGCTAAATCAACCGCCATTGCTATATTTGAAAGACTAATTGCATAAGCCTCATTAATACCATTCAAACCATTAACCGCCATGATCTCAATGTTTGTACCCGGAAGGATAAATGATGCAGCAGTTGCATCTTGTGGATTGTATGCAAACAAATTCAAAGCACGATAAGCCATGATCAATGTTCTATACCAATCGTTACCAACAAATATCTTCACATCACCCTTCGCCATTATAGCAACAGGAATAGCTTTGTATATTCCCTCAGTTGAGGCAACCACATTTGCAGCAGTCAAAGTAGTTGTAGCAGCAGCACCTGTATAACCTGATACATTCGCATCAACCGGTGAGCCTGCCTTTATCAACTTAGCAAGACCATCAAATTTATTAAGATTTACATCTGCTGATCCTGTATCGCCCTGCCATATTGCAGTTTCAAGTTGTGAAGCTATACGCACATTCTTTTTGCCAAGATATGCTTTCGTTAAATTAGGATCACTCATATCTGTATAAGTGCTACCTGCCTTCAACATTTCAGCAGTAAAGTAAGCCTCAAGATCTTTCACACAAATTGCTTCCTCAATCTTAATCTTTCCCGGTGTGATTGTACGCTGAGAAATAGTTGTAGTTCCTGAAGGATCCCAAGAACATGACTGAGATTGAAATATTGCATTCGTGTCAATCAAAGGAATAGATACCGGCCCTTTTGCTCCCGGAATGATAATACCTGAACTCATAATCAACTGCTGAGTCTTTGCTTCAAAAACCGCAGATGTAAGTAGAGGCTGAACTAATTGCTTAGTATATGAACTAAGACCTGAAAATGCTAATGCCATTGTTAAATTTTTTTACTTGAATAAAATTGAATAGTTAAATTTTGACTCCTCTTTGAATGTGTTTGTAGTTTTTACACTTTCATCAGGAATGCCTGTTGGAGTTTCTGCTAATGTCTGAGTTAAATTCAAAAGACCTTCAATCACTTGATTAGCCTTAGATAATTTTACCTCATAATCAGCAAACCTTTGCTCATACGCTGAAAACTTTGTTTCATAAGATGCAAACTTTTGATTTGTGGATGTTTCAAATGCAGCAAACTTTGAACTCATGTCCTCAGGCAATGCAGCATCCGTTGCAGGAGCAGCAGTATCAACAGGCTTTAATTCAGTTATTGCACCATTATCACCAACAACAAGATAGCTGCCATCTGATAATTGATATTCACCAACCGGAGCAGGTGTACCATTTATTGAAACTATACCACCAACTGCCAACTCAGTTACTTGAATTGGAGTGCCATCCATTAAAGTTGCATCCATAAAATTTTGTATTGCAGGAGCAGTTGTTCCTGTCATTTCTGAGAAAGTTTCTCTCAGTTTGTTTATTATTTCTGTTGCATTCATATACTATTATATTAAATTTTTATGTTTATAAGACTTATGAATAAAGAATACCCTTAATTTTTTGTAGCAATTGTTCCTCATAGGTCATCGGATTTGTATAATCAAATAATCCCTCAACAGAAAATCCTTTGTAATCTCCTGATTTTATTGATTGCCAAACTTCATCATTCTCTATGTAAAATGATCCAAACCAACTACCATCCGGAACATCCTCAAATCCTGCCATCGGCTTAATGCCTCTGATTTTATCCACTAAAAAGGATTCAAACATTGTAACACCCTCAACCTTTTGAGAAGGATCATGCATCAGGTTTACATTATTTTGATATTTCCTTTTACTAAATTTGATAGCAATCTCCTTGATTGTTTCTGCTGAGAATTTTACATAATGTTCAGTTTGAATCTTCGCATTCGCTGCCCTGTAAATCAACTCATCAGCAATCATAATCGGCCCGGAGATGATATGCTTATCCTCAGATATTATCTGAAACTTTTGTGCTTGTTTTTTTTCATCTTGAAAAACTAAATAATCCTTCATGATTGCAGGCTCATCAACCAAACTGATATAGCTTACTTCGCTATCATCATTTAATTCTGAATTGATCCTTAATTCGTAAACAGGTAATTTCATAATTTTAATTTTAATTTATTCGTGCTGCTCTATTTATTCGTGTTATTCTTTCCTGATTTCCACTTACATCAGATTCCAAAACATAAGCCCTTGTTGCTGCATTGGCAGTTGCAAGTTGATTAATCTGATCCTGAGGCAAAGCAGTTTGATCTGCTTGTGGAGGAATAGGTGCTGCTCCGCCACCGCCTGTTGATGTATCACCGCCACTTGCACCACCACCACCTGCACCATCAGCACCACCACCTCCACCTGCTGCATTAATATCTGTTATTCCTTTCTTTGCTGCTTGTACTGATTTCGCAATACTGATTGCTCCCTGAGCAATGTTTAATCCTATTTCAATGGCAGCAGGTATTTGACCTCCGGGAATCTTTGCATATTTTGTAGCAATAGCTTTTGTGCTATCAATTGTATTCATTGTAATCTTAGCAACATTCACTCCCTGTTCAATTATCAATGATGCAATAGCTGCTTTCTTTCCCAACTTTGTACCCCTACCAATTACATCCGCTAACCCTCCTAATATCTCCCCAAATCTTTTAACATAATCTATTTTTGCATTTAACTCTGCTCTATTTATTGCCTTTCTTTGTGCAGTATTTGCAGCAACCGCCGCAGTATATTCCTGCTCAAATCCTGCTTTGTCTTTGTAATGTGCATCAATTAGTTCTCTTTCTTTTGCATTAGCATCTTTCATTGCCTCAAATCCTAACTCACTATTTTTTGAAGCATCATCTAATTTTTTAAAGTCAGTATCAAATTCTTTCTTTGCATCTGCTTCATTATTTGATTGCCTGATAATGCCATACTTCTCATCAAGTTCTTTTCGCTTTTGTAAATATTGCTCATGTGTGATTAACTTATCATCCTCACTTTTTAATAAAGCATCAATCTCTTTTTGCTGCGCATCATCAACCAATGCATCACGCTTATCATTTGCATCCTTTATTGAGTTGATTCTATTTTGCTGAACTAAATCATCAATGATTAATTGCTGCTCCCCGAACTTCTTAATCTTTTCTAATTCCTTAGCTTGTTGATCAGCAGTTATCTTTGCATTAATATCAGCATACTTTATTTTATTTGCTCCTAATTTTGCATTGTATTCATCCTGATCTATTTCTTTACTTAATAACTGAGCATCAAGAATAGCTTTCTCATCATTAAATTGCTTATCACTTTCTGCTTTGCGCCTTTCAAATTCATCCTTAATTGCATTAATTTTATTTTGTGCAATCAATTCATTTGTTGCTTTGTCAAATTCAACTCTCTTTGCTGCTAATTCCTTTTCATCTTGTTTACTCTTTTCGCCATCAGTCTTTGCCTGCTCCCTTCTTTTAGCAGCACCATCCGTTGCTGCCTGAGTAACTTCTACCGCTTGTTTGTTTGCAATATCAACACGCTCCTTCTTTGCCTTATCAAGTAATTCAGTTTGCTTATTTACTATTTCCGTTGCACTTTCAACAACCTTTTGTTGTGCTGCAATAGTTTCATCCGATGCTCCATTCTGTTTTAGTGTGGCCAAATAATTTAATTCCTTTGTTCTTGTATTTGATGCAATCGCCCTGTTTGATCTTTCAAATGCAATCTTTTCATCCGCTAATTTTATTTCAAGTTTACGAATCTCCTCAGCACTCTTTCCACTTGCCTTTGCCATCGCAAGTTGCTGCGCCTGATTAGTTTCTAATTCCTGATTGTTCTTTGATAATGCTTTTGATAATGCCTCAACCTCTTTCTTATTATCAGCAACCGCCTTTGCTTGCGCCCTTGCCTCTGCTGCACTTGATTTAAAATAAGATACAAGCAATACTATCCCTGCAATCAATGCCGCTATTGCTGCTACAATTGCTCCTATTGGATTTGCTGCCATTGCTGCATTCCATAACCATTGCCCGGCAGTAACTATCTTTTGCACTATGCTGACTTGAGTTTGTGCCACCGCCTGCGCTTCCGTTGCAACAACCTGCTCCGCAGTAACCGCAACATCCGCCTGCTTTGCCACAAACAAAGATGAGATTTGAACATACAATGCCTTGAATGCATCCTTTGATTCTAAAACTGAATTGATGCCCTGACTGAATGCCATTGCTCCCTGCACCTTCAATAGTGTTTCCTGTACTGCTTTGCTCTCAGTTCCAAATAATGCCTGCGCCCCTGTGATTGCAGTCAATGCACCTGTTGCACCTTGGATTGCGTTACCTAATCCTTTAAATTTAGCGTCAGGATTAAAGGCGTCCGTTAAGGTCTTGGCGTCTTTAATCTTAGCTATATTCTTCTGATACTGCTCGTTGGTTTGTAATAGTTCATTGTTGGCTTCTTTTAACTGAGCCTTCATTGATTTGATTGGCTCATCAATGCCCTCTGCTGATTGCTTTGATTGTGCTAATTGACCATTCAATTTTGCAACCTCATCTGCTGCTTTCTTTGCCTCCGCTGATCCTGCACCAAATTGTGCAGTCATATCAATCAATGATTGCTTTGCCTTATCTACCTTGCTTGATAACTCAGCAATAGCCTGATCATTTACTTTTACCGTTGCAACTATTTCTAACTTTTCTGCCATCTTTTTTCTTTATTAAAAATTTACCGCCCTTTCAAAATACTTATCCCCTTGTTTGAAAAACATATCTACTTTAAATCCATAATTAAATCCCTTTAAATAAATCATATCCTCCCTACTTGGCATATTATAAATCACAATATCATAATCACTTGTTTCATCCCAATTCCCTTTTATCTGAGATCCGAAAATTGACATCTCACAATCCCCAATCTTTGATGTTATAACCTCTCTGAAATATAATAACTTCTTTTTCTGCTCATCATTAAATTCATCAAATGTTATAACTACATCATGAATCTTTGGCTTGCTTTTAAGCATCACAAACCCCAATGGATTATCTATTGCTTTGTAAACTTTCTTAATCATTCTGAATCAATATGCAGTTTTTATATGTGCTATCACCGATTAAAGCATAATCATTCGGCTCTGCCGGAATAGTTGTTGCAACATAAAATCCTGTATTATTATACCTGTATAATCCTAAATACAACCCTCCGTAATTTTCCATTTGAATAACTATACTAAATGTCAAATCATTAGGATGCTCCTTTGTATTAAAGTCATCATAAAACTTCAACTTTGATTCACTTGGTATTAAACTATTTACCCAATCAACAACATCAGTATAATAAACCCTGCCATCTAATCCTGTTGCAACATGAACATCAGTAATATCATTTATTGTAAATGTCTGACTTGTTCCATAGTCAACTTCATTAATTATTAATGCCATTATAGTAAATGTAAATGGATACATTGCATCATCACTCCAAATTTTGCTTAATTGAAAATAATAATTGTCTGTATTGCCACTATACGGATCAGGATTACTGCTGCTATTAATAGTGCATCTTTGCAAAAATATACTCTCATACGTTGTATTAATAACCCTCAACAACTCTACCTTGCAAACATCACCTGCCACCCAATCAATCAACTTATACAACTTATACAATGCACCATCAAAGAAAATTAACTTCCTGAAATCTAAATTGAATATTTCAGTTTCAGTTAAATATATCTCACCACTTACAAGCCTTGCATCCTTATCGGTAATCTCAGCCATATAAGTTGAATAAAAAGCATTCCATATATTATTTTGTAATGCACCTGTTGTTAATGCATAAAACAACTCTTTTGTGCTTCCAAAATTCAAATCACTTGTCACATCATCAGGATCATTGAAATGCCCTGCATACAAATAATTTGTAGGCGATCCTAATACACTTGCACCCGGATCAGTAATGTTTTCATAAATATCATAAGCACTTACCCCTTCCATTTTCTTACATTGCATTATCCTCAGATTGTGTGCAATGGATTCCTCTTTTTCTTCAGCACTTCCTTTCTGATCAATCTTACAAATAACAGGAACAATCTTATCCTCATCCGGATAACCTACCAATACTGAGGAACTGAAAATAATCTCAACCTTTTTGTTCTGAGTAGCAAAGTCCATTCCATTGTCGTATTGCCTATCTCCGTAACCCTGATTCCATCTTTTTTTGTACAATTCATTGTAGTAATCATTATCTCCTTTGTAATTAAAATCATAATACCTTGCATTGATTTCTGACATTGGCTTAATCTTGATTGGCTTGTTTCTGTTTATCTTATCTGACCAATCAATAGCATTGCTGATATAGTAAAAATCTACATTAGGTATTATTATCAGATGCTTATCCTTTAATTTTGATTCCACTATCATCAGATTAAACATCTTCATTAGTGATGTAAAGAAATCTTTTTGAAATATGTTTTTAGGAATAGTATCATTTATTTTTAATGTGTCAGTATAAGAGTAAGGTACCGACTCAGCAGGATCATTTACAATGTTTACATGAGCAGTAATTAATGAATCCCTATCATTCAATAATATTCTTGTATCCCAATTACTTGTATAAATGAAACTACTTGATCGTGTTGATGAAATAACCCTAAATTTTATTTTGTCATATTGATTCAACTCAACATTTACCTTTATGATTTTATCTATATTTCCCTGAAATAAATTACCGGTATCACCGACATGAGCAGCAATTGGTAAATCCACATCTGCAATTGAAACGCCATTTTTTAAACATTGTAACTTTGAATAAGAGGCAGAAAAAGTATAATTTGATCCTATTGGCTTTTCAAATTCCTGCTCATAATATGCTACCAAATTAAATGTTATTGCTACATTTCGTATCTGAGAATCAATGTATTCAAATTCATTAGGCGAGTTAAATGCAAATTGTCCTGATATTGTATAGCTTGGAAATGGGATATCTATTATTCTTGTTGTTGGCAAAAATCCTGTATCCTCAGTAAATGGATACAAATCACCAATCACATAATTAACCAAATCCTTATTTAATAAGTCCTTATCATTATTGGGAATGATTAATCTTTTAAAAAAATTAGTATTTAAAAAATCAGATTCATAAGTGTAACCTGAGTTATCAATTATCTTATCAACATATTCTTTCACAAACATGGCAGGGCGAAATGCTCTGAAATAATAATCATGCCTATTTAAACTTACATTGCCATAATCAATCAAAGGAAATACAACACCACTTCCTGCATTGTAATTATCCCAACTATCTGTAATTGGAATAACCCTCCATTCAACATCATACGCTGAAAAATCAAGATCCTGCAATTTCTTATTTCCAAGTGCTGAGATGAATCCCCCAAGTTCTGAGAATAACACAATCTCATATTCAACAACACCCCTATCAATAATGATTGACATCATCCGCATCACTCCCTTCATGGCAGGTAATCCATTAATCTCTATCCTTGCCTGAGCAGATTTTGAGGCATTGTAATTGTAGTAAACATTCGGATTCTCATCCGTTGGAAAATTGCTATTCGTAAATTCAAAGATGTTGCCAAATATCAGATTGTTCCTTACACTACCCGGAATTACAATAGTCTTTGAGAAACTTGAACTCTTACTATCCAAATTAACAAGATCATCAACTGCAAAATTTAACTGCGCTGAAATATCACTTGTAATATCTAATTCCTGATTCTCAACAAATATTCTTGTCATCGCCTTATTTGATTTCGTTTTTGTCCAATCTCAACTTCAATCTCCAATGTTTTCAATTTGCTGCTCAATCTCTTTATGTATTCGTAATTGCTATTTTTTATTGTGCATGGGTAATGGTACACTTGTCCATCTATATATTTACTCAAAAATACTTTTGTGGAAAAAATCAATTCACTCAGCCATTCATACTCAGCATCCGTTGGATAATCCATTGTTAGCTTCATTGTCCAATCTATTACCCCATCAAAATTTACTTTTGATTCATTGAATAGTCTGTCATATTTATAGCTCACTCCTGAATTGCCAAAAGTTACATCCCTGTGTTCAAATGATTTCCTTGTTACATTCATATTCAATTTGCTTACACAACTGAATCGTGCAGTATCATAAATTCCCAATCTATTTAGGAATGTCAATGTGTACAGTTCATGGTATCCATTGCATTCTAAATTTACCCTGAATACATCCTTACCGACTTGAACAGTATAATAAGCTACATCAGAACTTATCCACCCTGCACTTGTCATATTATTAACACCTTCAACTCCTATATTAACAACCATGTAATAATCCTCACCCGGATTAAGTTCATACACATCATTGGCAGTTGCTATTAATGTTCCTGCTGCATTGTATTTTCTGAAAGTGAACTTGTTATAGTAATCAACAGGAAAGGATGTGTATTTTATATGGCATCCAATAAAGATTGGCTCATTCTGATATTTACTATTTGTATAGAAAGGGCGATTAGTTACATATCCATAAGCAGCAGTTGATCCTGATGATTGAGCAAATACATAATTATTTCCCTTTCTCCATAAATCATTGATTGAATTGTAACAATATGTTGTTGCAGATACATCATTCAATATTGTTATTCCTGATCCATCAACATTGTATTCCTCACCAACTTGAACTCTATATTCAATTTTTAAATTGTTGGTATTATTTAATACATCCTGATAAAATGTTAATGCATTTAGAGTTAAGTATTCAACATCAACTGCATTCTTTAATACACCGGCAGCATCAAAATAACCTCTGCCTGTTGAGGGATCAGGAAATACTTTTGCCCTGATTAATTGATTGCCATCAGCATCAAATATATCAAACACATATTTGAAATTAGGCTCTGATGTATTATCACTTGCAGCAGTCCACCAAACACCATCATAAATACAACCCTTATCTGATGGAGCATATAAATTTGTTATACTCATTTGAATCCTTTTGTTATTGTAAACAATACTTTTTTACCTACAAAATCAGATACAACATCAACTGCATCATCCTTAAATAGTTTAAATGCCCTATCAATAAAACCTGTTTCTTTTATACCAAATGCTTTAATCAGATATATTAATTGATTAGCTTCCTGCTGATTTATTTCATCCTGATTCGGTGTATCTTTTCCTTTTGCTTCTAATCCAATTTTACCGTACTTTGTTTTGCTTGTATCCGCAATCTTCATTTTTCCTGCCACTACTGAATTAAGAATTGATTTCCTGCCCTCCTCACTCATTCCATAATTCTTAAATTGATATGGCGAATTAGGAGCATTACTATCATCATCAACACCCTTTACACCCTGATTGACAAAGTCAGCATAATAAGCCATGAACAAATCAATAGTAGTAATGCCTCCGCTTTCAGTAATGGTTTGCTTGAAATTCTCATCACTCAGCATCCTTCCGGTATTAATCACCTGAGATGCTTTTGCCTCAATCGCAATTCTCTCTTGGAATAATCCAATCAATCTACTGATGCCTGATGCACCTAATGTGAAATCATCACTACCTCCGATTAAACTCAGCATTTCTTCGTCCTTCATCGTCTGCTTCCCTTTTCATTTTTAAGTAACTAAGATCATTCAGAAACTGCCGAACAGGCAAATCCCAAACATCATCTAATTTAATACCTTCAAATTCTGATACCAATTTGCCGTTATAGATCCATCCAAATAATTTACTAAACGCTTTTCCAATGCCTCCATTGTTTGCATCTCCGGAAAGTTCCCATAAATATTCAAACTCTTTATTGACTGAATTAATACTCCTGAAAAAAAAATACAGGCATGATATGCTACTGAAAAATCAGCATCAAGCATTTGCTCCGCTATCTTTGAATGCTCCGTTGCATCATAAGGCTTTGCCCTGATTCCCCTCCATGTCCATTTCATTGGAACTGCCATTGTTGCCAATAGCTTTTGCAGGTTACCTATCATGTCCTGCTGAAATGTAACTGCCTCTACATACTTTCCTGCAACCATTCTTGTAATGTCATAGTGCAGCATGTACGTTGTTCCGTTCACTCTGATGAACTTCTTTGGCTTGTCCTTATCCACCTGCGCAACATAGCTATCAAGCATATCCCTGACAATCCTGCAAATGGCATTAAACTTCTTTGCACTCATTCTTTCAATCTCAAAATCTGTTTTGTCAGTTAATGTTTTGACTATTAAAATTGATTTGTCAAGTTCCGATAGTTCAGATTCTGAAATTTTAGTTACATCCTGAAATTGTCTAATTGATAACCTCATACTATATTATATGATTTTTGATGAAAAGTTTATATAAAGTGGTAAATACCAACATTCTTATTTCGTTCCTTACACATAACTGCAAGTGCCAAAGCATTCACACAATCATCATGAAATCCTGATGGAGCATTGTATCTTACTCCTGTTGATGTGAATTGATATTCAAAAATATCTAACTCATCCTTTATGATTCCATCCGGGAAAGTTATTTGCTTTTGATGGATATTTGAAACAAGCAACTCCATTAACTGCTGCTTTGAATGTGCAGTATATTTGTAACCTTGCATATTAGGAAATGCTTTTTGGAGATCCTCAGTAATGGGATCACCTACTCCGGTGCTATCAATAAAAATAGGACAATTTTTGTCCAATTGTAAGATGGTATCTTTTGTTTGCTTCCAATCCTTTTGAAACCTATTAAAGTAACAAACATTGCCCTCACGATTCAATCCAATGATTACCGACCAATCATGAGATTTTGCCAAATCAATGCCATAAAATGCAGGCTTAGTATTAGGCATAGCATTAATGCAACTCCTAATATGATCAGAGCCAAAAGGATTTGCAGCATTGTCCATAGGATCAGCAAGATATTCCTGATTGAAAACTGCACTTGGTAGTTGTGTTTTTGCTTCATCTATTTCCGTTGGATCAATGTAAGGATTATCATAAGTAGTGAACTTGAATGATTGCCAATCTGCTTCGCCTGATTTCATGAACAATGAATAGAAATAGTTTTTCCCTCTTGGTGTTGATAGGAATAATGCTTTGCCTTTGTAATCTGTCAGGGTAGGTCTGATTGAATTTAACCATCCGGATTCTAAATTAGGAATGAATGATGCCTCATCAATAACGACAAAGTGGAATTTCCTGCCTCTGAGATTGTCAAGTTTCTCACCGGTAAAAAATTCAAGTTTGCCACCATTGGGAAAGTTAATAATCAGATCTGATTTGTTGTTTTCAAACGGCAAACAAAGGATGAGTTTTGCAAAGAATGTTTTTGCAAGTTGATATGTTGGAGTTATGTATGCTACATTATTTCCTTTAACTGCTTCTCTGATTATTTCTATTTGAGATAGTTCAGATTTGCCAAACCTCCTGCCGCACATCACGACTCTGAATCTTGATTGTGATTCAATGATTACTTTTTGGTTTGTATGTGCTTTTGGCAGTTCAATTCTCATAATTCAATTCTAAGCCTATTTTTAGGCAATTCTCAGCACTTTGTTTCTTTCCTGATAGATTACCTTACTTTGAATATAAAAGCCTCAGAAATGGCTGCAAATGGCTTACAGGATAGTTTTACCCTCAATGTACACAATCTCAATCTTGTTGTCGGTTATCTGCTCAACACTTTCCTTAGGTGTTCCCATTGATCTACTTAATGTTGTTTCCAAATTATACAAACTGCCTTTCTCAAAACCTTTAACCAATGCCTTGGCTATTGTCCTTTCCAAGATTGTGCAATCCTCATTGTCCTGAATCTGTTTAATCTCATCCAATGTTAATGCAAGAATGTTCTGAATGCAATCATTGATTTCCCTTTTCGTGTAACCTATATCTGTGAACGTGCTGATCAATTTTCTTGGACTGCCTTTGATATTCCTTCTTGGATCAAATCCTTTTTGAAAATTATACTTTGCTAAATCTTTATTATTTGCCATGCAGATATTTTGCAGTTAATTTAATCTTGCTCTTTGAGTTATGTAAATTGAATGAATTTGATTCATCCATTCAATATGTTGTTTCTTATCTCCGTATTCAACATGGCATTCCCTACATACTGCCATCAAGTTATTTATATGATCCTTATCATTGCTGCCTCCCATTCCCCTCGCATCTATGTGATGAATATCTACCGCCCTGCTATTGCACATTTCACACGCAATGAAATCCTCTGTTGTATATTTAAAATAATCCATGTAAATCTTTGTATGCTTTTTCACTCAATCTTTGCTTTATAATGTTCACAAATCTTATCCATTTTAGATTGATAGTAAATTGAAAAATCTTTATACCCTTCAGGATTCTGCCCAAAGTTTATAAACAAAATTGCCCTCAATCTTTGTGAGGGAGTTTTTATGTTTTCAAAATCAGTCTTTAATGTATCAATCAAATCTTGTTCCACTTTTGTAAATGGCTCAGGCTTGATTGCTAAATAACAAAACTGCTGATTGAGTTGAAATATATCTGCTGCCTCTGTTGGCGATAGTTCCTGAGTGCCGATTGATAGCTTTATTGTTTTGTCCTTTCTTGTTGAGATGCCCTCAATGATTCCTGATAGTTTAATCATGCTTTATTTATTATTGTTTCTCTTGGCATTAATAATGATGAGCAGGTATGTCCCGGTGCTTGTTCTAATCTGTAACTTAATCCTAATCCCTGAGCAATTGTAGCCATGCAGGAATAACCACAACTGATTGCAACTGCCTCCTGCATTAGATAGGCTGCATCCAAAAAATCAACATTAGTGAAATTCACTTCTACATTGAATGTGTTTTTGAACTGCTGCCATTCATGATAATATCCTAAAAAAAATATATCATCAGATATGCTTTGCAAATACTCAACCTCCTTTGACCAATCAAAATTTGGATCAGCATAATTATTTGTTCTGTTTATAACTGCTATTCTTTTGCTTG
>Ga0315284_10007389_pt1 | contig 15695 bp, 9 predicted proteins | sample YL17G09_16_MG_FD_203696 | JGI IMG/M metagenome (GOLD analysis project Ga0315284, IMG submission 203696) | Sediment microbial communities from Yellowstone Lake, YNP, Wyoming, USA - YL17G09_16 | ecosystem: Environmental > Aquatic > Freshwater > Lake > Sediment | place: USA: Wyoming | collected... | reverse complement strand
AGAGCAGTACGGCATCGTCGTTACCGCCTGCGATGAGGCGCTGGACAAAGCGCTCGCGGCGCTGGTGCCTCAGTACAGCCGGAACGGCCTTGAGATTCAAATTACGGCGACCGACGGCAAACAGGTGGACGCGGTGGTGGATCTTCTGCGCTCGCGCTCGGTGGGCATTCGGGAACTCGTGAGGCGGCATGAGACGTTGGAAGAAGCGTTCTTCAGGTTGACTGGCGAGGGCGGACATGGCTTTACTGGCGGTAATTAACGACACGGTGCGGCACGCGTGCGCGCAGGTCATGTTTTTCGTCCTCGTCGGGCTGGCCGTCGTATTTATCATTCTCGCGGGGTTGACGTGGGGGACGGAGCGCGAAGACGGAATAATGCAGGTGCGCCTGTTCGGCATGATTGAACAGCCGGTCGAGGGCATTGAAGACGCGGCCATCGTCGCGCGGGCCGTGTACGTGGGCCTCTGGCTGATATTGGGAACCTTGCTGTTCGCGTTCTCGGCGTCATTCATGGTGAGCCGAAGGCTTGCGCCGGGGATCGTGGAAATGTATGTATCGATGCCGGTGTCGCGCCTGACGGTACTGGCGGGGATGAGCATAGGGATTTTTCTTACGTTTTTCGCGCCGTGCGTGCTGGCGGTCATGGGCGTGTGGCTTGTGGTGGGGCTTAAGACCGGCGTGTTTGCGAAGACTTTCCTCTATCCGCTGCTTTTTGACGGCCTGGCCGGCCTGACCATAACCGCAATGGCGGTGGCGTTGAGCACGATCACGCGCAGCGCCATGCTTTCGGCGATGTACCTGACGCTCGTGTGGGTCTCGATGTTTTTCCTGATGCCGATTGCCGAGAAGCAGTGGAACTACGAGGGCGAGATGGTCGCGCTGTCGCATTTCGAGTACGGCGAAATGCACAAGCAGGATTACGAGGAACAGCGCGGCAGGGTGCCGGCTTTGATAAAGACCTCGGAATTCACTATGCGGTATATGTGTCCGCCGGTGATTGACCTTGGAAGGATCGCGGCCGCCCTTGAGTCCCCGACGGGGGGCGTTCTGACGTGGCGGCCCGTTTACGTTTCACTCGCGCAGACTTTGGTTGGATTCGCATTGGCGGGAATCTGGTTCGCAAGAAAAGATTATTGAGAGGGGAAAACTCAATGTTCCTGAAAAAACTTGAGATTATCGGCTTCAAATCGTTCGCGGATCGCACCGAGTTCGCTTTCGAGCAGGGGCTGACCGGCCTTGTTGGGCCGAACGGCTGCGGAAAGAGCAACGTGGTTGACGCAATCAAGTGGGGCCTCGGCGAGCAAAGCCCCAAGTCCCTCCGCGGCAAGGAAATGACCGACGTCATTTTCAACGGCTCGGAATCCCGCCCCCCAAGCGGCTTCGCGGAAGTCTCCCTCACTTTTGACAACGAGAGCGGCCAACTGCCCACCGAATACACCGAGGTCGTAATCACGCGCCGCCTGTACCGCAGCGGCGACAGCGAATATCTCATCAACAACAATCCCGCGCGCCTGAAGGACATCCGCGAACTCTTCATGGACACCGGCGTGGGCATGCAGGCGTACTCCGTCATTGAGCAGGGCCGCATCGACCTTCTGCTCCAGGCGAACGCCGCCGAACGCCGCGTGGTCTTTGAAGAAGCCGCGGGAATCAGCAAATACAAGGCGCGCCGCGAAGAATCAGAGCGAAAACTCGAGCACGTTGAGGCCAACCTCGTGCGCCTTCGCGACATCATCGAGGAAGTGCAGAAGCAGGTCCGCTCGCTCCAGCGACAGGCCGGCAAGGCGCGCCGCTACAAGGAATACGCGGAGCAACTTAAGGACATGAGGATTGCGCTCGCCGCCCGCCAGTACACCGAGACGCGCGCGCAGGAAGAGGAGGCGCGCAAGAAGGAGCAGGAACTCCAGGACAGGATCGGCGTCCTCAACGCGCGGATAGACACGCTCGGCGCGGAAGTATCGCGGCAGGAAACGCAACTCCTTGAGATGGACGAGCGCCTCGCCGCGGAGCGCGGGAACCTCGCGCGGGCGCATCAGGACATGGCCACCGCAGAGCAGAAGATTGAGTATCACACCCAGCGCACACGCGAAACCAACGAAGCGGAGACGCGGCTGAACGAGCGTCTGGCCCTCACCAGCGAGTCGTTGAAGGAAATCGGGTTGCAGTGCGAGGCGTCGCGGCTTGAACTCGAAAAGATTTCCGCCGGCCTCGCCCAGCACGAGTCCTTATGCGCCGGGCTTGAGGAGGTTGTGAGGCAAGCGGCTTCCGCACGCGCGGCGCTTGAGGCGGAACTTGACGAAAGAAAGGCGGAGGTCGTCGATACGCTTCAGGAGATTTCATCGGCGCGGAACGAACTGACCGCGCTCGGTGAACGCGAGACCTCGGTCCGCGCAAGGGGCGAGCGACTTGCCGCTCGGCGCGAAAAGGCATCCGAGGACCTCCGGCGCTTCAATGTAACCAGCGAGGCGTTGCGGTTGCATGCTAACGAGGCGGAAATTGAACTGGAGACGTGCAAGACCGAAATAGCCCGCGCCGTTGAAAGGGTGGAGGACGAGCGGAAGAAATTGCGTGCGATAGACGCGGAACTAATCACGGCTCGGGAAGAACAGAGCAGCAGGCGCTCGCAACTGCAACTGCTCGCGGCGCAGGAAGCCGGGATGGAAGGCGTGCGCGAAGGCGTCAAGGCCGTTCTCAAGAGCCGCGAGGAAGGGACATTGAGCGGCATCGGCGGCATGGTCGGAACGCTGTTGCAGGCGGACCTGTCGAATGCCGCGGCGATTGACGCGGCGCTGGGAGAAAAGGCGCAGGCGATTGTCGCGTCCAGCACAAACAGCGCCGTGGACGCGCTCAGGTTCCTCAAGGCGAACGGCGGCCGCGCCACGTTCCTCTCGCAGGACAGGGTGGCGCTCCAGAACAGGCCCGCGCGCGCGGTTCCGAACAGCGACGGCGTCGTGGGCCGCGCGGCGGATTTGGTTCGTTGCGAAGAATCGTACCGGCCAATCGCGGAATTTTTGCTTGGCGATGTGCTTGTCGTGCGCGACATCGAAACGGCCATGCGCCTTGTAATGGACGGCGGCAGGGAATTCCGAATTGTGACGGTTGAAGGCGACACGGTGGAGCAGAGCGGCCTGATAACCGGCGGGGTATCGGAACCGGGCGGCATCGTGTCGCGCCGAAGCCAGATGCGCACTCTGGATGAGGAGGTTGCGCAGGTTGAGCGGCGCATGGCCGGCTTGCAGAATGAGCGCGAGGCGCGCCTTGCCGCGTTGAAGGAACTTGACGCGGAGCAGGCATCTCTGCGCGCGCGGACGGACTCGGCGGCGGTTGCGCGCGCGGAACGCGCGAAGGAGGCGTCGCAAATCGAGGCGCAGGCCGCGGAACTGCGGCAGGAAGTGGCGTTGATTGAGAGCGACCTGGCCGAGATTGGGCGCGAGGCCGGCGCGATAACCGCGCGCATGCAGGAAGTCAGGGCGGGCCTTGCGGCGCTGGAGGAGAAGCACAAGGCGGCGAAAGTCCGCGCGGCGGAACTCGAAGAGGGCATGCGCAAGGTAATGGAGGAATTTGCGCGCAAGAACGATGAACTTACTTCCGCGCGCGTGCTGCGGGCGCAACTTATGGAGCGCCGGAACAGCATGGCCGCGCTGCACGGCCGCCGGGCGGAGGAAGCGAAGGCCGCCGAGGCGGAAATCGAAAAGATGCGGCGCGAGATTGCCGAATGCGCCGCAAGGGTTGCGGAATCCGGGAAAATCATCGCGGAATCGCGCGGCGTGCTTGCGCAATTGATGAAGGAGGTAGAAGTTCTTGAAGGGCGGATTGCGGGGGAGGAGCGGGAACGTTCAGCCCTGCGCGAGTCCCTTGAGGCGCAGAGGGCGCAGTTGCGCGAGCAGAACTCGCGGCGGCATGCTGAAGAGGATGCCCTGCAGTCGGCGCGGCTGCAACTCAACGAGCACCGCCTGCGGGCGGAGGGGATGGTCGATAAGATCCGCGACGAGTACAACGTGAACCTGCTCGAACGCCTGTCCGCTTTCGAGGGCGCGGACATCGACTACGGGCTGCTGCCGTCGCAGATTGAGGAACTGCGGGATAAGATCGAGAAGATGGGCAGCGTGAACCTGCAGGCGATAGAGGAACTCGACGAAGCGGAAAAGCGTTCTGAATTTCTCGGCGGGCAGGAGAAGGACCTCATAAGCGCGAAGGACAAACTCCAGGAGGTCATCCGCAAAATCAACCGCGAAAGCCGCAAGCGGTTTGAGGCGACGTTCAACGCGGTGCGGGAACACTTCCAGGTGCTGTTCCGGCAACTGTTCGGCGGCGGCAAAGCGGACGTACAACTTGAGGAAGGGATTGACATCCTTGAAGCCGGTATCGAGATAATCGCCCGGCCGCCCGGTAAGGAGATGCGCAACATTACGCTGCTGTCCGGCGGCGAGAAGGTGCTTACCGCCATCGGACTGGTGTTCGCGCTCTTTCGCGCAAGGCCAAGCCCCTTTGCGATTTTGGACGAGGTGGATGCGGCGCTGGACGACACGAACATCGGGCGCTTCCTTATACTGCTGCAAGAGTTTATGAAACGCTCGCAGTTTGTTATAATATCGCACAATAAGCAGACCATGGCCGCGGCGGACGCGCTTTACGGCGTGACGATGCAGGAGCACGGCGTGAGCAAGAAAGTCGCGGTGCGCTTCGAGGACATTGAAACGCGAGTTGCGTGACTGATACTGCGGAAAGGAGCGAGATATGAGACGCACGAGTGTATTTTTCGTCATGTTTTGCGTGTTCTGTTATTGCCTGGCCGGATGCGGGGATGAGGGCGGATCTTCGTCGGGCGGCGGTTCGAGTTCTTCGGACAGCGGGTCGTCATCAGGCGGCGGGCAGGCTGAACACCCTGCGACGCCGGGCGGCATCGCCGGCGGGGCTGGCGGGATTGGAGGGCTTGGCCATAATACCGGCGCCACCGGACAGGCGCAGCCGTCGGGGAACTTCGCCATAACCGGCGTTGCTCCGGAAAGCCTTGTCCTGCGGCATGCGGGCGACTTCATGGAGGCCGGCGACCTGCCGGTCGTGCTTTATCAGGGCGCGGATGGTGAGCCTGCGGAACGTGACATCGTGTTCCTCGGCAAATTCCCTTCCACCAACAAAGCAGATTACAAGGTTGTTGCGCGGGTGTACGACCCGGAGCAGGTGACGCGTTCGCTTACGATTACGTCGGTCGCTAGCGGCAAGATAGTGATTCATTTCCCACCGGCAGCCGGCAACGACATGCTAGCCGGCAAGATGGAAATCCAGGTTACGTATCAGGGCAAGACGGCGTCAATCCATATCTATGTTCATTGATGTACGGGACGTCAGTCTTTTTCAAGGAATTCCTTGAGCGCGGCGGCGCTTGATTGCTGTGCAGGCTGCGTCGCGGCTCGCGTGGTGATGAACGGGATGTCCGTGAATTTGTCCTGGTGCGGCGCAAGCGATTCCGTGAGAAAAGCCGGGCAGGCAAGACCTGTCCGGCTTTTTGTGCCGAAGGGCTAAGCCGCCGGTTGCGGGAAGACGCGAACTCTGAAAAGCCGCGACAAAAAGTAAAAGCCGATTGCCACCCAGAGCAGATGGTTGAAGCCGAGGACCATGGAGAAATTCTCCGCCAGCCCCCCCAGCACCACGCCCGCGATGTTCGAGCCTAAGTCCATGTCCGGGTTTGCGCTTTGTCTGAAGAACGTCGCGAAGATTACGCCGGCGAAAAAGATGGGGATGAAGACGATAAGGCATGAGCCGACGATGCGCACAACCTCCGGCAGGCCCAGGAACGCGTTGATGTTGAAGAAAATGTTGACCACCAGCGACAGGACCAGCGCGGCGTAGAAGAAGGTCAGCCGCTGAGGCCGCGCCCGCAGGACGTAAAGGTTGGCGAGCAGAATCATTATCAGGATCGCGAAGAAGACAATGCTGTTCACGATCCACGTGGAGCCGAAGAGGAGCGCAAGGTGGACGACGCTTTTCGTTTCAAGCAGCATGAAGCCCGCTCCAAGGAAAAACATTGTCCAGTTGAACCGGATTGTTTTCACCGGCGCAAAGAGCATGAGAAGAGCCGCGGACAGAACGGCAATCACCGCCATCCCGCGCACCGTCAGCCAGGGCAGCAGTCGGCCCTGCAAATAGAGAAACGGCCAGTTATCGTTCGGCATTATCTTTGCCGGCTCGGCTGAATCAACGGTAGCCGGGCCGATTTGAAGCACGTCGTCAACGTCGGCAAGCGACTGGGGCTTCGCCGGCCCAAAGCCCACTGTATTGGGATCATCCAGAAAATCCTTTCCCTTGACCCAGTAAAACTCTTTTTCATTGAACTCTTGCGCAATGGCCGCGGTGTCGCCGGCGATAATCATCGTGAAGTATTGTATATCCGGCGGTGACTCGGGCGGAATTTCAGCGCGGTAGGGGAGCGAAATCACAATCGGCTCGGAGCCGAAGGCTTCGCGCACCATCTCTCGCAGGCGGGCGACGAGCCATCCCTGCCGGAAAAAATTGTACATCACGAATATCCCGTGGTCCTTCAGCCGCGCCCTGACGTCCATGAGCGCCTGCTTCGTGAAAAGATAATTCTCCAGCCGGATGCTCGAATAGCCGGAATGCAAAATCAGCGAATCCACCAGCGCGTAAACGATTAGGTCGTACTGCTTGTCCGTTTCTTTCAGGAAATTTCGCCCGTCGTTCAGGTGGATGGTGACGCGCGGGTCCTGGTACGGCTGGTCGGGGTGGAAACGTTTGCCGAGGTCGTAGATGATGGGGTCTATTTCAACCGCGTCAACATGCTCCACTCCGGCCCGGAGTGCGTTCGCCACGTCGTTGCCGGAACCGGCGCCGATTACGCACACGTCCTTGATCGGCGGCCGCTGCGAGTCTCTGTTCAAGAGATACGGCAGGGCATAGGCAACACCTTCGGAGCCTACCGTCTGCATTTGCTGGTGGCCGATGTTGTTCGTGATGATGCCCTTATTGAAAGGAATGTAGGAAATCCAGTAATACGGCGACCAGTAATAGGTTTCGCTCGTCCCGACGTGGCCGACATAACCGACTGTTACAAGAAGGACGACGATGTTGGCCACGGTGGCAAGCATGCGCGCGGCCTTGCCTAGTCGCCAGCGCGTTTCACGTATCAAAAAATACGCGACGCATGCGAACGCAATCGCGAACCATACGACAGGCGGCAGCCAGAGCAGAGAAATGACCGCGAACGCGACAATTCCAAGAAGGCTTCCAAAAATGTTCGTCGTGTAGGCGAGCACGCGGTTGGGGATCATGTCGAAGCGGCGGCCCATGACCTGCCCGATTCCCACGAAAATCAGCGCGACGAGCAGGAAAAAGTAGCCGGCGATTACTTCCATCGGGATGACGACCTGCGACAAATCGGGGTGCCTGTATTCCGTGCCGAAATATATCTGTTGCGGCGAGGCCTGATGTCCAACGTCCACCGCAATGCCCCAGTGTGTCTGGTAGAGATTCAGCATCGTGTTCGCGGAAAAAATCGCCACGAGCAAGAGCACCGGGACCATTTTCACAAAGTTAGTTTTTCGTTGCGCGGCAAGGCAGCCGACTGACATGCCCAGGAACGACGCCAGCAGAATGACGTTGGTGAAGAAGGTGAGGAACACCACGTACGCCGCGAACCAGCGTATGCAGGCCAGTTCCAAAAACAACACCACGAAACTTATGAGGAAGAGTTCGAAATATGCCCGCTTCGACGCAAATTGGTTTTCTTGTAACATGCTGCTCCCCTTGGTTTAATTCTCGCTTGCGGCGCGCAAACGCATAAGTATAGCAACTTATCTTCGATGCGGCAAAAAGAAAACAGGGCGGCCCGGGGCCAGTCCCTGTTTGAGTTTGATGGTGGGCTTAGGTGGATTCGAACCACCGACCTCCCGGTTATCAGCCGGACGCTCTAGCCAGCTGAGCTATAAGCCCAAAAATTCTACGGCGCATTTTTTCGCAGCGCCTGAAACGACGTTATTATATGCGCCGAAATGCCGGCGTCAACAAAATTCACCGCCTTGACGATAAGGGAAGTAACTGCTATGATGGCGTTCCGATTGCTGCGGGCGCTGCCGGTATCCGGCGCACGCGGCAAAATCGCGGCCATGTGGGCGTGTAGCTCAGTTGGGAGAGCGCGTGGTTTGCAACCACGAGGTAGCGGGTTCGAACCCCGCCACGTCCACTTTTTTTATTGACACAGCGCCGATGAGACCGCTCAGAAGTCCGACGACGTTACCTTCCAGCCGTCCGCCTCGCGCGTCATGCTCATGCTTAATTCCGTGGCAAGCCCGCTTGCCTTGTCAACCGTGCGTATGCGAAGGTCGGCGCGTTTGGCGTCGCGCGCGGTTGTGCCGCCGCCGGAATATTGCGTTTCGATGATTGTGATTTCCTGCGGGATGCGCCTTGTCCTTATGGCCTCGAAGGCCTTCCGCATGTTTTCCAGGTAGGCATTGCGCTGGTCTTCTTCAGTTCCCTGAACGGTCGGGTCTTTGCCTTCTCTTTGCCGGGAGTCAAGGCAGTTGAGGTATGCGGTGAAATCATCTGTGCGGATGGCCTTCATGTACTCGTCGAACGTTCTCTGAGCGTCGCCGTATTTGCCGGGGAGCGACGGCGCAGGCAAGATGGCCACAACAAGCAGGACAAGCAGATAGAGAAAGGTCAGTCCGGCCGAGCCAAGGCCGAGGAGCATGCCGCCCATTGCATACGGCTTGCCCTTCACGGGCGCGTGGCCCGCCGCGATTACGTCGCCTTCGAACTTCCCTGTAAACACGGCCTTGATTATGAAGGGCAGGCCTATGAGCCACACAACCAGCGCAATCCATTTCAGCCACCAGATTCCAGCGAGCGCCAGAACCAGCGCAATTATCGTTGCAACCGCCCCCGCTATTCCACAAATCAACGCCGATTTCGCATCGGCATTCGGCGGCGCGTCGGGAGCGAACTGGATTTTCACCGCGGCGAATTTTGAACGCCAGCGTTTAAGCCCATCGTTTGTACCGGCCATGACATGCTTCCTTGCAACTTCAGTGCCCTTTGTTCGGGGTCAGTTTGACGTCTTTCACGCCTTGAGTCTCAGGCGCACGTGTTCCTTCTTCTTCCCGATCCTCAGGACCATCCCGTCTTTGACCGGCAGGTTTTCTTCCGTGAATTTGCGCGCTTCGTCCCTGTCGGTGATGACGGTTACCGCGCCCTGGCTGATTTTCCTGCGCGCCTCGGAATTGCTCGGCGCAAATCCCATCTCCACCAGTAGTTTCGTCAGCCACACCTTGCCATCCGTGAGTGACGCGGCGGAGATAAAATGCTCCGGCATCTCGTCGGGCGTCTTGTGCTCGCGGAATGTTTCGTCAAAGGCCTTCTCCGCTGCGCGCGCCGCTTGGTCGTCCCAGAACTGCCGCACGATTTCGCCCGCCAGCCGCGCCTTCGCCGCGCGCGGATGCGTCCCGGGCTTGAGGAGTTCGGCGATTTCCTCCATCGGCAGCGTAGTGGCGAGTTCGAAATAATTCCGCATCAGGCTGTCGGGTATCGACATTGCCTTGCCGAACATCATGTCAGGAGGGTCGGTGACGCCGATGTAATTGCCGAGGCTCTTGCTCATCTTGTTCGCGCCGTCCAGCCCGACGAGCAGAGGCATGGTGAGGCAGATTTGCGGCTCCAGGCCCTGTTCGCGCATGAGGTCGCGGCCGACGAGGAGGTTGAACGTCTGGTCCTGCCCGCCGAGTTCGATGTCCGCGTTGACCATGACCGAATCCCATCCCTGCATGAGCGGGTAGAAAAGTTCGTGGATGGCGATAGGCGTGCCCGCCTTGAAGCGCTTCGCGAAATAGTCGCGCTCCAGCATCCGCGCGACCGTCATCTTTGAGCACAGGGTTATCACGGCGCGGAAATCCATTGGGGCAAGCCACTCGCTGTTGTAGCGTATCTCCAGCCGCTTCACGTCAACGATTTTTCCCGCCTGCTCGACGTACGTGCGGACGTTGCGCTCAATCTGCTCTTTCGTCAGCATGGGGCGCGTGGTGTTTTGCGTGGACGGGTCGCCAATCATTGCGGTGAAATCGCCGGCGATGAGGACGGCCTGGTGTCCGAGGTCTTGGAACGCGCGGAGTTTCCGCAGGGGCACGCCGTGGCCGATGTGGATGTCGGAGGTTGACGGGTCAAGGCCGAGTTTCACGCGGAGCGGCTTCTTCGCGACGATGGACCTCTCCACGCGCTTGACGAGTTCGGCCTCGTTGTAGATTTCAACGACCCCGCGCTTTATCTCCTTAATCTGCCTTCGGACTTCGCTTTGGAGTTCCACGGTCTTCCTCGCAATGGTAAGGTAAATAAGCCCGCTAGGGCGTCTCCGCGTCCGCGTACACGACGGAGATGTAATTTATCCCCGCGCTGCGCACGGCCTGGTACAATTCCATGAACTGGGCGAACGCGACGTCCCTGCCGCAGCGGATTTCCGCCTTGCAGACGCCTTGCCCGGCGGACTCGCGCAGTTTATCGACAAGGTCCGCCAGCGTCAATTGCTCGCCATCGAGCGTTATGAGGTAAGAACTGCCCGTCTTTAGCAGCGCGATCTTCGCACCCGAGTCATCAGCGACATCAGTGCAGTAATACGTCCATGCCCTGTCCCACCAGTTGAGCCATTCCTCACGCGTGCGCCGCAGATAGAAGCCGAGCGTGTGCTGAAGTCCCGCCAGGACGGCGCTCTCCACGGAGGAATTAGGCCGGGGGTCGCGCAGGGCGGCGGTGAGCAGTCTGAGAGTCAGATTGGGGTTCGGCTGTGAAAGCGCCATGGCCGCGTGGAATATCGCCGCGTCGTTGCCGGCCTTGATGGCGCGCTTCAACGATTCCGCCGGATTCGCGATAATGTCCGCCGCCTCTTTCGGCAGGACCATGAAAACGTAATCTTCCGCGTGGTACGGCGTGATGTAGCGCTCCTTGCCGTTCGCCACGACGACGAGCGGAGTGAACGTCACGCTGAAATTCACCTTCCGCGCCATCCGCGCGCCGATGCCGTCCGTAAGGCCGTCCGGCTCGAGTATCCGCTCCCAAAAATCTCCCGGCGCGAGCGTTATCTCATCCTCGATGCTTTCGTCCCACGAAGTGGTTGAGTCCTTTCTGCTTGCGCCAAGCGATGTGAAGTCCGCGAGGAGCGCGGAAAATATGAGATGGTTGGGTTCCTGCGGGACCCTGCCGGACTTGTCCGGCTTTGCGCCCGCCTTCTCCCTCAAGGGAATCCTGATTTCGTCGAGGCTCCGGTTGTAGAGCCTGACCGCTACGCGGACCGCGTCGCCGGCGAGGTAAATCTTCTTCTCGGGCGCTATCTCGCACTGGAGGACTTCGCTTTGCGTTTGCGCTTCGACCGCGCGGTCGCGGAAAGCCTTCGCCTCCTGCGCGAACGCGGCGTCCGGTCCGAGCGCAAGAAGCGCGTCGGCAAGTTCGATTGCCCTGGAGTACTGTCCGTCCTTGAGCAGTGTCTCCGCCATGGCCAGCCGCGAATGGAGGAACTCCTTCAGGTCGTTTTTCGCGTCTTCCGCGGTTACCGGCCCGGCCGCTGCAAAGATGCAGAACAGCGCTACGACAACGAGCATCTTGACAAAACGCATGGCGGCCACCTCCGTGTCTTATGCTATTCGACGGTTACGCTCTTCGCGAGATTGCGCGGCTGGTCAACGTCGCACCCGCGGCTAACCGCGATATGATACGCCAGAAGTTGCAGGGGCACAACTGTCAGTATCGGCGACAGCATCTCCTCCGTCTCCGGCGTGGAGATTACGAAGTCGGCCAATTTCCCGATGTGCCGGTCGCCGCTGGTGGCAACAGCGATGATTATGCCTTTCCGCGCCTTGATTTCCTGGATGTTCGAGAGCATCTTTTCATACACGCGGCCTTTCACGGCGATTGCGACGATGGGGAAGGAATCCTCGACGAGCGCGATTGGGCCGTGCTTCATTTCGCCAGCGCCGTAGCCTTCTCCGTGGATGTAAGACAGCTCTTTCAATTTCAGCGCGCCTTCGAACGCGGTAGGGTAGTTGTACCTCCGGCCGATGTACAGGAAGTCGTACACGAACTTGTATTTCTCCGCGCAGTGCCTTACCAGCCGGTCGTTGGCGATGACCGTCTTGAGTTTCGCTGGTATCTGCTTTAACGCCGTAAGAATCTGCTTCGCGCGCTTTGGGCTGAGCGTGCCGCGCGCGCGGCCCATCTGTGTCGCGAGCATGACGAGCGCGGCCAGTTGCGTCGTGTAGGCCTTCGTCGAGGCGACGCCGATTTCCGGGCCGGCGTGCGTGTAAATCACCGCGTCGGACATGCGCGGTATCGATGAACCCAGCACGTTGCAGACCGACAGGACTTTCGCGCCCTTTTCCTTCGCGAGGCGCAGCCCCATGAGCGTGTCAATCGTTTCGCCGGACTGGCTGATTCCGATGGCAAGCGTGCCCGTGTCGACGACGGGGTCGGAATAGCGGTACTCGGATGCGATGCTGGCGTCCGCGGGTATTCGCGCCAGTTCCTCGATGGCCATCTTGGCGACAAGCCCCGCATGCCATGAGGTTCCGCAGGAAATTATACTTATCCGTTTGATCGCCCGCAGTTGCGCGGGGGACAGGCCGAAATCCTCGAATACGACAGCGTCGCCGGAGTTGGTGATTCGCCCCGCTATGGTCTCGGCCACGGCCTGCGGCTGTTCGTGGATCTCCTTGAGCATGAAGTGGGCGTAGCCGCCTTTTTCCGCGGTGGAGATGTCCCACTGTATGTTGCGCGTCGTGAATTTGCGCGGCTTGCCGTCAAGGGTGGTGATGTTTACGCCGCTGCTCGTGACTTCGGCCACGTCGCCGTCTTCGAGGAACACGATCTTCCGCGTGTACGGCAGGACGGCTGGGATATCGGATGCGACAAGGTTTTCGGATTCGCCCAGTCCGATGATGAGGGGATTGTTCTTGCGGGCGGCGATGATTCTGCCCGGTTCGCTGACGGCGATCGCGGCGATGGCGTAACTTCCCTCGGCTTTCCGCAGCGCTTTGCGGACCGCGGCAAGGAGGTCGCCGTTGTAATTGACGCCGATGAGGTGGCAGAGGGCTTCCGTGTCGGTCTGGGATACGAAGCGGATGCCGCGCTTTATGAGTTTCCTGCGGAGGTCGTCATGGTTTTCGATAATGCCGTTGTGGACCAGCGCGATGTTGTGGCCAAGCGCGAAGTGCGGGTGCGCGTTCTCGCGCGAGGGCGCGCCGTGCGTCGCCCAGCGCGTATGGCCGAGGCCCGTCGTGCCGGACAGGTCCGCGTTCTTTATGGCGCGGGCGAGTTCGTGCAGCTTGCCTGCGTTCTTTTCCCACTTCAGCCGGCCGTCGCCTATGACCGCGAGGCCGGCGGAATCGTAGCCGCGGTATTCAAGCCGCGCAAGGCCGTCCATGAGAATCGGCGCGGCCTGCTTGCCGCCGACATAGCCTATTATTCCGCACATTCTTCATCTCCGATGGTTTTGCGCATGCAACGGCCGCCATGACGGCCGCGGACAACGCTAGGATACTAAATATCGGAAAGAGATTCCATAAGGTTGTTGCCATAAAGCGCCGGCGACTTCTGCCAGAATTATAAACGCGCCGCGCGGTAAAATGCGCCTGTATATTGAAACGCCCGCAGTCTGAGAAAATACTCGTTCAAACTGCAGGCGTTTTTGGTTCAACATTTCCGCGCCTTCGCGGCACGCACGCCTATTCCGTCTTTGGCTCCGCCGGAGATTCGGCGGGCGGGGCCTCTGGCGGCTTCTCCTGCGTCGCGGCCGGCTCGTGCGTTTCGATCATCTCCACCGGCTTGAGCACCGGGCCTTCGGCGCCGGCCCTCTTCACCTGGACTTCCTCGCCTTCGATGCGCTTCATGCTCAGTCCGATTTTGCGGCCGGGCTTGTCCACGCGGATAATCTGGACGCGGACGGTCTGGCCGACCTGCACGGCCTCTTCGGGCGAACTGATTTTGCGCGAGGACAGTTCGGAGACGTGCAGCAGGCCTTCGAGGTCCTTCTCAAGTTCCACGAACGCGCCGAAACTGGCGAGTTTCGCGATCTTGCCTTCAACAGTATCGCCTTCGTGATAACGGTTGAGAATGTCGTTTTCCCACGGATCCTCGTACAACTGCTTCAGGCCGAGCGCAACGCGCTTCTTTTCCTGGTCCACGGAGAGGATTACGGTTTTTATCTTCTCGCCCTTCTTGACCATCTCGGAAGGGTGATTGATCTTCTTCGTCCAGGACATGTCGCTGACGTGCAGCAGTCCGTCGATGCCTTCCTCGATTTCGATGAAAGCGCCGTAGTTTGTCAGGTTGCGCACGCGGCCCTCGATGACCGTCCCCGGAGGATATTTCTCCTCGACCATTGTCCAGGGGTTCACTTCCGTCTGCTTCATGCCGAGGCTGATTTCCTGCTTCTCGGTGTTGATGTCGAGCACGATTACCTCGACAATATCGCCCACGGCGACGACTTCCGACGGATGGTTAACGCGCTTGGTCCAGGACATTTCGCTGATGTGCACCAGCCCTTCGACTCCTTCCTCCAGTTTCACGAATGCGCCGTAGGACATGATGTTCACGATCTCGCCCTTGACCCTGTTGCCAATCGGATACTTCTGCTCGATGTTGGTCCACGGGCTTTCGGATTTCTGCTTGAGGCCCAGCGCTATGCGCTCGCGCTCAAGGTCAAGCCCGATGATCCTCACTTCAACCTCGTCGTCGATCGCGAGCATTTCGGAGGGGTGGCTTATGCGGCCCCATGACATGTCGGTGATATGGAGCAGCCCGTCGATACCGCCAAGGTCGACAAAGGCGCCGAAGTCCGCGATGTTCTTTACCACGCCCTTGCGGCAGTCGCCGACCTTGATCTCTTCGAGAAGTTTTCTCTTCGCGATGGCGCGCTGCTCCTCGAGTAGTTTCCTGCGGGACACGACGATGTTGCGCCGCTCCGAGTCAATCTTGATGATCTTGCATTCGAGTTCCTTGCCGATGTATTCCGCGATGTCGCCGGCCCTGCGGATGCCGACCTGGGAGGCCGGCAGGAACACGGAGACTCCGCCGACGTCCACGAGCAAGCCGCCCTTTATCTTGCGGACGGCCTTGCCTCTTATGAGGTCGCCTTCCTTGTGGGCTTGGACAAGGCGCTCCCAGCCGCGGATGCGGTCGGCCTTGCTCTTGGAAAGCACGATCGTGCCGGACTCGTCTTCCGCCGCTTCCAGAAGGACTTCAAGCGAGTCGCCGATGTCGACGCCGGAGGCGTCCTCGAAATCCCTCAGCGAAATCGAGCCTTCCGATTTGTATCCGACGTCCACTATAACTTCGTCGTTCACGATGTTGATGACCCTGCCGGGCAGGATGGTGTCAGGCACGAAGTTCTTGATGGACGCTTCGTACATTTTCGCAAGTTGCTCGTCGGTAACGGCGCCGACGAGTTCGTTCACCTGCTTTTCAACCTCTTCCGGAGGCAATGAAAACTTCTTTACGATATCTTCCATGAAAATACTCACCACGCAAAAGCCGCCGCCGTCCTGTGCGGAAAGGGATTAGTAAAACCGCCGTAAGGCGGTCCGCCCGCGCGGGCGAATTTGCTGCTTACCGCGGCGACTGTCGCAACGATTAAAAGAGCACAGGTCGTTCTCCGGGAACGAATGATTTTACGGCAATTTTTCGTAAACCGAAACTATTCTCGCCCTG
>Ga0315284_10007388_pt1 | contig 15696 bp, 14 predicted proteins | sample YL17G09_16_MG_FD_203696 | JGI IMG/M metagenome (GOLD analysis project Ga0315284, IMG submission 203696) | Sediment microbial communities from Yellowstone Lake, YNP, Wyoming, USA - YL17G09_16 | ecosystem: Environmental > Aquatic > Freshwater > Lake > Sediment | place: USA: Wyoming | collected... | reverse complement strand
CCCCTTCGCCCCTCGTTCTTGTCCAATCTGTGTTCTATGCGCTTCTTGTCTCCCAAATGTACCTCTGGAGTACTCTATGTCGGATTTTAGGCAGGAGATTCTTTGAACGAAATTCAATATATTGGACTAGGTTCAAAGAGACTCTTTCCAGAAGAATGAAGAAGACACTTGCGGCTCACTCTGAGAGCCTGAAATCGCGGCTGCATCAGATGCTCGTCGGGACTCTGCACGAAACGCAGGCCGCAGAGCTGGTGCAGATTGCACGTGCAGTGGTCGAAGTTTGGCTTCGCGGCTCGCTCGAAACCGTAAAGTGACTGATCGCAAGCCACGGGATTTCGCTAACAGACCTCGCGTACGACTGCGTGGCTGAAGCTTTTGCCCGCAACGGGGAAAACCGGTTTCCCCGCCTCGACGCTTTCGCTGGATCTCTTCGCGGAGAACTTGCTGAGCTTCCTGCACTTGAAGTTTTCCTGGCGTTCAAGTCCTTCCTTGTTCGCATTGCCGAGGCGCAGCTTACTCGCCTCTACGCGCAGATGGATCCGATGGGCGCCAGGCTCCATCGCAACCTGCGCGACGCCCTGAGGCAGTCGCCTTCTCTGGCGGTTTCAAAGCACAGCCACCGCCTCATTGTCCGCCTCCGAGATGTCAACACCTGTGAGCATCTACCGCCGTTTCCGGCCAACGAGCTTGAAACAGCAATTGCTGCGGCCGTCAGTGCACCATACTCGGCGCCGACTGTTCTCGATGCATTTCAGCGCGTTATGCTCAACCAACACTCTTTCCGCCGTTCAGCGCCGCTCACCGACCTTGTACAGGCAGCAAAGAGGTTGTTCGAGCACGACTTGGCAGCCCACAGCAACGGACACGGACTTCCCGACATTGAAGGCCTGACTCCCTTCGAGATCGAACAAATAGAGAGTCACGCAAAGCTCGTCGTCAACGAGAAGATTCTGCTCACATACTTCGCGCGCGGCAAGGTCAACCACCGGCAAGCCGAAGCGCTTTCCGCCGTTCTGGAAGAAATCATCGCGGATTGGTGTAACGGTACCGGTCACCAACCGTCGCTTGGTGGATACTTGCGGAGAACATCTACCCATCGACGAGAATACGTACGAACGCGAGTTCCGCACGAAGACGGAATACCTCGTACGGATTGCACGAGAAGAACTTGCAGCTCAGCTGATGCGAGAACTGTCCCTCCGAGCCCTGGAAAGCAAACATTCCGCTGAGATAGCCCGCGGCGCAATTGATGCGTACGCCGAAGTAATTGAGCCTTACCGCCGCCCCATCATCCAGCGATTCGTTAGATACATCCGGTTTCATCCGCTGCAATTTGCCGGCGCCACTTCGCTCGCTGCTGCGCTGTTCGTCCTCGCCGTCTTGAATCTGCAGACGGTAGTTAAGGACAAGAACCCTGCCTATACACGGGCCAGGGAAGAATTTCTGGTAGTGTATAACAAGGAAGGCCAGGAATTGTGGAGGAAGCACATCGGCGTCCACTACGATCAGAACTACTTGAGTTCGAGACTCCAGCGCGATCCGGAAAACTACCTCGCGACTGCTGACGTCGATGGCGATAGGAGAAACGAGGTGATTGCGGTATTTGGTTTTCTCGGGACTGCAGACAGACGGTCAATATTCTGCTACGATCATGATGGCGCTACTCGTTCAGCCGTAGTATGAAGTTTGGTGACGAGGTATTCGTAGACGACTACAACGTGGACCGAATGCTGGTCGGCGATTGCGACAAGGACGGAACGATTGAGATTCTCGCGATTGCGCAGCAAAGAGAGTACTATCCGTGTGCCCTCTTGAAGGTCGATGCAAGGAGCGGGTTGCTCCTCGATGAATACTGGTCGCCCGGGTGCATTGTAGGCATCGCGGCTCGCGATCTCGACGGCGACGGTATCACCGAGATTTTTGTTGCGGGCCAAAACAACGGCTATGACCGGGCGTCGCTCGCCGTGCTCGACCCGCGCTTCATATCGGGATACGCTGCCGCGCCTCCGAATTATCAACCGGTCGACGTTGCCCCGGCCGCTGAGCAGTACTACATTCGCTTTCAGCTAAGCAATCTTGCCCAGTTCGTCAAGGGCAAAAGGAATGTCGTTGGTAACCTTGTTACCCAACCGGACGGCACGATGTTGATATGGGTGTCTGAGCCTGCCAAGGAGACGGAGTATTCATTGATGTACTATTTCGATTCTTCGATGCGCTGTGCTCGTGTCGACGCCCATGATGAATTTGTGAAATTCCACAAGAGATTGGAGGCGGAAAGTAAGCTGAAGAGAGTGCTGGATGCTCAGTATTTCGAAGAGCTTCGGAGAGGCGTTGAGTACTGGGATGGGGAGAAGTTCGTCAACGAGCCAGTGATGAACAAGCGATATGCAGAAGCCGTGAAAAAGCCACTAGCTTCCAGGTAGCCCGGGTTTTGACTCGAAGGGGCGGCCAAGCTCCCTTTCCCGCCTGTCCCCCCACATCCGCTGATTCCCGCCGTGTAGTCTCTCCAGTTTTCTGGAAGGGACCTCGTCCGTCGAAATAACAGATATGGGCACCTAAAGGTCTATACTCCCTCCGCGACCTAACACGGTTTCATTGTGCTCTATTGTGGGAGGAACTCGGACGGTTCCTGCCACGCTCACATTGGAAGGCATGAGCGCGGCAGGCCAAGCGGGGACAAGGGGAGTTCTGACAGGTTCTACTTGCCTGCCAAGATCTTCTCGTAGCTCTTCGAAGTCTTAACTAATCCGACAGCGGCTTGCACTTGCATGTCGTCCGGCAGCAGGGTCCGGATGCGGCCTTTCTCACCTTCGTACCGTGCAGCGATTTCCGCCTTCAAGACGCGGAGGATCTCCGCCTTGTTGCGCTCGTACGCTTTCTCCTTCTCTTCCTTCATCTGCTCCGAGAGGCGCTCGATCTCCATCATCATCGCCGTGCTATACTTCGACTTGTCGGCGATTTCGCGAAGCTCCTTGAGCTTGACCTCGCCTTTCTCCTGGTAGGTGAACAGCTTCTCTTCAAGAAATCTCTTGAACTCAGCGAACATCCCCGTGTCCGATTCTGAATTTGGTCTCCCTTCGCGATGCTGGGCAGCGTAGTTCGTCGCGAACTTGAAGTACATTGACTTGTGCATCAATTCCTGGTGCAGCGTGCTTGCTTCCGGCAGTTCGAGCACCGAGTCAGGAGCGATGCCGCCCAACTCGAAAACCTTTCGACCGCGCGCCGTCCGAAACTCGCGCCGCAGACTGTCGGGCGTCACCTTGAACACGCCGTCGCCGCCTTTGTGCATATAGTCGATCTCCTGGATAGAGCGGCCGCTTGGGGTGTAGTACTTCGCGGTCGTGATCTTCAGCTCCGTGTTGTACACGAGCGGAGCCACCGTTTGCACCAATCCCTTTCCGAATGTCCGCGTGCCGAGCACAACTCCCCGGTCCATGTCCTGGATCGCCCCGGCTACAATCTCACTCGCGCTTGCACTGTTGCGATTGACAAGAACGACAAGCGGCTCATCGGGAAGCAGCGGTTCTTCCTGTGCAAAGTACTTTCGCTCGGATTCGGGCTTTCGGCCGCGCGTGCTCACAACAAGACTTCCGCGAGGAACAAACTTGTCGACAACTTCGACTGCGGCGTCGAGTAGCCCGCCGGGATTCTCGCGGAGATCGAGTATCATTCCTTTGATCTCACCTCTCAGCTTCAGCTCCTTGACGGCCACTCGAAGTTCGTCACCTGCGCCGCGGGAGAAGCGATCCATCTTGACATACGCGATGCCATCGTCAACGAAATCGGCGTACGATACATTTTTCAGAACGATCTCCTCCCGCACAAGACTGAACTCCAGCGGCCCTGGCTCCCCTTCTCGCTCGATTCTTAGATGCACGACAGCTCCCGGTTCACCCCGCGTCAGGGAACGAACCTGGTCGGGCTTCACGCCGATCATCGACTTGCCTTCGACTTCGATGATGCGATCTCCTGTGAGGATTCCCTGGCGTTGGGCGGCGTATCCCTCCATCAGCGATGTTACGGTAATGTATCCATCCCGCAAGCCGATCGTCACGCCGATACCGCCGTACTTGCCGGTCGTGAGCAGCTCGATGTCATCGCCCTCCTTCTCTCCGATGAATGTCGTGTAGGGATCAAGTTCATCGAGCATACCTTCAACGCCGGAGCGCATGAACTTTTCAGGATCGACCTCGTCGACGTAGTTGAGCGTGATCTCTTTGTACACGCGACCGAAAATGTCAATGCTCTTGTTGATCTTGAAGAAATAGTCCGAGTCACCGACGGTGAGACCAAGCGCGAACGCGGCGACAACGCAAACAATGAGAATCGGAAAGATTCGACTTGGTTTCAAGCTAGGCAGGAACCTACGCCACATACAAACCTCCAAGTTGGAACGATTGGATGATCACTTCGATGATAGCTTCTTCTGAACGATCTCCAGGATTTCTTCGTGGATTTCCTGAATCTTGCGGGTTCCGGCGAGGAGATAGCACCGTGAAGACTCGGCCTGGGCGATCGCGTGGTATCCTTGACGGACTCTCGCGTAGAACTCGATGCCCGAGGACTCCATGCGATCCGTGTCTCCTTTCGAGCGGCCCCGACGACGCAGAATCTCACTGACCGGAATGTCGAGTATGAACGTGATATCGGGGGCAAGCCCATTGGTGGCAACGCGGTTTATCCGCTTCACATCTTCAAGGTCCAGACCTCGTCCGTATCCCTGATAGGCCGTTGTGGAATCGTAGAAACGATCGCACAGAACCGTTATCCCTGCATCTAATGCTGGTTGGATGACTTCGTTGACAAGCTGCGTTCGTGCTGCCGAGAAGAGGAAAAACTCTGCGAGATCGCTCATCTCAAGATGTTCGCGGTCCAGAAGAATCTGCCGAATCTTCTCCGAGATCCCCGTGCCTCCGGGTTCTCGAAGGAAAAGGATGTTCAGCCCAGAGTTCTTGAGTTCCTCGACAAGGAGTTTCGCTTGGGTGGTCTTGCCGCAGGCGTCGAGACCTTCAAAGGTGATGAACATGGGAGTGTCCGCAAGTTGCTTTAGTCAAAGATAATCATTCAGGCAAAATCATTCAAATCTTCTAGCACGGTGTTGTGCTCGAGCAGCTCCGTGGTAGCAGAAGGAAAAGAAAAGCCGCCCGGTGGATGTTCCTGGGCGGCTGCCAAAGACGGCTTCGTCTGAACACTCACTTGACAACAAGGCTTACCAGCCGATGCCCACCCCCACTGTCGCCGCCGGCTGCGATGCAAGCGAGTAGTCGGCGTTGATCTTGAGGATGAGAAGGTCTAGGCCGACTCCCATCGTGAAGCGGAAGCTGTTTTTCCCACTCGCGTCGAAGCCGATGTGTTTCTGAATCTGAGGTCCCGTCGGGTTGGTAGGATCGGTGTACTTTGCATCGTAACCGAACGACATGCTCGAGGTCTCGTACGCCAGTCCGCCGTATACCGTGAGAATCGACAGAGACTTCGACGCCTGTGCTCCCAATGTGAAAGCACTTGCACTGATCAGACTGCCCAGTTTCAGGCTCTGGTAGCCAAAATTGGCAGCAATATCCAGAGGAACGCCGGGTATGTGTCGGCTGATGCTGTGCTGCACACCAAAGCCGAGGAATTCGAATTCGCCGTAATCTCCCAGTTTCGTTTTCGGGAAGAACCTCAGCATCACGCGCGTTCCAAAAATGTTGCCGACAGAAATGTGCGGCACCGCGAGCGGCACGAAGCCAATGTTGAATCCTTTGGGATACTTCTCGGGATCAGGCGTAATGCCTGCAGGAATGTTCGTCCGGCTGATCAGAACTTCCGTCTCATCACCAAAGGCCGTTGAAACTTCCTGCTCCACCTGGTCGTACGGTGACCTGATCTTGAATTTCTTCCCGTCGTCCGGGATGGGCAGGAGCATTGCTTTCACACCGAAATAGAGGCTCAGGCCATCATCGACGTTCGCGGTATGGTACCAACCAGAGTTGAGTCCAGCTCCAAAAGCATCGACAAATGGTTTGGTGTATCCCTTTGCGTAGTCTTCCCCAAACTTCTGCAGCCTTTCTTCAAGAGTCTGCGCGAAGACCGTCGTTCCAAGGATGGCGCTAACCAACATCAGAACGAGAATCGGTACGACTTTTCTCATGACTACCCCCTTGAGATGTGGTGGTTAAGTGGGTTGAAAACGTGATGAAATATAGCAAATCGTCAGGAAGAGTCAAGCCGATCCTGCAAGCTGTGATCCAGACTCGGGCTTACTTCAGCCATTTCCGAAGGTGACGCGGTCGGTTCGTTATCAAAGCCTGAACGCCCAACTGGCAGCACCGGTCAACATCTTCTCGGCTTTCCACGGAATACGCAGCGATATTCAGCACAGCAGCGTGCGCGTCCTTCACGATCCTCTTCCGCAGACGGCGAATGTCGCACATGAAGTACAAGGATCCTGCACGGCGAGCTAGTGCCGACGGCTTGCGTCCTCGATGGCGAATGGGATCATACAGTACGCCTGTCGTTGCTTCAGGCATCGCTTCCGTGACGACCTTCAGAAGGGAGTGCTGGAACGAAGAGAAGAGAACACACCGTTCAGCATCGCGCCGTTTCACAGTGTCGGCGCATCGCCGGGCAAGGACTCGTCCGTCTCGTCTGCGCCCCGGCGATTTAAGCTCAATGTTGATCCCAATTCTCCCCCGCACAAGTTTCAGAACCTCTGCAAGAGTGGGAATGCATTCGCCAGAAAAAGTCTCATCAAACCATGAACCCGCATCGAGTTCTTTCAGTTGAGAAAGAGATTTACGACTGACGAATCCTCTACCATCCGTCGTGCGTCCAAGCGTTGCGTCGTGGAAAACGACAACTTCACCGTCGCGCGACAAACGCACGTCAAGCTCGATTGCGTCCGCACCCTGACGGATAGCCTCCTCGAACGCCGCTAAGGTATTCTCAGGCGCATCGGCCGATGCCCCGCGGTGTGCTACGATGATAGGTGTTGTCCCAATGTCTCTCCATGAGAACATGTCAGTCAGAGGAATGAGGCTGCGGAGTCAGAGCCGACATGATTTCGTTGTTGATGATCTCCGGATCCCCTTCTCCATCGATCTGCTTGAGGATTCCCCGCGTGACGTAGTACTCTTTCACGGGAGCAGTCGACTGGCGATAGACCTTGAGACGGTTCCGCACCGTTTCTTCCTTGTCGTCGTCTCTCTGGTAAAGGGGTCCGCCGCAATCACGGCACTCCCTCGTGTCCGCGAGCATGTCGAGCTGGACGTTATAGATGCGCCCGCAGCGTTTGCACGACAGACGCATGCTTAGGCGGCGGATGATCTCTTCCTCACTTACTTCGATATTGATGACTTTGTCCAACTCCGTATGCAGTTCCTTGAGTATTCGGTCAAGGACTTCTGCCTGTGCGAGCGTGCGCGGATAGCCGTCGAGAATGAATCCGTTCTTGCACCCATCGGACGCCAGCACCTCCTTGATGATTCCAATCATGATCTCATCGGACACCAAATGGCCCGCGTCCATGACGGCTTTTGCCTGCCTCCCAAGCGGGCTTCCGCTGGCCGCAGCAGCTCGCAGCAGATCGCCTGTCGAGACGTGCGGAATGTTGAGCTTCTTTGCTATAAGTTTCGCCTGCGTGCCTTTCCCAACACCGGGTGCTCCAAAGATGAGAAGACGCATAGGGTCCCTTGAGCTTAGTGAGATGTGTTGTTCAATCTTTTCTTGATCTTGACGATCGCCTCGCGGGCGGATCGGCGCATTCTGGCATCAGACTCTTCCCCCACTTTCCTCCGCAAAGGTTCGATCGCCTGCCGGGCCGGCATCGCCCCGAGGGCGTCAATCACCGCTCTACGAACGTGGAAGCTTGGGTCGTCCAACAGCGTAATGAGATAGTCGGCCACATCATCGAATAGATGCCAAGTGCGCGCCAATGCTGCAACTGCTTCCGTCCGAATCTCCCGAGGAACTCCATATCGCGTGTAGTCTTTCACCAGTCGAAGAGCTTCTTCATCTCCTCTTTCGGCCAAGGTCCTGAGTGCCTTGACGCGGATCCTCTCCCCGTGTGAATCGCGCGACAAGGCATGAAGACACAACTCCCAACCTTTGAGTGTATCTATGCGTGCGATGGCTCTCAGCGCTGCCGCCGCAACGGCATCGCTTGAATCTTGAGCGTACGCTCGCTGCAGCAGTGCCAGGACTTCAGGCGTGTGGTAGCTCGCCAACTCAGCCACAACTGCTTCGCGAACCCTGGGATGGATGTCCGCATAGGCTTCCATCAGAACTGTTGCCGCAGAGTCATCCTTCGACGCACCAAACACTCTCGCGGCTTCAACCCGGATTTGCCACACCGAGTCCTGCAGCAGCATCTCACTCAGAGCGCGCCGCACTTCAGCACTATCGACAAACGTCTGCAACTCGCGCACAGCCAGCACCCTGTCAATCATCTCGGCGTGCTTGAGTTGATAGAGCCATTCCGCCACCGACTTCTGGAACGACGCTTTCTTCAGAATCCAGTTGCCTTTGTCGAAAACGACAAGATCAGGTTTCCCATCACAGGCGAACGGAAAAATCTCTTCGACCTGCGAGATCATGATTCGCTCGGTCCGTGGCTGGCCGCCTGACCAGATCTCTACGGCTGCGGGTGTACTGAAGACTCGACTCAGCGAATCTCGTTCCTGTTGAACCTGCTTTACCGTCAGGTCGACCAGACCGCGCAGTGAGTCCCATCGTGATGTGATCTCAAACTCCGGGTAGCCTGCGTTGTAAACCCACTGATCGAAGAACCAGTGAAGATTCCGGCCTGTGGCTTCTTCAATCGCAATTTTGAAATCATTGGTCTCGACGTTCTGGAAGGCGTGTTTGTGAACGTAGTGCCGGATTGATTTCCAGAACAGTTGATCGCCCAGCACGAAGCGCAGCATGTGGAGAATGCATGCTCCCTTAGCGTAGATGCGGTTGTCGAAGATGTCATCGACATCGATATATCGGTTCGTCACGGTCGGCCGCCGATTAGTCCCGACATCCGAGCCGATCACGCTGCCTTGATCGCCGAGCATTTCGTACGCTGCGTAGTTCCGACCTTTGTCGATTCCCTGATACGCGTTCTCGAAGTACGTGGCGAAGCCCTCGTTCAACCAGGCATGCGACCAATCCCGGCATGTCAGCAGATCTCCCCACCACTGGTGGGCCAACTCATGCGCAATGAGGCCGTCGCTCGCGTAGTCCCGATGCGCTCGCTGATCGTGGATTGTGTAATCGGTAAGAGTCGTCGCGCTCACGTTTTCCATGCCGCCGTAAACAAAATCGGCCACCATGGTTTGGGTGTACTTCTCCCAGGGATACCGAAAACCCGTTTTCTCAGAGAAGAACTTGACCATCTTGAGCGTCTTCGAGAAAGACAGCATTGCGATGCCCGTATCCTGAGGATACACATAGTAGGAGATCGGGATCCCATTCCATGAATCCTTCAACTCGGCGTACTCACCCGCGACCAACGAAATCAGGTACGAGACGTGAGGCCTAGACTCTCGCCAATGAAAGGTCTTCGTCTTAGCTTCGGGATTATGGCGGACGCCGACGAGCTTCCCGTTGCCAATCACGGTGAAGCGCTCATTGACCGTCACGATCATTTCACTCGTCGCGAAATCGTTCGGGTAGTCGTAGCACGGAAACCAGAAGTGGTTGTACATGCTCTGGCCCTGCGACCACACCTGCCACGGCCGATTAGGATAAGCGCTGTCCGGCCGGATGAAATACAGTCCAGTCGACGGAGAAGCGGAGTAACGGATCGTGACTCTGAGTGTGTCCGTTAAGCGAGCGGGTTTGTCAAGCTCCACTTCCAGTTTGTCACAACATTGCAGATACTCAACGGATTTCTTGCCAACTTGAACATCTTCAATCTTCATTTCTTCTGCGTCGAAACTCAACTCCGACAAATCTGGTCTCAGCGGAACGAGGGTAATCTCCACGTTGCCTGAGACCGCTTTGACCTTCTCGTCGATGCCGATGTTGAGCCTGTAATGCAGAATGTCGTACGTCCGCTCGCGGCCGAAATGCTCTTTCGGCTGCTCGATCTCTTGCGCCGCGAGCGGGAGAAGGAAAAGCCACGCACTGGCAAGCAGGAACCAGACGGCTCGTCTTGTGAAAAAGAGATCAGGCGTAGACTGCATCAACTTCCTTTGAATGAGCAACTGCAAGTTGACCGCACGCTGCATCGATGTCCTCTCCGGCGCTACTTCTAACGAAAACCGTAATGTGAGCTTTCCGCAGTTTCTCCACGAACGCCTCGGCCTTGGCCGGAGGTGTCGGTCTCAATGAGGCCGAGAACCCGGTGGAATGGGTGAAACCAATGCTGTGGAACGGAACGATGTTGATCTTGCATGGAACGATTCTCGACAGCTTCGTTAGGTGGCGGAGGTCTTCATCGGTGTCGTTCAGGCCGTCAAACAGGATATACTCGTATGTGACTCGCCGTTTGGCTTTTCGATAGTGGTGCTGTACCGCCCCGATAAGCTCAGCGACTGGAAACTTCTTCGTAATCGGCATCAGCTTCGTGCGTACGCTATCATTCAAGGAATGAAGTGAAATCGCAAGCTTGGCTTTACATCCGTCATCGGCCAGCTGCTTGATGCGGTCTGCCCAGCCGGCCGTGGAGATGGTGATGCGTCGCGTCGCAATGCCCATTGCTGTCGAGATGATTTCTATCGACCTGATGACATTCTCGTAGTTCATTAGCGGCTCGCCCATCCCCATGTACACGAGATTTGTGATCGGTCGGCCTGCGATGCGTTCTGCCTGTATGAGTTGTTGAACGATCTCTGCCGATGTGAGATTTCGTGCAAAGCCCATTGTCGCCGTCGCGCAGAATGCACAGTCGAGCGGGCAGCCGACCTGCGTCGAAATGCAGAGCGTCAATCGGTCTGCCGCCTTTGCGCCGCGTGCGTCGTCGAAACCGGTTTTCCACGGAATCAGCACACTCTCGATGCGCTTGCCGTCGGCCAACTCGAAGAGTAGCTTCGTCGCCCCGTCGGTTCGCGAAGTCTGCCTTTCGACAAGAGTGATCTCGTCGATCACCGCAGCTTCAGCGAGCTTGGCGCGGAACGACTTTGAGAGGGATGTCATCTCGCCAAACGACCGCGTGCGTTTCGTGTAGAGCCAATCGTAGAGCTGTTTGCCGCGGAAGGGCGGCTCGCCGAGACCGGCAACGAATTCACGCAGGTCATCAAGCGTCATGCCCATGAGATTCTTGCGTTTCATGGCCACCAAATGTAAGAAAACGAGGTGAGGTGCGCAACCATAGAATGTCCGCCCCTGCTGGAAAACGCAATCTCAAAACAGTCCGGATGATAGTCGATCAGGCGGAGCCATGTTCGTCGATGAGACACCTCGATCTACACAACACCCTTCTGGCGAAGGCCTGCGATTTGTGCAGCGGTGTACCCGAGGGAGCGAAGCACCGCGTTTGTATGCTCTCCAAGCAGTGGCGGCGCCTGGAAGCACGCTGTTCGATAGAGGGAAAGCTTTATCGGATTACCTACCATCGGGAGCATTCCGAGCGTCCGATGTCGGATGTTCGCAATCATTCCTCTCTCGCGGACTACTTGCGTGCGGAGAGCATCTTTCACGGAGTTGATCCTACCCACGGGAATCCCCGCAGCAGAGAGGATGCGAATCCATGCTGCGCTCGATTTTTTCTCCATGACCGGTTCGAGAACGCGCTCGAGGGCCTGACGGTTTTCGACTCGCCTGGAATTGGTTGCAAATCGTCTGTCGGTCAACAGGCCTTGCCGCTCTATCGCCTTGCAGAAACTCGTCCACAATCCTTCGCTCCCTACCGCAACATTGATGTAGCCGTCTTTTGTCCGATATGTCTCGTATGGTGTGATCGTGGGATGGCGATTCCCTTTGCGAACCGCAGGCTGATCGGAAGAGAGCGCAATCTGCGACTGGTACGCGAAGAGGGAAAGAAGACTGTCGAGCAAACTAATGTCCACGCACTGTCCCTTGCCCGTCTTCTGGCGTTGGAGCAGAGCAAGCAAGATGCCTTCGAATGCCAGCGTCCCGGCCGCGACATCGGCGAGCGAGATACCGACCTTCGTCGGCGGACCGTCGGGGAATCCCGTCAAATCCATCAGTCCCGATTCCCCCTGCACGATCAAATCGTAGCTCGGTACATGGCTGCGACTTGAAGTTTGCCCGTAGCCCGAAATCGAACAGTAGATGATCCTCGGATTCATTCGACGCACCCGACGGTAGCCAAATCCCAACTTCTCCATCACACCGACGCGGAAGTTCTCCACCATAACGTCGCTGCGGCGAATCAGTCGCTTCAGAATCTCTTTCCCCTCCTTCGATTTCAGGTCCAGCGTCAGGCTCTTTTTGTTCCTATTGACGCTGAGGAAATACGCGCTTTCGCTCGACGAGTCGTCTACGACCCGATGGCTCGATAGACCCGTCGGGAGTCGTCGACCTTTGATGAAAGGAGGTCCCCACCGTCGCGTATCGTCGCCGGTGCCGGGCTGTTCGATTTTGATGATCTCCGCGCCCATGTCGCCGAGCTTCATCGTGCAAAAAGGGCCGGAGAGAATGCGGGTGAGATCAAGGACGCGGATGTTAGAAAGAGGATTCATTTGGGGTTCATTCACTTGGGATTATTGGAATGATTGGAATAGGCAATAAGAACCAGATAACCATCACCACTATGCCAAGTCTTTTCTTTGCCGGAACTCAAGCATTTTCTTCGTCGGAAGTACGCGTTTGTATTCGAGTTTCGATTTCCCGAAGTTCACGAGCAACGCAATGTCAAGGTTCGTGTAACCCAGGTACTTCAACACCTGAAACAGGTGGACGTTGTTGAGCGCACTCACCGATTTGATTTCAAGTACAACAGTATCTTCAAGAAGGAAGTCAAGAAAAATGAGATTATTGGAATGATTTCATAGTCGACAGCTGTGCGCCCCATATGCCGAAGAATCACCTGAGACGACTCACCCGGGACATCCCAATCATCCGCATCGTCCCAAGCGAACTATCTTTTCCTCATTATTACAACATACATCACGAACGCTACTCCAAATCCCACGAACCACGCGTAGTCGTAAAGGAAACGCACTTCCTCAACAAGAAGTCCAATGAGAGCAACTGCAACTCCTGCAGCAAGCGCGGCAATGGCTTTAGGATTGTACCCCCTTGCATACGTGTATAGTCCCTTGCGAAGATAGAGATCTTTGAGGCTGATGTCCTTTTTTCTCACGAGAAAGTAATCGGCGATCAGCACGCCAGCGATGGGGCCAAGAAAACTCGAGTACCCAATCAGCCATCCGAAGATATACGCGCTGAAGTCCGAGAGAAGCTTCCACGGCATCATCACAATCCCGATCACGGCGGTGATCAGACCGCCGTGTACGAAGTTGATCTTCCGCGGGAGAAGATTCGAGAAACTATTGGCCGGTGCGATGACATTTGCCGCAATGTTCGTCGTGAGCGTCGCGATGGTCAACGCCAGCATCGAAAGTGCGATGATCAACGGACTCTCAAAACGCGCGAGGAGAACAACCGGATCCCAGATCGCTTCGCCAAAGACCAGAACAGTTGCCGACGTCACTGCCACACCGATGAACGCATACAGCGTCATCGTCGTCGGCAGACCGATAGCCTGCCCGAGCATCTGCTCCTTCTGTCCGCGAGCGTAGCGAGTAAAATCGGGAATGTTCAAAGACACCGTCGCCCAGTAGCCCACCATTCCCGTGAGCGATGGTACGAAGAATTTCCAGAAATCTGCGGCAGTATGGAACTTGCTCGGTTGACTGAGAATAGGTCCGAACCCGCCGCCAGCTTCATATGCCCAGGCGAGAAGGCCGAATCCAACCAGCAACAGGAAAGGCGCGGCAAGCGATTCGAGCCACTTGATCGATTCCGTCCCCTTCACGATGAAATACACATTCATCAACCAGAAAATGCCAAAGCTGATCCAGGGTCCGAGAGAGAACGTCTTCCAATCGTCCCACATGACGCCGAGCAGTGCGTTGATCGCGGCACCTCCAATCCAGGTCTGAATCCCGAACCACCCGCACGCAACGAGTGCCCGCAGGATCGACGGCACGTTCGCTCCGAGAACGCCGAACGAGGCGCGGGCAAGAACGGGAAAAGGAATGCCGTACTTCGTCCCTGCGTGGGCATTCAACACCATCGGAATCAAAACGATGATGTTTCCGAGGCAGATCGTCAGGATCGCCTGCCACCAGTTCATCCCACCGGCGATCAGTCCTGCGGCGAGCATGTACGTGGGAATGCAGACCGCCATCCCGACCCATAGTGCCGCTATGTTGTACGTGCTCCACGTACGTTCATGGATCGTAGTCGGAGCGAGGTCTCGGTTGAAAAGAGGGCTGTGATTGATTTGGGAGATATCGATCTCGACTAGCTCGGGCATTCTCTGCTCGTCCATCGGGGCCCTCCTAGTGATCTGGATGGAACATCATTTTGGTTTTCCACCCGATAAGACGATGCGATCAAGATCGGCCGGAGAAACATTGAGGAGATCAACGCCGGGCAGTCGACGCGTCAGCTCTAGCCACTTAGTGTCCGCGCGAAAAACGATACGGAAAAGCGGGAGCGATTCGTCGATGCGTCCGATATTCACCAGCGATACCGCGTGCCAGTACTTCATCTCCAGGTTGTCGGGGAACATCGTCTCAGCCGCTCCGTATTCTTTGAGTGCTTTTTCAATGTCGCCATGCTCGATGGCGAGATCGCCGTTGTTCATGTGCTGGTATGCGCGGTGTACGTTCACAAGCCGACGCAACTCAACAAGCGGCGCGGGATGATCCTCGACCCGCAGCTCCATAGTGCGATCTACCCAGGGCCGACCCGTCGATTTTCCGCTGACGATCAAAATAGCTGCCGACTGCTTTCCCCGGATATCGCCGCCGACGGTCTCGGCAGCGTCGAGAGCTGCCAGCATTCGATCGGCAAGGTCGCCTTTCGCCTCGCGGTATGCCCTGGCCATCGCGGGCCACACTTTGTCGTTGAGCATGAGATTCGCTTGGACCGAAAACTGCTCGCCGACAATGTGACCGGCACCGGGGATGCACTTCTTCCCTGTGTGAGCCGTAACGTTTCCGCGCGCATCGATCATCGCAACTTGTCGAACCTCCCTTCCCGGATCAGATGCGAGCAGACCTTCAAGGGCTTGCCGGGCGGTCTTGCCGGCACGCATTAGCTCGAGGCCCAGCGGACCGTACGCCGGATCGACGAATGACTGCGTTGCCACAGCGCCAACGCCTGCTTCCGCCCATGTCACAAGCGAGCCGACGGAGAACCAATGCGACTGTACCGCAACGCCAAGCTCGCCAGTGATTGAATCTCGCGCAACTATCGAATAGGTGTGAATGGGGCGAAGCTGGGCAAGGGAGAGATTGACGACCACAACGAGAGTAGCCAAGACACGTAGCATACGCATGACATCCTCCTCAAGATTGGGATTGTAGAAAAGGGCCTGCTGTCTCTACCTGGATCATGCCAAAGGTTCGGTATGTGGATAGCCGTAGTGGTTGGTGTCCTGGAGAAAACTCCAGAACAACTTGCCTGATTTCTCCATCCAATTCGATTGCCTATCTCCACGCCCCCGCAAACGCATCGCGCTTGATGAACTGACCGCGTCCCGCCTTCCCGCGCCATTGTCCATTATCGACAATAACGTCGCCGCGCGAAAGT
>Ga0315284_10007387_pt1 | contig 15696 bp, 13 predicted proteins | sample YL17G09_16_MG_FD_203696 | JGI IMG/M metagenome (GOLD analysis project Ga0315284, IMG submission 203696) | Sediment microbial communities from Yellowstone Lake, YNP, Wyoming, USA - YL17G09_16 | ecosystem: Environmental > Aquatic > Freshwater > Lake > Sediment | place: USA: Wyoming | collected... | reverse complement strand
CCGACCAATTGGCAGCTGGTCCCGGCGGAACGAACCATCTGACCGCCCCGACCTGGCTTCATCTCGATATTGTGGATATCGGTACCAAACGGAATTGATTTTAGGGGCATAGCATTGCCGACTTTAACATCAGCCTTGGCCGAAGCAATGACTTCCATACCTTGCTTTAGCTTATCTGGAGCAAGAATATAACGACGCTCGCCGTCTTTGTACAACACGCGGGCTATGAAGGCCGTGCGATTAGGATCGTACTCAAGAGTCTCAACCACGCCGACGACGTCGAGCTTGTTACGCTTCCAGTCAATGATGCGGTATTTTTGGCGCTGCTGACCACCTTGGTGACGGGTGGTAATCCGTCCGTGGTTGTTACGACCAGCGTGATTCTGGTTCGTTGCTAGCAGCGACGCTAGAGGCTCGACCTTGTCAAGCTCACTATAATCGACCACAGACATGCCGCGGCGGCCGGCTGAGGTTGGTTTATATATTTTAATCGCCATTCGGATGTCCCTTATGAAACTGCGTCTCGCTCAGTACCCTACAGTGCGTCAAACAGGCCAATCTTCGCGCCCTCAACCAAGGTGACGATCGCCTTCTTGGTATTCGAGAGATGGCCGACCTGATTGCCGCGGCGCTTTATTTTGCCGCGAGTCACCAGAGTCTGGACCGATGTGACCTTAACATCGAACAACTTCTCAACGGCCTTACGGACGTCGGCTTTGGTTGCCTTAAGATCTACTTTAAACGAGTACTTATTATCCAGCTCACGAGCGTCGTTACTCTTCTCGGATAGGAGCGGCTTTACCAAAACGCTATAGGGATTCACGCTTGTTCTCCTCGAACCGGTGTTGCAACGTGGTCAACGCGGTTTCGCTGATGATCAAATTCTCATACCGAAGGACAGACTCGGCATTTAGCTCGGAAGGCAGTACTGCTGTCGCACCGTGGATATTACGGGCTGACTTATAGAGGACGTCGTCCTTACGCTCATCTGCCAGCAGCGCCTTCTTAGCGTTGAGGCAACCGAGCACTTTTAATACGTGCTTGGTGCTATACTTTGCGATGGCAAAGTCATCAACGACAAAAAGTTTACCATGACGCGCTTTGTCTGAGAGGGCAATCTTAAGCGCCAGCTGGCGTGTCTTCTTCGGGGTATATTGGCGGTAATCACGCGGTTGTGGTCCGTGCGATTCACCACCACCTGGCATATGCGGGTTGCGGGTCGAACCTTGACGCGCGCCGCCCGAGCCCTTTTGCTTGAAGGGCTTTTTGCCCCCACCAGAAACCATGGCTTTAGTCTTGGTCGCGTGCGTACCCTGACGACGGTTGGCTTGGTAAGCCTTAACCACCATGTGGAGCACCGGACCATTCATCTCTAAGCCATAAATATCGTCGGGCACTTGAATCTTATGAAGTGCCTTGCCGTCGATGTTGAAAACCTGCAGTTCCATATCAATCCGTCTCCCGTATTACTTCTTAGGTGCCGCGGCCGGTGCTTTCGCAGCTTTAGCTTTAATCGATGGCTTTAGTATCAAAAAGCCATCGCGATGACCGGGGACAGAGCCACGGACTGCAACCACATTATTCGCTTGGTCTACATCCAAAACCTGAAGATTCTGCACAGTGGTTTGGGTGTTACCCTCTTGTCCCGGCTGATGCTTACCCTTCATGACGCGACCCGGCGTCGTTCTTTGGCCCAACGATCCAGGCTGGCGACCGGCGCGAGCACCGTGCGACCTACGACCAACTGCCGCGCCCCAACGGACGTGGGCGCCCATGAAACCGAGGCCTTTAGTGATGCCGGTAACGTCAACCGAGGTGACCCCTTCAAAGAACTTGCCGAATTCAAGCACGCCACCGACAGCTAAGTCGGATGGCACTGCATCGAGACGGAACTCTTTGAAGCGACTGTAGTTCTCTTGAATATTCGCCTTGCGCAGGCGGCCTAAATCGGGCTTGTTGAGGTGTTTTTCCTTCTTGGCGAAGTAGCCCACCTGAACACCGACATAACCATCGCGCTCTTCGGACAGAATCTTGGTAACCTTCTGCGTCTCAACTTGCAATAAGGTCACGGCGGTCATTTGCCCTTGGGCGTCCACCAGTCTGGTCATTCCGATCTTTTTGGCAATGAGTCCAGCTGTAGTCATTCCTGCAACCTGTCACTTCGTTCGAGCAGGAGGGCTCCGCTGATGTGGGGCCAACTCCTGGGGTTAATGCACGCGCTCTATAGCCGAATTAGTAGAGCTTGATCTCGACATCGACGCCAGAGGCTAAATCGAGTTTCATCAAAGCATCGATGGTCTGCTGCTTCGGCTCCAAGATATCAATGACCCGCTTGTGGGTCCGTACTTCGAATTGCTCACGCGACTTTTTGTCGACGTGAGGACTACGTAGGACGGTGTAGCGGTTGATTCCCGTAGGTAATGGAATAGGGCCTGCGACCCTGGCTCCAGTACGCTTGGCGCGCTCAACGATGTCGGCGGCCGACTGATCGAGCAGACGGTAGTCATAGCCACGGAGGCGGATGCGAATCTTCTGGCTTTCCATAGTTTCCATATTCCCAGTTAGTTACCGGAAAGGTACTCTTTAAACAGATGCTCTAGATTCGTCTGGTTGTACAAGGGGATATACAGAAGAGCTGGTTTTGGGGCCAGTCGTTCGGCATAGGCTTGCGCGTGCAGGCTTACCTGAGGGATGAGTAAGTAAAACAACAGGGCGGTACTGTCAATGCTTATCCAAATAAAAACACGCAATTACTTTAAATTGCCGATTTTTATAGGTTTTTTCTTATGCAAAGCTTGCGTGTCGGAGCCGGTTGCAGTGGTTCGGGCCCACTCAGCGCGGGTCACTCAAGACGACCTTGACGAAGAATCCCTGGTTCTTGGTCTAGTTGGTCGGGACCCTGCTTATATACTGCAACCCCCAGGTTCGACTGCCCTTGGCAAGCGGCCATTAATAGCTGAAGTGCGGCTATGGAAGGCGGGCGAGGATCTTACTGCGGCTTATGTTTATGATGGTGAGGTGACTGGTGAGGCAGTTTATACGGTGGTCGCCGAGCACCTTACGCTGCGCCAGGTTATGAGGCGCTCTGGTCAACGAAATGCGCAGTTAATGGGATTTGGCGCCAATTTGCTGCGCGGCTTCGAACATCGGAACGGGGATAGCTTCTTGAGTGACGTCACGTTTAAAATGAAGCGAGTGATCATTCCCAAGGGGCTTGGACCCAAGCAGGCGTCTTGCCCGTGGACCCTGTTTGGCGGCAGCAAGGAGCTTTTCGCCCTGGAAAGCGAGCCGCTGCAGGCGGATGCGGCACAGCTGCTGCGAGTGCGCGTGCGCAACCGGGCACTAAACCAGAGCGAAGTGGATCTAATCAAGGGTGGTCTTTGCACCCGACTAAAGCAACTCGATGGCAAGCTGCTGCAGCCGCGCGTCACTTATGCGATGGAGACCGACCTAGCCGGGGAGCTGCATACGCTAAACATTGAAATTCTAGAGCAGCTGGCGTTCCGCAATCCCAAGCACAAGCCCTAAGAATTCGGCAGCACTTCGATCTTAGTCTTCTGGAGCTGCTCGGACAGCCAGTGCCGAGTCTGGTCCATAAGCTCCGTGGTCCGCAACTCCATCTCGAGTTGCTTTTTCTTAGTGATAAAATCGTCGCTACTAGTCAATTTCTTTTGTTGCAGTAAGAAGACGTGAAAACCCAGCGAAGTTTTGATTGGACGAGTGAATTGGCCTACCTGCAGGTTTTCCACGGAGCTGCGGATGCTGCTGGCCAAGTCGCGGGCCTTGACCGGTGGCATCAGACCCCCTGAGTCACGCGCTCCAGCCTCGTCGGAGTAGATTTTAACTGCATCAACAAAGACAGTGCCATCGACTACCTTCTGGTAGACCTCTTGGGCCAGTTTACGCTTGGCCTCTACAACTTCAGGCGCCGCATTCGCTGGTACTGCGATTAAAATTTGACGTATCACTAATTCAAGTAGGTCGGTCGCAGCCCCCGCCTTCTTCATATAATAGGTTTCGACGTCCTTATCGGTGATTTTGACCAGAGGAGCTATCACCCGGCCCTGAAATTTACGGAGGATCATCTGATCCTTGAAGTCCTTTTTATAATCCGCATAACTCATGCCCGACTGAGCTAAATGCTCCATGAGTCCCGAACGGTCCAAATTACGGCTTTCGAGCCAGGACTTCATCTCAGCCTCGACTTCGTCATCGCGCACGTCGATGTCAAGGTCCTTAGCCTTGCTCATTACCAATGTAAAATTGATAGAATCACGCAATGCCCGCTCGAAGGGCGGAGCTGATTCGTCAAGTGGAAATTCGGAGACGACGACCAGTGGCCCCTTATCAACTTTGGTTTTGACTTCGCTAAAAAGGATAGGCCGGCCATCGACGACTGCGGCAACCCGTTCCAACAGTGTCTCGCCTGGACCTGGCACAGCCGCAGCTGGCTTTGGCTCGGGTCCCGTCGGGGCTGGCGTCGGCGTAGGCAGTGCCACTGCGGCGGCGGGTGTTGAGACGACTGGCGCGCCACCTTCAGCTTGGACCTGGGGCGCCCAAATTAGCACTAGAGCCCCTAAACTTCTTAAAACCCGCATCGAAACCCCCTTAAGCCATAGGCGTTGCTCAGAATAGGGTCTAATGCCGCCTGAGGCAAGTCGATTGAGTGCACCTACCAGGTGACAGTTGCAGTGCTTATATCGATTGTTGCCAACGCTTTTTCCACCCATTGGCTGTAGAGCTGTTCCTCTTTTTGACGGCGAATGATCGCTGAAATCTTCGGCTGCGCCGCCTCGAGCCCGAGCTGTTGCTTTGGTATGTGCTGCAGCAGCATGATCAGGTGATAACCGTAGTCCGACTTTAGGACTTCGCTAATACCACCAGGCTGGAGGTGAAAGGCGATCTCAAACACCGCAGGCATCCGCCCCCTACCAAAAGGGCCTAGCTTCCCGCCTGTAATACCTTCCGGAGCCAAGGATTGCTGCCTGGCAAGGGCCTCGAAGTTTTGTGCATTGACCAGCGCCCGGCATTTGCGGGCGGCCTGCTCACTGCCCATAAGAATATGCCGAATGGTTACCCGTTCCGGCAGCTTGAAATCGCCAGCATGGTTTTTATAGTATTCAACTACTTCCTCGTGACTGACTTGAATTCCAGCAAACAGTCGCTCCTTGAGGTACTGTTCGACTAGCCCGCGCTCGCACAGGCGGGTCTTTAGTCGGTCGCGATTGAGCTTAGCCGCCTCTGCAAATGGCCGGGAGTGAATGGCTTGCTGCCACGCTGTCATGCAGGAAGTATATCGGGCGGGATCAAGAACATCGAAACTTGAGTCGCGCTTAACCAGCGCATATAGTGCCTTGCGCTCAATCACCGAACTGACCAAAGAACGCCGCAATGGATTGAGCTCATCATGGTAGCGCGCCCCAAGGTCGGGAATGGGCGTCAGGCTTTCCTTGTCGAAGACCCCGTCGGTAAGCAGACTGTATTCCCAGTCGATCTCATCTTGAGTGATGCGCTCGTCAGCAACATGCACCACTGAAGGCGTACCGAATTCCTTGGCTTGGCCCGCGACGGTCGCCAACGGTAAGGGCAGTCGCGATACTCTCGCGAATAGACCCATGTTCTGAACCTTCCAAATATAGGCACCTAGGCCGAAACTAGCCAATGCCAGGAGTAAGGTTTGGTATCTACGCATGCAGAAGCCCCCGCGGTGAATCGGACCTGGTGATTATAGCATGGCGGCTAATAACTGGACTCTCGCCGGCCCGGGCAATGGTCCATCCAGAAAAGCGCCGCCACGAAGACGTTCGCTCGAATGATGTGGCTGGACCGAAGAAATCCTTGGCAAGGATCTAGCTGAAGGCCAGGGTCAGCGGACTGATCAGCCCCACCAAGGCCGTCAACATCGCATCCTGCTCCGGTAGGGTGAGCTGCGCAGCAAAGTCGTGGAACAGCAGGAGTCGGCCATCGGGTGCCAATTTATAGCTCCCCGGCCGCTGCGCTACGACCGTTAGGACCCGGTCAATCTGTAGGTCTGTAAGGGGAGCACAGCGAATTTCAAAAACGCCTTTGCCAGCCGTTAAGCGCAAGGCATTGATCTCTTTAAGTTGCTGCTTGATTCGTGCCACCTTGAATAGCAGTAGCGCTTCCGGCGGCAGCTCACCAAAGCGGTCGACCATTTCGCGGCGCAAAGAGCGCAGCGCCTCTTCGCCATCAGCCGCAAACAAGCTCTTATAGAGCTGTAGCCGCTGCGCCTCTTGGGCGACAAAGCTGGCAGGAATAAACGCCGAAACCGGAATCTTGATCTCAGCCTCTATGCGCTCTGGCACTGCCTCACCACGCAACTCATGAATGGCATCCTCAAGCATCTCAGTATAGAGTTCAAGGCCCACTGAGGCTGCGTGCCCAGACTGCTCGCCACCTAATAAATTGCCTGCTCCGCGCAATTCCAGATCGTGGCTAGCGATTTGAAAACCGGCACCAAGTTCCTGGTGCGCACCAAGGACTTCAAGGCGCTTCCAACTATCCGCCGACAGACGCTCCTGCCCGGGTGTTAAAAAGTAGGCATAAGCTTGAACATTCGCTCGTCCAACACGCCCGCGCAACTGATAGAGTTGCGCCAAGCCAAACCGGTGTGCATGGCTTACCAGCAGCGTGTTGACGTTTGGCATGTCGATGCCGGATTCGATGATGGTCGTGCAAACCAACACCTGAAACTTCTGTTCGAGGAAGTCGACAATGACCTTTTCCAGCTGCTGTTCGGGCATCTGGCCATGACCCACCCGCACCTCGGCTATGGGCACTAGGCTCTTGATGTAAAGTGCGATTGCAGCAATATCCTCAACCCGATTGTGTACAAAAAAGACCTGACCACCACGACGCACCTCGTGCTCAATCGCTTCTTTGATTAGGGCATCGTCGCTTTTGGTGATGTAGGTCTTCACCGCAAGGCGCGCTGCCGGTGGGGTCGCGATAATCGAAATATCGCGCATACCCACCATCGCCATGTGCAGCGTCCGTGGAATCGGCGTCGCGGTCAAGGTAAGCACATGGGCTCCGGCCTTCAGCTCCTTTAGCTTTTCCTTATGGCCAACCCCAAAACGCTGCTCTTCATCGACTACAAGCAGCCCCAAACGCGAAGGTTTGATGTCTTTGGATAGCATCCTGTGGGTGCCCACCAGTACGTCCACTTGCCCAGTGCTTAGCCCAGCCAGGGCTTGCTTGGTCTCCGCCGCACTGACAAAGCGGTTTACCTGACCCACGCGCACACCGTGGCTTTCTAGCCGCTGCTTAAAAGTCCGGAAGTGTTGATAGCACAGCACCGTAGTCGGCACTAAGACTAGTACCTGCATGCCCTCGAGCACGGTCCGCATCGCTGCGCGCAGCGCCACCTCTGTTTTGCCAAAGCCGACATCACCACAGATCAATCGGTCCATCGGCTTACCGGATAGCAGGTCAGCATCGATATCAGCTATCGCCCGGAGCTGATCCGGGGTTTCTTCGAAAGGGAATTCCGCGGCGAATTGCATGTAGGCGTCATCGGCTGCGCCAAAGGCATGGCCTGACGCGACAGAACGCTGCGCTTGCAGCTTCAGCAGCTGCTCGGCCATATCGCGAATGGCACCTTTGGCCTTGAATTTGCGCCGCTCCCAAGCCGGTCCGCCGAGTCTATCGAGCAGGTGCTGGCCACCGCCCTCGCCCCCCGCAGTGTAGCGCTGCAGCAGATTCATCCGGTCCACTGGCAAATAGACCTTGTCGCCCCCAGCATATTCAATCAGTAAGAAATCACTGGTGATACCACCCACGGATAAACCCGTTAGGCCGGCGTAACGTCCGATCCCGTGCTGTACATGCACCACTAGATCACCGGCCTTAAGGTCGGCAAAGGAGTTAAGGAAATTTTGCAATTTTTGCGCAGCTGGTTTTGCCTGACGGGGGGGCACACCGAATATCGCAGTATCCGGGATGACGAGCAGTCCCTCCTCCTCAAACCAAAGTGGGCCAGCCAAATCACCATGGCCGACGCTGAGCCGTGCAGTCCCAGCATCCCCGCGCACGACCTGTGCCAATAACCCGGGCTGAGCCATGGGGTTTAAGCCACGGTGCGTCAGCAGGTTGATAACCCGTTCCATCTGCTCTTCATGCGGCGCAAAGATCGCAACCCTGCTGCCCTCGTCAGTGATAAGGCGGGTAAAAACCTGGACCCACTTATCAAACAACTCGGTGCCAGGCGATGAACTCAAGGGAGCACCAGGCAGGGCCAACTTGGCCTCCAACCGGTAAAACGCCGCCTCAGGCGTCTGGAAGGGGTTACCGAACTCGATCAGAGAGCGCGACAAGCGGAGCTTAGCGGTAACGGCCTGTGGTGATAAAAAATGCGCCTCAAGCGGCAGCGTCGGCCGCTGGCGTGCGCTGTCTTGCTGTTGCGCCAGCGCATTGGCATCGTAAAAAACCTGGTAGGACTCAAGGCAGCGCTCGATGCTTTGCGGGAAGAGTAGGGTTGAATGCGGGCCGAGCAGGTCGAAGGTTGGTGCTGCTTTTGGTCGAAAAAGCGGCGCTAGCATGTCGAAACCAGCGAACTTAAGGCCTTGCTGGAACTGCACCAACATACCGTCGCGATCGGCAGGAGTCACCTGCTGCTCAAGTAACATGTTGAAGAGGCGCTGAGCATCGACCTTGCGCTCTACGCTAGGAGTGAGCGCTTCATATGCGGGAACTATGGCCACAGCGGCCAGGGTGCGTTTAGACTTCTGGTCTGCCGCCGCAAAAACCCGAATCGAAGCCAGCTGATCAAAAGTAAATTCGAGGCGAACCGGCTCCTCGAGGTTAGGCGGAAAGATGTCAACGATGCCGCCACGCACGGCAAAAGTTCCTGGTTCAATAACACTATCCGCAGGCATGTAGCCTAAATCATCGAGCGAAGCCAGCAGGTCGTCTTGATCGCAAACCGCCCCGACCTCCAGACACAAACTCACGGCCTGCAATAAGTCTGGAGCCAGCGTCATCTGCGCCAAAGCCGCAACCGTGGTGACAATAACGGTCGGATGAGCTGGACGGAGCAGCTGCGACATGGCGTACAGGCGCTGGCGACGCGACAGACTATGGTTAATAAAGCGGTCGTTGCCATAGGACGAAAAGGCAGGCAGGACTGCCGCGCCAAAACCAACACTCTGCTGCAAGGCCAAAGTGACCGTCGACATCGTGTGCAGCCAAGGCGTCATGTCCTTCGCTGTAGGCACAACCACCACAACCTGACGCGGCAGGCGACCTGTATCGCCAAGGGCAAGCTGCAAAAGCAGCAGCTGAGACAGCGACTCAGAGACTCCGGCGATCTGCACCTGGCGTCCGGCATGCAGGTCGGCAACGGCCGTCTGCATCAGCTTGCGGATGCTAAAAACGGAGGTCATAGGGAAGGTTACTCGATGTAAACGCCCGACTGAATCTTATCAATAATGATCTTCTCCATCATCTGCGGGTCGCGTGGATCAACCGAAATGAAAGCCTGCTGTTCACAGCGGCGCTTGTTCTTCACCAACCACTCGAGTACGGCCTTCAGCTCTTTGTTGCGCTTATCCTTGAAGAAGGGATCATTGGCTAAGGCGTCGCGGGCCTTTTTCAAAGCGCGCGCTTCCTGAACATCGTTTTCCTTCACTGGATAGTCAACCAAGTCATATTTCTTGATATCTTCCGGCAAAACTCCGAGAAACTTTACCTGCGGCGCACAAAAATCAGAATTACGGATCAAGGATGCGGCAGATCCGGCCTTCAAGGTGCGGAAAATGTTCTGCATGGTGTAGGCATCGAGATCGCCGAAGAAGTAAAGTGGGATGGCAAGCTGCTCCTGGATCAAACGGACCCAGCCACGAACCGCATTCGACGGAACGCCCTGGGCGCCGATCAAGATGCAATTGTGTCGCTTGGTAAAGCCGTTGGCGACCAAGGTGTTGGCGGTACCTTGGGATTCAATGACCAAGCAAAAGTCGACCTTGCTACGCACCGACAGCTGCAGGTTTTGCGGACGGTTACGCGGCTGATAGGGCGCAGTACCTAGGCTCGACAAGTCGACGGTAGCGATATTACCGTCAAGTTCCGTTTCCTGGACGATGAGCTGCTTGGAGTAGGTCTGGCCACCGCGATCATCGGCGACGCAATTGAACTCTTCGCGGTAGGCTTCCATCATCTCACAGAGAAAGTCGATGACAGAGTCGGATTCATCCTGGTCTTGAAAGTCGAGCGGCCGCAGCATCGCTTCATGCTTCACCAAACCTTTGGCGACATAGTACAGCTCGCGTTTGGTGTTGATGTTCGCAATCTCGACATTACGCAGAAGGATTTCCAGCATGAAAATCGCACGGGAAATCTTTTTTACCGAACTGACATTGAGCTCTGAGGACACCTTTTTACTGCCAGGAGTCAGGTAACCGACCTTAGCGTTGTAAAATGAGTTATCGAGAGCGCACTTGGTCGCCTGCAGCAGTGGGCGCTTGGCACGCTCAAGGTCGGCAAGCATGCGCTCGCAGAGCTCGCGGCCCATGCGGATAATTTCGGTATCGTTCTTCCTAATCCGTTTCGTAATAATCTGGGCCTTTGCCATATTCACGCCCTACCTTTCTTGGCAGCTGCAGCGACCGCTTTGCCCTTGGTTGCAGGTGCTGTAGCGGCGCCCTTCGCCTTCTTTTTATCAATCGGACTCACAGCTGCCTGTGCGGTGCTGGCGGCAACGGCCTTTCCTTTTGGAGCTGCCGCAGCCTTTCCCTTCGCAGCCGCCGCAGCCGCAAAGGCAGCCTTACGCTCGGCTTTACTCACCTGCTCCTCCTCCTCGATCGAGCCAAAAAACTCCGAGAGGCGTTGCTTTTTCTCATCCAAATAGCTGGCCAAACGGTCCTCGGCAGCTTCGAGATCCTTTTTGATGCCTTTGGTGTCGCGTTCGAGCAACTTCGCCAAGCCGGCAGTCGCCAGTGCCTTGCGTTCTGGTGGGGCCTGCAGGATGCGTGCGAGGGTTTCTACCAGGATTGGGCCAAATTGTTCAATGTGCTGGACGCGCTGTTCTAGCTCATCGGCCTTATGCTCGCGACTCAGGTAACGCGACAGGCGTTGACCGGTTTGCATGAGTGAGCGGCGCAGCTCCTCTACAAGTTCGTCGGAGGCATCGATGGTTTCTTTGGAAGCGTTCTTGAATTTAATAAAGGGCGAAACCACGCTGACCGCGACGATATAAGGGCCAAGTGGCAACGAGGCGCGCGGCTGTTTGAGGCCATAGGAACGCCAGTTAACCGACGTGATCGCCTTAACTATGGCGCACGAGGCCTTATCAAACTGCAGCGGGACCCGATTGGCAAAACGCAGTACCTGGACGGGCTCTTCGTTGTCATCCCCACGGCGGTCGCGGAGGCGAGCAATCGCCACTTCGACCTGTACCGGCTTAAAGTCGCAAATACAGGGCTTGCGGCTGAGCACTGCAAAGAAATCGATATCACCAAGGCGGCGGATGCTCAAAGCCAAGCCATCTTCGCCGACCGATAGCACCGAGGTGGTCGCCGGGGGCGGTAAAGCCGCATCCTGCAAGGCAGCAAAGAGTGCTTTGAAGTCCCCATCGGGCATGGTGTCGATGTTCTTGTCTAAAACCGCAGCCTTCAACTTTTGCTTGGTCACGAGATCGCGCAATACCGAGTCGTTAACGCGAGAAAATCCCTTTTTCAGCCAGACGCTGGCCTTGACCTTGCCGAACAGACGGCTGTGCGACATGAACTCACCGAGTTTCATGGTATGCGGATGGGGCTCGGTGGCCTCAGGCACAACGGGCAGTTCCTTAACTACCCGCTCAATGGTCGCAGGCGCCACGTCACTGATACGATAGCTAAGGGACATATGTGGGTTTAGCAGAACCGTACTGCGGATATAATTGAGCAGACCGCCTTCGCCGTTGAGCTGAATGCGACCGTCTAAGTTAAACTCTACAGCAGTGCCATGTGCAGGCTTCCAGTCAATCGATTCCTTGCCGCGCAGTACGCCCTTATTGTTCTTTAGATCCATGTCGACGATGCAGGTGAATGCCTTGCGAGCACCCTTCTTCTTGGTAGTGACGCGCGCGCCTGTCGCGGTAGTCTGCATAGCCCAAGTAGTGGCTGCAGAAATACCGATTCCCTGCTGACCCCGCGAGCAACGGCCGCGGCCGAACTTCGATGAAGCCAGGTACTCACCAAAAACCTTGGGGACGTCATCAGGATCGATACCCGGGCCGTTATCCTCGACGCGGATGATAATCTGGTCGGTATTTTTCATCGAACCCGCACCGATCTTCTCAACCCGGATCTGCAAATCAGGCAGGATCCCGGCGTCTTCGCAGGCGTCCAGCGAGTTATCAACCGCCTCTTTAAGGGTCGTCAACACCGCTTTGGTCGGCGAAGAGAAACCCACCTGCTGCAGATTCTTTGAAAAGTACTCCGCGGTACTGCTGGTGGTGATCTGCTTGGCCGACCGACGGACTTTGGCGATCACTTCGCCAGCGGCGGCATCGTCAGTCGATACAATGGATGGTTTTGCTTTTTTTGCCATGAATCCCGAGCTTTTTAAAAATAATCATAAGTCCGCGCACCAGCCAAAATGGCCGGTCCGAAATACCCATTGCCTGTAGAGCAGTCGGTGCATTCAAACCATCGGATAGATCCGGTATGCCATCAAGAGTGTTCAACAATTGCCGCGAGAAAGTCCATCCCAACGCATGCCATTTCCCTAGGAATGTCGTAACCAACTGTCTTAGCTGGTATAATTAATCAGTTTCTAAACAGGGTCAGCCAGCATGAAAGAACAAATCCCAAAGGGTGTCAACGGCCGAATGCAGCAACGCCGCAGCGGTCAAGCTACCGGTGCGCCAGCTGGTGTAGCCGTAAAAGCACCCGGCAATGGCGGCTAGACCAAGGTAACGAAAATCCGGTAAGCCACTATTATGCCAATGAGAAACCCCAAATAACAACGAGGCAATGACTATGGCCGCGGCGGGGCGCTTGAGGCGTTGCAAGAGCATCCCCTGCACCAACCCACGAAACAGGAACTCTTCAGGCACCGCGATAAAGAAAAATATCGCCAGAGGCTGGCCAACCACCTTCTCCCACTCAAGGCGCGGGTGTAGCCGGAGAAAGCCAGTGCCTAGTCCAATGGGCAGGGCAATCGCCATAAATCCCAACAGCATCATAAATATCAGGGGTAAGTGCTGTAACTTGAGTGAAAAACGAAACGGCACGGCGGTAAAGCGTCGGTAACCGATAAAGATGAAAAGGGCGACATTCATAGCAAAAGGCGTGTTCATGATGTAGCCAGCCTGGCCTTCCGGCCACTCCCAAATCCCGTCTAGCAGGGCGAAGTTAAACGGTAGCCAGATACAAGCCACCGCACACCAATCCTGCCACCGCACGCCGCCGTCGCGCCCAGCACTCCACGCGAAAAGCGCTGGTAGGGCCGCAAAAGCAGCGACCCGCAGCAGCGCCACCGGGTTAAATACAGCCGTCCCGCAAGCGTAGAGGACGTAGCAAAGAACTGCGGCAATAACCAGCCACAGCAGACCCTTAGCACCCTGGCGGTCAAACCACTGGGCAACGTCGCGGCGCACCGATGTGACCGCAAATGCCATGTAGGGACACGACATGATCGCCAGCACCGCCACGGCAATCACCAGAGGCTGCCCCGTTTTATGACCGAGCACGGCCGCCACGGTAGCGCCGACCGCGATCAAAGCGGTCAGGCCCCATGTCCAGTACCAGCGGCTTTTGAGCCTCACCCTTGCGCTAACCTTAGCGGCGCCCTGCATATAGATCTCCCATGGTCCGGTACCAGACTATCGGAAGAAATAGGCGAGACTTGATGCTGCAGTCATGACAGTAAGGAGCCTCAATCCACAGGAGCCGCGATGAGCTCGCGTATCCGTGGCTCTGGCTTCCAATAGCCGGGTCCTTTCATGACTTTGCCGCGGTCATCATAAATCGGCTGGCCATCTGCCCCCAGCTTGGAGAAATTGGACTCCATGATGACGCCCAGGATCTTGTTCAGGGGCAAACCCCAACGCTTAGCCTCGCTGGCGCAATAGACCACGATATCACCAAGCCAGTCGCCCATCTCGGTGAGGAGCGCTAGGCGCTGGTCCTCACTCAGGTTGCCGTCTGCATCGACCTGGGCGGCAGTATAGTTCTTCATCAGGTCTAAGCCCTCCTCCACCTCCTCGGCGAGGATGGCGTGAAAATGACCCACCCGTTCGGGACCGAGCAAAGTCGGTTGTTCATTTGCGTGCAGCTTATACATGCGATTGAATCGAGTGATGGCCTGGTAGAAGTCTTGGTCGTTCATCTGGTTGTACCCTCGCCGACAGGTCCTTGGTTACCGCGATATTGCCGCGAAGCAGCAACTCAGGCGACATAAAAATCTAGCCGCTTCAGGCCGTCGCTGGACTGGCCACCGCCACAGCCACGGACGACAGGATTTTCACCACATACTAGATTGAGCTATTCCAGTTGTGTTCGGCCTTGGAGGCTCGAGTCATCAATTGGTGAACCGCTACGTCGACCGCCTTGCCAGTGTAGAGCACCTCGTACACGGCGGTGGTGATCGGGGCATCAACACCCAGCTTGAGTGCCAAGGCGTAAGCGGCCTTAGCGGTGGTGACGCCTTCAGCGACTCCGACGGCCGCCAAAACCCCCGCCAAAGGCTCACCGCGCCCGATGCGGTAGCCAACGGTAAAATTCCGGCTCTTCTCAGACGTGCAGGTCAAAAACAAATCACCAACCCCACCTAGACCATTGAAGGTCAAAGGATTGGCACCCAGAGCGACCCCAAACCGCGTTAGCTCGGCCAGGCCGCGCGTGATAATTCCGGCCCTGGTGTTCATTTGAAAGCCCAGACCGATCGCGGCTCCAGCGGCCAGGGCAACGACGTTCTTCAGCGCTCCAGCAACTTCAAGCCCGATGGGATCATCGCTGGAGTAAACGCGAAAGTGAGTCGTATGGAAGAGTTCCTGAATCTTCTTTACACTGGCTGCGTCTCGACTCGCCGCGGTCACTGCCGTCGGCTGGTGCGCGATCATTTCGCTCGCAAAGGTCGGACCAGAAAGGATCGTTGCGTGCTTCGCCGCTTCACTACCCAGCTCATCGGCCACCACCTGCCCAGGCAAAGCTAGGCTGCCGATTTCGATCCCTTTGGCTGCACATACCAACCGCATATCCGGACGCCAATACGGTGCCACCAGCTGCAGCACTGAGCGCATTGTTTGCATCGGCGTGGCGTGGACCACGACGTTGACCGTCGCCAGCAGGCCGGCATCTATCATACTTGTTGCAGTCAGTCGGGGAGATAGGTTAATGGTACTAAGATACTTGGGATTTTTATGGTAAAGTCGGATGGCGTCGGCGACCTCCTGAGAGCGACACCAGAGGGTGACTCTATAGCCTTTTTCGGCAAGGTGCTGGGCTAAGCAGGTCCCGAAGTTGCCCGCACCAAGCACCAAAATATGGTCGCCGCCGGAGATGGTGGTATGCTGGTCCGATTGATTCTTCATAAGGTTCCCTCTTCATCGACTCTATGCTGTTCGGCTCTACACTATATAAGGTACCGCCTGCGATGAATCCGTATTTGCCAGTTCTGATCGTGCTTGTTCTGGGCGTCGGCCTAGGCTGCATCCTCAGCGCTCTAGCGCACTTTATCGGTCCACGCCCA
>Ga0315284_10007386_pt1 | contig 15696 bp, 6 predicted proteins | sample YL17G09_16_MG_FD_203696 | JGI IMG/M metagenome (GOLD analysis project Ga0315284, IMG submission 203696) | Sediment microbial communities from Yellowstone Lake, YNP, Wyoming, USA - YL17G09_16 | ecosystem: Environmental > Aquatic > Freshwater > Lake > Sediment | place: USA: Wyoming | collected... | reverse complement strand
GGGGGGGGTGCGGGGGGTGGGGCGCCGTTTCCCGCCGCCGCTGCGTCGTCGACGGCGCCGCTGCTGCTGCTGCTGCTCCCGCTGCTGCTGTCCGGGGGCTCGAGCGCGCGAGCGACCCTCAGGGCGTCCTCCAGAACCGAAAGCCAGCTGTCGATCGGCGCCGTCGTCGGAGGCTGCTGCGCTTCCGAGGAGTCTGGCGAAGAGCCGCTGTCGATCTCCCACCCGAGGCAGGCCCGCGTGCCCTGCAGCGCGACCCTGGCCGTCGAGAGCCAGTCGTCGGCGAGGCCAGCGGCGCCCGTCTCGCCGACGCCAGGGGCGACGGTGATGGAGTTGGCAGACGGCGAAGCAGCAGCAGCAGCAGCAGAAGCCTTTCTCTTTGTCTCCTTCGACGAAGAGAACGCCTGCGTCACTTGCCTCTTGGCCGACCTCGCGAGCGCCTCCGAGGCCGCTCTGGCCGCCGCGGACGCCGCGGGATGCGCCGAGACGACCCCCAGCAGAGTGCAGACGAGCTCCTCCTTGTACGCGGCGGCCAGAAGAGGAGGGGTCGACAGGGAATGCGCGAAATCGCCGTCGTCGCGGACCGCCGACGCGACCTCGGGAGAGGTCAGCGCGGCCCTGAGCTCGCCCGCGCCGGCGACGACGGCCGAGGCAGCGGCGCTCGCCCCGGCGGCCTGCGCGGCAGAGGCATCGGCGGCCGCCCCCGAGGCCAGGGCGGCAGCCGAGGCGGCGCCGGCGACGGACCTCCGGGCCGCCCTGGAGCCGAGGTCGGCCTCGACCAGCGCGCCCCAGGCGGCGGCGAGCGCGGCGCAGCGGTCGCTCGCCGCGGGCAGGTCCGCCGCGGCGGCGAGGAGCTGCCTGGCGAGCCTCGCGCGCTCCGCGGGGGAGAGGGGCGACGAAGAGGAGGCGGAAGCCGAACCGGCAGCAGCAGCAGCACTGGTCCCGCTTCCCGCGCCACCGCGGAGCAGGCACCCGCCGAGGGCCCCCGCCAGCGCGGCCCGCGCCGAGTCCGAGAGCCCGCGCCCCGGCCCCGCCCCTCGGGCCCCAGCCGCGCCCCACAGCTCGCCGATCGCCGCCGCGGCCCTGGAGCCCGCCACGGCGGCCGTCGTCGGCGCGGCTCCGGCGGCGTTGGCTGCCGCGTAGGCGGCCAGGGCCGCCGCCGAGGAAGAGGAAGAAGAAGCCGAGAGCGCCGGCGGGGGAGGCGGGACCCGGGCCGCGGCGGCGGCGACGGCGGCCAGGACGAGCGCCGCGCCCACGGAGGAGGCGGCAGAGGACGCGTCCGGCGACTCCAGCAGCCTCGTCGCGGCCTCCGCCACGGCGGCGTAGACCCAGGGCTGCGGCGGGGGGAGGCGCTCGTCTCCGCCGTCGTAGTCTCGGGAAGCGGCGGCAGAGACGGAGGAGGAGGAATCATCGAGAGCGTCGGCGGCGGCCGCGGCGGCGTCTCCTCGAGCAAAGGCCGCGGCGGCCAGCACGCAGCGGCACGTGGCGAGCGCCCCCGCAGCCGGGAGCGCCGAGGCGCGGGGGAGGAGCACCGCGGGGGCGCCGGAGAGCAGGGCAGCGACGACCGGCCTGGCGGCTCTCCTCGCGGAGATCGCCGGCCGCTCCCGGCGCGGGAGGAGATCTTCTTCCACGGCCTCCTCCTCCTCCTCCTCCTCGATCTCGTCGCCGTCCCGGATCGCCGCGAGCGCCCGAGCCAAAGAGGCCGCGGCCGCGGACGCGACGGCACGGTCCTCGTCAAGTAGGGCGTCCCCCAGGGCGGTCGCGGCCGCCTCGGCGGCTCGCGGGCCCGCCGGGACGACCGACAGGAGGCAGCGGCGGGACAGGAGCGCGCCGCAGACGCGGGCGGCGAGGCAGCGGGCCGCGGTCGATGCCCTCGCGGCGCCGGGGGGGCCTCCGGGAGACTCGCGGTCTCCTTCATCGGCATCGTCGTCTTCGTCGTCAAACTCGTCGTCGTTCTCGGCGGAGAGCACCGCGGGGGCGCGGCCGAGAGCGCCGAGGCCGCCGCCGCCGATGCTCCCTCCTGCTCCCGCCCCGAGCCCCTCCGTGGCCAGCTCCTCGGGCAAGCACAGCAGCGCGGCCATCGCCGCAGCTTTCACGTCCCAGGGCGCAGCGGAGCCGGCGCCCAGGTCCGCCTCTGCGGCCTCGAGCAGCGAGCTCCAGGCGGCCGAGGCAGAGCTGGACGCGTTCGCAGAAGCAAAACCGCCAAAACCCGAAAGCACCAGCGCGCCGCTCGACGCCGCGCCGTAAGCGAGCACTCGCGGCAGGGAGGCCGGTCCCGCGGAACCGGCCCCGGCGCGAGCGACGTCGTCGGCAGCGGCTGAGAGAGGGCCCGAGGCCGCAGCAGCTCTCGACTGGGAGGGGGTGCCGCAGGCAGCGGCGTTGAGCGCCTTGAGCAGGATCGTCGCCGTCGCGGCGTCGGCCGCGGCGCCTGCTTTTGAGGAAGAAGAGCTCCCCCCGACTTGCGAGCCAGGAGCCATCGTTTTCCCTTTTCAGTCTCTCTTCCCTCCTTCTTCGGAAGCGCTGTTGATCACCTCTTTGTAAGCCCGAGCAGCCTCCGGGAACTTCACGGAAGCCTCCGACAGCAGCGCGTCCCTCAGCGCCGACACGGCCGCGGCCTTCCCTTTGGACAACTGGTTGGCCCTGTTGGCCCTGCGGAAGACCTGGACCGTGAACGCGTCCGGGGCGAGGCCGTCGTCCAGGGCGGCGAGGAGCTCGACGGGGACGTCGACTGCTGCCCCCTCTCGGGTCTGGGGCTGGGCGAGGTTGCCAAGGGAGGAGTGGAGGTCGGATCTGGTGAGTTTTGTTTTGTTTTTCGTTTTTTTCCCCACAAGGGAGGGGGGAAGGGTGAGTAACAAAGGAGGGGGGGGGGGGCTCGTCTTATTTCCCTCTCTTGTTTCCAAACACAAAAAATACTCACATGCGCTGCGCGAGCAGGTCTCCGTCTCCGTCAAAGTTGGCGAGCGAGGACTCGATCTCGTCGATCTATTATTGAGGTTTTGAGGTTTGGTTTTGGGCGAGTGAAGAAAAAGAAGAAGAAAAAGAGAATACGAGGGTGAGGGTGCGCGATTGCTCTCTCTCTGCGAAGAAAAAGAAAACCAACTCTTTACCTTCCACAGCGTCGCCTCGATCGCGTCTTTCAGCAGCTTTCGGGACTCCGGCGTGGCTCCTGCTGCGTCAGAGGAGGGAGGCTGGGCCGAAGACATGCGCTACGAGAGAGGAAAACGAAGTGGTTTTTCGTTTTCTCTCTCTCGATGCTTTCTTTGAGATCGATTTGATGGGAAAGAAACGAAAGGCGTTTCCTGTGTCCGTTCTTTGTTCGGTCCTCGACTCGGAATCTCAGCAGCTCTGGAGAGCAAGAAGAGACCCGCGAGCTCTCGATGCGCGAAGGAGGTCGAAGCAGAGGGGCTGAAGGAAGAGAGGGAAAGAAGAAGAGAGCTCGATAAGTGAGTATTGCAGTGGGAGAGGAGCGAGAGGGCAAATGATTTTTTCCTTCGACCCCAACCTTTCTCTCTCCTCCGTTCGGGACCACCTCGCGAACCCAGCGAATGCGTTTTATGTTACAAAGCGACACACAGACAGAGAGAGCACGACCTCTTCGCAGCAGCAGCAGCAAAATAACTCTTTCTTCCTTCTCCTTTTTTATTTTTCCTCCCCGGTCTCCTTCTTCGCTGCCTCGGCCGCCCTCAGGTCGGTCGACGAAATCTTCCCCTCGGGCTCCTCATCGTGAGCTTGTCCCCCCTGCCCTACTTCGCTGCTGCTCCCGACCAGCCCGACCACGAGGAGCGCCAGAGGCCTGAATCCCCTCTGTTTGCGCCCGGCGTTGATCGCCTCTCCGCCGGAAACGGTCTCTTTGGACACGACAAGAGCCTGCATCCCCGGTTCCGTCTCTGCTCCCGTGGGCTCCTTCGGGTCGAGCAGGGCCCCGACGTCGACCGCGAACACCCTCTCGCCTGGCCTCACCTTTCTCGCAAAGGCCACGGCGGCATTGGCGCGTTCGCCAAAGGGCTGCAGCAGCTCGGGGTGCTTCTTGCTTGACAGCAGCTTGTCTCCGGTGATCCCGATAAACAGGCGCCGCTCGGCGGCCAGGGCCGAGGCCGCGAGCAGGAGCCGGTGCCCGGCGTGGAGGCGGTCAAAGGTGCCCCCGACGGCGACTTGGTCAAAGGGCGGAGGAGATGGAGCGTCTTCTGCTGCTGTTGTCTGAGGGGCAGCAGCAGCAGCAGCAGCAGCGGGGACAGGGAGGGAGGCAGGGAAGGCGGAGCGAGGTTCGGCTGCGACGATGACGACGGCGACGGAAAAGGGAGATTTTTGCGCTCGCTCGATCCTTCGGGCGAGGGCCGAGGCTTGCTCCCTCTGCTCCTCGGAGCCCACGAGAACGCTCGCAAGAGAGAGGGGAACACACGGAGGAGAGGAAGAAGGAGCAGCAGCTTCTCCTTCGTCCTCTTCGTCATTATCTCCTCCGCCTCCTCCTCCTCCTCCTCCCAAAACCTTCCAAACCTCCCCGCCCCCTTGGGCTGCGAGCCTGGGGACCAAAGGTACGAAATCGGCCATGGGCTTCCCCGCGCGGGCCGCGGCAGAGCAGGCCGCGGAAAGAGCAGGGAGGACGGTGTCGGGCAGGGGCGCCGAGGGCGTGAGGTCTGTTTTTTGTTTTTGTTTGGTTTTTGTCGAGGTTGAGAAAAAAAACCCGAAACCTTAAACCTTCAACTTCGTCTCTTCTCTTCAACTCTCTTCTCTCACCTCCAAACCACAACCAAACGCTTCTCTCCGAGTCCAGGGCCGCGCAGAAAGGAGCGAGCCATCGAGAAGGCGCCGCAACGCCGTCTCCGGGGACGAGGACAAGGGCGTCGCCGGGAGGGATAGAAGAGGTTGAAGAAGTTGACGACTGCATCAAAGAGACGATTCGAGGTCGATAAACTGCTGCTTTCCGAGGGCTGTGGCCGCCAATCGACGCGATGGCGATCCTGGTCCTTCTCGAGGGGGGCACGATAGATTGAAGACGGGGTCTAGTGGGCGTCGAGCAAAGGAGGGAGACGACGTCCATTGATTTTTTTCAAAAGAGGAGAAAAAAATGGAGGCCACAATTTTTCCGTTTTTCTTTTTCCTCTTCGTGGAATCATCGAGTCTTTCGACGCCTTGGCGCTGCTTGCTCTTCGTCCGTGTCTCGCTCCGTGAAAAACAAACGCATGGCACCTCATATGCGACTGTGAGAGCCTATGGGACAGGCAACGGCAAAATCAGAGGACGCACTCGAAGGAGACATGCGTCCAATCGATGTTGAGAGAAGTTCGACCTCGACGTCGACCTCGTCGTCGACCTCTTCGACACCAGCTCTCCGGAACGCGCTTCTTCCGCCGCCACTGCCTCTGACGATCCCGCAGGATCACGAGGCTGCGGCGTCGCTCGAAAACTTCGCCCAGGGCTTGCCCGTGGTTGTCAAGGTACGAGGAGATTGGAAAAAAGAGAGAGATAGCTTCCCCCCCTTTCTTCTCCCTCCTGTGCTCTCTGAGTCTCAACTTCTCTCTCTCTCTCTCTCTCTCTCTTCCCTCTTCCCTTTCCTCTCCACTTCTTCCTTCCCGCCCCCCCCCAAAAAAAAAATTTGTAAGGAACTGGTCGCCGGGGGGGCAGCCGGTGCCATCGCCAAGACCTGCGTCGCCCCCCTCGAGCGAGTGAAGATCCTGTTCCAGACGGGGAGGATGAGGTCGAGCGCAGCAGCTGGAGGAAGCAAAAGCAGCATCTCGGGCACGCTGGCGTCGATCGCGAGGACCGAGGGCCCCCGCGGTCTCTTCAAGGGGAACGGGGCCTCGGTGCTCCGGATCGTCCCCTACTCCGCGCTGCACTTCGGAGCCTACGAGCAGTACCGCGCGTGGCTGGTCAGGGCGCTGGCGCTCGACGGCGGAGCGGGCGCCGGCGGCGCCGCGAGCGGACGCCGGGCGGGCGAGGCGCGGCGGCGGGTCCCCGCCTGGGTCGACCTGCTGGCCGGCTCCGGCGCCGGGGCGACGGCGGTGCTCGCGACATACCCCCTGGACCTGGCCAGGACGCGGCTGGCGTACGACATGGAGGGCGGCGTTGCCGAGGCGGGAGAGAGCCCGGGGAAGGAGAAGGCGGGCTCGCCGGCAAAGGCGACCGTGCGGTCGGTGCTGCGCGCGACCGTCGCCAGGCACGGCCTCCGCGGGCTCTACTGCGGGATCGGCCCCACGCTGGCCGGGATCCTGCCGTACGCGGGCTTGAAGTTTTACGTCTATCAGTCGGCGAAGCACGCGCACTTGAGCTCGAGCGCGGCGGCGTCGAGCGACGGAGGAGGAGGACCACAAGGAGGAAACGAGGGAGGACGACAAGGAGGAAACGAGGGAGGACGACAAGGAGGAAACGAAGGAGGACGACAAGGAGGAAACGAGGGAGGACGACAAGGAGGAAACGAGGGAGGAAAAGGAGGGGCGGGAGCGGAGAGCTCGTCTTCGTCATCGTCACCTCGGGGCCGGCCCTCCGTCGCGGTCACGCTGGCATTCGGCGCGGCCGCGGGCCTGGTGGCGCAGACGGCGACCTACCCCCTGGACGTGGTGCGGAGGCAGATGCAGGTGGCGGGCTTGGCGCAGGCGCAGGCGGCGCGGGTCGGAGGAGGAGGGAGTGCCGGCGGTGGTGGAGGTGGCGGCGGAGTCGGAGGTGGCGGTGGAGGAGCCGGAGGAGCAACAGCGACAGCTTCTTTGGCCCCTTCTTCTCCAACGACGACCAAAGCGATGCCCCGCTCCACCTGGGCAGGACTCCGCAGCGTCTGGGCGTCCGGGGGCCTCCGCGCGGCCTTCGCCGGAGTGTCGATCAATTATTTGAAAGTGGTGCCGTCGACGGCAATCGGGTTTTCGACGTACGACTTCCTGAAGAGTTACCTGGGGCTGAGCCACAATCTGTAAATCAATTTAGAAAAGAGCCTTGGTTCACTCGAACAGAGAAAGACATTGCGACTGGCGTTGAGGTCGAGAGACTGGGGACAGATTTCATGGCAAAACGAGCTCTTTTCCTTTCATCACGTTTTTAACAAAAGCTGGCACCGCTTCTCTCTCTCTCTCTCTCCCCTCGTTCCCTCACTCGACATCGACCATCAACGCCGCCACCTCCCTCGCCAAAGAGTGCAGCGGCAGCCCCACGACGTTGAAATAGCACCCCTGGATCCCTTCCACGAAGGCTCCGGCGGGGCCCTGGATCCCGTACCCGCCGGCCTTGCCCAGGTTCTCCCCGCTGGCCACGTAGGCGTCGATCTCCGAGTCGGGCAAGTCTGCGAAGCGCACGACCGTGGTCTCGGAGAAGGACTTCGAGGAGGTCGCGCTCTCTTCCTCTCCTCGTCCTGCTTTTCGGACCAAGACAAGTGCGACCCCCGTGCTGACCGAATGCTTCCTGCCAGAGAGCCTCCGTAGCATCTCCGTCCCTTCGAGCCCACCGTCGGTCTCCGACGGCTTCTCCAAGATCAGGGAGTCGACCTCGACGACGGTGTCTGCTGCGATGACGAGGACGTTTCTTGGGTCGTCGCTCGCTTCGGCCTCTTCCTCGACGACCAGGGCCGCAACTTCTTTTGCTTTCGCCCACGCTGTCGCCCTCGCGTACGTAGCCCCGTCGGTGGTCTTGGGCAGGTCTTCCGCGAACGAGCTGGGCCTGACTTCGAACTTCGTTATGCCCAGCTGCCTCAGGAGCTCTGCCCGGCGCGGCGAGGCCGAGGCCAGGACGATCCTGGTCGAGGCCGCGAGGCGAGGCAGGGCGTCGAGGATCATGAGAGAGGCAAGGTGCCGACTGATGGTTTTGTTTTGTTTTGTTTTCCTTTTTTCCCCTCTCTGTTTAGCTTCTCTCGGCTCTGCGTGCACGATTTGCTCGCCTGGATCACGCGAGAGCAACAAACTCGACCTGCAGCTACGTGCTTGAGAACTCAATCGAATTGCGTACGCGCAGTGCTTTGAGCTCCCTTTGATGCGAGAGAGAAAAACCAATGCTGTACAGATCAGTGGCGAATAGTGACGGGTGCCGTCATTCGAGAGAGCAGCTCTCCCCATTCTCTCTCACTTTTCATTCTTTTTGAAGCTGCGGCGGAGAGGCGCGCTCTGTTTGAAAGCAGACAGCAGCAGTCCCCCAGCAGCACGTGCATCGCCTCAGACTTTTCTACATGGAGGACGACGACAACGGAGGAGGAGCAGAGGCCGCTGCCGCTGCTGCTGCTGCTCCCGCTGCCGCTGCTGCTGCGGCGGCGGACGATGCTGCTCGATCGCCAGAGGTCGTCGATGCGCCGGCTCCTGCTGCTGCCGCTGCCGGTGACGCCGCTGACGCCCCTGTCGCTGCACCGCCCTCGCTCCCCGACTGGCTGGGTCCCTCGTCAATGGCGTACCTCACGACTGAAGCGCTCGCGTCTCTGCGCGCTGGTGGAGAGACGGTGAGTGGAAAAGAGAACGAGTCATTTGGCGGCCTCGAGGGGAAAAAAACGCCGACCTCCTCCCTCTCCTTTCCTTGTTTCTCACCTCCCTTTCTTCCAACCCTCCCCTCTCCAAATTCTGCAGCCCTCGGCGATCCAAGCCCCGAACGACGCCGCGTCGGGATCGGCGTTCGCCTACGAGCTCGTCTGGGCAGTCGCCAGGGAGAAGCTTGCCGCTGCGAAACCTCCACCGCCGAAGAAGCGGAGGTCGCTCATCGGCGCTGCTGCTTCGACCTCTGCTGCTGCTACCGAGGCCGGAGCCGAAGCCGCTGCTGCTGCTGCTGTCGCCGCCGCTGCCGCCGCCTCTGTCGTCACGGCCCTCGACGCCCTCAAGGCGGCGGGCTTGCTGGGCGGCGGGTCAGCTGCCGAAACGGCAGCGAAGGAGGGCGACGGGGCCGTGCCCGCCGCCGACGCCGGCGCTGCGGTTGAGGGGGGCGACGACCGGGAGAAGGGTTCCCTCCGGCCGCCGCCGCCGAGCTGGCTCTCTCCGGCCCTCGCCGACGCCCTGTGGCTCGCCTGGCAGGAGCTCGGGGAGGCAGGGGCGGCAGCGGCAGCGGCAGCGAGCGCGAAAGGCCCTGCAGCCGCCGCTTCCTCGGAGGACCCCTCGCCGCTGCAGGCCGCCCGCCTTCACGTTGCGGCCCTCGCCCGCGTTCTGATGCTCCCGCCTCCGTCCTGCGATGCCGCTGGAAACCGACCTCTCTTTCTTCCTCCTCTCTTGAGGGCAGACCTGATGCGCTCTGGCGACGGGGACCTCCTCGCGGCCTCGCTTGCCCTGCCCCTCCGAGGCGCCGCCGCGCAGTCGGCAGACGCTCCTCCTCCTCCCGCCCCCGCTCCCGCGGCCGTCGCGCTCGCCGCCGACGCCCTGCGAAAGCGCGAGGTCAGGCTCAACACGCGAGCCCTTTACACCCAGCACAAGTTCAACCTGATGCGCGAGGAGGCCGAGGGCTACTCGAAGCTGCTGGCGCTGCTGCACGGGGTGTTTGGGGAGGCGGCGGCGCTTTCTTTGCGGTCGAGGTCGAGCTCCGCTTCTTCTTCTTCTTCTTCTTCTTCTTCTTCTTCTTCTTTGAGCTCATCGTCGTCTCAGAACTTCGCCGCCGCCGTCTCATCCGCGGCCGAGGACCTCGCGTCGCTCATCGGCGTGTTCGACCTCGACCCCAACCGCGTGGCGGACGCAATCATCGAGGCGGCACAGGAGGGGGCCTTTGTCGCCTCTGTTTCTTCTTCGGGCTCGAGCTCGAGCTTGAGCTCGAGCAGCAGCAGCATCGCTTCTTCTTCTCCTGCCGCCTCGGCGGTCTCGTTCGTCGTCGCCGGGGGGCCCATCGACGACGCTCTCGAAGCTCTGCTCGCACCCTTTGCGAAGGAGACGATCGCGCAGGTTCTCGGGGCGAGGTGCCAGCGGGCGGCCGCCGCCGTGCGAGCGGCGGCGACCTCTTCGTCGCCGGGGGAGGGCCTCGCCGGCGGCGGCGCCGGGGCAGCCTCGCCGAAACCTTCTTCCTCCTCCTCTGCCTCGCCTCCGCCTCCTCCTCCTCCTCCTCCTTCCGACGCGGCCCTGTGGCCCGTCGCGGCTGCGCTGTTATCTTCCAGCCTCGTCTCCCTCGAGGAGCTCCTCCCGCACCTGAGCCCTTCCTCCTCCTGGTCCCCTACCTCCGAGGAAGGCGGGGGCGAAGGAGGAGGCGGCGACGAGCTCGCGGCGGCGGCCCGGGCCGGAAGGGCCGCAGCGACGGCCGCGGCCGCCGCCGTCGGGAAGATCTCCCTGACTTCCTCGAAGTCCGAGGGCGGCGGCAACGCGAGCGCCCTCTCGGGCCTCGACGCCGCCGCGGCCGGGGCCCCCGCGGCCGGGCTGTCGGCGGCGGGGCTCGAGCTCGACGCGCGCCCGCTCGCGGCGCTGCCCGTCGGCGGCGCCGCCGGGGCCGCGGCCAACCAGCCCCTGCTCCTGCTGGAGGCGCTCCTCCGCTGCGGGAGCAGGAGCGGGGACGAGGAGCACGCGAATGCGAGGAAGCGGGAGAACGCCGCGGCGCTCTATTCCGCGCTCGTCGCCAAGGGGATGGACCCGGCCGCTTCCCCGGGGGTCGCCGCCGCGCTCGCGGCGTCGGCGCTGGCGTCGCTGGAGAGGGCGATGATGCCCTCGTCTCCCTCCCCCCCTCCTCCTCCTCCTGCTCCTCCTCCTCCTCCTCACCCTCTCCCGCTGCTGCTCCCCCCGTCGCCTCCTCTGTCCGACTTCCCAGAGCGCGCCCTCGAGGACCTCTTGGCCCTCGGGCAGCACGCCTTCGTCTCCCCCCCGCTCCTCTCCCTGGCCTGCAGGGCCTGGCGCTCTGTCGTCGAGACGAGCCTGCAAAGGCTCGACGGCGACGGCGGCGACGGCGGGGAAGAGGGCGGCGACGGAGGGGCCGCCCTGGCGCGCTCCGCTCTGTCCCGCGCCGAGGGCCTCTTCACCTCGGTCATCTTTCCCGCCACGTCCCTGCTCCCTGGGTCCGCCGCAGCCGCCTCCCTGGCCTGGTCGTGCCTGGAACTGCTACCCTACGAGCAGCGCTACCGCCTCTACGCGGCGCACCGCGAGGTCGTCGCCGCCGCCTCGGCGTCGTCCTCCCCGCTGCTGTCGGCCGCCTCGAAAATGGCGGTGGTCGCCGCCCGGAAGGTCATGCGCAGGCTGCACGCTCCCGCGAGGGCCCTGTCCTCTGCGGCGCAGCGGGAGAGGGCAGCGGCGCAGGCGCCGTTCGCGCGCATGATGGCCAAGGCCTCGCACGCGGCGCCGCTGGCCGTCGCGCAGGCCGTCGCCGCGCAGGCCGAGGCCTACCCCAACATGACCGACCCCTGCGTCGAGGCGCTCAAGTACTGCTCCCCGCTCACGATGGACGCGCTGGGCTTCGTGCTGCTCGACCGCCTCGCGTCGTCGCGCAGGCCCAAGCTCAAGGACGACGGCGTCAACATCGCGGACTGGCTCGCGGCGCTCGCCGGCTTCGCGGGCTGCCTCTGCCGGCGCTGGCCCGAGCGCGTCGCCGCGCGGCCAATCGTGCAGTACGTCGCCAACACCCTCAGGGAGTCGGACCCCTACGACCTGCTCGTCCTCAAGGAGCTGCTGACGACGATGGGGGGGGTGCCGACGGTGGCGGACCTGTCCGAGGGGCAGGTCGAGGCGCTGGCGGGCGGGAGCGTGCTGCGGGAGCTGGCGCTCAATGTCGGGGGGGACTCGTCTTCCTCTTCCGGCGGCGGCGGCGGCGGAGGAGGAGGAGGAGGAGGAGGCGCTCCCGCTCTCGCTCCCGGGTCTTCCTCTTCGTCCTCCTCTGCGGCGACGCTGCTGGCCGCGGAGAAGGCCAAGGCGCGCGTGGCCGCGAGGCTGGCCGCGGCGCTCTCCGAGGACGGGAGCGGAAAGGGAGGAGACGGAGCCGTCGTCGCCGTCGGCGACAAGGGCAGCAAGGGCAGCGGCGGCGACAACTCGCTCACCCTGCCTCTGCTGATCCTCCTGGCTCAGCAGCGCAAGGCCGTCGCCGCGACCACCTCGAGCCCGCACGTCAAGCTCATCGCCGAGCTCTACGATAAGACGCACGAGACCTGCCTCCAGTACGTTGAGTTCCTGCGGAGGTCGCTGAGCCCGCGGGCGCTGGCGGCGGCGCTGGCGCCGGCCCCCTTGGGCGCGGCGAGCTCGGAGTTTGGCGTAGACGCGCCCGTGGCCTTTGACGCGTGGAGGAGCCTGCTGCCGCTGGTGTCGCCCGCAGCGGTCGAGGCGGCGGTCCAGAGGTCTGGGGACGCCGCCGAGAGGGAGGAAGACGAGGCCAAGGAGGAGAAGAAGAAGAAGGCGGAAGAAAAAGAGGCAAAGAAGGCGGCGTCGGCGGCGTCGGCGGAGAAAGCCAACGGAGCCGCCGAAGAGGGCGAAGCGCCCAAAGAGCCCGAAAATGCCACCGCCGCTGCTGCTGACGAAGACGACGGCAAGGAGGAAGGAGAAGAGGGCGAGCTCGAGGACGCGCAAGAAGAGGGAGAGACGACCTTGACCCCCGCCGGCCCTGCCGCTCTGATGGCGGAAGCGGAAGCCGCAGCCGGAGAGAACAACACCGGCGGCGGCGCTGTCGTCGCCGCCGCCGCCCCTTTGAGCGCGCGCGCCGCGGCAGAGGCCAAGGCCCGCGAGCTCCTCTCCCCTCTGCTTCCTCTCGCCGACTCAAGCAGCGGCGGCGGCAGCAGCAGCAGCGGAAGCGGTACCAAACACCTCGTCCCCTTCCCGACGCTCATCGCCGAGGCCACCGCGATGCAGCCGCCCTCCACCTGGCGCGCGCTGACGCCGCAGCTCTATTCCGCGTTCTGGCGCTTACAGCTGGGCGACCTCGTGGTCCCCGAGGAGGCGTACGCCGTCGAGCGCAGGCGCGCCGTGGCCGAGGGCGCGCAGGCGAAGAGGCGGCTGGCCGACGTGGAGAGGGACAAGGCCGCAAAGGAGCGCGCGGCCGCTTCGTGGCGAGGGGGCGGCGGCATGATCACTCAAGGCGCCTGGGGCATGCAGCAGCAGACTTACCAGATGCAGCAGCAGGGGCAGCAGCTCGCCGCCTCTCCCGAGGAGCTCCGCGCCCTCGACGAGGACGCGCGCGCCCTGCGCCTCGACGTCTCCAGGGCCTCGGACGCCGTCGCGAGGCTCGACGAGGAGCTCGCGGGGAGGCGGAGGCACGTCGCGGCGGTGCTGGCCGCGGTCGAGGCCGAGGCGCTGGTGCTCGACTTCTCCTCGGACCCGAGCGGGAGGGTAGCTGCGGCGCCCCGCGCTCCTTCTCCATCTGGCTCTTCGGCTTCGAAAGATACCATCGGCTGGCTGGGCGGCGTGAGGGGCCGCGTCGCGGCCTCCGCGACCGTCGAGGCGTTTGTCGAGCGCTGCGCGCTGCCGCGCCTGCTGCACTCCCCCGGGGATGCCGCCTACGTCGCCGCCTTCGTCGAGGTGCTGCTGCAGCAGAGGCTGCGCCTCCCGGGGTTCTCGACGCTGCTCTACTACGACCGCGTGATGAAGGAGGTGGTGGGGGGCGCCCTGCTGTCCGCGACGGACAGGGAGGCCGGGAACCTTGGGATCTTCCTGAGGCACACGCTGCGCGCGCTGGAGAGGTGAAGAAGAGTTTTTTTTCTCTTTCAGAGAGGGAGGGGGGCGAGAGAGAGGGGATTCCGGGGAAAAAAAACTCACTCCCCGTCCCTCCCCCCCCCTCTCTCCGCTCTCAACGACAAAACAGGTGGAGGACCGACGAGCAGGCCTTCTCCCGAGAGTGCGTCGGCAGCCCGGGATTCGCGCTGCTCTCGTCGTTCGACCCGGGCTACGCCGCCGCTTCGGCGGCCGCGGCGGCTTCGGCGGCGGCGGCGTCGAGCGGCGGCCCCGTCCCGTCGCCTTTCCCGGCGGAGACGATCGCGACCGCGCGCGCCAACTTCAACAAGCTGTGCCACAAGCTGCAGGCCAAGGCCTGTAAGCTGCTCGCGGGAGGGTGCCTGTCTTCGGGTGAGAGAGTGAAAGAGAGAGAGTTTTTTTTTCTTCTTCTTTCTTCACTTTTTTTTTGTTTTCGACGGAGAAGAGAAAATCCAAAAAACTCACTCGAATCGACTCTCTTCCAAAAACAACCAACAAGGCTCCTACATCCGCGCCCGCAACGCCCTGCTCGCCCTCAACGCCTCCGTCCGCACCTTCCCCTCGCTCGCCACGCTCGCCACGTCGCTGTCGAGAGCGGCCCAGGCCCTGAAACAAGACGACCCGCGCGAGGACGTCAGGACCCTGGCGAACATGTACGTCCTGGCCCTGACTCGAGAAAAGAGCAGCGGGAGGATGCTGAGCGCCGAGGCGTTCGCGAAAGGAGCGGCGGCCGGGGCGCAGCAGGCGGAGCAGAGGGCCGCTGCCGCGGCGAGGAGGGAGAGGGAGGAAAGGGAGGCTGCCGCTGCTGCCGCTGCCGCCGCTGCTGCTGCCGCCGCCGCCGCGAAAAAGGCGCTCTCTCCGAGCGCTGTGCCTTTCGTTCCGAAAACCGGAGGAGGAGGAGGGGGAGGAGGAGGAGGAGAAGGGGGAGGAGCCGCTCTCCGCGCCTCGGCAAAGGAGTTCAGGCCCTCTGCCCCCGCTGCTCCTGCCCCGCCGCCGCCGCTGCCGCAGAAGCACTCTTCGGGGGGGCCGCCGCCGCCGCTGCGCTCCTCTGGTGCCGCTGCCGCCGCCGCCGCCGCCGCCGCCGCCGCCGCTTCGGCAAGGCCTCCGCCGCCGCCGCCTCTCGCGAGCCGCGGCGGCGGCGGCGGCGGAGGTGGAGGAGGCCGAAGCAGCAACAACAACAACAATGGAATTGGCCTCGACCCTGACAGGGCCAGCCGCGACTGGAGGCGCCGGGACGATCCCGCGGAGGCGAACGCTTCTCGAGGCGGCCGCAGCGGCGGCCGCGGCGACGACAGCGACCGGCCGTCGAAGCGAGCCCGCGGCGGCGGAGGCGACGAAGCTCGCCCTGGAGGAGGAGGAGGAGGGGGCCCGCCGCCGCCTCTCGCCACTTCTTCTTCAGCTGCTGCTGCTGCCGCTTCTGACGACAAGAGGAGCAGCGGCAGACACTCAAAGCGCTCCCGCGACGACGACGAGAAGAAAGGAGGAGGGGGAGGGGGCGAGAGGGATCGAGGCGAGAGGGAGCGAGGGGGAGGAGGCGAGAGGGAGCGAGGGCGCAGCGACGGCGTCAAGAACGATGACGGCGCGCCTGCTGCTGCTGCTGATGCTGCTGCTTCTCGCTCTTCCAAGCGCAGCAGGAGGGCCTCCCCGCTGGCGCCGCAGCAGCCCTCTGATCGGGACCGCGGCGGTGGCGGAAGCGACCGCTCGCGCCGCGGCGTCGGAGGAGAAAAGTCTGCTGCTGCTGCTCCTGCTGCTCCGCCGCCCCCGCTTCCTCGCGGCGGCGGCGGGCCGCCGCCGCCGCTGCAGCAGTCAGGAGAGCCGTTCCAGTTTTCTGCCGCCGCTTCCTCCAAGGATGACAAGGCGAGCAGGAGCCGCGGCCGCGCGGGAGGAGGAGGAGGAGGCAGCGGCGGCGGGAAGGGGGGCGGTGGTGCAGGAGGAGGGGGAGGAGGTCGAGACCGCGGAGGTGGAGGGAGCTCTCGGAGCGGCGGCGGCAGGAGGTAGAGAGAGAGAGAGAGAGAACTGAATGCAAAACAATTTGGAACGAGAACCGCACATTCAAGTTTTTGTTTCTTCGTAATGACATTCTCCAGAACAAAACTCAAAAGGAGGAAGGTGAAAAGAAAAGAAAGAACTAGGCGCTGCGCTCGTTGTTTTGGTAAATAGTGCTTTTTTTTTGGCC
>Ga0315284_10007385_pt1 | contig 15696 bp, 15 predicted proteins | sample YL17G09_16_MG_FD_203696 | JGI IMG/M metagenome (GOLD analysis project Ga0315284, IMG submission 203696) | Sediment microbial communities from Yellowstone Lake, YNP, Wyoming, USA - YL17G09_16 | ecosystem: Environmental > Aquatic > Freshwater > Lake > Sediment | place: USA: Wyoming | collected... | reverse complement strand
CCTGAAGGCTGTGTATGTGCCATTTTCAGTTATGTGTGAAATTGGCCCTGTGTTTCTGTCTAGGATTTCTGTTGGGTCTAGGATGATTTTGGATGTTGGTGGGGGATATGTTGGAGATTCATGGGTGACGTTAAATGTGACTGTGAATAATATGTCGGCTGTTGGCGGGTCAGGTTTTCTGGGAAGAATAAGCTCGACGGCGTAGGTTGCAGTTCCTTTAGCGTTGTTTATTTGTTTTAGGATTTCTATTGTGTTGTTAGCGTAGTCTTTCGGCCATGATCCTTCGGTGATGTCGGTTGCTTCTATGAGTGTGGAGTTAAAGTTTATGGTGATGTTGAAGCTTTGAACATCATAATGCGAGTCTATGCCAATTATCCAAATATTGATGTCGAAAGTTTTGCACCTAGGCATGTTCTCAACTTCTGCAGGCTCGACCCTCAATGTTGGTTTGGTAGGTAATTCGGAGCGTTTTTCCCATATCCTGACGGCAGCATGTTCAGTAGTGTGTGGAATAGGCACTATCGGACCCTCCATTCTTGGAGCCAAGTCTGTCGACAGGAAGTCCAAGAATATGTCAACAGGATTTATAGTGGGTGCGCCTGTTTCATAGTCGTAAGGCTGTTTTACAACTTCAAATGTCATTGTGAATACTGTGCCTGTGCCGTTGAATGTAGGTGCTGGAGCCATTGAGGAGTAGGCTATCCAGTAGGTGCCTGCTGTTGAGTTAACTTCGTCTGCTAGAGGAAGTATTGGGTTCCAGAGGACACCGTCGAGGTAAGTGTCTCTGGGCACGTGGACAGAGTGGCTAACGTAGTCGAGGTATGTTGTGTTCCATCTAAACTTCAGGTCAAAACCGTAGAGGTTCTCTACATTGTAGATTTTTATAGTTACGGTGAATTGGGTTCCAGGTATTGGAATTGGGTCGCCGGCGGCATTGCCTAACTCAATTAGCGATGGCTCCACTTTAACAACTGTTTCGGTTGAAGTTGTGAGGTTCAAGGCGAATGGCGCCTTTATTATCGTGGCTACAAGTATGACTACCCAAATAACCCCTAATAGTCTACTGCCTAGCAGGCGCAAGCATCCAATCTCCTTTAGTGTTATTTGTTTATGGGTTGCAACATCTATTTTGTGTTGTTCTCACAGGGTATTGGGTTATTTAATGGTTTTAGGTTTGAAAAAGTGGGAGGTGTTGGATTTTATGGCGTCCATGCTTTGCCGTAGACTCTGGTGACCATGACTACGTCGTATATGTTGATTTTGTTCCATGGTTGTGCGAGGTCGGCTAAGGGTTTCCAGCGTGCGTCAGCGGGAGTGGCGTCGTAAGCTATGGCTACGATAACAACGTCATAGATGTCTACTTTTCGGTCGCCGTTTAAGTCGCCGATGAGTGTGCGCTTAATTTCAATCTTATGGGTGCTGTGAGAGTATGTGAAGTATAGGAGGTAGTGGGTTGCGTTTTCAGTTCTAGTGTGGTATATTGCATTGCCGTCAAATAGCACGATGTATGTGTCGCCTGTTGGTAGAGATAACAAAGCTTTCGGTACGGTGATATTGGTGAAGCCGAGAATGTCTGAGGGTCCTGTTGCGTTGAAGCTGATGAGCTTTTGTGTATCGTTATACGTAAAGTCTGTTATTGCGGAACTGCTGGCTGTAGTAATGTAGTACTGGACCCCTTCCACCTCAACCATGTGGGTGAGTGTTTCCACCAGTAGTATTGTGACTGAGCCATCTAGCACGGCGTGGTCAATTGGTTCGGCATCATAATTTGAAAGCTCAGTGTCATTCAGACTGAGAGGCGATGGACCTGTTGCTTCAGTGGAGGATAGGAACGTTATTGTGAAGAGTGTTCCGCTTCCGTTGACGCCTGATGGTGCGCCCATGAGCGATAAGCCATAGCGCACTCGTCCTACTGTATCGTTTACTTCAGTCATGATTGCTATTGTGGATCCGACCGACTTGAGGAATGGCCCTTCAGCTATGCTTAAGGCGTCAAGCAGGGTTGTGTTGTAGTAGAGGCTAATGTCAAACGCGTATAGATCCACGATGTCTTCCACTGATACGTTAATGTTGAAAGAGGCACCTTGGGATTTGCGGAATATAAGCGGCTGCACATCTAACATTGTTGATATAGGCGGAAGCGAATACAGTATTACTGTGCCGTCTTCCTTTGTGTGAGTTATTGGGGCACCGCCCTTCGCTACGAGGTCTGTCGAGTAAAGTTCCAGTGTTATGTTCGCGTCTGGCTCAGGCTGTACCGGGTGATATATTACCTTAAATGTCATGGTGAAGACTGTGCCACTACCGTTGAACGTAGGTGCCGGAGCGATGGAGGAGTAGCCGATCCAATAGGTGCCTGCAGAAGCGTTAACCTCATCGGCAAGTGGCATTATTCCGTTCCAGAGGACACCGTCGAGGTAAGTGTCTCTGGGCACGTGGACAGAGTGGCTAACGTAGTCGAGGTATGTTGTGTTCCATCTAAACTTCAGGTCAAAACCGTAGAGGTTCTCTACATCTAATATTTTCACAGCTACCGTAAACTCTTTTCCAGTTGCTTTTAGGTAATACTCTGTGAGTGGCGGGTCTACCTTGACGGTTGTTGATTGGCTGCTAACAGGGTTGATGAATGCGCCCAAACTTAAGAGCAACATTGAAACGATAGAAACTGCTGTGATTTTACTCTTTTTCATTTGGCAGATTCTCCTTTCTACTAGATAGTAAGGTAATTGACATTCTTTGATATAAGCTGAATGGACTTCAAGTGAGTGAGTCTTTTCTATCGTTTTCGCCGTGCGCGTGCTGTTTTAAGGGTGGTTTACGTTTCTTTGTATCCGTAGCGGGATGTGGCGATTACGACGTCGTATATGTTTATTTCGTCGTTGCTGTCTACGTCGCAGTTGGGGTTGAAGCGAGCTTCGCCTCTCTTGGTGCCATAGATTGAGGCTAGCCTTACTATGTCGTAGATGTCTATGTCTCTGTCGCCATCAACGTCGCCTGGAACTGTAATTATGATTGAGCCATCATATGTGAATGTGTTGTCATTCGTGTTGTTTTCGCCGAGAACAGGACTAGCATAAGCGGTTATTGTGTAATTGCCTTTGGCGAGGTTCGTGGTGTTCATCGTAAAAGTGATGATGGTCGTTCCGATTGTGAGGTTTGCCGTTTGTGCAATTATGGTGGTGTTGATGTATACTGTGATATTCACGGTTTCTATACGGTTGCCTTTGTTTACTGCTTGAACGTCTATGTAAAGGTTAAAGCCTTGGCCAACGACAGTTTTGGATAGGGTCATGTTTGTGATTGCGATGTCGTGGATTGCGACAGGGCTAATCAGCGGGTATCTGTCTGTGTTGTTTTCGTCGATAACGTACCGCGTATCGCCTATGCCATCGCTGCCAGACATATCTTGGCTTGGGCCACTCTTCAAATCCACACCTGCATAATCACTCCAGTAATTGCCGCCAGAAGGATAGCCAGCATCCCAAGCATTCACAGACTGAAGATTAATCACTTGATACGTGTTGTTGATTAATTCATTGTCATACATAGTGTTGTTGTAGGCTCTTTCGAGTTGTATGCCTACTTCGTTGTTTGTTATTATGATGCTGGATAGACTGTTGTTCGAAGAGTCCTCCAGCCAGACTCCATATTTTGTATTGTTTGCAATTATGATATCTCTAAACGTGTTGTTGTCTGAGCGGACAAGCCACGATGGGTATCTGTTATTTGCAATTGTAATGTTTGACATATTGTTGTTTGAGGAGTCCTCCAGCCAAAGTCCCACCCAGTTGTTTGTTATGATTATGTTTGAAACGTTGCAGTCGCTGACGTTGCTTACGACGAGGCCGCCTTCTGGCCATGAGTATTCGCAGTTTTCTATTGTGAATCGGCTGATGGACACGCCATTTGTTGCTATTTGAACGGTTGTTTCCTGCATGTTGCCATCTATCGTTGTGAGATACTTGTCTTCTCCAATAAGTGCCACTGTCTTGTTTACGATTATGTTTTCCACGTACGTTCCTGCTTCTACATATATCGTGTCTCCCGGGTTTGCCGCGTTTATCGCTTCTTGAATTGTTGGGTAGTCCTCTGGAACAGTTATTGTTCTAGTTTCCGTCTTAGCATGACGTATGTTGAACGCTAAGAACCCGAGGCTTATCAAGAGCAAGCTTATCGCCAGTGCTGTTCTTGTTTTCTTTTTCAATTTCTAACCTCTCCTTTTGGGGTATCCTCCTCGTCGAACTTATTACTCTGTGTATCCGTATCGGGAGGTGGCTGTCACCACGTCGTAAATGTTTATTTCACCGTTGCCGTCTATGTCTGAATTAGCGTTGTATCGTGACTCTCCTATTTTGGCTCCGTACGCCGAGGCTATTTTGACTATGTCGTAGATGTCTATGTCTCTGTCGCCGTCAACGTCGCCTGGAACCGTGACTTTGACAATGCCATAAGTGAACGTGTTATCGGCTGTATCTGTCTCGGCTGGGATTGTTGTGACAGTGGCTTTAAGGGTGTAGGCGCCTTTGGTCCAGCCTGTTGTGTTCCATGTGATTGTGCGGGTGGAGGTGTTTCCGCTTAGCAAGTAGAGCTGGAGTGTTTGGATGATGCTTGTGTTGGCGTAGATGGTTATGTTGAAGATTTGGGTTTGGCTGCCTTGGTTTTGAACTGTGATGTTTACAGTTGCGGAGTATCCTTGCCCTATGACTGTTTTTGAGATTATCGTGTTCGTTACTGCGAGGTCATGTGTCCAGCGAGGGTTCATTAGCGGGTATCTGTCTGTGTTGTTTTCGTCGATGACGTATGGCGCGTCACCGATGTCATCATGGTTGGAGTCAACGCCCGAATAGTCGCTCCAGTAATTGCCGCCGCTTGGGTAGCCATTATCCCACGTGTTTGTGGATTCGGAGCTTTCTGTTTGTGGTGTGTTGTTTATGACGTTGTTGTGGTAGATTTGATTGTTGTTAGATCGATCTAGGTATATGCCTCCCAGGGTGTTATTGCCGATTGTGTTGTCTCCGATGACGTTGTTTATTGAGACTATGAGCCATATGCCGAAGGGGTTGTTTCTTACTGTGTTATTTGTGATTGTGTTGGTGTTGTTGGACCATGTTAGGAGGATTCCGCAGTAGTTGTTTGCTATGGCGTTGTTGGCTATTTTGTTTCCTGTTGAGGTTTCTAGCCAGATGCCTCCTCTGTCGCTGTTTGCTAAGGCGCTTCGTTCTATGGTGTTGTTTGTTGAGGATTTCAGGTATATGTCGTAGCGGAATCCTGTGATGAACACGTTTCTTATGGTTACGTTGTTTCGGCTGTTTAGGGTGAACCCGTAGCTTGGAGGTGAGCCTTGAAGCAGGTAGTTATTCCCATTTACTATTATGTTGTCTCTTTCTATCACGATTGATTCGTAAATGTTTGCTGTGAAGGTGTAAACGTTTCCAGAGCGGCTGATTGGCGCTGTTGAAGGGTCAACTGAGCCGTCTGAGCGAATATAAATTGTTTCTTGGGCGAGAACTGTTCCTATGTTAAATGCTAGACTAATTAACGTTATTATTAGGAGCATTAGCATTATTTGCGGCACTATTTTTCTATTCATACCTCACGTGCTCCCTTCTCCACTTTCCCATAAGCTAATACTTGAAGGAGCAATTTATTGCTTATCGAAGAAACTTCTAGGTATGCGGTTTCCTTATGGGGATCATATAGCACATGTTTGCGCCTCTGACAAGCTTTGCTTCAAAGAGAAAAAAAGAGGGTAGGTTAGTTGCGTGTCTAATCTTCCAAGCCGAGGACGACTATCGGGTCGTGGATTACTGTTGAGCACTCGTGTGTGATCGGGGGCAATAGGAATGGTCCTGGAACTGTTACTGTGTAGCCGCATGTGAAGGTGTTGGTTGCGTGTCCCAAATCCTTCCAAGCGAGCATTGTTGCCTTGTCGAAGTATTCGCGTGCTGGGCCGTATTCCATGTGTATGGTCACATAGAGGGTTGCGCCTGGGTCTATGTTGCTTATTGTTACTGTGCCTGTAAGACCATAGGTTACTGTGGCAAGTATCCTCGTTCCTGTCTTTCCATATCCTGTCCAGACTTGTATGGGGTCCGCGCCTTTAAGTATGAAATCGTCATCAATGCCGTAGCTTATTGTCAAAGAACCCGTTGCGACCGGCCAAGTGTTGGTGACTTCTATGTTGTACATGAATTGTCCCGGGTTGGTTGAAGCCAGCTTAAACGTGGTCTTTCTGAGGTCTTTTGGTGCCCAAACAGTGTCGAATCTTGTAATCACATTGAAGCTGCTGTCGGTAATGAAGCATTCGAATCCGAGTTCTAGCCAGTAGTGGGCTGTTGCTGTGTGCCAAGTATCCATGGTAACGGTTATCGGGTTGCCTGCAACTGCTGTTGTGTCAACATCCCAGTAAACAAATACGTAGCCTGTGACTGGATCCGCTGTCAACTCAACATTTGTGAGTTCGTCGTGCCAGTCCCCGCCTAGAGTAGTCACCACACCATTCAGATCCTGCTTCACTGTCAGGTAGTATTGGATTTTCCACGTTGCAGTTGCCGTTTTGTCTCCGTCCATGGTTATCGGGTTGCTTGTCAGACCTGTTCCAGATGCGTCGCCGGTCCAGCCGTTGAAAACAGCTTGCTTTGCACCAGAGACAAGTTCTACCGTTCCAGTGGCTAATGTTGCGTATGCAGTGGTGCCTTCATCGTACAGGCCCGCACCGCCTGGCGTGTCGTAAAGCGAAACTACAGTTAGAGTGTATTGTCTTACGTTGCCAAAGTCCTTACCTGTAATGACGTCCCCTAAGGCAACATCGAATTCATCGGGGCCTAACGTCTGCCTCCATCCAGTCTGCGAGACTTCCATTAGTTTATAGTGTCCAGCAGTGCCTACTGTGAAAATGTAATCGCCCGCATCACCTGTGGTCATGGCATTAACAGAAACCCATTCGGCGCCTACTTTCTTGAACAGCTGGATATACCACCCGCTCAGACCTTCTTCGCCAATGTCTCTGTCACCGTTTGCGTTTATGTCATGGAACTTGACGCCGCTAATGGTAGCTTCCGGCGGTGGGCAAACCGTTTTTACGAACTGGAAATAACCGTTTGTTCCAGAAACCTTGGGGCTTAGTTCTGGACCTTGGGCTGTAACGTCAGTGTATATATTTGCCTTGTAAGTTCCTGCTGGTAAACCTGCAGTGGGAACCGTAACTAGTACGTCTATGTAATTTGGGCCCAGCGGCGGAACGTAGAGCGAATTGTATAGCGTCGTTGTTAATGGCACGAAAGTAATACCATAGCTGCTTATTTCTGTCATCCCGACATTAGCCCACTTAACATTAAACTTGGTGGCGGGCGGGCTGTCCCATTGGATTGTGACTGTGAAAGTAAATGATTGTGTTGTGCATGGGCCAGTCCAAACGATTGGTCCATCCGGAGTTGAAATCTTGTTTCCATTATAGTATATGTGTACTGGGTCGCCGTCTTCACATCTTGCAGTCGGAACCGCAACTAGAATTGTTGAAAACATCAAGAGTGTAACAAACGAGAGCGTTATTAATAGTTTTTTCATTTTTTCCTTTCTCCTATTACTTTTCAACGGTTACACTATTGGCCCAAACGCCTATTAAAGCTCAATGTACATCACGTGAGTAACACGTTTCTGTTCACCAAGCCAAATTATGATAGTCTAGGCAGAGCTTCACATTATCCTTTATGAAACTCCTTTCTCCTAAAGCAATAAAAGCCTAGACAAACAAAGACATAATTCCGAAAAGCTTTGATTAACATTGTATTTGTGTTCGTCATTTATACCGATGAGCTTATCAAGTTATAATGAATAGTAGTAATGCTGACGGCGCATCTTGAGTAGTAATAAATAATATATGGAGCGTTGCGAACGTGCACACACGCACATACCTTAAGACAACATGCATGTTCATATTAGCCTTTACCATTATTTTCTCAACACTCTCCATAAACACGATCTTCGCAACAACAAGCAAAAGCGAATTACTCTTGAGATTCAAACCCGGAGCCTGCGAACGCTCTAAAGAAGAAATTCTAAAGTCATTTGGGCTTGAAGTGGTAGACGAGATCTCTCAAATCAAGGTTCTTGTAGTTTCACTCCCAGAAGATGCTCTACTTCGCGTCAAGTCCGCGTTGTCCCGTAACCCCATGATCGATTTCGTTAAGGAAAATCTCAAGCTCTCTCCTTCAGCAATTCCAAACGACGGATACTATTGATTTCAATGGCACCTGAAAAAGGTCGGAGCACCAGATGCATGGGATATTTCGTCAGGAGATCCCAGTGTTGTAGTTGCTGTGCTTGATAGTGGCGTAGATCTTGAACATCCGGATCTGGCAGGTAAGGTGCTTCCAGGTTATAATTTCTATGATAACAACTGTGACGTGAGAGATGTTAGTGGGCATGGCACAGCGGTTGCTGGCGTGGCTGCGGCCGCAACTAATAACAGTGTAGGGGTTGCGGCTATAGGTTGGCATTGCTCGATTCTGCCTGTAAGGGTTACCGACCCAAACGGGTACACATCCTACTCACTCTTAGCCAAGGGTCTTACATATGCCGCTGATAGAGGTGCCAAGGTAGCGGTTGTGTCCTTCGGAATATTTGGTGGCCAGGATCTTTCAAGCGCTGCAAAGTACTTTATGGATAAGGGCGGTCTTGTTGTTGCATCCGGTGGGAATACGGGGTCGTATTGTGATGATCCAGACAACCCGTACATTGTTTCGGTGAGTGGAACAACCAGCGATGACAGAAGTTGGGGGACGTATGGTCCTTATATTGATTTATCTGCACCATGTTCAGCCATCTATACTACAATCAATGGCGGAGGATATGGCAATGTTGGTGGGACCTCTTTTTCAGCGCCTCTCACAGCAGGCTTGATAGGCTTGATTTTCTCAGCTAACCCCTCTCTAGCCCCAAATCAGGTTGAACAGATTCTCAAGTCTACGGCTGTGGACCTCGGTGATCCAGGATACGATGTTTACTACGGCTGGGGAAGGATTAACGCTTCCAAAGCTCTAAAAGCGACTGTCGGATCAACGCCCCCAAACTTCTCTTTGTCAGCATCTCCAAGCTCGCTCAGCATCAAGAGGGGGAGCAGTAAGACCTCAACAATAACCGTCACATGCTTGAATGGTCTCAGTTCTGCAGTAAACTTGACTGCTTCATGTCCAAATGCAGGTGTGACCTGCACTTTGCCCCTGTCTTCAGTAACGTCTTCAAGCGGCCCTGCAACCTCCACGCTCACAATAACCGTGAGTTCAAGCACCCCTGTGGCCACCTATACGGTAACTATCACAGGAACCAGTGGTTCACTAAGACACACGATTACCATGACTGTGAAAGTCGGGGGTGGCCAAAAGTAGCTGGCATCTGTGGTTCTGGTTGGTTTGTCGTTGGAACACTAGGTTTGCTGAGGATGGGTGACATGATTTCTGCAAAAGCTTATGCCTGCTCCAGCAACTATTCCGGAGCCTACACAGTGATACACGTCTCAAACAGAACATAACCAACACTATGAACAAACAACATTCATAGAATCAATCCTGCACCACAAAAGCCCCAATATTCATGGCAAAAGTAGCTATGACAGCGATAAAACAGTGCATCAAACGGGAATATGAGCAGAATGGACATCTAGTGAGTGAAAGGTTTCTATGAATCCTCCCCTTGATTGAACCATTGGAGCATGCCTATAATGATACTATACCTCCTTGAATTACTCAGCCGTCCCCCATTCCGTCTGAACAGCAGGTGTCCACGGCGTTCCCTACAAAAGTCCCATACATCTGTAGAAATCGGTCATTTTCTTGTATCCGTAGATGTACTCAAAGCCTTTATCGGTCAAGCCGAGCTTTCCACCATCGCGTGAAATCATGCCAAGTTGAACAAGACTCTCTAAAGACTTTTGAAATCTATCATAAGGCAAATTAACCGCGTGGGCAATCCTGGTAAGACACAGCCTATCGTTCGATTCCAATTCCTCACATACGAGCTTGAGGACATCAAAGTAAATCTGAAGTTTCCCACGTTTTTCCAATTTCAGAGTTGAGTGCACGGCCACACGTCCCAACACACGTATTACGTTACTGTGGCGAGTTATATGTTTTGTGGCAAATTGTTCTATTTGAAACAACAAGAGGTGATTTTGTATGAATCGATACGCGAACGCGAAGAAAACAAGGAGACTTAAACAAAATGGATCTCACAACTCCAATCACTTTGCCGCCACGTTGTTGCAAATGATAATAACCACGTGCTCACCAGCAAATTCAGTTTTGAAAATCATGAAACAGGCGACTATCAACTCAAAGCCGCAGTGAATGGTCTCATTGGATCACGGGAAAGGCTGACCTTGCCATTTCAAGGATTTCGAACCTCAAAGACATCAAAGAAAAAAAGGACATGTGTTGGCTGATCTTTAAGGCTCGCGTCTTTATTCCCGCAGGTGCATGCCCATCACTACTGAACAGACAGCATCTTCGATCCCATCGTTGTCCGGCTATCGGTTCCAGAATGAATATAACACACACCTGTAAGAAGCTTGTTTTTCAGCCTCTCAATATATAAACGCCCTCATGATTAGCTTGGCAGCCCATACTTGACAATCCCTGCTCTTGTCACAGTGCCCGTCATCATGATGAAGGAATGGAAACCAAACATTGAAGCGGAAGTGACGCAAAGAAAAGATGCTACAGGAAATGGGGAGACTTACAAGGACGTGAATCAAGCTTCGCTTATCTTCTTGGGTTGATCGCGATACATCTCGAGCATCAAAAGCTAATGAACACTACGTGAGTGAGAAATTTCTATATACTTGAACAAAATCAAGTAGAATGAACATCAAGTGAGTAAAACATTTCTATACGGGCAACCTAATACAATCGTCTAGGCAGAGCAAAAATCACTCTTCAAGGGGATCTCTCTCTTCTCCTTTCTCCTCAAGCAATGAAAGCCTAGACAAAAAGACTTTATCTATTTCCGCAAAACCATCTTTCACATGCCTGCAAACGCGGAAGCGCGCTGCCTTGTCCCAAAATTATGTGTAGAAGTAGGTTGGTGAAACGCGCTATCGATTCTCGCTCGGTCTCCACCATGTTTGGCACAAAACAGAAAATGCAAGAGAACTCAGGGAAAAAGCCCCATCCGACGGAGAAAATCGTTGATTTTCTCATATTCATTAATATATTCAAAACCCTTTTCAGTTACAAAAAATTCCCCGTTCCGCTCACGAATCATGTCAACTTCAATAAGCTTATTCAAACATTTCTGAAATCTGTCATAGGGCAAATTAGCTCCATGCGCAACCCTTGTAAGACTCGGCTTGTTGTTCTTCGATTCCTCAGACAAAATCCGAAGGACTTCAAAGCAAATTTGAAGTCTACTACGCTTTCCTACTTTCACTGTCAACTCCTCCAGAGGAGTGATAAATATAGATGAAGAGAGTCAGAGAAGCTAATCTTGCTATGTGGGCAAAGATAAATGCGGTTTGACTGCCATCAATTCCCCAAATCAGCAAAGAATATTGAACCAACCAGAGAAGAGAAAACGCTAAAGGTGTCCAGATTAAGCCAGAAATTGCCTTACGTGACGATTCAAAATGTTTAACAAGATCACAAATAATATATCCCAGAAAGATGAGATTTGCTACTCTAAGGCATTCGTCAGCAACCCCTATTGATGGAAGTTCCAGAAAAGGTGGAGCAGCAATCAAAGCTCCAAAAAACAGAATAACAGAAATTGCCGAAAAGAGTGAAATCAGGCCCAAAAAATACCTTCCTGTTTTCGCACTTTTCCCAGAAAAATAATAGGCAAAAGCGATAAAGCCGTATCCATAGCCTTGGGCAATTAATCGCAACCAGAGAAATAATTCTGAAATTGTCACATTGTTTTCGTAAAATAGGACCAGCCCGAGAAAGATATAAGAAGATGCTAAGAGTGAGAAGCCAACCAGAAGGCCAAGCACGTAAATAGAACGCGTAAATCTATATGCCTTGAAAAAAAGATATACAAGAACCAAAGCTAACCCGACTGAAATGAATTCGCTCGCAATTAAAGCTCCTGTGATCACAGTTTAAAACCCTCTATTAATGGTTGTTAAATATGCGCCAAAAGTGATCAGCCGTATAGTGAGCCCCAATGTCAAATGCCAAAGCCACGTAGTGGTAAACAGAAGCACCAGCACCATTCCAGAAACAGTTCTCCTCAGCAATCTCATCCTTTCTCCAATTCCGTATAGTCAATCCCCCAAGATAAAACTTGCGAAATAATCTTCTATAGCCGTTCGTGTGTGCGCGCATGTCTCCGAGCAGTGCGGAAGTCTCTGTTTCTGCAAGCTCCTTCAGGAAGCCTTTCGAGGAAGCAAGCTTAGCTTTTTCCTGCGCCAGTGTATAATACCTAAAAGACTCTTCCTCAATTTCGACAGCTTTTTTCAGGAATCTAGTCAATTGATCAGACAGCGATGTTCTCCTGCAATCGATTTGCTGTCTGTTTTCATATAAATAAATCTTGGCAGAAAAGTTACTAGCACGCATGAGAATGACAAAGTGATGAGTGCACCGCAAATTCCGTGGAAAGAAAACTTGCCCGCGCGAGAGACGTCGCCACTTTTGGTGGGAATAGGAGACCCCGGCTTCATGTGTGACAAATCATATTCAAGTTGTGCAGTTTATTATAAGCTTTCCAAATGCTTTGTGGGTGGAAAGGTTTAATCTTTCACGCTACATTTCTTGTTTTGGGAAATTGTTATGAAGTTGGCTGAGAAGTATTCGATGCTACTTATGGCTTTGTTCATGACTTTGGCTATGGACTCCACGATGACGTTCACGATGACTGCGTTGATCTCGGGCTTTGCAGAAGACTTTGCCTTAAGATTTGCTCGTGGTTTTGCGATAGGTTTTCTTGTTGGATTTCCAACTAGTTTGCTTGTGTTGCCTGCTGTCAGAAGGCTTGTGAGCAAATTGACTGGTGAGTAGAGGGTTTTAGGTTTTTTCTGAAAGGAGCACTCTGTAGCCGCTGCCCCGTGCTAAAACGCGCACGTTGCCGAAGGCTTCTTCGAAAAAACTGCAAAACCTTTTGCCTGCAATCTTAGATTTGACTACCATTTGGAAACTTGCTTTTGGAGCCATGTGAGCGGGTGCTTCAGAGATCATCGCTTTCACAATTTCCATTCCGGCACTAATAGGCGGGTTGGACAGGATACAGTCAAAAATCACGTCTTCAACTGGCTTGTAGAGACAGCCGCGCTTTGCTATGACGTTTTCAACGTTGTTGATTTCAACGTTTTTTCTGGCCAATCTGATGGCGCGGACGTTGACGTCGACCATGAACACGTTCAAAGAAGGATTGATTGCAGCGGCGGCGATGCCGACGACGCCGTATCCGCATCCCAAATCCAGTACGCTACCCTGTTTGGGAAGAACCATGCTCTCACTGAGCAGTCTTGTGCCTAGGTCTATGTGGTTTTTTGAAAAGACGCCTGAGGCGGTCATGAACTTGAATCGTCTGTCTCTGAGGTACGTGCTGATGATGCCGTAGTGGGGTTTTGACTTTGGTTGTTCCGTGAAGTAGTGGCTGAAGCCTCTGTTGGGCTTGTTCATTGATTCTTTTCGCCGCTTTCCCAGCATTTTAGGTAGGTTCCTCTGGGCATTAGCACGCGTTCGGTTTTCGCCACGATTCCGTGGTTCATTGTCAGAATTTCTTCAGAGCTTGCTGTGGCGTTTCCTAAGGCTATGATTTCGCCTTTTAGGGATAAAATTGCAACTAAAACTCCTTTGTAAATGCCTGTTTCGAGAGACACGACGCCTGGCGCCATGAGTGATGCTCCGTGGCAGACAGCGTCCACGGCTGAGTCTCTTATCCATATTTTCGGAGTCAAAGCAAGGGCTGTCTCCATGGGCAGGATGAACTTCTTCAGAATCGATTCATCTTTTGTTTCTTGCCACTGACCGAACCAGTATGCGACATCATGCAAAGTCACAGAATCATTTTCCGTGAAAGGCCCAGCTCGTGTTCTTCTCAGTTCTTGCATGTGTGCTGCGCAGCCTAGGACTTCTCCTATGTCGAAGCACAGTTTGCGAATGTATGTGCCTCCTTCGCAGCCTACTCTGAAGAGGACGTTTCGTCGTTGCATTTCCAAAAAGTCTAGATAATATATTCTTCTCGTCCTCAACTGTCTCTTAACCGAGGATCGGAGTGGGGGACGCTGGTAGAGAATGTCTTCGAACTCCTTCAGGACGTTTCTGACTTTCTCCTCGTCTGTGTCTCTGTGGAGTTTCATGACGCAGACATATTCCTTGCCGCCTTGAAGAAGGGCTTGGACGACTTTCGTGGCGTCACCTAGCGTTACGGGCAGGACGCCGGTCACTTTGGGATTTCTCTGGCCTTTTTAGGCCTCTAGAGTCCCGCCGTGTCCGACGGATTCAAGTTTGAGTATGCGTTTAGTCCAGGCGGCTACTTCATGGCTTGTTGGGCCTGCTGGCTTGTCCAGGTTGACTAGGCCGTAGCGGAGAAGCTCTTCTGCAGACCTTTCCTCGGGTCTGCGTCCGTATTTCGGGTTGGTCTTGTCTTCAACTTTGATCAGTAACTTGCGTTGGACTTCCCATGGTGAAGTGCTTCGGGGCATGGTTACATCTCTCTTTACAGTGAAGAAGAGGCTCAAAGGGTATAAGTGTTTAGACCTAGACGAGAACAGGTTTGACGATTTGCACCATCGTTTCCAGTTTGCCAGAAGCTTTCAACGTTTCTGCGACTTCTTCGTCGGAGGCGCTGCGTTTCAGTTCAATCTTGTCTTGGAGGGGTTCGAGGTGGTTGATGTTGACCCTTCGTCTTTTGATGCCTGTTACAGATTTGGGACCAGTTACTAGAACGAAGCTCCTGTCAGCTAGGTCAACTATGACGCATTTTCTTCCGGCTTCTCTGCCGACTACTTTTACGCATATTCTGCCAATTTCGATTGCGGGCAAATTCTTGTACTCCTTTCAAACTCTATATGAGCCGCTTGAAGGTATTTAATGCTTCAGTCAGGTCATGAAGCGTTCAATGGTTTCGTACAGGACGCTTGTTCCGAACACCAGGTTGCTGACGGAGATTCGTTCGTCTATGCCGTGGATGGTTTCCTGCATTTCGCTGTATGAGAGCTGATCTGCGCGTATGGGGTGAAAACCATAGCATATGCCGCCTTTTTTTCTGAAGAAGCGTGAGTCTGTCCCACCGGTAAGCATGGTTGACGTTACAGAGCAATGTGGATCGTATTTCTTAAGGACTTTGACGATCAGACCATAAAGCGGCGTTTTCACCGGAGATTCGGTTGGTTCGGTGGCTTGGATTATCTCAAACTCCAACTTGTCCAACCCCACGTCCTTGAGCAAGCCTTTGATTTCTTTCAGCGCGTCATCAGGCATTTGTCCGGGTAGAACCCTGCAGTCGAAGACCGCTTCACATTCTGAGGGAACTATGTTTTCTTTCACTCCACCGTGGATTATCGTAGGGGTCACCGTCATTCTCAATCTCGATCGGATCTCCTCAGCCAAATAACGGTCTTCCTTGGCCAGTTTGTCCATGATTTGGTCGCCAGTTTCCGGTCTTTTGAGCAAGGTTGAGAGCCCTTGTTTCAGGGTCTTATTCTGTTCAGCAGTCACTGTCAGAAACTGTTTTACGGTTGGAACAATTTTTATT
>Ga0315284_10007384_pt1 | contig 15697 bp, 10 predicted proteins | sample YL17G09_16_MG_FD_203696 | JGI IMG/M metagenome (GOLD analysis project Ga0315284, IMG submission 203696) | Sediment microbial communities from Yellowstone Lake, YNP, Wyoming, USA - YL17G09_16 | ecosystem: Environmental > Aquatic > Freshwater > Lake > Sediment | place: USA: Wyoming | collected... | reverse complement strand
CTTTCGGGGGAGGTCCCCAGAACGCGGGCTAACCTGTCGACGTTGGCCAACTCCCAGTTGCGCCAGATGAAGAGGTGCACCCGGTCGGGAAAATGGGGCTCCGCGATCGGCGCCAGCGGACGCCCGTCGCTGGAAAGTGTCTGGGCCACCAAGCTTCTCATCCAAGGCTCAGCCAGCAGAACCGTGCCAAGAGCACCTCGGCTCAGAAATCCTCGCCGATCCATATGCGCTCCTCCCTATAGTTCGTTCGAGTTCAGCGAGTTGCCTGCCCCTCGGGGGCGTCCGAACTACCGAAAAGCCCTCGCCTTAGGGCGCTTCTCGAAGACGGACGGCTACTCGACCGGGATGCCGTGCCGCGGGAGTGCGACCCTTTCAGGGTCGGAAAACTAATATATCGTCTTCCTTACCGGGGGCGTTGCCCCCGGCTATCATATGCATCCCTTTCAGGGATGCGCAAACCCTGGCAGAACAATCGCGAGGATGAAAGAAAAACCTAGCAGCGTGTGACCGCACCCTCGCGGAGAACCCGAGGCGTTAACAGAAATGACCCTGCGTTGCATATCTTCCGCCCTGAAAGGGCAGCATACAATAGCCGGGGGCAACGCCCCCGGAAAACGGACCTCCAAGAAAGGCTGCCCGACCCTGAAAGGGTCGCATACCGCGGCCTGCGGCGCTACGTCCAAAGATAACGCTCATCGTACTTGACGCCGTATCGTTTCAAGAATTCTATCAATTCGACCTGGAAGGATTTTTTCTTGTGCCGTTCCTTCTGCTGGGCGATGTACTTCTTCAATGCCGCGACGTTTGATTGGCCTATGGAAAAGGCCCCGTATCCATCTTGCCAATCAAAACTCTGGTATTTCGGTGACTTAGTTTTGATCCACCGCGAGGAGCTTTCCTTCAACTCGCCGACCAAGCGGCTCAGCGCGACGTTCTTTGATTGGGACACTAGGATATGGACATGGTCGGCGGTGCCGTTGATAGCTAGGCACGGGGATTCAAGGTTCTTCAGCGTTCCGGCCATGTAAGCGAATAGTTCCGGTTCGATTTCCGGCGCAATGATCTTCGTCCGGTTCTTGGTGGAGAAGACAACGTGCACCAATAGATTCACGAGAGTCTGCGCCATGGGCACAACTCCTTCGGGCACGCCTGATGTGCGACCCTTTCAGGGTCGGGAAACTAATATATCGTCTTCCTTACCGGGGGCGTTGCCCCCGGCTATCATATGCATCCCTTTCGGGGATACCCAAGTGGCAGCGCGTTTTTCGAAACACGGCAGCACTAAGCTGCCGACCCCACGCTACCACCCCCGCCTCGTGAACGTCAACCGGGCGTATCGAGCCGTGTTTAACCCGAATTCGAAAGTTGAATCTTCATCGCCCGCTCCTAGGCGTCCTCCGGGTATCATCTCATCCTGCCTCCTTCCCGCAGAATGGTTTACCCGAAGTCCACCCCCAGCGGACAGATCATGTGCTAATTGAACCGGACATATCATGTGCTAACGACAGAACCAATATAATCTGTATGAAACGTGAGGGAATTGTGCCACAATTCCGGCGAGAACTAATGGGATTCGACCCCGCTCAACTGATCCCACACCCATAAGGTGAGAACCCGCGGGATGAACGTGGGAGGGATGATATGTTCCAGCCGGCCGATTTCCAGCAGCCACCTACCTCTGCGCTAACTGACGACCGCGGCGATCCGCACAGCTTCCCTCCCCTCGGCGCAGCGATCAAAGTTCTTATGATCTGGCCGCGCTTTCCGCCATCTTTCTGGGGCTTTGATGCAATGATGGATCTTATTCCTGAAGAAACCATCCATCCCCCTCTGGGTCTGCTCACCGTCGCCGCGCTCTGTCCGAAGAATTGGAAGTTGAGGCTGGTCGATCGAAGCTTTGAAGATCTGCTGGACAGTGACATCCTTTGGGCCGACCTCGTTATGGTCAGCGGCATGCCCGTCCAGAAAGAGGACATTCGCGAGACGCTCCTCCGGGCCCGGGCGCTTGGTAAGCGAACGATGATCGGCGGTCCCTATGCGAGTAGTGAACCGCACGTTCTGCTTCGACTGGCGGACCATGTTGTCGTCGGCGAGCCCGATGAGGTTTTCGAAAGCCTCGCCGCTGATCTGGAGCGAGGCTCCGCCAAGCGGCTCTACGTCGTTAAGGACAAGCCCGACATCAGCAAGACGCCGGTCCCGCGGTTTGATCTGCTCAAAATCAAAAAGTACGCCTCCCTGGCGGTACAGTTTTCACGCGGCTGTCCATTCCAGTGTGAGTTCTGCGACATCATCACCCTCTATGGAAGGAAGCCGCGAACGAAGTCTCCGCGTCAGTTGCTGGCGGAGCTCGATGCCCTGTTCGAGCTGGGTTGGCGCGACCAGGTCTTTATCGTCGACGACAATTTTATCGGCAACCATAAGCGCGCCCTCGAATTGGCCCAGAGCCTGGAAGAGTGGCAGAAATCTCATGACTGTCCATTTTTGTTTTACACTGAGGCATCGATCGATCTCGCCCAGAGGCCGGAATTGATCGAAGCGATGGTGAAGGCGAACTTTTATTATGTCTTCATTGGCATCGAGAGTCCCTCCGCAGAGTCCCTGGCGGAAGCCAAGAAATATCAAAATCTGCGGCGTGATCAGCTCGATTCGATCCGCTTCATCCAGAGTCAAGGTCTCTGGGTGACGGGAGGCTTCATCATCGGTTTCGATTCGGATACGGAGGACATCTTCGAACGGCAAAGAGAATTCATTGAGAGCGCAGCCCTTCCCTGGGCCATGCTCGGCTTCCTGCAAGCGCCGACCACGACTCCGCTACACGATCGAATGTTGAAACAGGGGCGATTGCTGGCGGAAAACACCACAGGCAACAATTTCGACCGGCCTAATTTTCGAACTCTCCTCCCGCTCCCTGCTCTGTTGCAGGGTATGCGCCAGACTCTCGTTTCCCTTTATTCCCCCTCGGCGTTCTACAATCGGGCTTATCGTTCGCTTCTTCAGTGGGAAACACGGGAGCAGCAGAAAGCGACGCCCTATCCGTTCTCGCTCATGCTTGGCATTTTGGTTCGCTCGATCCTCCGCCAAGGCATCCTCTCGTCCTATCGGAGAGAGTACTGGAAGTTCCTGTTGCAAATCCTTACGCGCTGGTCCCGGAATCCACCGAAGTTGAGCATGGGAATCACGATTCTGCTTTCAGGACACCACTTCATAAAATACGCGCAAGATGTCGCAACCGAGTTAGAGGCCGAATCTCGGGAACTCGCAGCCGAACAGCCAGCGGGAACGTTCGGACCATCCTTCGGCTCACCGGGCTACGTGGGGGCGTCACGTAGTACACTACCCCATTGAACCGCAATTTCCGATTTCAACTCTACCTTTGCGCATAATTATACACCGGCCGCTTCATCGGTTCATACTCAGAGCGTTATGCCCATTACTGAGTCGCATGGCGACTCAGGCCACGCGTGGCCAAGCTGTTTACCGACTGCCGCAGCAGGTCAGCGAAAAACAAGCGCGTATTCTCCGCCCGACAGTCGGTGAAGTGCTTTTCGATGAGTTCATCGAATCTCTCAGCGTTCGTCCACCTCCCGAACCAGAATCAGACCGCCGTCCGAGATGACCCGCGATCCTTGAGAATCGACGCGCAAAAACCTGTTGAAGGAGAGTTGAAAGGGCTGATTTTGGCTCTCACCCACTGGGTGTCCACCTCCGGAAGGTCGTGTTGACGCTGGAACCAGCATGAATATTGACGTCAGAGGTCAGTATAAGCTTAGCTCTGCAATTTGAAATCGGAAATGCGGGCTAAGACGAATAGCCACACAAGGTTTCGTCTGTGCATTTCAGGAATCCTCCCTTGGTCTGAATTGGACGAGCTTGAAAGTCAACCGCGGCGGCGATACGGGCGCGAGCTAGTGCTTAGTGACGTAAATTGGCGTTACGTCGGGATCCCGGAAGGGCGGGGCTTCAGCCCCGCCGTAAGCGCCCCTCACCCGGCCGACGGGAAGCACTGCTTCCCCGGCACCCCTCTCCCCAAAAGGGGGAGAGGGGCTGGGAGTGAGGGGGTGGCGAGCAGCGGCGGGGTTAAAACCCCGCCCTTCCCGGGACGGAACCGTAATGACGCTTACTTCCGACACTAAGTACTAGAAGGAAATTATTCCCAGCACGCATCAAAATCTGATACAAATGAGAAGTCGAAAGGACATTCTATCTATGTATATTACGATTGAAGAACTTATTCACTACACCGACGAAGAACGCGCCAAGTGGGAGAACTGGTTTTCGACCCAGGGTGACGGGCCGCTTCAGATCTCCTTGGCCGGTGACAAGCAAACCACCGTCGGCATTCTCATCCTGCACATCTTTGGGCCGGAACTTCGCTACGTGGAACGCCTGCGTGGCCGGCCGGTGACGGAGTACCGCGACGAACCCACCGACCGGGCCTCGGGGATATTCGCGTTCGGTCACCACAGTCGCGAAGCCCTGCGGGAATTCGTCCAGCAAGCCCAGCCAGAAGATTGGGGACGCGTGCTGGAATTCAACGTGGGGCAGCACCAGTTGGGCGCCAGCGCCCGCAAGCTCGTCCTGCACGTGCTGATGCACGAAATTCGTCACTGGGCACAGATCGCCCGCGTCATGCGCGAGCATGGCCTGCCACCGCCCGGTGGGCACGACCTCTTGCTCAGTAACGCTCTCGAATAAAAGAACTGCCTGGTTCGTAATACCCGCGAGCGGAGCCAGAAACCCTGCTCCGCTCCCGCCTCAGGTGTGGACTTGCCCTGGCTAGTCCCGTGACCGACTAAAGAGGTTCCGAGCGTATTCTGCCCACGCGGTGTTTGTGTTGATTGCGAACGCTTCCGTAAAGCACCAAACCAGGCGGGCACGGGACTAGGGCGCGCTTGGGCCCGCTGCCGGCGCCCGGCGGAACAACTGGTAAAGCATCCAGCCCATCGTCGCCAGTCCGGCTACCAGCAGGATGGCAAAGAGCGCGAACACCACCCACTGCCCCTGAACGGGCAGCGCGTGGGGATCGAAATAAGGACGCAAGTAGGCCACGCGAACCAGCTGACGGATGACCGCCATCAGGCTGAGGGTGCCCGCGAGTGCGACGGCACCCACCGTCAGGCTCTTGGGCGCCGCCCACATCGCCAGCACGACCATCACGACGGCAAGGAGAAGAATTCCCGTCGAGAGCCTATCGGCGCCCAGGAACTGGGCACGGATCTCGACCGGCAACCGCCACAGTAACCAGATTCCCACCAGGAGTTCCACGCCGATCCACGTCCTGAACCACCGGAGGCCGTAACGGCGCGCCCACGCAGCCAGGTCAGCCGATTCACGCCGCCAAGCTCCCGCGAGCAGCGCCAACCCCAGGCCGGCCACCCCCAGCGCGCTCACGAAGACGTGCATCAGCCGCGCCCACGTGGCCGGGTTGGGCGGGGCGAGGAAGCCTCCCGCTCCCCGGGCGAGAAATCGTGGGTAGAAATCCGCCGGATGGAGCATGAAGCTCAGGTTCCGGCTGAAGAGCACCATCACGGCCAGGAACATGGCGGCCGTTACCAGAATCACCCAGAATTGGCGCGACCCCAATTCGTCCTGATGGAAGCTGAACCAGTAGATTCCGTAATAGCCGATGAGCAAGAAGCAGAGCACCGAGAGCCAGCCCCAGGCCATCAACACAGAAGACGTATAGAAAAACTGGCCGTAAACCAGTTGTAGAAACAGCAGCGGCGCCACCCCGAAGGTGATGGTGAAGGACACGACCGACGGCATCACGGGCGCGATGCGGCGCACGAGCTCGCGGTGTTGCGGATCATGCCGGCCCCGATACGCTGACAGGCAGAGCAGCACCACCCCGCCGACCAGACAATTCATCAGCAGCAAGTGCAGAATGAAAGTGAACACCGACAGCGATTGCAGGAGCCAGACAGGCGCCGGCAACGGTATGGGCACAGGCGCGGGAATCAAAGGATTCATGGCTTCGGTTCTCCTGGATTGGTGGGGGGCGCCGCGCCGGTCTTCTCGGCGGGATACGCCGGTTCGGGCGCGAGCTCGGGGTTCAGGTTGACCAGCCAAAGCGCCAACGCCTGGCGCTCCTCGATCGTCCCCACAAAGGGCGGCATGAAGCCCTTCAATTCGTTCAGGTGCTGGAGCTGATAATCAATCATGGAGCGCCGCCAGCCCTTCACCGCAAACCGCATGCTGTTGTAGCCATTCACGCTGTGACAACTGGCGCATTCCACGCGGAAGATATCTTCTCCGGCGGCGCTGGGATTCTGCGGGTCTACTGCGTGGGTGCGCACCCAGAGCGCCGATTTCAAAATCCCCTGCTGGCGAACACGATTCAGGTCATTCACGCGAATCGTATTCGAGTACATGTAGTTGTAGATGACGAACGGCTTGCGCACCGCCTCGCGCGCCCACTCGGTAACCCCCGTGGTGGCCAGCGCCAGCACCGCAATCAAGAAGGCAAACGTCAGGTTGAAGTAGCGCGGGTAAAGATACGGCCCGAAGTAGGTGAACACCGCCACCAGCAGAGAGAAGAAAACCGCCAGCGCCGTGAAGATGGTCACGGCGGGCGCCGCGCCCATGGTCATCTCCCGGGCCAGCTGCGGCAGCGTCGACATGTACCAGATCCCTCCCAGGGGGATCACAAACGCTCCCACCAACAACCATTTGGCTGCGTAGCGGATGACCTTATGCCGCAGTTCAACGTCGCGCACCGCCGAAGCCGTCAGGAGCGCGTAAACACCAGCCAGCGCCACGGCAACGGCCGTGCGCGTCAGGCAGGAAGGCAGCATCCCGGGATTGAAGTAGGCGGCCGCGAAGGTGTGCGTCTCCAGCCAGCGGCCCGGCGTCAGCATGAACGTCAGAATGCCGTTGATGACGACGAGACTGAACCACGCCGCGCCAAAATAGATCCAGCCGACGGTCAGGTGCGTCTTCGGGTCCAGGCGGTCCCAGCCGTAGTAGTAAACAAAGGCGGCGGCGATCTCGACCAGGAAGAAGACCCACTCGATGGCCCAGCCCCACACAAAGACATGAATGAGCGTGGCCGTGGCTTCGGGATTCACCAGCCCGATCGCCCACCAGATCCCCACGCCGCTCACCGCGCCGAAGACCAGCGTCAGCAAGACGAAGAACTTGGTGTGCGACTTCACGTATTCGAGCAGCGCGGGATCGTTCTCGCGGTAGGCCTTGCGCTCGGTGAGCGGCAGGAACAAGCCGCCCCCCACGGCAAAATGGGAGACAAAGATGTGCAGGATGGCGATGATGCCAATCACCAATCCGCCCCCAATGACGGGCACTTCCCAAAAAGGATAGTTCATGGACGAACCTTGACGTGGACGCTCGGAATTAGACTACCAAACGTCCCGATGCTAGCCCAGACGAAGACAAATTTCAATATGGTTGGTCCAGCAGAGACAGCGAATCGAGTGCTCAGAAGTGATCCGGTGGGGACAAGTGTCAGCGGCCAGGCAGGTTGGAGTCGAGAAACAGACCAAACAAGTCAGCGAAACTGCTAAACGAGCCGCGAGGCGGCCTGCGGGCGGCTAAGTCGATCTGAACTTGACACGCGAGGGCAGCCGGCGTATGGTTTTCGCGTAGAGATAAAGTTGAAATCGGAAATTCCGGTTAAGGGGTGTCTTCTTATGATTTCTAAAAAGCTCCGCCGAATCTTTCTCCGCACTGGCACGCGAGCCTTGCTGGTCAGCGCTTTGATCCTCGCGCCCGCCGCCCGCCTGTCCGCGCAGGCGCCCACCAATCCTGCCGCGCTGCGCCGGATTCAGTGGTTTCGCGACGCCAAGTTCGGAATGCTGATTACCTGGGGCCTCTACTCGATCCCCGCCGGCGAGTGGAAAGGCCGGGAGATTCCAGGCATCGGTGAGTGGATCCAAAACCGCGCGCGCATCCCGCTCGCGGAATACGCGTTACTCGCGCCGCAGTTCGATCCGGTGAAGTTTAAGGCCGACGAATGGGTATCGCTCGCCAAGCAAGCCGGCATGAGGTATGTCGTCCCTATGCCCAAACACCACGATGGTTTCGCTCTGTTTGCGACCCAAGCGAGCCCTTACAACATCGTCGACGCCACGTCCTTCAAGCGCGACCCGATGCAGGAGTTAGCGGCGGCGTGCCGCAAGCAAGGCCTGCGCATGGGCTTCTACTACTCGCAAGCGCAGGACTGGCATCAACCGGGGGGCGCCGTCATCGGGGGGTCATGGGACCCGGCCCAACGGGGCGATTTCGATGATTACCTTAATAAGGTTTCCCTCCCGCAGGTTCGCGAACAGCTCACCCACTATGGGCCTGTGGCCCTCCTCTGGTTTGACACGCCCCTCAACATGACGCCCGAACGGGCCCAGCGCTTCGTCGACCTGGTCCGCAAGCTTCAGCCCGACTGCCTAATCAATGGACGGTTGGGAGCGAAGCCCGGCGAGTTCGACTACTCCTCAATGGATGACAACCAGGTTCCTGACCATGTTGTCGAGGGCGCATGGGAGACGCCGGCGACAATCAACGACACCTGGGGTTTCAAGAAGAATGATCACAATTGGAAGCCCGCGGATACGCTCATCTTCCGGCTGGTCGACATTGTGAGCAAGGGAGGCAACTACCTGCTCAACATCGGCCCCACCGCGGAGGGCGTCATTCCGGAAGAAAGCGTGAAGGTGCTCCAACAAATGGGCGCGTGGCTCCAAGTCAACGGCGAAGCGATCTATGGCACCGGCCCCACACCGTTTGGAACCGAGCTGAAATCGTCAAGCGTCCTTGACAGTAACTTCACCTACCAAAAGCCTACCGGCTGGCGTTGCACCACGAAACCGGGAAAGCTCTATATTCACCTGTTCGACTGGCCCACGGGATCTTTCCGCCTCGAGGACCTCCAAGGGAAAGTTACGGGCGCGCGCCTGCTGGCTGACCCAACGCGCAAGCTGAAATTCGAACAAAAGGGCTCCGTCGTGCTGGTCTCGTTGCCGCAAGTGGCGCCCAGCGAAATCGCCAACGTCCTGGCGCTTGATGTGAAGGCTGATGTTCGGTGAGGGGAAAGTAGCGCCGGGCTCGCTCCGCAAGATGCGTTTGCGGGTACAGCGGATTCTCTGCCTGGATTCTCTGTTGGTTCGTAATCGCGTCAAAAGGCCCGCGGCACACACATTGTAGCGTGGCTACCCATCGCGCCGCGGGCCATTGGGTTCTGGGTGACAACCGGCCGCTCTTGCGCGGCTTTGCCGCCCCCCTGTGCGGAAAGCCTTCGACTTTCCGCAAGAGGGCCTACTAACTCCATTCTCTTTCTTTCTGCCGCCTGCTGTGCGGAAAGGCCAAAGCCGAGAATCTGCGCCCGCCCGCGTGTCTTGCTTTTAGGAGGTCCCTACGCTATAAGGACTACACCCGCTAGGAAACGAAGGAGGTTCGGGATGATCTTCGATATCGAGATCGATTATGCAGAAATCGAGCGGCGTAAGTCTCGCTGGGATAAGGCGATGGCTTTTGAATTTGCTGATTGTGTGCCGGTACTCCACTACCTTGGAGCGCGTTTCTGGTTACAGCACGTAGGGAAAGGGTTCCGTGAATATCTTAATGATCCCAGGGTTATGCTGGAAACTCAGCTTCACGCCGGAAAATGGATACTGGAGCAGGTGGATTCGGACTACCACAAAATTGTGTGTTATCCCGACTTCATGTGGGCAGAAGACAGTGAAAGTTTTGGCGCGCAGTTCGTGTTCCCTGAAGACGATTCACCTTGGTTGGTACGGCCGCATCTTCTTCAAAAAGATGATAGCCTCGAGAGGATAAGGAATGTCGATTATGTACACGGAGGGATGCATGGAAGAATGCTGGAATATTACCGGCAAATGAAGGATATGGCGGGCGATTACACCGTCCGGTTTAGAGATGGCCAGACGATTAATGTCACAGATCTGGTCTACATGGGAGGAGCGGGGATTATCGGCCCGACAGTCCTTGCCACAGATCTTCGAGGCCTGGAGGAATTTTCTCTGGACTGCGTGGACCGGCCGGATTACGTTAAGGAGCTCTTATCGATCATTGTTGAAAAGTCAATTCAATGGATTAGTGCCGCAAGGGAGATTTCGGCGGGGAGAACAGCTTTTGCAAATGACTTTCATGAAGGGTTTGTCTTCATTGGGGATGATGGCACGGCCCAGATGTCACCCAGGCTCGTGGAAGAGTTTGCTCTTGAACCCTTGAAAGCGCTTGCCAGTTACGTGCACAGCCAAGGCCTCAAAGTCATGGCCCATAACTGCGGTAAAGCTGACCACCTCCTTAAATACTGGGTAGATGATATTAACATCGACCGATATATCGGATTCAGCTACTTGACAGACAAACGAAAGATCGCGGAAAGCATGGGAGGAAAGGTCACGATTATGGGTGGCGTTGACACAGAAAACCTTTGTCAAGGCACACCTGAAAGCGTGCGCGAAGATGTACGTAAGGCGCTGGTGGCGCTGAGAAATGTCCCCGGATTTGTGTTAATGGACGGGCACAACGTCGCTCCCGGAACGCCCGTAGAGAACCTTAATGCGGTAACCAGGGCAGCACGAGAGTTCGGAACACTTCAATAAGCAATTTCCAATCGGACATCTGCTGGCCCTGGAACTCCGCGCAGGAGGGCGTCCAGTCCGGGGACGAAAGGGCCATGGTTTAACGGATTGCTGGGGAAGAGAACCACCCTCGGCCAACTGGAATACGTTCTGCGACACTCACGAACGTGCCCCTGAATGGCACTTGTTAGCGTCCGGAATAAGCAATACGAAGTAATAGGGCCGCCATTTGAGCGCCAGGTTAGATGGAAACCAAGCGCGACGTACCAGGACGGCACAATCGCCAACCCTGACTTCGGTTCTCACCGTTCTTCCGAGCTACAAGCTCTCACAATGCCCAGCGCATTTGAAGGCGATCGCACCGCGCTCGCGCCGAAGGCCACTACTCCGCCCCGCCCCGGGACCATTACCCTAGTGTAGATAATCCACGATGGCCTCAGTCATTTCGCCCAGGTTTCTGGCGCCAAATTGGACGGCGAGTCCCAGCACTTCACGTCGGCGCGGCGGTTCCAGCGGGGCAACGGCTGCCAGCCGGATTCTACCCTCGCTGTGGGGAAGGATACGGATGGGAGCACTGGGAATCACCTTCCATCCGGCCGGTGCCCGTAATGTCACCTTCGCCAGTCGGGGCGCCTCCGAATGATTGAAAATTATGACTTCAAGGGTTACCGGTTGGCCGGGCAAAATGCTCTGGCGGTATGGGTAAGCACGCACCCAATACGGATCCAACCCGAAGTTAGGATTATCCCAAGGGAATAACTTGCCCATGAGGACTTCGCGCTGGGAGAGCGCTTCGAGCGCCTTATCCAGATACGCACTCGAGACGGGTACCGAGCCAAAGTGCGCCGCCACCAGTAGGTCCGGCTCCAGCCGCCGCAACAGACGGATGCAGCGCTTGTACCCGCGACCCTCGCCGAGCAGGTGGCGATTCTGGCTGCAGTAGTCATCAAGGCCGAAGTTGGCGAACGAATCTCCGCTCAGGAAGATACGCGTTCCCTGATGTTCCACCAGCAACCCGCCGTGGTACAACGTCTGGCCAGGAAAGTAATAACCGGTGAGCTTATAGCCTTTCCACTCGATGACTTCTCCTTCGTCCAGCGGATGGTCGACATGAATGCTTTCCGGAAACAGGCAGGGCAGCAGATAAGCGCGAGGGTTCTCCAGGATGTCCTGTAGTTGCCTCTGGGCATACACCTTGGCGCCATACTTGCGGCGAATGTCATTCACTGACTGCACATGGTCATCATGATAATGACTGATCCAAATCCCGTCGATCGCCGTGATATCGCCGGACTTGGCCAGGCGGTCAATGACAGCGGGAAGCGGCAACATGCCGGCGTCGGACAGGAAGATGGAACGATCTGGAGCTTGCATGTACCAGGACGTCGAACCAGCTTTGTGAATCCAGGAGGGCAATGGCACAGCGGGTAGAGGCGCCCACATGGGAACCTCATGTTCGAGCCTGACATCTTTGAACACTTGCCGCCAGACGTAGCAGCGCCAGGCGGCCAAGGCCAGATAATTGTCCATGGCCGCGTTCAGATTCCGGCGCAGCAGGCCGACCGCCGCCTGGGGATCCTTCATTATTACTCCATGCGATGGTATCAACCGCGTGGGCTGGTGGGAAAGAAGCAAGTCGAGACTCCTCAAGACATCCCCGGCCGCGCCTCCGAAACCCCAGTAATCCCCGCCCATGCCCGGGAAGTGCTTCTGCAAACTGTAGAAGTCCCCAAGCTGGCCGGGACCATAAATCAGGTCACCGGTAAAGGCGAGGCGTTGGCCGTCGATGTCCACAAGATAGGAGACACTGCCATCCGTGTGGCCCGGCGTTGGGACAACCTGAAACTGGAGTCCTTCCCATTCAAATACTTCGCCGGGCTGGAACTCGCGGTCGGGGGCCACGGACTCGCGGAGCACAAACACGTCAGGTCTGAAGTTATAGCGGTGGTCGATAAGCTTGTCAGCCTCGAGCCAAAAATCTGTAGCGTCCCGGAAAAACCGCGTCTCGGCCGCCGGCACCGCAATCTTTACCCCCGCGCTCTTCAACCGAGCGGCCCCGGAGCATTGATCCCGATGGTGATGGGTGTAAAGCACCCATTCGATGCTTGGATTCCCCAGTCGTTTCAGTACCGAGAGAACCGCGCCCTCACCGGAGTCAATTAGGATCGTCTTGCCATTCTTTTGAATCACGCCGACGTTGACCACCTCGTGGTAAACCCTGACGTGCGGGCTGACCGGCTCGACTCCCCCCTGGGGATTTTCGGCCGCCCAGGCGACCAGACCTAGGACCCCTATCCAGATTCCCAAGTGGAACAACCTGCAAAACCCAGACCTCATCGTCTCCTCCTTACCCCGCGAGCAGGGTCCGATTGCCCAGCCTTGACAGAAACATGAGCAAGGCTCATGATACCTTGATTTCGACGCCCGCAGAATACAGCCGGGTGCTGAAACGGATTTCGACTGCCGAACTCGACCATGCCGAACGAGCCTGCCGCCAATTCCACTGCCAGTCCCGCCCCGCCGCACACCGTCGAACTGCGTCGTGACGTGACGGTATGGGGTTCCTACATGTGGGGCTTTGCCGATGTGGGCGCGGACACCTTTGTCGCCCTGGGGTTGGTCTTCGCGATCACTCAAGGCGCGGCCCCGCTCGCCTTCGCGCTGGCGGGACTCGTCTATGTCCTCATCGGGCTGGCCTACACCGAACTGGCTTCAGCTTACCCCGTAGCGGGCGGTGGCCAGTACTACGCGCTGCGCGGCCTGGGAGACTTCTGGGGAGTCATATCCGGTTCCGCGTTGCTCCTCGACTACACCATCGACATCGCGCTCTTCTCCTATTTCTGTTCCACTTATATGAACCACTTCTTCCCCAGCATCACCGAGTGGACGATGGCGATCGGCCCCTTCCCCAGAGTTCACGTGGGCTTGCTGATCCAGACGCTGCTGGTCATCGCCGTGCTGGTTTGGCTGAACTTGCGGGGCATGCGGCTGGCCAGCCTTTTGAACGAGATCGTCGGCGTCGTCATCATCTTCACCGAGTGCAGCATTATCATCATGGGTTTCCTCTTCGCCTGGCGACCCGAACTCGTTTCCACCCAATGGATCAGCGCCTGGCAGAATTTTGACTCGCGGCGTTTCCTTTACGGAGCGTCGCTGGCGATCATTTCCTTCGTCGGTCTTGAATCCATTTCCCAGGCCGCCCAGGAGACTCGCCGCCCCGCCACCATTGTCCCCCGCACTTCCCTGGGACTGATCTTCACGGTCTTCCTCTTTGCGGTCTCGCTCTCCACCTTGACTCTGGGGGTCGTGCATTGGGAGGTTTTCCAGGATCCCCACAATGTGGGGAAATCCGTGGCCCTGATCGCCAGCCACCTTCCCTGGATCGGCCGGTTTGCCGAAGGATTCACGGCGGCGCTGGCCGCGCTGGTGCTGCTGATCTCGGCCAATTCCGGCATCATGAGCGCTTCGCGTTTGACGTTTTCCATGAGCCAGTTTGACTTCATCAGCCGCTGGTTTGAGAAGGTCCACCCCGTTTATCACACTCCGGTTCGCACCGTGGTAATCTTCGCCGCCATCGGGGGTCTGCAGGTTGTCATGGCCTCGCTCACCGAGAATGCCATTGATACGTTGGCCAATCTTTACGCCTTTGGCGCCACGCTGGGGTATACCCTGGTCATGATCTCGCTCGTCCGCCTCCGCCTCGTGGACCCTTACACGCCGCGACCGTACCGAGTACCTCTTAACGTGGCCCTGAAAACCCACCGCGGCGAGGTCCACTTTCCCATCCTGGGCGTGGTAGGGTTGCTGGCCATTGCGGGCGTCCTGCTGGTGGTGCTTTATACTCACAGCATCGCGCGCATCGCCGGACCGTTTTGGGTCCTATTCTGCTTCTGTTACTATGCCTGGTATCGGCGTCGCCAGAAGCTCCCGATCCTGCGCAGCGTGCCGCGAGATTGGGAAACACTGCAGAAGGAAGTCCTGACCTCAGCCGAGGAGTATGATCTGCTTGAACAGTACACTACCGCCCTGATGGTCCGCGACCGGGCGCGCCTGCGCGAGAAGAATCACGCCGAGAAACCGCGCTCTTCATAGCCTCGCTCCCAAGGTAGCTCAATCCTGCCAGGCACAACCACATGAACTTAGTGCTGGGTCGGGGAAATCAGCGTGACTAAGATTCCGTCTGACGGGCGGCGGGGGTTTAACTCCGCCCTTCCGTCCACCGCAAAGGAAAGAAGAATTGGCGCAGACTGTGGGTTGAATATCTCAGCCTGGATGGAACTCACCCAGTTGTTTCGCCCCGGGACCCACCCCAGGCAGGGCGCCGATGCTCGGTCCCGGCTTAACCCTCATGCCTTCAACTGGTTGCAATCCCGCATTTCTCTTGACCCAGCGCCGCGCGATTGGTACATTGGGGCAGACAGATTGCCCAGGTGAGGGCATTTGAGTATTTTGTCGCGAGAGGAGGGGCCATGCCGATTCCCCAACGTGTCCGCGAGTACTTGGATTCCAGGAATGTTCCTCACGAGTGGCTGCATCATGCGCAGGCGTTTACCGCGCAGCAGGTGGCACACTCGATACATGTTTCCGGAAAGCACCTAGCCAAGACGGTTGTGCTTTCCGCGGACGGCCGGCTGGTGATGGGCGTCATCCCAGCCTCGCGTCGTCTCAACCTCCAGGAACTCCGGGCGTTACTTGAGGTCAAGCACCTGGAGATGCTTTCGGAAGACGATCTGGCCAAGGTCTTTCCAGATTGCGAACTGGGCGCGGTTCCCCCACTGGGAAACCTGTACGGAATGGAAGTCTGGGTGGATCGCGCCCTGAGTGAGTCGGAGGACATTGTTTTTTGCACTGGTACTCATGTAGACTGCGTTCGTATGAAGTACTCCGACTTCGCTGGCTTGGTCACACCCCGCGTGGGCTGCTTCTCAGACCTCTGGGGTGCAATGGCGGCTTGAGGGCTCCTGGCTGGAGAGTGCCGATCATTTACTGACACGTCGGCCCGGCGTGGGGGGAGAATTATTGTTCGCAACCTTTAGGTTGCGATATCTTTGGCGCAATGCACAAGGAGGATTCGATGGTCGGACTAAAAGGAAGACTTGCAGAACAGGTTCCCGGACTCAGAGAACAGGGTCGTGCGCTTG
>Ga0315284_10007383_pt1 | contig 15698 bp, 18 predicted proteins | sample YL17G09_16_MG_FD_203696 | JGI IMG/M metagenome (GOLD analysis project Ga0315284, IMG submission 203696) | Sediment microbial communities from Yellowstone Lake, YNP, Wyoming, USA - YL17G09_16 | ecosystem: Environmental > Aquatic > Freshwater > Lake > Sediment | place: USA: Wyoming | collected... | reverse complement strand
AAAATTCAAAATAAAACGAGACCACGATTTTTTTTAAAAGCCCCCTTAATTTAAGCAATTTTTTCCCCAAAATAATCTAAATCAATATTTCGACTTTTTTTAAAAGCCCCCTTAATTTAAGCAATTTTTCCCCCAAAATAATCTAAATCAATATTTAAGCAAAATTGAAAACAATTTAGGTTAAATCATTTCTTTCTCTTATGTTTTTTGTTAATATCTCCAATACTTTATCATTCTTACATGTGCTGAAAACATTAATACAATCAAGTTCGCTGCCCGTATCATAGTCGTAATGACTCACGAAGCAATCGTAATAATATTTCCAGTTAAGAGCTCGACAGCAAGGGCATCTTATGATGTCAATTACTTCGTCCATGAAACCTACCCAAACTACGCCTCTCGGGTCAAATTCGGGGATACAAGTGGAACATACCAACCCATCAACGCAGGTAGGACAGCGGTAATGATTCACGGGATTTTTCACATATTTATCCGTCTCTTCCGTGAGACAAATACAACAGGTCATGTTAATCTCTTCATCAAAATACTTTCCCGCTTCGTAATTATCGTTTTTAATTGAATCCATTTTAATAATGTTGTTAGGGTTTATTCGTTAGGGAATATGTGATGCGAGTCTGTCAATTTTTTCTCTCCATTTTTCATTTCAATTTTTTTTTAAATCATTTAAAATCGATGACACTAAATTTTTATTATTTAAAATGTGATGTGAAAGTAGTCCATGTGGCGACACAGCGGACAGCAAGGCTCTCCTGAATCCTCTTCGTAGTCATTAGCATCTTTCAAAGCCAATATTTGAATCTTGTCCGCACATGGAACGCAAAGCGTGTGATTACAGCCCGTCTTTGCTCTTGTCGGTTCGAAACAAACTCCGCAGGTTTCAGCATATATATCAATCTTGTTTTTTATCAATCGCCCTTCGATAAGCTTTAAGACTTCCAGCTCTGGTTTCTCCATGAACTTACACATCATAGGATAATAACGCAAATCAGGAATTGTATCATCAAGCAATTTTAGCAACATGGAATGAACTCCATTAAAGTCTCTGCTCGACAAGAAGTTTTCGTGATAATAGACATGAGAATTATCAAATCGTCCACGTACGGCTTCAGCCTCCATTCTTAAAGTAAATTGAAATTTATTACCGCAAGAGCCTATCGTTATTTGTGCGTCGCAGTTGATTCCATCAATTGACTTTATTGCTGGTAAGGGTATTTTCATGATTTGAGAGTATCCGCCATCACAACAGGGTTTATGATATTGTCCCTTGTTGAATATAAGCCTCGCCAAGTCGATAAGATGCTCGTCATCGACAACAGCAGGAACTTTCTTACAAACAACCCTCTTCTTTACCTGTACTTCACCCTTCTTGTCTTCAAGACTCATAAGGGAGTTTTCGTTAATCTCAATTGCGTTTGACATTTTAAAAGTGTCTTTCGGGGCTTTCGGTTGCGTAGAACAATCTCGTAGGAATTATTCAATTTTTCGGGAATATTCGTTAGGGAATTTGCGATGTGCTTGTGTCAATTTTTCCTCTCCATTTTTTCATTTCATTTTTTTTTTTAAATCAAAAATAAATGAGCTCCGTCTGCGAAAGAAAAAAGTGTTTTTTCTTAATTCATTTTAATTTAATTTAAAACCTAATCTACTCTGTTGTCAGCTGTTGCTTAAACAACTCAATCGTCATACCCTTCTCAAAGCCCAACTCCTTTTTAATATCAGCCCAAATCGGCATTTCGAAAGTTTCTGCTTCGAACTCATGACGTCGACAGACCTCTTTCTTCCAAATCCCGTATAAAGCCCCGTCGCTCATCTTAACCCAACGAACTCCCTCGCCGTTAGCCTTAAACAGGGATTTCAGCTTTGCTGCTCTCATCGAGCCCTGACCCATGACTGATTCAACTCTTGGCGGTTCTCCGTCCTTGACAGGGACTTTAACCTTACCACTCTTGGTTTTCTCGGGCTTGGCAAGAAGCTTGTCATCGAAAAGACCGCTGTTGATGTCAGTAATCTTTTGATTAAACTCGGCAACTTTTTTATCAAACAAAGCCTGTTCTTTGGCTATAAGAGCAGCCCGTAAATCGGGCAACAGATTCTTCTTTGCTTTTTCGGCTTTCTTGGCTTTGATAGCGTCCATGCCTTTCTTTGCCGCTTCCAACGCCTCACGAGCAAGTCGTTCCTCCTTTTCGTCCTCGTCCTCCTCGACAACAGGGGGGGGATTAATAAGGTTGTTTGCTTGTTGCTCTGCTAACAAGGTAGCAAACAAGTCCCCCTTCTCGGGCTCGGGCTCGGGCTCGGCTTTCATATTAAACTTCTTTGTCTTCTTGACTTTCTTACCTTCGGCGATAACAGCCGTTTCGTTCTTGATGACTTCGTTCGTGCTTGACATTTTAATAATGCTGTTCGGGTACTATAATACCTATCATTAAGGGTTTAAAATCACAATCAATTTTTTTTCTTTTCTATTGAAAATCGATGACACTAAACTTTTATAAATTTTTTCCAGCTCTTCTTATTATCCAATTTTATTTTCTTGAATTTGAGGGTTAGCATTAATCTTTTTTAATTGTGTTAAGGCTTTCGCTCGTGCCTTCTCCTCACGATTCTTTTTTAATTTGTACTCACGCCTTTCTCGATTATAAATTTTGTCTAAAACCCTCTGTTTAGCAAGTAGCTCCGTGTAATCCATGTTAATAAACCATAAGACAATAAAATAAAATAAAATCCTATTATAAATGCCTTCCAAGAAGTCGAAGAAGCCTAAAAAGCCGTCGGCTACCGCCTTACAAAAGCAAAAACAATCACAGCGTGTTATCGTTAATGTTAATCAGCAAAGACGAGCTCCAGCAAAAAAAAGAGCTCAACCAAGACAACAGGTTAGTTATCAGCCTATTATTACCATGAGCGGGTCTGTTCCTGTTCCACCGCCTTATTATAACCCGTTTCCAATTCAATCGTCAGCTGGTTTTAATCCTACTCCACCAGTTCAAAGTTTAGGAACACCTATCTCTGCTCCTGTCGAGTTACCTGTTTTCGCAAAAGAATCCCCTATTGCTATTGGAGATGAAGATGTACTCATGCCTATATTAAGACCAGTCAAAACTCCTGTTCCTGTTCAAGTAAGAGAGCCCACGATTTCACCTATTATTAATGAGAACAGACCAGTCATAAGACCTCCTCCTCCTATTATTGCTCCCAGTCCTATTAGCATACCTTCACCACCAACATCGATTATTTCAAAGCCATCTCTTGTTAGTGATAAGAGCCAATTTATTACTCCACCAAAGCCACCTCAATCTGTGTCATCTCTTTTAAGTGATATATCAAAAGAGACCGGTATTAATTCCAAGTCCGTAGCTGACTTTATATTTAAAAAGAAAAAAGAACCTGTGGTAAGACCACCTGTTAGAATTGAAGTCCCCAAGAGCGACATTACTACCTCAACAAGCGATTCTGTTAAGGGAGATAATGAACCCGTCTTTTTCGCAAAAGAATCCATGTCAGTAGCAGGAGCACCCGCAAGTTTGCCTACCATATCAACAAGACCGAGTTTTTATCTACCAAGTGTAAAAGGGGGAGAATTTACAAATACCCCGATTATTACCAAACCAAAAGAAGTAGTTGTTTTAAAGAAACCTGAATTAAAACGAAATAATCCCTATGATTTATTTAGTGATAATGAAAGTATAGCAAGAGATGTTCCTATGGCGGAAGATATAGCAAGTAACGCAGCGACACAAGGTACTAATACAAAACCAGTTAAGAAAAGACCTGTTTTAAGCGAAAGTGATAGTGATTTTGTTAATATTATTCCAAATGACGCACCAGCAGGAAGACGATTAGCACCAGTAAAAGAGAGAACAAGTAAATACCAGTCGTTAGCTGACCTACAATTTATAGCAAAGGGTAAAGATATACCACTTACACGAGCAAATGGTAAAAAGAAAACAAGGGAAGAACTACGATTAGAAATTTTAGGATAATTTATTTTCTCTATCTATTCTATAAATGTCAGCCGAAGATTTAGGAGAAGTAGAAGCACAAAGTAAAACGACCGATGAAACCGACAACGAAGAAGTTTCCTTGCCCGAAGCTATACAGAAGACAAAGGAAAAGAAGCCCCGCACACAGAAGCAGATTGAAGCCTTTGAGAGAGTTCGAAAAATTCGTGATGAGAAAAGAAATGAACGCAAAGAAATTAAAGTAAAAGCTGAAACCGAGTACAAGCAACAGAAAGAAGCCAAGATTGTAAAAAAGGCTATTAGTATTAAAAAGAAGCAAATCCTCGCCGATGCTGATTTAGACGATGTTAGTGAAGAAGATGAGATACCTATCGAAGTTGTAAAAAAAATAATGAAAAAATACCCTAAAAAGTCTTCTGTTCCAAGAGAAGAGAGAAAAGAGTTACCTGCTGCTGAAAATTATACGCCTATGATTTCTTTTATTTAATCTATCCCTAATGTATAAATGGACATATTAAATTCGATTCCCGTTTTGAGCGAAGCTGCTCCCGTTGCTCCTGTATCATTAAAAGACATTCAAGCTATACATTCGAGTCTTACTTTGGATAATCCTTTAACTTTTGAAATATTTCTTGTTAAGAGACCTGATATAGCCGATGATGAAAAACAGATTTATTTAGAAATAATTAAGCGGTTAAGAGACAACGAGAAGTTCCGCTATGAGTCAGCCATGTCGAGTATGATGACGGCTGATATACAACCACAGACTGACGCTTAAAGTAGGGGACTTGTCCCCCTACGACCCCCGTTATATATAATCTCTGCTTATGTTAAATGAATAGCGATTATATACAAGAGGACATTAGGCTTATTAATTTATATTCTCAATCAGCAACAACCTACTTAAACGGCACACTTAAATCGAATGTTTCTTTTAATTTCAAGAACATATTACGAGACGAAAAAGATATTATTTATTCAACGATAGGCGTATCAACAGCACAAATTCCAGTCAGTTATTATACCATCAACGAGTTCAATAATGTACTAACAACTGGTTTAGGTAATATTACCATCACAGCAGGAAACTATAACGCATCTTCTTTACGAACAGAACTAACAACTAAATTGATAGCCATAGGAATTACTGGAATGGTAGTCACCATAAACTCATTAACAGGCAGATTAATCTTTACAGCATCAATACCATTTTCTTTTTTACCTTCTATTGCCCTTGATATTTTAGGATTCGATAATACAACTTACACAAGTGTAGGAAATGTTATTACAGCTCCCTATTTATTAAACCTTTTAGGCATTCAGCAACTCCGTATTAATAGTACTGCTTTGGCTTCTTATAACAGCAATTCGACAACGATGGGCGAAAGTAATCTTGTTGGAGTCATTCAATCAACAGCTCCGCCTTTCGGCATGATTTTATACGCAAATCAAACAAGTTATTCGGTTCTCAAAAACAAAAATATTTCCCTTATTGATATTCAAATTTTAGACGAAAATGGAAATTATGTTGATTTTAATAATATCGACTGGACTTTAACATTTCAGCTTACAACATTTAGAAGAATTGCTTTACCATCGAATTCAACGGATTATTTACGACCTATTTTAGCAACTTTAAATACAATCCAACAAGATTTAGCAAATAATCCTCCTCCACAAGATAATTCTACTACATCTACTACGGCACAAGACAATTCTACTACTTCGGCATCGAACGTAGCAGACAATTTACTAACACAGGAAAATCAGCAACAACAAGACCTTTTTGCGAACGACGACAATAGTTTAGACATAATGAGTTATAATAAACAACTTCCATCATAATTTATTTTCTTTTGATATGTTATAATGTCCATATTACCTGTCGAGTTACGATACGTTCCCGTGCTACCAAGTTTAGGCGATAATGTTGTTAATACCTCCGTTGTTATCAGCCCTACTAACGGAGCTTCTTTCGGTGAGAACTCAATTATCCAGTTCGACCTACCGCAAAGGGCTTTCCTTGACCCTAATAGCCTCTATCTTCGATATAGAATGACAAACACATCAGCAGCTGGTGCTGAATGGAAGGGTTCTGCCCCTTGTTATACCCCCTTTATCAATCTTCAAACCATCTTCGGCTCATCTGTTGTCGAGAACATACAGAACTACGGGCAAGTCCAAAACATGCTTGTTTCTCTTACACACAACGGCAGTCAAAAGGCGGGTCTTGCCTTTGCTTATGGTTTAGGAGATTACGCAGTAACTACGGCTGTAACGCAGTTGGGAGCGAATATCAACGGCAGAATTCTAACAGCAAGTGAATCTGTTTCTTGTGCCTTCCCCTTGAAATGTATATTGAGCGAGAGCGAACGCCTTGTGCCCTTGTGCTTGATGTCAGGAGTTCGAATCCAGCTCACGATGGATACTATTGCGAACATCTTTACTACGACTGTTGTTCCGTCTGCTTTCGCTCTTACCAATCTTGAACTTTGCTACGACCAAATTGACTTTGGTATGGCAACGGAAAACATGGTAAGAAGCATGGGTGAGAAAATCTATGTTAAGAGTTGCTCTTATGCTGTTTCAAATAGCACACTGGCTTCAGGCACAAATGGTACAATCGATTTACTATATAATACTCGATTGTCGAGCGTGAAATCTTTGTTTGCTAACTTCGGTGGAACTTCGTCTGCTTCCCTTAATAAAGTGTTTGACTCTTATGACCCTACCAGTAATAACGGCGACCTTCAATTTTCCGTTGGAGGACTACAATACCCCGCAAGACCCCTTTCAACAATTAACAACAAGGCAGGTGTCATGATGGAGCTTAAACAAGCCATCGGTGGTATTCACTCTTCGCAGACAAACAACTTTGCTATATCAAGCGGTGAATTCTCTGTTGTTGGTAATGCTACAACGACTGCTCGTATTCCTGCGAAATTCTACTTTGGTGTCAATCTCGAAAAGCTCTCTACTAACGGAGCGTTGCTAACGGGTTTAAGCACTACTTCCGCTCCTATTGGTCTTCGCATCAACACATCAACGGCAACCGCACAAGCGTATAACATTTCCGTTATTGCTATGTATGACGCTCTTATTGAGGTCGATACCATGAGTAAGAACTCTGTTGTTAAGCAGTAAATCAACCTTTGATAAAGGTTGAGCCAAAATAGGTAATTATAATATATGTATTAATATATATTATGACTTATCAAATCACAGATTATTCTTATAAACAAGCGAGTAAATTAGGAGTTCAAATAAAACCATCAACAAATAAAAATAAAAAAATCGATGTATTTAAGCAAGGGAAAAAGCTTACTTCTATTGGAGCAGCTGGTTATAGCGATTATCCAACATATACAAAAACAAAAGGAAAAGCATATGCTGATAAGAGGCGAGAATTATATAAAATAAGACACGCAAAGGACAGAGCAGTTGTAGGGAGTGCTGGTTATTTAGCAGACCGCATTCTGTGGTGACTACATAAATGTAAGGTGTTTAGCATCAACAACAGATGCCTTGCTTTTAGGATTTACAGCAGCATAGACTCTTGCTTGTGACCACTGGTCGGCTGATTTAACCATAGGTCTTACTGATGCTGGATTGGTTTTATAAGCTCCTATTCCTTTCTTGTAAATGGTCTTTAATCCGCTCAACTTATAGCCAGTTAATTTAGAAATTTCAGGTAAGCTATGACTTTCATCTTTACTAAATCCATATTTTTTATTAAACTGGTTCTTGTATGTAATAACCATAATATAATATAATATAATATTATAATATGAGCCACATTACCATCAAAATAAATAATAAGCCATGCCTACCAAAATGCGAGTTCCTTTGTGATGTCCCCCTTGCTGACAAATTAAATGAATATGAGCTTACGCAGTTCATGAATTGTCATAGCACGAATTTATTTATAGGAAAACCGAAATCTGGCAAAACTTCTCTCTTGTACTCTTTTTTCAAGTCCAAAAAACTATTTAAAAAAGTGTTCCACAACATCTATGTCTTTCAACCAAGCCGTTCAAGGCAATCCATGAGCGACAAACTCTTTGACACATTACCACAAGACCAGCTTTACGAAGAGCTTGATTTCGAAACACTCAACGAAGTTATCATAAAGTGTAAAGAGAGCGACCCGAAAGAAAATAATTGTATCTTGTTCGATGACATGGGGGCTTACCTTAAAGATGTGGAGATTTTGAAACTTTTAAAGGAAATGATAATGAACCGCAGACATTTACATATAAGTTGCTTCTTTTTATCTCAAACATATAAATCTGTTCCAAAAGAGATTCGCAAGTTATTCTCGAATGTTTTTCTATTTAGGGTATCCAAGCATGAATTAGAAGATGTATTTAGTGAGCTTATAGAACAACGCAAAGATGATGTTTTAGCAATAAGTAAATTAGTGTTCGATAAGCCATTTCAGTATTTATTTATAAACACAGACACACAAAGGCTTTTTAAAGGATTCGATGAAATAATTATAGAGTAGCCAATTTTATTTTCCTTACCATATATATAATCATGGGAGCAACTAAACTTTTCCGTAATGTGAAAAACAAGGGAGCATCAGGTCTTCAAGCCGTGAATAAAATCGTCGAAAAAGCCCCTGCTGTATTAGACAAGACCAGTAATGTATTGGGGAAAGTAAGCCAAGTTAGCGGAAAGATATTGTCTAATCCGCTTGTTGAAGGTTTCGTTGCGGCGAATCCTGAATTGATACCAGCTTATGGTGCTGCTGTTGGAGCATCGAAATTAGCAGGACAAGGTGCTAAACTTGCTGATAAAGGAGCAAATGTCGCAGGTAAGGCATCTAATGTTTTAGAGAAAGTCAGTCCGCAAATGTCAAAACAACCTGCGATGACTTTTGCCTAAAATAAAATATTTAGCTAATGTATAATGTCTTTTTCACTATACCTTAATAGCACAGGCGGAACGGAAGTAGTAGGAGGAGTAAAAAATCAAATTGTGTATAATGTGGATTTTACAAACACGCCAAAGCATGACGGCGGTTACAAAATAACTATGTCCTTTGCGAGTGAATTACAAACTTATATACCCGCAAGTGCTATATTTGGGGTTGTTCGTATTACTGATTTAGGAAGTCTTAATAATTATTCGCCTCTTGCCGCTTTTACAGGAACGAGAAATAACCATATTTTCGGTTTAATAAGACCATCTCCGCCGCTAATGGATTTAACTACAAGTGGTACGGGAACTCCAATAATAACAACATCAACAGGTCGTCAATCAATAGACGCAGATTTTTACGATAATCCCCCTGTTATTATGCCTTATAAGCCTGTTAATAATCAGTTTGTCGTGAGAATAACTACTCACGATGGAGCACTGTACACATACCTAACCGCAAACTACGCCTTGATATTACATTTTGAAGCGGTTTAGAGGAACATCGTTCCTTCTAAATTTATTTCTCCCCTTACTATAATAATGTCATATACAACGGGTGGTCAAACAATAGATAAATCGATGAATGGAATAATAACATTTGATACTGGTGGGGGCGTGGTAATATCAGGAGATACGATAACCGCACCAGTCTTGAATGTGACTGATTTTGAATGTGATAATTTGCTCGTAAATACAAGTTCCATATTCAACGGGACATCAGCATTTAATTCTGCGAGTACTTTATTAGCAACACACACGTTATCAGCAAACTCTAATATTCCAGCAATATCATTAACAAACCAATTTACTACTCCAACTACATTTAATGTTGTCTTAAATATGAATGGAGGTCTTAACGGTATCATTCAGGCAGGAGATACTTTATTAATAGCGAGAACCGTGTTTGATAGTCCCTCAACGGCTTTAACATTAGCACCTTGGAGTAATACAACTTGCGGAGTTAGAATAACAAAAGATGATGTCACACTTCGAGGCTTGACTAATAATTTTTCAGCAACCACGACAAATATTAATTCAACAAATCTCGCTGTTAGTAGTGCTACTACAATTACTAATAATGTAACATTAACTGGGGCAACGAAACTTACTGCTCCAACTATTACAACTGGTCGTATAAATTTTGATACAGCGGAATTAGTAAGAGCGCTTGTTTTTTCGTCAAGATGTGATTTTAATAATTCAGCTTCTATTGTCGGCAATAGAAGTTTTGAGTTTTCCTTTGGAGCAAATCCAGCAGTAGTAGCTTTTGAACAAACATTATTAACATATGGTGCTCCTTCAACTACAAATTCGAATGTAGCATTAACTGGAACAGCACAACTTTCATTAGCAACAGGTACAAGTCTTTCATTAGCATCAGGTTCGTCCATGTCATCGGCTGGAAATATCTCTTTAACAAGTGCGGCAAATCTAACAACAAGTGCGTCGGGTATATTTTTTAATTCAGCACAAGACATTTCGATTAAAGCGTTGTTATCACAATTACAATTTAATATAGCAAATACGGCGACAGCCCCTCGTTCTTACCAATTTAGATTAGCAGCATTAAATCCCTTGTTGATTGAAGCGACCACAACAACAATAACAAATAATGCGACGACAACAACAGCAACAAATGCGTTAGTAATAGCAAATAGCGAGGTGTCTCCATCAACGATTAGTGTTCTTTTGAATGCCGTAGCAGCAACAGCAAATCCAAATGTTACGGCGGGAGATGATGTTATATACGCAAGTGGTGTTTTAAATTTATGCTCGGCAAGTGCTACTGCGTCTGGTATTCGTATATCAGGAACAGATGTTGCTATTAACGGAACGACGACAAATGTAAACTCTACTAACTTGACTGTTAGTGCTTCAACTGCTACCACTTTTGTAAATCTTCCATCAACCACAACCACATTTACAACAGCAACATCAAACCAGTTTATTACCAAGAATATCGGGGACACTTTATATTTAACAAATCCTACAGGCGGATTCGCTCGATTATCAACAATAGATAATAGTTTTACAAACAACAATACCTTTGGCGGGACGACAACAAGATTGAGTTCAACTAATAATATAGTCCAGTCAGTAGTTTCAGGAGCGTCAGCATTACCGCCCTTTATTATTCGAAACGCTAACAGCACAGGAACAATTGATTTTCTACCAAATGCTACGGCAGCTTCCCTTAATCCAATAGTTGTTTTGGGTGATAGTGTGATAGCGTCAGGACCAACAGGCGTTCCAGAAGCTTTAACTCTAACAGCAAATTCAGCCACAAATGTCGGTATTCGTATAATAAGAACAGGCTTTGTAGATATTAGAGGAACAACCACAACTATAATTAGTAATGCGACTGCTACTACAGCCGTCCCGTCATTACAGGTTAGAAATTCAAGCAACCCTACTTTTGAATTAAGTTTCCTTAATAATGCTACGGCGTTAGCAGTTAATCCAATCGTTCAAGCGGGGGATAATGTAATTTATGCGAGTGCTAATTCAGGCGCAGCGAGAAATTTAGTTTTGACAACATCAAGTTTAACAAACGGAGGTATAAGAATTAATGGAACATCAGGGCAGGTTTCGATACCAACCGCTGTGACACAAGCAAGAACAGAAAACTCAACAAATGTAGCAACAACGGCATATGTTAATCGTGCTAATGCTTTTACTGACCCGAACGACATTTATTTTAATGTTGGGGTTGGTGGTGGTTCAGGAACAATAAACTTGAAAAGAATGAACTATGACCCGATTTTTGCGGTTTCTGCGATATTATTTAGTACTCAAATGAATTTTAATGCTATTCGTTTAGACGCAGGAGTTACTTATACGGGCGTGACTACTTATTTCCCCGTGTCACCAACAGGCGCACAACTGCGAATTGGTATGTATGAGGCTGGTGGAAACTTATTAGCATCTACTGGAACTTATACCTCTGTTGGAGTTGTTGGATTTCATTCAATAAATTTTACTACCGCATATACGCCTACATCAAATATTACGCTTTGGATTGGAACTCATGTCCTCGTTTCAACAACGAACCAACAACTCGCATCAAGTACTGGTGGTATTTCAGCGACAAATTGTAGTCCAGCTCCAAATGCTACAATATGTGCCGGGAGAGCTTTCAATATTACTAAACCCGCAACATTTCCAGCAACACTAAACGGAGTTGCGAAAACGGCACATAATTTTAGTTACTGGTATGGTCTCTATTAGAGGGGTAACCCCTCTTTAAAGGGCTACGCCTGAAACCCCTTTATTAGGAAGGTTATAGGAAACGCAGTTTCTTATTTAACTTCTCTGCTTATAGTAATGATGTTGAGCGAAATCTTTTTTACATTTCTTGTAACATCAGTAATAGCCTGTTTTTTAGGAACAGCAAGAATGTTATATAAATCGAAATGTCGCACGATTGAATGCTGTGGAATTAAAGTCGAGAGAGATACAGACGCAGAAGAGAAGGTTGATGAGATTCAAAGAACTACCAGTTTAGCAACTTTACCACAAAATCCAGAAATTTAAGTTTTTAATATTTAGGAGTTTTAAAACTTAAAGAATTTTCTCATGTTATATTATAAAATGACCGAAGTAAAGATTTTCTTGGAGATTCCTTATGAACAGCGTGAGTTGGCGAAGAAACACAAGTGTAGATGGTGTCCTGATAGTAAGAAGTGGTATTGTGTTGATAGCAAGAATCCGCTGATTGCGAAGTACAAGTTGAAATATTATGATATTCCTTTTGACCTTAAAGATGAGGCTAAAAGAGTTGGTGCTAAATGGGATATTGCGAATAAGTCATGGTATTCATATCAAGAGAATTCTGGTCTTTCCGCTATTTTAGGGGATTGTTAGTCCACTTTTGTAAAGTGGAACAAAGATAAAAAACTTAAATAATATTTAGCGATTAAAACTTAAAACAATAATTATATTATAAGTATATATAAATGGATACCACTATCAAGGAGCGAAAGCTGGATAACCCGAAATATTTTGTGGAATATTATCACTCTCATAACCCGTATTTAGTTTGTGATTGCGGTCAAACAATAAGGCGTATGTATAAGCTCAAACACACTCGACTCGCCAAGCACAAATTCTTACTCGCAAGGAAGGAAGAGGAAAAACAGATTAATCCTGTTGATTTAGAAAACTGACTTTTAAAAAATGTCGTGTGGCTATTTTTTAAAACAATTAAAGAAAAAATTGAATTCTATTTAGGCGATTCTATCTATACAACAATTAGCACAGACGGCTATTCCGTTGAAAACAGGTCATCTTGAAGATAGAATTGCGAAAGTATTTAAGGCAAAATACTTTAAGATATATTGATTTAAAGATAAAAATATAATCTTTGTATAAATAAAGAATGAATCGAAGAGTATCGAGAATCGAAAGTTTAGGAACTACGAATGTTAGAACGATGAGAAACGCATTTGGTCTTGCTAATATCAACGAGGTTGTCTTACGATATGAACTTGGTGGTAATAAAAGGTCAAATTTCTCAACTGCTGTCAAGAATCGAGCATTAAGGGCGATGCGAGATGATTATAACGAACGGGTTGAAGAAATTAACGCTGGTTATGTACCACGACCAAGTGTACCACGACCAAGGGTTGATAGGTCTCTTACGACTCTTGGAGACTTGGGTCAGTTTGTCGAGCGATGGACGGCAAGAAAAAATAGGGGTAATGTCGTACAAGAGTTCGGGCAGACAATCGTGTTTAGTAAAGACCCTTTCTCGCTTACTTTGAAATCGACTCTTGTTGCTGATGCGAAACAAACATGGAATTTCGGTAGCACAGAGCATTTCATCGCTTGGTATCAAAGGATAATGAGCGAAGAAATAACTAATATCGATAGTCAAACAGAAGTAGCAGTTGGCGAACTTAAAAACGTCTTCTTGGGCAACATCAAAGCAAAGCTGAAAGTTATTGCTGGTGGGTGTAATAAAAACAAGGCTGGTGATAAAAAAATGAAGTCCTCCTTTTATAACTTTGAATTACATAATCCTACATCAAGGGATAATAACTGCTTCTTCTCATGTATCAAGGTAATCACAGAAAACGAAGAGCATACGGCTTGTCTTTTGAGAACTCGATTTAAAATACCTGTAAAGGCAGAAATATCCATATCAAAGGCTTATGAGATTATTAGAGCGTTAAATTTAAAGGTTGAGATAAGGTCTTGGGATACTAACCAAGAACTTAATCCATCAATCCAGTATTTACTTTATAAAGATAGTCATTACTATATTGTCAAGAGTTGGACTGATGTTAGTGAAAAAATTGAAGATGAAGATGGAAATGAAAAAAATAAGGGAAGGAAGCGTGGTCTTATGATGTTAGATTTCGAAACACGACCGACAGAAGAATATACAACCATTAAAGCGACAGGACAGAAAATGTATATGTTAAAGGATACTTTGGGCTGCGTCTATTATAGACATTACAAAGGAGAACAAAATTTACAAAAGAAATTTATTACGGATAATAAAAAGTCGTCAGCACGACAATTTTTAGACTTTCTTAATGATGAAAGCTTGGCTGGGAGACATTACACTATAATAGCTCATAATGGTTCAAAATTCGATTTCTACTTTATCATGGCTCAATTCACATCTGTCGAATTACTTGATAGTGAGCCGTTTTTCAGGGGATTAGGTATTATCTCCCTTAACTTTCGTGGTAATATCTTTAAAGATAGTTGCTGTTTCTTAACAGATAAATTAAGCAACTTGTCAAAAAGTTTTCAGGTGAAGGAAGGAAAAATGGAGAAAATGATTCTACATGAAAAAGAAATAACAAGTGAACAGCTTTGCTTTTATAAACCGAATCTTTCCTTTAATCAATTCTTGGAACTACAAAATCAAGACCCCGAATTTTGGGTACTATATGAACGCTATTGTATGCGAGACTGCGTTGCTCTTTACCAAATTTGGACGAAGTTCGTTGATAATATTAACCTGTTGATGGAAAAAATAAATCCTTATCTATTAAAAACATGTCCCGTTATTAATTCTATGACTATTGGCTCTCATAGCAAGAAAATTCTTATTGAACTTAATTCGTTTAAGGGAGCTCCTAATACTAATCTAAAAAATTTATCATTATTTGCTGGTATTACCTATGTTGATAGGAAAGAGGTTGTTGATAGGAAAAAATATAAATTTGTTTGTAATTTTAAGCGGGGAGGAATATCACACTGTCATAAGATGGGGAAGCACTTGACAGGGATAACAAGTTTCGATATTACTTCGCAGTATCCATCTGCTCTATTAGAAGCGATGATGCCTTGCGGAAAAAGTGATTGGATTTATCATTACGACGAAAAGAAACATGGATTTTATTTATTGAAAAATGTGGTATTTAACGGAATGACATTAAAACCAATAGCGAAAAGTATCAAAGGAGAATCGTTAGATTGGGCTTCTAATAATCATGAGACTCTTTATGTTGATAGTTATATGATAAAATATTTAAAATTAAATTGTGGTCTTGTTAGTTTCGATGTTGTTGAGGGTCTTGTTAGTGATATGGAAATTAAGGGAGAAAAAATATTTGGTAAGTATGTTAATACCTTTTATAACGAAAAGAAGAGACAAGATGAATTAAAGGATTGTTTGATTAAAGAGGAAGCAGATACTTATAATGAGGCATTAAGAGCTGTTATCAAGCTTTATATAAATTCTTTGACGGGCAAGCTCGTTGAAGACCCGTCGAATCATTTTAAGCTGGAATTTATTAAGAGTGATGATAAAGATGATGGTAGTGATAAACATTA
>Ga0315284_10007382_pt1 | contig 15699 bp, 29 predicted proteins | sample YL17G09_16_MG_FD_203696 | JGI IMG/M metagenome (GOLD analysis project Ga0315284, IMG submission 203696) | Sediment microbial communities from Yellowstone Lake, YNP, Wyoming, USA - YL17G09_16 | ecosystem: Environmental > Aquatic > Freshwater > Lake > Sediment | place: USA: Wyoming | collected... | reverse complement strand
CCAAGCTCAGCCAGCTTATCGGCCTTCATCTGCGTCGACCTCTAAGTCAAGGGAGGCCCAGTCATAGGACTCACGCTCAAGCCTCTTCTGAGCCCTTGCCTGCTTGCGCTCTAGAGTTCGCTGTGCCTTCTGCAGCCGACGCATCTGTCTGCGGATGGTGTTCATGGCAGGTGATTGCAAGTCCGTCTTGGTCTCTTCGTCGATTCTCGTTTTCATTTCAATCCTCCAGTTCAACGCCTTGCTCTATGAGTATTCCGCCGAGTTGTTCTTTGATGTACAGCTTGACATCCTCATCGCTCATCATGGCCTTACGCAAGCAATAGGCTATGATTTCATGAGCCTTGAACGAATCTGTTATGACCCGAATCTTCTCAGCGTAGTCATGGTTGCCGTAGAGAAGATGGCTTATGAATCGAGCCTGTTCATCAGTCATGTGCTTAGTTGACATCGCCTCTTTGACTTCCATGTCAGTCCTCCCGCATGGCTTTCAGTATTGCCTCATCGGCCTCGCCATACTCTATAATGCGGCTATCCATCTCATCCTGCAGTGGTGTCGGTAGAGTAATCCAGTTGCCCTGCTCATCAACAAGCCTGACCTTGCTTATGTGTTCTATTCTGCCCTCAGCTGGATGCGCCTTATCGTTGGGGCAGTCTGTCTTGGCCGGGGTGTAGTCGGCTGCGCTGCCTGTCACCTCAACACGCCCGCCGTACCAATCAACTACAACACTGAAGTCGTATGTCATAAGATACCTCCAAATTGCGCCCAGGCTTATCCCCCTGGGCTGGGACAAGTCAGGCATGGATTTCGTAGCGGTCAAACAGAGCTTGAGCAGCCGCGCATTTAGCATGTGCCAATGCTGTTGCAGCATCAGACTTCAACTGCTCTAGTCTTGCATCCTCCCAGGCATGTTCGGCCTTTTCAGCCAACCGTCTTAGCCTTTCAAGCTTCCTGGTGCGAGCCTTCTTATCGATTGGGACCCAGCGTAATGACAGTTTCTGTTTATTTTTCATTGTTCTCCTCCTCATTATTGGGACCACATACAAATTGCGCCCAGGCTTATCCCCCTGGGCTGGGCTCAGACTAGGCTTTATTCAATCCCTTGGCCTTGGCTGTCCTCACAGCCATGATGTAATCGTTGTTGGCTTCTTTCAAGACATCATCGAACTTCTTCTTGATTGCCATGACCGCCTCGCCCTGCAAGCCCTTGGCCTGAGTGCGAGCTGCGACCATCCCGTTCCAGTGACGCTCTGCTCTCTTGGCATCACTCAGCCTGGCGTTGCGCTCTGCCTTGCTGGCAAAGCCCTGATGGCCAGCCCTGACTCTCTCAGCGCGCCGAGCCTGGCGTGCCTCGAACTCAGCCTTGCGGATAGCACCAAGCGCTTTGCACAGGTGGTATCTGTCATGGGCTGCCAGCTTCAGCTTCTCCTCCGTCCCCAGCTCCAGCTCAGCAGGCAGGTCAGCGGTGAAGATGACCAGTTCACCTGGCGGGTTCTTGCCCACGTCTTTGAGCTGGTTGCGGAACCACTGGCAGAAGTCGCAGGGGGTTGTATCCTTGCGGGACCACTCCAGCAGTTCCTTGCAGCGGGAGACCAGGTCTGCCTCCCACTTGGCCTTGCGGGCTGCCTTGGCTGCAGCCTCACGGACCTTAGCTTCCGCGGCCTCTCGCTCCAGACGGGTCGCGGTTACTATCTCGATGGTGCTGTTCTCTACCAACGCCATCAGTGCATCAGTGGCTTCGATGCCACCTAGCATCTCTCCCAGCGTTACGGTTGGTTGACGCATGTGCGGTGTACCTCCAGTTACGATATGGGCTTGGCCAACAGGCTGTTGCCCCCTATCTATAGCACTCAGTATAGCCAGGGGAATCGCCGTGTGGACCATTCTCCAGGCTCCCGTCTATTATTATGATTGCCTCCTACAAAACAGTCGATGCACTTGCAAGCATATGCCTCTCTTCCACCCCAGTCATAGAAAGCAAGGCCATGCTTTACCTTCCTGCACTCACCGCATAGAACCTTGGAATCAGTTCTTATCTCGCATAGCGTTCCGCCAATCCTGTGGACATAGACAGGCAAGCCTTTGACTTCCATGTGAACCTCCTATTGCTTGGTACGTACCACTACCACTCTATGTACGTGACGGCAGTGAGGGTGATATCCTGGTAGGGGGAAGGTAGGGGGGTCTCCGTCAGGGAATGACCAATTCTCCCCCGCGGCCAAAAAAACGGGCCCAAAATCATTTATCCAGACCATGAATTAAATCGGCATTGTTTTGACATTCCAAGGTTGTTGTTTGTATAATACCAACCATACGGGGTTATAACTTGCCAAAAGCAATTCCACTATCTGAACTGATTGGTAAAAAATTCGGCAAACTCACAGTGCTTGGTGAGGGTGGGCGCATATACATCGGATTTAAAAAAACCAGCATTCGCAGTATGTCCTGTATTTGTGAATGTGGATGTAAAAAAGATATCGAGCTATACTCAATTCGTTCTGGCAGAGCGACTTCCTGTGGATGCTATCAAACGCCAGGGCAAGTGACAGACTGGATTGGGAAAAAATTTGGTAACTGGACCATCATAGAAGATGGAGGATATCGACACTATACCAGTTCGTTGGGGAAGAAATCTCGTCACAAAATGGCTTTATGTCAGTGTAAGTGCGGGAGTCAACATAGAGTTCTAATCGCCAATCTTCTCAAAGGAAATTCCGTATCTTGTGGGTGTATTAATAAGTTAGACTTAATGGGGATGGTCGGGCGTAGATTCGGTAAAATAGTCGTAATTGGCCAAGGCGATACAATAATACGTCGCTATGGTGGCATGCCAAGAAAGGTCCGTACTGTACAATGCGAATGTGACTGCGGTGTGATTAAAGACCTTAGTGCAAAAGCTGTTCTTGTCGGTGATTATAAATCTTGTGGCTGCGTTCACTATAATCGCAGACAGCTGAATGTCCCATCGGGAAAGAAACGCTGCAGTATGTGCGGAAAAATATATGATATATCCGAATTCCGCTTATTGTCTTTTAAAAATAATGGACGCATAGGAAGCAGGATAGCCCGCTGTAATAATTGCGATTCAAAATACCGACATTCCAGACACATTCGCTCTCAGTATCATAGGTCGCATCTCTGGTATAAATATGGATTAACACCTTTGGACTACAGTAAGATTGGTAATAAGCAATCATGGCGGTGCGCTATATGTAATCATAAAATTTTAGATTGCAAAAAATTATGGGAAAATACTTGCCATAATTATGGCGGAGGATTTGATAAAAAAAGTCGAGTTTCAATGGCTCATATAGACCATGAGCACATTAACGGAAAGACAGGTAAAGAGCATGTCCGCGGGATGCTTTGTCATTCATGTAATATTGGACTTGGTGGATTTAAGGACTCAATTCAGAATTTGGAATCTGCTATAAAATACCTCAAGGCGTATGATTCCAGGAAGACACAAGAGACCAAGCCTGACTAGCCTCGGATTCCTATTCACCTTTGGGGATTGGGGCCTGCCTGCGTTCCTCGGGCCCCAGATTATTCATTCACTTTCTGACTAAGGCTTATTCATTCAGTTCCCATTCACTAGTACTTGATTTCAAAACTCCTCTGTGGTATAATCCTGGCATGAACGACACCACTAGAATCCGATTGCTGGCTCGCGAGATTGCTTGGTTCCATACTGGCTACAAGGATAGCTGGCGGTATTACAGGGGCGTGGCAGAGAGAATGCTTAGCCGAATTGGAGTCGTAAAAGGGTATAAGGGATTCACTAGGAGCAAGGCATGAACAAGACCTACTTCGAAAAACTGAATATTGCCCTTGAATTCGCCGAGGGGAGACATAGTATTGAGGAGACCGATGCTGATATCGAGGCTACGCTGGCTAGGGAGATTAGGCGCTTGCAGCTGGTAGAGAGCGCTGGCCTCGGGATGAAGCTTGCTCTTGATACGGCCATCAGTGCATACCAGACTTTCTTGCTTAGGGGCGACATAGATAAGTCCGATGCTCCGAGGGCCAAGTCAGAGCTGGATAAGATGGAGAGAGCGTTGAGGAATTTTGATAAGGCGCTTAATCTGGAAAATTTGAGGCTCACATGATTAAGATTGAGAATGAGAATGACGATTGCCTAAAGCCTATATAGTTGTGTGCTAACTGCCATAGGAAGCACCACTCGGCGAGCTACTAGGAGGGTTAATGGAGACTATTCAGGTTGAGGGCGGCGTTCCAGTTTTATCTTGGTGTAAGAATTTAGAGGCCGGAGCTTTAGAGCAGATAACAAATGCGGCGAAGTTGCCATTTGCGTCTAAGCATGTATGTATAATGCCGGACGGGCATCAAGGGTACGGCGCGCCTATTGGTGGTGTATTGGCGTCCGAGGGTGTAGTCGTGCCGAATTTTGTCGGCGTGGATATAGGCTGTGGGATGTGCGCTGCCAAGACCGACATGGCTACAATCGACATCGAAATGTTAAAGAAGATTCTGGGTAATATAAGAGCTGCTGTACCAGTCGGCTTCAAGCACCATAGTAAGCCGCAGCCTGGGATGCCATCTCTTTCTGGAAACGAGGTCATCGCAAAAACGGAATTTGAATCTGCGTCGAGGCAGATTGGGACTCTTGGCGGCGGCAATCACTTTATCGAAATCCAGAAGACCGATACGAATATATGGGTCATGCTTCATTCCGGCAGCCGTAACATCGGACTGAAGGTTGCCAAACATTATAATGAAATGGCAAAAGAAAAAAACAAGCAATGGCATTGTTCTGTCCCCCTGAAATACGACCTGGCCTTTTTCCCCATTGATACGCCCGAGGGGAATCTCTACATATCCGAAATGAACTACTGCCTTGAATTCGCCCTTGCCAACAGAAAATTAATGATGTCTAGAATCAAGGATATATTCAACGAGCAGACTGGATGCTCATTTAAAGAGGAAATCAACATACATCACAATTACGCTCGGATGGAAAATCATTTCGGTCTCAATGTGATGGTCCACAGGAAGGGGGCTACCTCCGCCAAGAAGGGTGAGCTTGGCCTCATTCCTGGTTCACAGGGAACATCGAGCTATGTCGTTTCGGGCCTCGGAAACAAGGCAAGCATGGAGTCTTGTTCTCATGGCGCTGGAAGGCGGATGGGGCGTAAGGAGGCGATACGAACCCTTAACCTCGATGCGGAAAAGAAAATGCTTGATGACCAGGGGATACTCCATGCTATACGCGGAAAGGAGGACTTAGAGGAGGCCGCTGGGGCATATAAGGATATCGATGTAGTCATGGCAGAGCAAGCCGACTTGGTTGATATTGTCGAGAAGCTGTCTCCTATCGCCGTAATCAAGGGGTGAGATATGACCTGGGCTGAGGCTACTTACAAATCAATCGACTCGCTGTGCGTGCTGGCACTTTTTTTTGGGGCCATTTATTTTTTGTACCGCTTATTCACATTCACAGACTAGGAGGGTTATGGAAAAGGAAGTAATCCACGACATGGACAAGTTGTATTCCGAGTTCTTTAAGGCTATGAGGGCCCGGACGGAACAGCGCTCGTTGCAGGGCTGGTCTGGTTGGAATGAGAAGAAGTGGTATCAATCTATGCACGACAGAATCTTCAAGAACGCAGAGGCAGGCTCATGGGTTGATGTTGCCAATCTAGCCATGTTCCTATGGAATCAAGATGGTCAGAGGCCAATATGAAATCCAAGATACGGGTTCTGCAGGAAAGTCGAATACTCCTGGATGGGGCTATTGAACTAAATATCTCCGAGGACTTGGATGGCGACTGGAACCTAACAATAAAGGAGCTGAACAATAAGAGGCTCCGCATTGGGATACCGCAGACCAAGTGTACCTTCTTCCGATATTTCTCAGAGATAGTCAAGGAGCTTAAGTCATGAATAATATAGAGACCTGGCTCGAGGAGGCACAAGCAAGACAGGCCTTGCTGGATGCCGAGACAACCCTGGAAGATGTTAATACCTGTCTCATTAAGGACTTGCCCAGAGCGCTTGGGATAGTCAAGATAGCTCTGGAGATGCGCAAAGAAATGGGATTTGCTCAGAAGTTCTTGGCGAGTTTTGACTGTGAGAAGAACTGCGACCCAGGAGAAAATTATCACGACCCAATGTGTTCGATGGAGTCTAGCTTTGTGGATGTCATAAGGAAATTCGATATATCTTGCCAGGAGAAATCGAGATGAGCGAAAAATGTAACGAGGAAGCAGGACCCCACCAGTTCTTATTTTTGAGTTAGATGGTGAAGACGATAGGTGGAGTGAGTATAAAGAGGAGGTCCCATGGCTAACCCAAGCGAGGCTAAGATTAAGGAAGCTATGCACGATGGTTGTATTACTGGTTGCACAGTTCCGCCAGATGAAACGTGTTCGTGCCAGGCCATAAAAAGAAAAATCCTTGCCGCCGCCTACGAGTCCGAAAAGAAAAGGGCAGATTCATGGTGCGATGCCTGGGCCGAGTGCATGGGTGAGATGCGCTTTGAGGAGGAGCATCCCGAAGGCATGAAAGCAAAGATTGAGGAATTGAAATCCCAACTCGCCCAAGCCAGGGAGAGATTGGCGAAGATGGAACATGAACAGAAAGAATATGATTTCGGTAAACTGCGAGAGAAGGTTTGGGATTGGAAGTTTAGAGGGTGTCCCGAAACCAGTTTCTATGACGGAAATCTGCCCAATATCTCCGTAAAAAGTGATGTTGTGCAAATTTTCAAAAATAGATTTTCGGAATTTAGGGACCGTTACTTCATGCTTTTCGCTTTCGCGTGTGCTGTAATTGGGAAAGAGGATTTCAATATATTCGATATTGAGAATTATCTTAGCAGTAAGTATACAGAAGCCCTCGACGCAGGAGAGAAGCCATGCCAGGAGAAATCGAGATGAGTTGGGACTATGAAAGTCGCCCGCCAGATTCGGGAACAGGAGGGAAGGCGATGAGTGATAAATACGAGAAAGAAGCCGCCATGCTATTGGGGGTATATAAACTCGATGGACTTCAGGTTTCATTATTGGCCGCGAATATACAGCGCATAGTAGCCGAAGAAATCGCAGCCCTGCAAGCCAAGCTGGACGATGCCCACGCTAAATGCGATGCCATGAAAGATGAGTACGCAAAAATCATCGAGCATTTGGAGGCTGACAAGCAGAGGATGGAGAAGGTCGTTGAAGCGGCAATAACTTATAGGAAGATTCCACTTGGAAGCGTAGTCATGTCTAATTCAGCAAAACCAGGAATCAATACTTGGCATGAAGCCTATTGGAATCTTTTCCATCAAGTAGATGAGTATATTAAAGCCCTCGACGCAGTAAAGGAGAAGCCATGAAACACCTTAAATACGGCTGGTATGTCCTAAAGCACAAGTGGTTCGTCATGGTCGAGTGCTTCAAGCTCGGCCTGTACTGGCGAGGCATCACGCACGACATGTCCAAGCTGCTACCGTCCGAGTGGTTTCCTTATACCAATTTCTTCTACGGCAAGAAGGCTGTGCCAGTAAGGGATTCTACTGGCTACTACAAGCCTACGGATACGGGAGATTCCTTGTTCGATTTTGCCTGGCTGCTCCACCAAAAGCGTAATGACCACCATTGGCAGTGGTGGGTCCTCCCAAAAGACAATGGCGGAGAGAAGGTCCTACAGATGTCTTGGGACGCTATTAGGGAGATGGTCTGTGATTGGCGAGGCGCTGGCCGTGCGCAGGGAACTCCAGATGTTGTAGCCTGGTATCTTAAGAACGGGACCAAGATGCGGCTCCATCCACACTCAAGGCTATGCGTGGAGTTGCTCTTAGGCATTAAGTAGTTTATTTTAATGCTGGTTTGTATACCCTAGGTATACGAATCCGCATTAAAATAAACCCGACATTCTGTCGGGACTTCTGTCGCGATATTCCCGATTCTGCGTAAATGCCATTTTGGCGCGATTTTTGGCGCTTTTATTACCGCTCGGGGTTTAGGACAGTTTTAGAGATATTCTGTTTTCCACCAGAACGATGCATGAAACCCGTAGAAATTACGGTATATTGGCAAGAATATAGGATTATTAGGCCAGTCTTGGCCTACCAATCCCATGAAGCCTATACCGTACTCTCAATTTTTGGAGCTCATGCCAGACGAGATGAACTCAATCTTCGATGCTATCCATGAACGTGAGATAGCCGAACTTCGGGCCCTCAATGAAGAGCTTCGCTATGCTGTCATTGAGGCCCATAACTGCATCCGACTAGCCAAGGCTCGGCCGTGTATGCGGTGCCATAACCCGACATTGACTGGGGCTTTATGTATCGCTTGTAGGTAGCTATATGAAATATTTAGCACTGGCAGCCCTATTCTTCGGTGAGGCATTCTGCATTTGGGCCGAGATGGTTCTAGCTGCTACTGGTCGTTGGTCTGTATGGCCTCTGCTGGTTCTTGTCCTTGGCGCGCTTGGCCTGTCATGTGGCTACCTATATGGGACTAAATACTTCGGCGATATCTGGGTCGTGTGCCTCGTCTCCACAGCCGGCATTGTCATTTCCGAGCCCATCCTCGCCTATCTATACTTCAACTCTTTCCCAGACATGCGCACCATGGTCGGCCTTCTATTATGTGTTGCTGGTTTGATTGTCACTATTCGTTAGGTGGAGAAAAACTATAATTGATATGGACCTATTCCCCGAAGTATATAAAACAAAGCGTCCCCTACACGACGATTGGGTTTGGCCTCTGTGCTATATCCCGCGGCGTTGGACGGGCATACCACTATACATGCCGTCAACCAAGGTCTGTGGCAATGCAGAGCCGCGGTTAATAGAAGTTCAGCCTGGCTATCCACTGGCACCAGATGCATTTGTCACCGTCATGCCAGATGGTAAGACCTATGTTATGGGTATGGACCCCGTTCCACCTCTTGGGCAGTGGAGTATCCAGGCAGTCTATATTGGCTGGCTTGGATGCTGGGTTCCCTGCTTCCTATCGCTGTCTGTCAGGATTCCGTGGCTAGAACGGCGCCTACATTTTAATGGGTTTGTTAAGCCAGATGTTACGTTGGGCGATTGGTATTGGTGGGTAGAATTTTCCCTGACATTTATTAAGATAAAACCAGCCGCTTAGTCTTGGGGTTGCAGGGCGGACGCGATAACATTGCGCCACTTGTCTGCAATTTGTGCGTGGCTGTAGCGCTCAGCAAATAAGCGGTTCTTCTTTCCCATGGCGATGCAGAGCGAATAGTCTTGTTTCAGCTTCCTTAGTCGTTTCGCCAACTCATTGACTGCCGACCTAATACTGTCTGGAGTTTCCTGTTTTGGCCTTGTGGTCCATATAATCTCATCTTTGCAGGTCTCGCCATGCCATCCGACCTTCGTGCTGATGATTGGAAGTCCAGTAGCCATAGCTTCAAAGGTGACGCCGCTGCAGCCTTCGGACTGGCTCATCATGACTAGACAAGAGAGTCCGCGGTACCAATCAGTCATCTTATCGGGCTTAATGTAGGACCCCCTCAGCGCTGGCAATGCCTGGCACTTTCCTCTCCAGCTGCACCAATCAAGTTTTACTTCTGCTTTTTGACAGGCTGGGACAATATATCGGCTGAATCCTTTCCAGTTATCATAGTACTCAATCGAAAAGTTACCAGCAGCTCCCACTGTGAATTCTTTCGGGAACTTGTCTGATGGATAAAATTCAGTCGTGCTAACACCATTGGCTATGGTCTCGGGCCAGACATTGCTAGCCCCATATTCCTTAACTCGAGCCATGAGTTCGCCAGTCATCGGAACGGTGTAGCGCACTCTTGGGAAAAGCTTACCATAGCCGTGGTCTAGAACGCGGTGCCCCTCAACTATACAGACTATGCGCTTATAAACCCATGAGGGGAGATTGCAGGTACTGAGCCATGCGGCATTTCGATAGATGTATAAATCAAAGTCTAGTGCCAGATGTTCTCTGTCGCCAAGTCTTACAATACGGCAATCGTATTCTGTTAGTTGATTGGCCAGTTCGATGAATAAGCGCTCACCGCACCAGCCCTTGTGGTCGACTACTAGGCATATGCGTGGCCTCTTACTGCGGGCAATTGGTTCCAGACGCGTGGCGGGGATTGCCAGCTTTCTGAATATAGCTTCCAGATGTGGCAATCCCCGTTGGCGTGCGTTTTCCGCAGCTGCGAGGAAGTCTGTCATTGCGTCCTCGCGGAAAATTAAGTCGCAGATTCGAGGGCGGCAACGCGAATATCGAGAGCGGCATAGGCGGCATCAGTAGCGCCAGACCATTCTGTCAATTCCTTGCTGCTCATTTTGCTTTGGCTTCGACCAACCGGTGCTGCATCGGTCAATTTATTTTTGTCGTCGGTTTCCAATCTTCCTTCCATCTCGGTCCCAGCGGGCCCGCCCTCAAGAACACCAACGCGTGCTGCAAGGGATTCGTAGCCGGCGTATAATGCACCAGCGAAATCGGTTAGCTCTGTGCTCGTAATATGTCGTGAGCTGCGTCCGATTTCAGAGGCAATTCCTAGCGCAACAATCAGGTCTGCGTCAAGTAGCGTGGCCAGCATGCCAGTTCCCAAGCTATCAAGAGCATCAATGCGTCCCTCAAGGAGATTGAACGCTGCATATTGAGCGCCAGCATATTCAGTCAGCTCGGTTGAGGACATCGTGCTCGGACTTCGCCCCAGCGGTGCTGCATCGACGAGTTTGTTTACCTCATCTTGTTCAATACGGTTTTCGATTTCACCCATACGGCCCTCCTAGCAAAGATATTACAATGCTTAAATATAATGTATTTTTCCTATTCTAATTTTGGTGTGGCGAAAAAGTAGAGTTAGTATGGCTGAAAATTTCCGCCATAGTGATGCGCGTTTCTATTGCCCTGGATGCGATAAATATATCGGTCCAAAATTTGGACCAATTGGTGGCGCATGGCTTTGCAGTAAATGCTCTGCCGAAGATGCCCGCCGAAAAGCAGAAGAAAACACTTGACTCCAATACCCGTTTTGTGCTACTATAGTACTCATCAGCCTATTAGAGTGCTGAAATAAAAAGAAAGAGAGGTACTTAGATGACCGAGAATGTGATAACACTTGCTCTGAACCCAGGCAAGTTGTCTAACGACGGTAAGCGCGCTCTGACGGCTCTGTTAAAAGAGTGCATGGTTGCATCCAACCGAGTAGACCTGACTGAAGACCCAGTAAATCATGCGACAATAGCGCATTCGTTTTACAAGTATGTGTCACGATATCCAAGCCAGAAGGGCGTTGTTGACCTAATGCTGGACAAGACAGTGGCGACATATAAAGAGGTTAAGAAAGCCGCGGGTCATCCGAATGGCGGCTCACCAATGGCTGGTGTTATGTCAAGTATTACCCGCAATTGGCAGCGCTCTAGTGGAATCCGAGATTCCAAGGGAGCTATTCAATGGGATGACTTTAAGGAACGCTATTTCGTGGCCCCAGAGAATATCATCGCGTTGCGTCAGGCGCGTGAGTTCTATAAGAACAAAACGGAGTCTATTGACTAATAGCTAGTTTTCAATCCAAACATCCCCGCGGCCTGCACTGGCGCGGGGTTTTTATTTGGTGGAGAAAAAGTATTATTCAAGAGAACTAAAATGACTAATTATCTAGATTTTTCATTATGGCGTTTGATTTATGCAAAGCTTGAGCATAAGGCCGTTGTTATGGTCACCGATACAGAGTTTCAGCCAACTGAAGAGGAGATGCGCTCTGTTCTTGAGGAGCTGTACGACCAGCCCAATATTCTTCGTGCGGTACGAGAGATTCACCCGAATTTTGATGTGCTATCCTTGCCTGAAAAATATACTCTGCTCACGGCCGTAAGTCCAGAGTATGATGTCGCGCAAAAGAAGATGGATGAGTCGTTGGTAGATGTTCCATACAGCGAGGTAGAGCTATTAAGTGGGAAGGAACACCAATAAGCCTTGGCGCTGCAGTGGTTGCGGCACTGCCTTTAAGTCGCATATTCAGATGAAATGCTGCACTCGGCATCGGAATTACTGCCAGAAGTGTGCGGTGCGTGAGCATATTAACGATGACGAGCATCAAATGGCGTTGAGTGCAAAAGCGAAGTTTGAGTTTCCAAGCGTTAAAGTGAGGGTGCGCTAATGATTTTGGCTGGGAAACAGGAAGAGAAGAAGGACTTTGGAAACCTGAATCCACTGGCGCATATTAGCGAACACATCTGGGAGTCAGGACGTCCAGATTCTCAGGAACGATGGATAGAAGATTTTAAGCCGTATTATGACCTAATTGGAATCTACAGGATAGATAACACACACGCCATGTATCGTTTCCAAAAGAACGAAGCGCTTTCTGGTGAATTAAAACCAAAAGCATACATGTTTGAGAATGTCATTATCAATCATACCAAACAGTATGATATTAAACAGGCGGACAAATAAATGGCTACTACAAAAATTCCAGGCAGGCAGCTTAAGCCAGAAAGTGTAACATCCAACGAAATTAAGGACAACTCCTTAACTAGCGCGGATTTCACGCCAGCATCAAGTGCTACGCTCAAGGGCAATACCTTCAATGGCCCAGACCAACTTGTTGTGTTGGACGCGCATGGAAAACTTCCAGCCATTGATGGGTCCCAACTGACCGGCATTGAAGTTGGCGGAAGCGGGACAGTTACGGGGACTGGCACTCTTGGTAAAATTTCTAAGTGGAGTTCTTCTACTGCAATTGCAGATTCAATCATCTTTGAGGACTCTGGGAAAATCGGCATCGGGACTATTACTCCAGACTCAGCCTTACATGTTGTTGGCTCCCTAAAAATAGTTGATGGCAATGAGGAAGCAGGTAAAGTTCTAACATCAGATGCTGATGGCATTGGTTCCTGGCAGCCTCCAAGTGGCGGTGGCCCCTGGACTACGTCTGGCAGTAATATCTACAATTCAAATTCAGGAAATGTTGGAATAGGAACTAATGCCCCAGGGAAGACATTACATGTAGCTGGAAATACCTATATCACCGGAAACCTTGGGATAGGAACATTGAATCCATCTAACCCACTCGAAATTAATGGGATTGTGAGGGTGACTAATGGTTCATTCAAGGCTTATAACTCCATTGGATATCACGCTATATATGACTCTCTTGGTATCGGTCCAGATACTGCGCGTGCCTTCTATATAAGGACTAATAATTTGGCACGGTTGTATGTGGATTCTTCTGGGAATGTTGGGATAGGAACATCAGCTCCAGATACAAAGCTTCATGTGCTTGGTTCCGTAAGGATGATTGACGGTAATCAGGCCGCTGGGAAAGTCATGACTTCAGACGCGAATGGTGTTGGGATATGGACCAAAGTCAGGGCACCAGGACTTCCGACATACGCAAATAATGCAGCAGCTCTCGGCGGGGCCCTGTCCGTTGGGGATTTATATAGAAATGGTGCCGACCCAGACCAGGTTTGTGTTGTGCATTAATTATTGTCATAATATATGTTAATGAGCGGGAAAAATAGGCGAACATCCTCTTGGGTACGAGCTTACTCCAATCTCGAGCGCCACGCCAGAGTCCCTAGCACAAAGGAACTTGCTCTTGGACTAGCTCTAATGAACCCAGTTTCTCCAATGACTTCTGGTGCGCCATCTCAAATAGAGCAGCCCAGTCACCCAGTAGGTTGGGAGAATTATAGAGATGTGGCAATGGGAGCTGCCGATAAGCACGGGATTCCCGAGGACATGTTCTTAAGATTGCTGCAGGTTGAAAATCCTTCTGGTGACCCATCTGCTGTTAATCCATCCAGCGGCGCCACTGGTCTCGGTCAGTTCATGCCAGAGACTGCAAAGTCATTTAGTATTGACCCCAATAATCCACATACAAGTATTGATGCTGCAGCAAAATATCTAGCAGAGCTTTATGGCGAGTTTAGGAATTGGGAGCATGCTGTCATGGCTTATAATTTTGGTCCAGGGAATGTTCGCCACTGGATTGAATCTGGCTCAGTCATTGAGGATTTGCCTAAAGAAACTAGAGCCTATGTTTCGAGAATAAATCCTGCCTGAAATAGTGTATAATATATTAAGTTATGATTTTGCCAATTCCCGGATGCGATGGGTATTTCATTAGTTCCGATGGTCGTGTTTTTCTCCGTTCATCTGGTGAGGAAAAAGAGATTGCGAAGCATCTTGCTGGAGGTGCGCCAGGAAAGAGATATTGGTATGTTGGGATTAGGTTAAATGGAAAATCTACTAATGTTGGAATCCATAGACTTCTACTTATTTCGTTTAAGGGTCCTAGACCAAACGGGATGGAGGTTAGGCATATTAATGGTATTAGCACAGACAATAGATTGGAAAATTTAGAGTGGACAACACATAAGGACAATATAGCCGATAGGCGGGTTCATGGAACAGAAAATATTGGCGAACGGAATGGGCAGGCAAAAATCGGCTATGACAAGGTTGTTCTTATTAGAGAACTCTATTCAACTGGAAAGTTCTCGCACGAAAGTCTTTCGAAAAGGTTTGGTATTAGCAGGAGACAGGTCGGACGCATAGTTAATAGAGAAAGATGGAAGATTCCCACCACCATTCACTCACCCACCCCCGCCACATAGAACCTTAAAAGATTGTTGACTTCCACTACTTCTTTATGATAATATTTGCATTGGGGGGCGGAGACAATGTGCTCCGTACATGCAAATGAATAAAAACGCCAGCCTGTTGTCAAATAAAATCCTACTATATGTTGCTGAGAAGTTTTATAATGCCGCTAGATGGTGCGAGGGTCGAGCTATCACCATCAATATAGGTATTTCAAAGAAGAATAATGTATTTAAAACATTCGATAATCGGTCCACTGGGATGGCTGGAAGTTTTGGAATTATGAATATAGACTCAAGGGACCCAGAAGTACGCCGTGGGTTGATTCGTGGTTGGAAGCGTTCTCCAAAAATAGTGGTGAGCAATGCCGTTTGGTCTGATGGCCGTAGGGTTCATTCGGATAGAAATCCAGATGCCACTGTGATTAAGTTGAAATCCGTAAGGCGCAAAAAATAAAATAAGGAGAAAAAACATGTCAGCAGACTTCGGCAAGCTAGTCTATTACGCAGTAGAGGAGCAGGTTAAAAAGCAAGTTGGTGACCGCAAGTTCACAAACAAGCAGTGGCGCATAGTAATGGACCAGGTCATGGAACAGTTTGCTCAATCTCTTGTCAACATAGTTTCTTCGGTTGTCGGAGCACAGCAACAGGCTAAGGCAGAAGCAGAGGCCAAAGCTAAAGCAGAGGCAGTGGCCGAGACTCCAGCTGTATCTGCAGTTCAGCCCCAGGATGCTCCAGCCGTACAAGTGGTTACACCTAGCGAGCAGGTTGTTATTGCGGAGCAGGCATGAGGGTTCATAAGTGCGATGCATGTAAGGCTGAGCTAACATCAGCGGATTACAATATTGCCGGAAACTTCAAGGTAACGAGGCGAATATTTTCTTGGGGAGATACCTGGCGCGGCCGAATCGACATATGCGCGGGATGCCTGGCTGGCCTAAAGGTTGTTTGGCTAAAGAGCCATGGCCATGACCCAATGACTGATGGTCATGTTGCTGGACTTGGAGAGGCTATCGGTCTGATACATGCGATTAAGAACGAGCTCTACGACGGAGAGAACGACCTTCTAAAAAAGTTCTGCGTAAGACTAGAGAATGCGATTTTGACTCGCATTGCCGATGTTCGCAGTACTGGAACCAGGTAATAG
>Ga0315284_10007381_pt1 | contig 15701 bp, 21 predicted proteins | sample YL17G09_16_MG_FD_203696 | JGI IMG/M metagenome (GOLD analysis project Ga0315284, IMG submission 203696) | Sediment microbial communities from Yellowstone Lake, YNP, Wyoming, USA - YL17G09_16 | ecosystem: Environmental > Aquatic > Freshwater > Lake > Sediment | place: USA: Wyoming | collected... | reverse complement strand
CTTTGTCTGTTTTCCTAAAGCATAACTACCTGTTACCAGGACTATATCCTCATTAAATTCTTTAAAATCCAGGATTTTGTTAATATTTGGTATATTTGCCCCAAATGCCTCTTGTTCATCTAAAAATGAAAAGAGAGAGATTGTTTTTTGATTAAGTTCTATAGAGCATACCTTTGATTTTCCTATTTTCTCTATTCTTAAAAATCCTTCTCTTTCAAGTTCTATAATTGCGTTATAAGTATTGGGATAGTCTTTTTTAAGAAGCATAGATATCTCCCTTATTGTCTTCTTTAGAAAAATATTCTTTCTAAATAGGTTCATAATATCTAATTGGCTTTTCTTTATCATTTTATAATTGTTTATTTTACTATAATATTATAGTAATATTACTATATATAAATCTTTTCTTTTTTTAATAGACTTCAAGGGATATATTCAATCTCGACAAGATTTATAAATCATCCCCATCACACACAACAGCGATGGAAAATCATACTAATTCAATAAGTCTAAAGAAGATAAACAGATTCTCACTAAAATGCCACAATCGTCCATTGTTCGGTCGGGGCGCTTATTTAATTCTGCAGGATGTAGTAAGATATAAAATTGGTTGATTGTTAATTTAATTATGAAAAATACAGAATGTGTATTATATCTAATAACAAAACACGGTTCTACTCAAATCTATCGTAGAGATAAGATTGGCTGGACACAGAAAAGTTCAAAAGGCATAGTTCGGAGAATGACTGCAGAACAATTGTTATCACACTTATTGCCTGCCCTGACACCCGAATATAAAAATAAAGTTACTATCAAGGTTAAAAGAATTAAAAAACAGAAAAAGTAAAAGATTTATCTTTTTTAAAAACAATTTTAAACTATAAATTCATTTTTATAGAATGGGGTGGTTTGCTAAATTCATGTTTGTTCTTGGAATAGGAATATATATTGCTCTTATTAAATTTGAATTTTCAGATACTATAAGGGTAATTCTTCTCAGTGTTCTTGCTGGGATAATTATATTTGTTTTGTTCAGTATCATATCTGGATTAAGGCATATGCATCTTTTAAGAAGAGCAGGTAAAGACAAGTCTCTAAAAGAAAGAATACATCGAAGAAGAAGTAGAAATCGTGTAATAGGTGTTTTGCTACTGATTATTTCAATAATAGTGTTCCTTAATTCGTATCTTTATATTAAATCTATGCTGGGAAATGATATGCAAGTTTCTCTTAAAGTTGATAAGGAAAATATTGTTATGAAGAATGGAGAGGAGGTGCAATTAAATGTAAATGCAAAAGTTCTTACAAACCCTTTTTGCAGTGCTGATTGTTCAATTATTCTTGAAGATTTAAGCAAGGGGATAATTATTAATTCTGAAAACATATATCTTAAAGTCTCAAGCCCTCTTTTAAAAGAATACATTGTCAGTTCAAATAATGAAAACTTTGGACAAACCTTATATAAAATATCTCTTGATTGTAAGACAATAAAAAGCAGGCTTTGTTATGTAAAAGACATTTCAAAATTTAGATCAAAGATAATCTCGGTAGATTATGAATTAAGTGATAATCAGAGAGAAAGAGAAGAAGGATTAAAGAATGAAACAGAGAATATAACAAATGAATTTTATAGGATAACCAATGAACTAAACCAGTTAAATTTCAATTTTTCTTTTTTAGATTTGTCAGAATTTAATAAAGAATATCAATCTTTGAATACTCTTTCTAATTCTCTTTTAGAGGAAGTTAATAACTTGGATACTCTGTATGAAAATCAGGAATATGCTGGACTTGAAAGAGATATTCAGGATGTTAAGGTAGATGTCACAAATCTTGGCAATAGGTTTGAAAACTTAAATTCCTCGCTTGTTTATAATCTTGAAATATATAATGCTCTTGTTAATAATTTAAGATTAATGTATTATGAGATTTCATATTTTGAGAATTCTAGTTTTAGTGATTATTCTATTTCAGATGTTAGGTTTTTTGTTAAAGATTTTAATTCAATGATTTTAGAACTTAATGAGCATAACAGTATTGAAACTAAAGTGGTGCTGTTTAGTCATTTAAAATCAGAAGAAGACAATATCCTTTCTATATTGGAATCTGAGAATAATTCCAATATTTCAATGCTTAATCCTCTTAATTTATTAATATATCCTGTAAATCTCTCAAAAATATTAATTGAAGAAGGAGCAAATCTTTCTAGTTTTACTCTTAATGAGCCCTTGCCTATATGTTGTCTTAAGGGTGAATGCTATAAATGCATTGATGATTCTTCTGTGAATTATCCTGTTATACTTGTTCATGGACATAGTTTTAATGAAAAACTTTCTGCTGAGTTGAGCATGGAATCTTTTAGTGAGATGGCAAAAGAGTTGGAAGGAGATGATTATCTTAATGTGGGATATTTTTACAGAAGCCAGTATGATGGTATTTCAAGAGGATATCTTGGAAGAGTGAACAGCTCTATTGTTGTAGAGGCAACTTATTATTTGGATACTCAAGTAATAGAGGAAGGCTCTTTTATGTTTGATTCAAAATTAGAAGACATAGATACTTATGCTTCACGTTTAAACGAGGTAATTAATAATGTGAAATACATAACAGGAAAAGATAAAGTCATAATTATTGCTCACAGCATGGGATCTCTTGTTACTAGAAGATATATTAAGTTGTATGGCGAGGATAGTTTGGATAGAGTAATCTTAATTGGAGGACCAAATCACGGAGTAGATGGGCTTGTTCTTGCTTCTTGTCCTGTCTTTGGAGCAGATGTGGAATGCAATCAGATGAACAAAAGCAGTTCTTTTTTATATGAATTGAATCATGCTCCCCCTCCAAGCATTCCTGTTTACAATATAATTGGGTTGGGTTGCTTATTAGAGGGTTCTGATGGCGATGGAATTGTAAAAGCAGAAAGTGCTTATTTAGATTGGGCAGAAAATATTTATTTTACTGGAACTTGTAGTGGTGTTGATTTTTTTCATGTAAGGATGATTAAGCCCAGCAAGCATCCTGAAATTTATGCTGTCATTAGAGATTTGATTAAGGGAGAAAATTAATCATTCTCTGTTTTTAGTAAGCCTTAAAAGTGCATTTCACTTATTTATTAGAATATGGAAAAGAAGAGGTTTATAACAATAATTACTGCCTTTGTATTATTCTCTCTGTTAGTTAATTATATTTTTATTAATTATATTTTCTCTTCTTTAAACTTTAATAAAGGAGTTGTCTTTTACTTTTTGCTAATCTTTATGTCTTTTTCTTATCCTTTGACAGTTGTTTTTGAAAGATACAAGCCAATGTTATTGACAAAAGTCTTTTATAGAATAGCATCAATTTGGATGGGCATAGCATTTTTTTCTATATGCACTTTTTTAGTATACAATTTTCTTCTTCTTTTCTTTAAGATTGATGAGAAAATAGGTTCAGCAGTTGTGCTTTCTTTTATTGTGATAATGTCCTTTATTGCAGTTATAAATGGAAGGAGATTAAAAATAAGCCTGAGGGATATTGAGATTAAAGGATTGAAAAGAGAAGTAAAGATAGTTCATTTAAGTGATTTGCATATAGGAGCAGTACATCAGAAAAACTATCTTGAAAGAGTCGTCAAAAAGACAAATTCATTAAATCCAGATGTTGTTGTGCTGACTGGAGATTTAGTTGATGGAAGCAGCATAGTGAATAATAAAATTCTTTCCCCAATAAATAAAATAAAGAGTCCGATATATTTTGTTATAGGAAATCATGAAATTTATGATGGTTTGGATAGAGTAATCCCTATTTTTAAAAGAACAAAAATGAAAATACTAAGGGACACTAAATCTAAGTTTCAAAATATTAACTTTATTGGAATTGATTATTCTGATTCAAAGAAGGAGATATCCCAGAAATTAGATAAAATAGAGATAGATAAGCACAGAACAAATATTCTTCTTTATCATGCTCCTATGTTTAGATTGAAGGAGCTAGAGAAAAAAGGTATTGCTTTGCATTTGGCAGGGCATACTCATGATGGACAGATTTTTCCATTTAGTTTATTTTTAAAGCTACTTTATCCGTACACAAAAGGCCTTTACAAATCAAATAATTCTGCTGTCTTTGTCTCTCCTGGAACAGGAACATGGGGACCCCCTATGAGATTGGGTTCTTTTAATGAGATAAATCTAATAAACTTAATAAAAAAGAAGATATAATAAATAATTTTTTTGTTAAAAGCTGAACAGCATACTTTTATAAAGTCAAAATATTTTTCTTCACTAAATAAAGTAGAAAGAAATTTCTATATTATTATTTAAATATACATGGAGGAATATACAAATGGGATTTAATGATAGACCTAGACAAGGTGGCTTTAGCAACTTTAGTAGTGAACCAAGAGAAATGCATAAAGCAGTTTGTTCTGAATGCAAGAAAGACTGTGAAGTGCCATTCAAGCCAAGCAAAGATTCTGAAGGAAAGATGAGACCAGTTTTTTGCAAGGATTGTTATGCTAAGAAAAAACCAAGAAGATATTAATCTTCTATATATTTTAATTTTTTATTATAATATTTTTACCATATATTCAGCCCTTCTCTATTTTCATCTTCTGTGAATTCAGGAAAAGGGTTAATTTTTTTTGACAGAATTTTCTCTGTGAGATTTTCATCAAATTCAAAGTTCCATTCTGGGCAGATGGATTTATACTCACACCATTCGCACAGCATTGACTTATTTGAAATGAACTCTTTTGTTTGTTCTATCTCTTGTATAAGTTTTTTTGTCTCTTCCTTAAGTTTTTCCAGTTGTTCTTGTGTTCTTTTAGAGACTATCTTATGATTATATGCAAGGTAATGCCAAACCAAAACAACTTCTTTGTCTTTTCCATACATTTCTTTTATTGCAATTGAGTAAAGAGCTAGTTGCCTGTCTTCATCCATTTTTTCCTGGGTAGGAAGAGTATTTGCTGTTTTGTAATCGTGAATTTCATAATGCCCTTTTTCAATATCATAAACTAACCTGTCAACAAACCCCTTTATGGATGTATTCTCATCTAGTTCTATTGTTATCTCTTTTTCACATTCAATAGTCCCGTCTTTGAAAGGATAATATTTTTGAAAGTAATCTGCAAGAAATTGAATTCCTTTATTCAGATAATCCTTTTGTGTGAATTGTTTCTTTACAATCAAAACATCTTCTGTTAAATCCTTCTGCCAAACCCGAATATAATAGTTTATTACATCATCAAGTGTAGGAGGATTTTCAGGATTTTCTTTTACTGAATTGTAAACCCATTCCAGAGTGTCATGAACAACACTTCCTAGATGTGATTCTATTGTCTTTTCAATCTCTGGTTTTATCTTGTCAATATACCTGAGCTTGTACTTTAAGGGGCATTGCTCAAATGTAGATAATCTTGAGTGAGAATATATCGCCATGAGTTGTAAAAAAGAAAAAGGGGTTATAAATATTTGTGATATGTTTAAGTTTAATTATTTAGGCAGTAGCTTATTATTAATATATCTAGGATTGTAATATATAACTGTTCATGATAACTATATACTTCTTAACTGTTATTTCAAATTAAAAGAATTATTGTGTTTCATTTGAATTATCGTTATTATCATCATCTCTTTCATCTCTTGCCATGAATCCCCACCAAGAATTTCTTATTTTGATTGTTTCACCTGTTTCAGCATTTACTTCTGCTCTTACATGCTCTCTTACAGGAACTATCCAGAATAATCTTGATTTTTTGTGACCTTGAATATGATAATATCCATCTTCAGTTAGATTGATTGATTCATTGTATAATCTTGTTCTTGTGTGATTTTGTAATCTTTCTTTTATCTCATCTGGAAGCTTTACTTCGTGAGTTATGTTTCCTCTGAAATTTCCATAAATCTTTCCTTCTTCATTCTTATATAATGTTACATTTGTTGACATATTTATGTTTTTTATTTGTACTATAACATTTCCTGATTTTCCAGCATAAACAGTCATTTCTCTTGTTCCATTTTCAAATAAACATTTTATAGTTGAGCCAGAACAAACACATTCTTCAGGGCAATCTATTGTTCTTTCATAATGCTTTAGCTCCTCTTTTTCATGGCAGGATTTTGTAAGTCTTGGCTGTTCTTCTTCAGTATCATTTAATTCATTTTCAGTATCTTCTGTGCAGTTTAATTGCGATTTTACACATTCTCTTATTTTTGTTCCATTTACACAATCACTCCATTGAGTACAATTCCAAGGTTCGCATTCATTTTCATTCTCTTCACTTTGGTTTTCTTCATTTTCATGTTCTCCATTTGCATAAGCACCCAATGCTCCTTCTTCATTATTTTCTTCATCTTCCTCTCCTATGCATTTGAATTCTTCTTCATCCCAACCAGAATATCCTTTATTCACACAGCATTCATTTTGATAACCAGGAGCAACTGTTCCACAAGAAGCCCCTAATAAATGTGAATCTGTTTCATTATTTCCTGATTCTCCACTAAGATATGCTGCTGGAATTTCTCGATCTTCTTCAGCTAATGCAAATCCTGCAATTGTAATAAGAAATAATGCGCAGGTTAAAATCACCAATGTTTTCTTCATTATTTTGTTAAGAATATCTTCTTTATAAACATTATTATAAGTTCTGATAAAATTGAAGTTTTTGTAATAAAAATTAGATTATCTCGCCAAACCCGATTAATCTCCAATGGTTGTTTATGTTTCTTGCAATACCCACATTGTCTCCTTTAAGAGCAATTATTGGTATGCTTAAAGATAAATCAATTGTATCTTTTGAAATTTTCTCAACAATCCCAACTGTTATTGTTGTGTTTACAGATAACATTAGAACTTCTTTTGTTTTTATTGGTTCAACTTTCTGTTGTTGTTCCATTCCCAGCACTTCCTCAAATAATCTCGTTTTTATAGATAATCTATGAGCTATCTCTGGTAGATTTCCTTTAAGCGAAACAACACATCCATTTAAGGAATCTGCTTTTGTTAAAAAAGGATCTAGAGAGGTTTCAATTGAAATGCTTGCACCAGGAGAAATCTCTTTGAGAGATTCTGTTCCTTTGTAGAGAGAAATTATTTTTGCTGTAAGAGTCTGGTAAATTGTTTGGTTGTTTTTCTTTATGTTCAGTCCGGGTTTTATTTCAATCTCTTCCCCTACTTTTAATTTTCCTTTTTTTAGTATTCCCCCTAAGACTCCTCCTCTAAGATTAGATATATTTGTTCCTGGCCTGTTTATGTCAAAACTTCTTGCCACTAGAAATATTGGTTTGGAAGTCTCATCTCTTTTAGGAATTTCAAGTTTACAAAGTTCTTTGAAAATTTTATCAATGTTTATCTCTTGCTGCGCTGAAACAGGAATTATTGGCGAGTTCTCTGCAATTGTCCCTTTTACAAACTCTTTTATTTTTTTATAATTTTCAAGAGCCTTTTCTTTTGAAACCAAATCTATTTTATTTTGTATTATTATTATATTCTTTATCCCTTTTGCCTGCAATGCCATAAAATGTTCTCTAGTTTGAGGTTTTATTCCTTCATTTGCAGCAACTACAAGCAAAGCAGCATCTATTATTGCTGCTCCTGAAAGCATATTTGCCATTAGCATCTCGTGTCCTGGTGCGTCTATGAAAGAAACATATCTCTGGGGGGTGCCTTTTTTTGTGTTGTAATTTTCTCCATCTTTGTAAATAATTATTTCTGCATATCCCAGTTTTATTGTTATTCCCCTCTTTAGTTCTTCAGAATGTGTGTCTGTAAATTTTCCAGTCAAACGACTAAGCAAAGTGGTTTTTCCGTGGTCTATGTGCCCGACAACACCTACATTAATTTCCGGTAAATTTTCTGGTTTTGTCATATAATTCAATTGGAGAAAGAGTTTTTAAGGGTTTTCACTCAAAATTTTTTAAAAAAAATTTAAAGAGTTTTTAAGGGTTTTGTGTTCCTGTTAATTTTTTCTTGAATATGCATATGGACTAAAATTAATTGTATTAAGAATAGATTTGAGAAGATTTCTATGGCATTGTTCTGAAGGGATAACTGTTTCTTCTTTGAATTCTAACTTCATTTTCTCTCTTAGACTATTTCTTGAGAGTTCATAGAAGTCCTCTGCTAATTCTTTATATCCATTTTCTCTGGCAATTTCTCCTGCATGAAAATAGTCTCCCTTTTTAATAAAAGGATACATCTCTTCTCTCACTTCTTCTAATTTTTTTACTGGTTTTTTAGTAAACATTTTAGATTAAATAATTTTAATTATTCATCAAAGCTGATATATTCATCAAGAATCTCTTTTGGAGAATATTCAAAATTGCTTGCACTTTCATTTCCTGTTCTAAAATTATTTTGAGCTCTAATAAGTGTTTTGTCTAAATCTTCAATACCTTCATCTTCTGTTAAATTGCTAATATCTTTTTCCACTTTATTTTGCAACCTCCCCGTTTCCATCTAAATCCGGGAATAATGTGGCCTTTTCAAGAGAACCATCATTCTTTTTCTTGACTTGTTCAAAGTAAAAATTTCTTACCATTTGGTTATGAGGGATATTTTCAAAATTATATGCTCTATCTGCATTTACAGAACTTGAATACCATTTTGCATTCTTAAAATCTTTTTCAGAAAGAGGTGCATAATAGTTAGACATTCTATGAGTACACAATCCCATTGTTCCTAATAGAGCCAAGCCTAGGACGATGTTCTTTCCTCTTCTATATGCTTTATCTAATCTATCTTCTTTTTCCATAAATATTCTATAGTTTTAAAGTTTATAAATGTTTCTATTTTGTTGTTTCTCTATAGGAGTAACATTTATGCTTCAGAAGGAGTTTCTTTTGCAGGTTCAGGGAACATTTCCTTCAGTTTCTTTGAACCCTCTTTTATTAACTTTAGATTAATTTGAGTTATTGCAGTGGAAATAACTTTTCCACGAACTGTTTTTCTTAATCTCAGTCCATTCGGTGTTGGGTTAGATCTTTTTCTTTTTCCCTCTCTCTTTGAACGCTTGTGCATAGCTTTTCCATAATTTAAAAGAAGTTTTTTTAATCCTATTCCTTCAACTTCTTTCATTGAGGTAAATCCGGATTTATCGCTAGTTCCTGTTATTTCGAATTCATATCCTTCGAAATCTTTAGAAAGATCCTTACCAGAGAATTTGTCTCCTAAAGATTTTCCAACTAATCCTTCAGATTCTGTTTCGAACTTGTAAGTTTTACCTTCTTTGGTTCCTATATTTATTTTGAATGGCATAATATTTAGATTGAAAAATGGTTTTTAAATCATTCGTTTTACATTTGTTGACTTCATAACAAACTTTATTAATTGATTTTGTTTTTTGATTTGATGGAAAAAGGGAAAGACTCTGACAAAATAATTATTCATTTGCATGATGTGGCAAAGCATTACTATATGGGAGATAATGTTGTAAAAGCAGTTGATGATATAAGCATTAATATCAAAAGAGGGGATTTTGTTGCGGTCATGGGCCCTTCTGGTTCTGGAAAATCAACTGCAATGAATTTAATTGGGAGTTTGGACATGCCGACAAGGGGGCACATATTCCTTGATGGAGAAGATATTTCTTCCTTGGATGAATCAGAGCTTGCACAGGTCAGGGGGAAGAATATTGGGTTTATATTTCAGCAATTTAATTTAATTCCAACCTTAACTGTTAAAGAAAATGTTATCTTGCCTATGACTCTTCAGGGATTATCTGAATATGAAAGAAATGTGAAAGCAGATAAAATTCTTCATAGACTGGATTTGTATGATAGAAAAGACCACTATCCAAATCAGATTTCTGGAGGACAACAACAGAGAGTTGCAATTGCCAGAGCCCTTGCAAATGACCCAGAGGTTATACTTGCAGATGAACCAACTGGAAATTTGGATACAAAGACAGGGTTGAAAGTTATGGATTTTTTGACAGAACTAAATAAAGAAGGAAGAACAGTTGTTGTTGTGACTCACTCCTCAGAATTAGCCAAGAAATATGCACATACTGTCTACTGGCTTAAGGATGGGAAGATTGAGAAGATAACTAAGGAAAGGAAGAAAGCTTTTGAAAAAGTTGGAAAGTGGAAAGGGGATTAAAATGAAAAATGAGTAAAGAAACAAAAAACTATAAAAACATTCTTTTATTTTATTAATTATAATGAGGAAACAGCATATAATGATGAAACTTCCAAGAATTTTAAGTTTCTTGCTTATTTTGATAGGATTTATATTGATTATTAATTCTTCTTTAAAAACAATTGTTGGAAACGTGGTTAGTGAAAGTGCGAGTATTGGGAGTTCTATTTCAGGATTGATTTTAATTATTTTTGGGATTGTTTTATTTTTAGCGAGTCAAAAAGGTGGAGGAGGAAATCTTGAAAAGAAGCTAAAAGTTATTAGTTCAAAAAGATTTGAAAGATCAATAAGAAGACAACCAAAGGAAGAAATAGACAGGGCTCTTGAAAAATTAGGAACGGGATTAGCTAATGAAGAATATTTGAAATATTCGGATAAATGGTCAATAAGAGTTTCTAAAGGCGGAAGAATTTTGTATGATAGAACTCCTACTGAGATTGTTCTTTATGAGTATTCTCCCCCTGGTGAGCATCCATAAATTTGTAAGAGTTTAAGATATCTATTTGTTGGTTACAATAAGCACAATTAATTGCAATTACTGATTTTTTGGGTAGTTTAGCTAGAGAATTAATTGTAATTTTCCTTTTTTTCCAAGAACCATTATAAGAATGTAAATTTAGTTTTAAATCACCATTATTTAATAAAGAAGATAATTGGGAGTTATATTCCTCAACATTTGCCTCAAATTTTTTACGTACATTAGCATAATCTAAAAGATTATCCAAATCTTTCATTTTTGGATTCTTTAAATCTAAACTTGCATCAAAATCCCCACAGATTTTTTCTAATTTTCTTGATTCCTCTCCAATTTTAGATATTTCTGATAATTGAGGACAATTACAATACTTGCTTTTTTTCATTAATTGATTAACATATTCTTCTTTATTCATCACTTTTTAGGGGTAATACACTTTTTAAAGGTTTTCATTAGAATAATTAAAAATAAGGAAGCTGAAAAGGCTTCAGACCATTATCCCGTCTATGCAGAGTTAGAAATATAAAAATCTTTAAAAATAAACTTCTAACATTTTAACAGAAAAGTTTATATAAGTGAGCTCACTTAGTAGAACATGACAAATATAACCCTATCAATAGATGAAGAAGTTTATAAGAAAATGCGAAGGTATTCTGAAATAAAATGGAGCGAATTTGTTAGGAAGTGTGTTCAAAAAAGAGTTGAAGAGCTTGAACAATTAGATAAAAAAATAAATAATGAAAGCCTCTCAATTATGCTAGCTTCTGAAGAGACACTTAAAAAAAACTGGGATAATAAGCTTGATGAGAGGTGGAATAATGTATAAACAAAAAGATATTGTATTAATTCCTTTCCCTTATTCTGATTTAAGTGGATTTCAACAAAGACCTGCTTTAATTATATCCAATGAAAAAATTAATAAAACTGAAGATAGAATCTGTTGTCTAATCACGACTAATCCCCATAAAGAAAATTTAGAAGTAAAAAAAGATTGTTTTAATGAAGGAAAATTACCCTTTAAGAGTTTTGTAAAACCAAATAGGATATTCTCTATTAGTGAGAAGATAATAAAACGAAAAATATGTTCAATAAATAATAAATTTCACAGTGATATTATAAAGAAAATTAATGAATACCTAGAATAATTTGAATGTCAAATTAGTTATTAAGTAAAATTAATTATTAATAATCAAAAATAAACCTCTTTACACGGAAAGATTATATCCTCACTCATTATTGAAGTTTCAAATTTCTTAAATATTTTTGGGTTGGTTTTTGTCAATTCTTTTATTGTATTTATGTACTCTTCAAAACTCTTTGCAAATATAATAAATTCGAAATCCCAGGGTGCAATCTGCTTTACTATATTGATTATCTTATCACTTTTTTCAGCATATTTCAGGACTTCTTCTATCTCTTCTTTATTGTATGATCCAAGGTAGATAAATGTCTTATATAATTCATATCCAATTTTCCTGTAATCTAAGTAAATAGTGTATCTTATTATTATTCCCAATTTCTCTAACTTCTTCATCCTGCTTCTTACTATATCTATTGTAGATTTTGTCTTAAAGGCAAGCTCAGAAAGGTTTATTTTTGAATCATTGTATAATTCTTTTAGTATTTTCTTCTCTACATCATCTAATTCATAATTTTCAATTGTTTCTGTAAATGTAATGAAAGATGATTTCTCCTTTGCAAGAAATATCTTCTCATGGGTGCTTACACTTGCTAAAGAGGTTATTCTGGAATCAACAATCAAATCCTTGTATTTTGAAAGAAGTTCGCTTTTTATTTCAAATAAATCTTGATTGGATTTGATAAAATAACTTATTCCAATATTCCACACTCCTTCTGCTACACCCATCCAGTAAACCCTCTTGTCTTTTTTTATTTCTTCGATAAGTTTTTCTCTTTTTTCAGGGAGATTGATTAAATTAAGATAGATTGTAGAGGTTCTGTATCCTACTTTAGAATAATCAATCCAAGTTCTGTATCCTGTAATGATTTTTTCTTCTTCTAATTTTTTTATCCTATATCTTACAGAATCTTTGCTTTTTTTCACTATCTTAGCCAGGGCTGAGTCTGTTATTCTTGCATTCTTTTCTAGTTCAAAAAGTATCCTTTTGTCAGTATTATCAAGATTATTTGACATATTAATCATAATATGGATATATTTATATACTTTTCCATATTTTGATTAAAAATATAGAGAAAGGTTATTATATTATGGATATGTCACCACTCTATGGAAACAAAAACATTGTATTCCCTATTGAAAGAGAAAGACTACCAAGTCAGAGGAGAAAAGGAAAGAAAGAAACTCCAAGATGCTTGTAGCGAATACATGCATCAAGGAAATCAGGCTCTTTGGTATTCTGATTTGTCTAAAGGCATTTCTGAATATATTAAAGAATTGTATCTTGCAGAGAAGATTCCAAAAAGCCCAGAAACAAAAAGAAGACATCTTAATCATATTGAATGGGATGTTAAAAATTATTTTGAAAGAAATCCCGAAGCAACAATATCAAAGGAAAAATATAGAGAGAATTTAGAAAATTTCTCTAGGAACAAATTTTGCCAATATGCTGCCCTTTCAGAATTGGAAAGTTCAAGAATTGCTAATTCAACTTTATTTGGAATAAAAGATATTTATCAAACTATAAGAGATTATTACAAACTCTCTCCAAAAGATAAATTGGAAATTAATTCTCCAACTTATTTAATAAATAGAGGTAATTTTGAAGAAATAAGGCAAAAAGGTATATCTCTTAATGATAAAAGAATGGGAAAGACTGCAAGAAATGATTCAAGAGCTATGCTAAGAATAAAATATGAAAACTTGCATCCACTTGATTCAGCAATATTGCCTATATATAACAATCTTACTCCTGAAAAGCAAAAAGAATTTTGGGAAAAGTATTCAGATGAAAATCAGTGGAATATAAATGCTATAAATAATCTTGCAAGAGAATATCTAAGAATTGCAGGAGATCTTCCAATTGCTTATACAGATGCAAAGAATGCAATTGATTTCTTTGAAACAGATACGGGTATAATCATGAGCAAGCCAAAAGAGTACAAAAAGATGGTTTTTGGGAAATAAAATGGAAAATAAACCTAATTTAGAAAAGATTACTAATGCAGAAGAAATAAGAGTGCAAACAGAGTATGGAATAGAATACTTCATAGAGGATTTGTTCAAAGGTAATGTAGGAAGTGTAAAAAACAGAACTTACAAGAAATTAATGAAACAGGCAGAAGAAAAAGATGCAAAAATAATCGAGCTTCTTGGATATGGTCCATTTATGAGTGGTACATCTTGGGATACTCATTGTGGATTTCGTTTAATTGCAAGATTATATAAATAAATTTAAAAAAGATTTATAAAAACTCTCTTCGTAATATAAAAAACAAAAAATGAGGACATCAAAGCAATTCTATACTGAGCTAACTGCGGAAGGATTAGCATCTAGAAAGAAAAAGATTCATACACAGAAGGAACTTTCTTATTTAATTAAATTTCTAGATAAAAAAGATAAAATCTTGGATGTTGGATGTGGTTATGGGAGATTTACAATACCTTTAGCAAAGAGAGGGTATTCAATTGAAGGAATAGATATAACTCCCGCTTTAATTGAAAAAGCAAAAAAAGATGCTAAGAAAGAAAAAGTAAATATCTCATTTAAGATAGGTGATATGAGAAAACTCCCATATGGTTCTAACCATTTCAATAAAATAATATGTATGTGGTCTGTATTTATAGAATTATCAAAAAAGAAAGACCAATTAATGGCAATAAAAGAGATGAAAAGAGTCTTGACACCTAAAGGCTTTACGTTAATAGAGATGCCAGTACCAGTTAATAAAAATTTAGTGATTCAAAATAAAAAGTCAGGAGATAAAATTGTTTTAAAAAAAGGGGAAAATGTAGTTAAGAACATTATAGGAAATGTAGAATCTAGTCCAACGTTTAGGCATAATAAGTCTACCTTAACTAGCTTAATGAAAGAAAATAAGATAAAAAAATTCAAGATTTTTACAGATAAATTTGGTGGAAGGGAGAGATTCTTTCTACAGTTTTGGAAAGGAAAATGAAAATCCGTAAAGCAACAAAAAGAGAAATCTTAAAGATTGCAAATGGATTTGATTTGGGTGTTCTAAATAGTTATAAATTAATTAAAGGAGGGCTAGTTAATCACAATTACCTTGTTGAAACACAAAAAGGAGACTATATAATAAGGATAATGGGAGATGGGAGTCCTAAAAAGCTTAAACATCTAAAATTACAATTCAGAATTTTTGATTATCTGAAAAGAAATAAATTTCCTTATTTACTTCCACATCCTCTAAAGACAAAAGATTCAAAGGCAATATTAAATATTGGAAGTAAAAAAATCTGGGTTTATGAGATGATTGAGGGAAAAAATTATGATAGACCTAATATCCCCCAAATAAGACTCATGGCAAGGGCATTGGCAGTATATCATCAGTTTATATCGGGATTTAAAGGAGAAAAACAAAAAGATGAATCAGAAAAGAGGATAATAAAAGGATTTGAAAAGATGCAAAAGATTACTGTTCATAATGCTGCAGATAGATTAGCATTAAAATATAGAGATTATTTTAAAGATGTATTTAATAGTGTGAGAAAGATAAAATCAACTCAAAAACTCCTGTTTGTTCATGGAGATTTTGATTCAAGTAATGTTTTATTTAGCAAAGGAAAATTAATAGGGATCATTGATTTTGATGAAACCTTTTATTCCCCTAGAATCTTTGATGTTTCTATCTCTATAAGAGATTCATGTTATACTACTTCTGGTAAATTTGATATTAAGAAGGTTAATCTTTTTTTGAGAGAATATGAAAAAGTCTCCAAGTTGAGTAAAGAAGAGAAAGATATGATAATTCCTATTATTCTTAAAGCAAATGTAGACTTTTTTGTTTGGGCATATATTGAAATGAAGAAAGAAAAAGAAAATAAGGGGAAATATATGAGAGAGATGATAAATTCAACTGAAAATATTATTAAGAATAAGGAAAAGATACAAGAGGCAATAATGAAATGAAATTCCACGCCAGATTAATTAACAAAGAACAGCCA
>Ga0315284_10007380_pt1 | contig 15701 bp, 41 predicted proteins | sample YL17G09_16_MG_FD_203696 | JGI IMG/M metagenome (GOLD analysis project Ga0315284, IMG submission 203696) | Sediment microbial communities from Yellowstone Lake, YNP, Wyoming, USA - YL17G09_16 | ecosystem: Environmental > Aquatic > Freshwater > Lake > Sediment | place: USA: Wyoming | collected... | reverse complement strand
ACACCGAGGTACTGTGATGTCAGTTAGGAGGAGAGTAATAGGATATGTCGTGTTGCCTGACGGCAAGACGATCGTACCTCTGTTGCGTTGTAAGTTGGTTGCCCCGAGATCGGAAGGTGTCTGGGACTTGCCTGCCGTTGTGGATTGGCAGTCTCAGGTCAACGGACTGCAAGGTTTCCAACTCGACGACCTAGTTGCGAAGGTTGACGTTCGAAACAAACGGGTCACCATCAACAGGAGGAAGTGAGCAATGGCTAACCAGACGAAGTTTGAGCGGGTGTCACAGAAGGTGAGTCCGGAACTGACGGATCTCGTTGGTCGTGTCAGAGTCATTGTCCATGCACTCACCGCAAACGGGAGAGTCGTGACGGGGAACGTGTCCGGCATCCTGCACATCAAGGAAGGGAAGGTCACCGAGGTCACGAAGTTGATCGAGAAGTCGTTGTTCGGAGACTGACAATGCCGGAGAAAGCGTTCGAGTTCATCGAGAAGAACTTGTAGTGGAAATGGTTCTTCCTTTGCATGTGGCAATACGTTTCGCCACATGTTCGGACGTCTGTTTCTTACCTTTTTGTGCGACACTCATTCGGACACGCGTCACATCGGAAAGTTTCTTGCCCTTGTTTGCAACACCCATCTTCGCACGGTGTTCAGGTGTGAGTTTCTTGCGAGGTTTACCCTTGTGTGCTGCACTTATCCTTGCACGTGTTTCGAGTGAAACGGAATGACCCACAAGTGCTGCACTTATCTTTGCACAACATTCGGGTGTAAGTTGTTTGCCCTTCTTTGTGACACCCAACTTTGCACGAGCATCTTCACGGTGCGTTCCTATTCCATTTCCACCACGAGAAATGTTGGTAAGTGGCCAACCTTGAGAGCGACCAAAGGTAATCCAATACTTCTCACGTTCTTCCCATTCCTTACCATTGACGAGTTGGACGACTTCAAGGATGTGAAAGAAGGGTTTGGTTCCTGCCTTCAGGTGTGCTTGGACAAGATCCCATTTCCGACAATTGTTTTCACGTAGTTCGTACCTACACTCTTTCCAACGTGCTTCGATATTGTTGGCTTTGCCGACGGTCCAACCATGTCCGACGGTTCCGTCATCAGAGTAGGAGTAGACGTACGTGATCACGACTCATTATACGTACAAATGAGGGATGACATGCCTTGGAAATGCAAGAAGTGTGGCAGTAGGGAAGTGTTGGTCAGTTGGAGGAATGGAGGACAAATGAGCGTCGCCAAGAAGGACGAGAAACCTTACACACTGAGTGACGAAGCGAGAAGCGTGTTGCGCTTCGTGCTCAACAACATCTGGGACGAGATTGGTTGGGATGTCTTCAATGCAGTGGAGGAAGAGGGGCGGTTGGATGGAAAGAAGGGACCAATCACCATTCCTCGAGCAGACGTCATCGAAGTGACACTCGACGCGGGAAGACCTGAACAGAAGTTGGAAGAGGAGGTCCGGAATGATGCCAGACTCAGACAGGAACGTGGTGCGAGGGAAGCGTTGACGGTGTGGAAAACGCTTTCCTACGACCAGATGATCACCGAAGCCAAGAAGGTGTTCACTTGTGCAAGGTACGGGAGGTAGAATGAACCCAGCACTGGAGTACGGGTTGGTTAGCATGGCACTCGCACAGGTGAAGCGAGAACAGTCGGTGTGTCTGATGGTGGAGGAGACGTTCTACAAATCACTCATCAAGGAGTTGGTACGACAGGAACTCAAGTTGGGTCAGGAGTTGTCCGTCATCTTCGAGGGTTAGATGGGTGAAAAGTGGATGTTCATCAGTGACGATGAGAACGTTGGAGTTACGGAACAAGGGTGGATTGCACTCGCTGAGTATGCTCGATTGCTCCACGGTTGGCATCCGAATCCTGAACGAGTGGCAGAGATCAAGGCACGATTCATTCGGGAAGGTGGTGCTCGTGCCAAGAGAATCGTGGACAGGATGGAGAACGAACACATGGCAGTCGAGTACTTGTGCAAGGTCCTCGTCGGACTGTTGACGAAGGAAACGATCGTACTGGGGAGGGAGAATTGACAACCGGAGCGTGGAGACGAGCAGTTGGAATTGGTGTCACAATGTCGTTCGATGAAGAGGGAAGAGGTCCATACCGAGTATGGACACCCAAGTTGGGATGGATCACATACGAAGAGTGGGTGCAGTTGATCATGGAACTGGGTACCGACATTCAGTTCAACGACGCAGTGAGTAGTGTAGACGTTCGAGTTCCTGCACCACCGAGTGAGGAATGACATGCCTTGGAAGTGTCGGAAGTGTGGAAGCATGAAGTTGAAGATCCTCGCAACCATCACCACAACGGTCGAGTACGAACAAGACGAGGATGGTGGGTGCAACAACACGAAACTCCTCGATCACGACTGGGATCGGTTGGATGACGATCACGACATGCACCATCCAGTGGAGTGCCTCGGTTGTGGTGAAGAAATCGCCGAACCATACGGAGGGGAAGAGGAGGACGCACTCTTTGAGTTCATCGTGGAGGAATGATGTGGAGTTGCAAGAAGTGTGGAAGTACACACATTCGGTTGTGGGGTACAGCAACAGTCAATGCACTGGCATACCAAGACCCACTGTCGGGTATCCCAGTCAACCTCAGTACCGACGATCCAGAAATGTCTGATGTGTTGGCGTTCTTTCCTGACCAGTGCTGCGATTGTGACCAACGTGTCGAAGAGGGTGAGGAGTGGACGAGCAAGTTCGAGAAGTGCAAACATGAGAAGGGAGGAGAGTAATGATCACTCAGCAGGAGATCAGAAAGCTTCACAAGTTGCAGCAGGCAAAGTCTCTCAACAGGAAGCAGGCGTCCGCAGCGGAATCGGAGTGTGACAGGTTTCACGAGGAGTTGCTAGAAAGAGCACTGAAGAGGGAACCGAGGGAGGAAGGTTCACTCAAGTTGCTCATCTCGCCACTCAAGTACTTCGGTCTCAACTACAAAGCAGTGTTGCTACGGTTCATCGACGTCGTCAAGTTGAAGAAGATCGAGGACGAGGAAGCGTGGCACACCAAGAACGTTCTGTCCGTGGAGGAGAATGTGGATGCCAAATCCATTCCGGAAGTACAGGTCGAAGCACGCATACGTACAGGTATTGGTAACCAGAGAGGTAGCGGAAAGGACAAAGACGTTAGCGGCAAAGCTCCGAGAGTCAGGATACGCAGCAAGTCGCGCTGAAGTCATCGAAGCCATGTGTGAACTGCTCGATGAACAGGAGATCACTGGCAAGGTGATCGAGATGATTCGGAAGAGAAGGAAGGTATCATGAGCGAACCTGCGGTTGGACACCATCCGCTAGTCCGACCACAAGCAATCATCGTCAAGGTCGAACTCATGACATTCAGTGGAGGACTACTCCAGCAGATCCCAATCCTAGAGATCGATGGCAATAGTCCTTCGGATTGGTGGAAGGACTGCAACGGTTACCAGAATTGGCAGAAGGTGGGGTGGATTGGGGTAGGGAGCATGGCCAAGTTCAAGGTCTGGCCAAGTCCATACGTCCTGTTGTGGAAACCAGAACGAGGACACGAACTTGGAGTCACACCAGGGTTCAGAAGCAAGGTGTTGATGCCTTGGTGTGGAATTGAAGGTGTTCCACACGTGTACGTCCGATGAGGAGAGGAGAGTGAACATGCCACAGCACAGACTGGTTGTGGAAGTCACACAAGAAGAGCAAGAGTTCCTAGAACAGATTGTAACGCTAGAGCAACAGCGACAAGGCGAAACTGGTCCAACGAGCGTCAAGAACTATCTCGAACGAGGGTTGAGTTGGTACATCGAAAACCACATTGAGTACTTCTTGAAGGGCGATCTTTGACGTGGGAAAGCATCCTGATTGCAAGTTGGAACCGAGAAAGCGAGGGAGTCAGATCTTCCTCGAACCTGAAGAGTACGCTGCACTGCTGGAGGTTGCAGAGGACATCTTTGAGGAGTGGAGAGATGATCCAGGTGATTCCGTTTCCAAGAGGTTGTCACTCCTCATGTTCCATGCACTCCGTTCACAGGAAGGACTAAACAAGTGGCGAGAACTCAAGGAAGAAAGGGAGGGGTGATGACACAGTGTGTAGGTCCACAGGGCAACAAGAAGTTCTGGACTACGTCCGATGGAAGGCAGATCAAGATCTGTGACATCGAAGACCAGCACCTGATGAACATCCTTGCACTGCTGACGAGGAAAGGTGCAGAAGTGTACGGTGAAGGTTTCATGTTCGCACTTCGTCAACGAGCACACAGATTCGACACACCAATCGGTGCACAGCAAGACGCTTGGGAAATGTTCATCGAACCAGAAGAGGTGTTGAGTGGTTGTTACACACCCACGAGAAGGTTGGTTGACCTTGATTGCCACAATCAGGTGGTGGAGATGGTGCATCCACTTGGAAAGGAGTTGGTTGCAGAGTGGAAGAGGAGGATTGCACAGAAGCAGAAAGAGATGCAAAGGAAGATGCCAAAGAGACCGCTAGGTGGACAATGTCCACGATGCGGTGGAACTGGATGGGTATGGCCAAGGAAGTAAGGAGGATCAAGTGAAAGACAGTATGGAACCAGCACAACGATTGTGGTGTGCAATGCAGAAGTTTCACTTCATCGGTGGGATTGTCGGTGACAGAGATGACTGGGATCTGCCGTCATTGCGTGCAGAAGAGTGGATCGATGCACGAATCGAGTTTCGAGAAGCACTGAAAGCGTTCCTAGCAACAAGTGACACCCTCAAAGACTACGAGTGAGGAGGATCAAGTGAGCGACCAGTACATGCATCTGATCGGTGCACTGGACAGACTCGAAAGGATCCTAGAAACGGATCGGGAGTTGAGAAGGAGTGAACATGAGACTTCGTGAAGAGTCGTGGACTGCAACTGTCAAGTGGTGGTTGGAGAAAGCATGGTTGTGGCCAAAGGAAAGATTCACGGAGGACGTCGAGTACGACGAAGGAGAACTCTCCCGACTCTTCAACATCGGTGTGACCCCAAAGGAAGCTGCAACTTACATGGGTATCGAAGATTGCCTGGGAGCGGATGTGACAGCACCCAAGAACCGTTTGAAGGTCACCATGTCAAAGGAAGGAGTTACCAATGACACTCATTGAACTGCTAGACAATCTGGAGCGAGAGTCCCGACCCACAATCAAGGAGCAGATGCTCCGAGAGTTGACAGATCCAGAGTTGGTGATGGAAGTGCAGGAGTACTTTAGACTCGCACTCTCAAAGGATGTTCAATTCGGATGTACTTGGGATGAAAGACGTCTGCGAGCATGAGACTCGACCATCTTCTGTCGAGTCTCATCAGAGTGTTTGCGTCCAGTCATCACCTCAGACTGGTGCACACGCTGCGCAATGGAGTTGGGAACACCACGTTGAGCATCACCAATCGCTCTACGTACTTCCAGCGACAGTGGATGTCCTGGTTTACCCAACTTCGCTGCGGACATCTTTGCACGTGATTCAAGAGTGTGATGTGTCGTTCCTGCTCCACCATTGTTCATGTTCAACAATGAACAACCAAGCCGTTTGTGTTCAGCAATCCAAAACACTTCTCGTGTGCGAGGCAAGTTGGTCTCTTCGACAAGTTCAACCAATGGCAACAAGTGTCGAGTGGTCAGATCAGCAATCCATTGTTGTACTCGCACCTTTCGTTGGTAAGCGTTGGAACGATGGTCAACCAAACGTTGGTCGGGAGTCTTCAGGGTGTAGCCAACGTATCGAATGGTGTGGTCTGTTGGATCGAGTAAACGGTAGATGAACGCCATGCAGTATTATACGGAGGACCGAATGGAACAGTTGGACGTGGTAGCAACACTGAAGCAGATCTTGGCTGCACCAGATCGTCAAACCAAGTTGCAGATCATTGGAAATTGCGTTGCAAAGTACCCAAAGGAAGAAGTGAAGTGGTTGATACGTGCAGTGAACAAGGCACCCAGGAACGGTGTGACAGACACAATCTGTCTCAAAGTGTGGCCGAAATTGTATCCCACCTTTTCTTGTATGCTTGCGGATGATTCGCCTCCAAAGGAGATTGGAGTTGGTGAATCCATAATTGAGCCTAAACTGGACGGTGAAAGATGTCTGATCTTCTGTCGAGAAGACTCCATCTTCGACACTACCACTTCACCACATTCTGAACTCACTCGACGCTGGAGTGGAGGTGGGTTCTCTCGCAATGGCAAGTCGATCAAGGAAGTGAACATCCGTCACATCCTCCACCATCTGGAAGAGAAGCGATTCGTTGGAGTCCTCGATGGAGAGATGCTCGCAAGGAACTGGAATCGGACGGCTGCAGCCGTCCGTGGACCTCTTGCAATGCCACAAGAGTTGGAGTTCTACGTCTTCGATCACCTTACGTTGAGCGAGTGGAGTCAGAAGACAAGTCCTTTGCTTCACGAGAGACGGGAGAGATTGTACCAGTTGGCAGCAGATGGTGTGTTGGAAGCATGGGATTCGCCAACAGTGATCGGTCCACTCAACCTCGTCCCACACCACGTTCTCGAGAATCTGGACGACGCAAAGAGATACGCGAAGGAGTGGCACGAACAGGGATTCGAAGGTGGTGTAGTGAAGGACCTCTACGCTCCATACGAGTGGAAGAGGAGCAGGTCGTGGAAGAAGATGAAGTTCATCGGAGCTGCAGACGCACCGATCATTGGAGTTGAGGAAGGCACAGGTCGGAATGCAGGAAGACTTGGTGCGTTCATCGCACTGTACAAGGGTGAACAGATCAAGATTGGTGCAGGATTGACTGACGAACAGCGTGACTCGTTCTGGATCGTCAAGGATGATCTGATTGCCAAGAAGGTGTGGGTAGAGTTCGAGTTCCAAGACGAGAGCAAGAGTGGAATGCAAGCGAAGGTCAGATTCCCGGTCTTCATACGGTTGAGGGAGGACAAGTGAAGCTCTTCCTGATCGTGAGCAGCAACGGGTTGGTCAAGGGTGAAGAGCAACCGTACATGCTGAGTCGGACGATGGTGGAAGGCGACGAGGTGTTCGAGGTGTTCGAGGTCGCGGTGGTGGACCTCGCTTCGGGCGAACGGCTCTGGCTGGACCTCGCGGATGTGGCGGTTCCGGAGGAGATACGACAGACCAGCAGGTGACAGGTTCGTAATGAAGGAGGTTGGATGACCGCAACGCCTGAACACGAGAAGTTGCACAAGGTGCAGGAGAAGAGTCAAGCGATTGGTGAGTTCCTAGAATGGTTGACGGAAGAAAAGAGGTACTCCATCTGTCAGTACGTCAATACCATCGGTGAAGTTGACTGTGAAGGTGAGGAGATCAGATTTCCGGTGAAGGGTTACCTCCCAATCCTGGAACGAATCGAGCAGTTGCTAGCAGAGTACTTCGACATCGATCTCGACAAGTTGGAACTGGAGAAGCGAGCAATGCTAGATGAACTGAGGAGGCCAAATGCCAAAGAACCCTGCAATCCTAACGGGTGAGGAACCGAGATGTTGCACGCATTGTGGAACACCACTCGTTCGGAAGAAAGCACCACTGGGCAGGTTCGACGCACAAACGGGAAAGAGACTTTGGTCACACCGAATGAGGTGTCCAAGGTGGGGTAGATGGGGGACCTTGCGTCACGATTCCTACATCGTGACGCAAACGGGTCAATGGCTCGACGAGGACCTTTTCTAACAGGAGGACAAGTGACAAACGACGTGTTCATAGTCGGAGTACTCATCATCGCTGCGATTGGTGTCGTTCTTGTCACAGTCGCAGAAGACGCAAAGCACCGTGCGTTCATGAAGTGGTGGCACGAACAGTGGGACAAGACCCTCGAGAAGAAAGGAAGGGAGGGCAAGTGACGAGGAAGAAGGTCAGCAAGGAAGATGTGACGGAACTTGCAGTTGCTCGTTACTTCTGGAACAAGGTCTCAAAACTCGAACGCGAGGTCGATGAACTGCACACAGTGATGAGTGCAATCCGTTGGTGTGATGGGAAGTCGGATTGGTTTCCACAGTCTTCGATGAAATACGCACGGGAGTATCTGAAGGCTGCACTAGGTCCACTGAATCGGATTGCTCGAAAGGCAGGCAAGGTGTGAAAGTCACAGACATCAAGAAGTGTGCTTACTGCAAGAAGGGTGTTGCACATTGCAACGGATTGCTCTTCTACCAAGTCAGCATCCAACGTATGGGAATCGATCAACGTGCGATTCAGCGAAGGACAGGACTAGAGATGATGCTCGGAAGTCCAACGTTGGCAGAGGTCATGGGTCCGGATGAGGAGTTCGTTCAACCCGTTGGTAACAAACTCGAACTCTGGGTCTGTGACGATTGTGCAATGAAGCATCCACTCTGTGCAATCGAGGAAGTTGGGAGGTCCGAATGAGTGACATGGTCCGACCAGACTGGTCCACGTTCAGGGGAAGGTTTCAGCAACCTAGCTTCGTCAGATGCAGTTGTGGAGAGACGTTACAGTCCTTCAACCAGTTGCGAGACCATTGGCAGTTTGGTCACTTCGACGAAGTCAAGAAGGAAGAGACGAACACGAAGTGGCTCTATCTGATTGTCAAGAACGAAGGTGTTCTCGTCACAGACTCAGACTTCGCAATGGAACGTTTGGCACAACGTGGAGACAACATCTTCAGAGTTCAGTGTGACGAGAAGGTTGGAAAGGTAGTCGAGGGTGAGTTCGGTGAGAAGGTCGAATGGAAGGAGAGACAGTGAACCCCGCCAAGCACAAGTTGGTGTGTCCGAGATGCCTAGATCGTAAACCGAGATGTCGACATCTCGGTAGTTCCGTATGGTACGCGTGTCCCGGTTGTGGTTTGAGTGCACCAGACTACCAAACCATGACACTAGCTCGCAAGGCATGGAACGAGATGGTCAAGCGAATGGGAGGCAAATGAGATGCTAGAACTGAAGAGTCTCAGGGAGAAGGTTCTCGGAACAGTCCGTGAGCAGATCGGTGACTACATCAAAGGTGAACACGAACGTCACTGTGCAAACTGCGGACGAGAGTTCACGGGAAAGAGCAGGTACAACTTCCTGTGCAGTGATGGATGTCGAAGTGAGTGGAACAGAGGTTGGTTTCATCCGAAGCCGATCGGTGTTCGTACGGTTGTGAGAAGGAGGAAGGTCGCATGAAGGGCAAGTACATGGTGACACCTGCGAGACGAAAAGCGTTCAAGCGAATGGTTGAAGGTCGAGCGAAGTACTGGGCAGACGTGAAGAGTGGAAAGATCAAACCGACTGCCAAGCAGAAGCGAGCATGGAAGGAGAGAGGTCAAGCACTCACGATGTTGTCACGAAAGAAGTCCACTTCACACAAACCACACACAGCGAAGTGGAAGAACCAGTTGAAGGGATGTGGAGAATTGCGGACACCTTCGATCGACAACTTACAGGAGATTGGTTGCAAGGTGTGTGGAAGGGAACTCGGGATCACATTGAAGAGCAAGGTGTTCCCTGGTATTATCTGTACGGAATGCAACCAGAAGTTGATCCTAGAGGCATCGACGGGGGTGCTTAGCGCAGTACTCCTTCGGAAGCGAGTTGGCAAATGAACGAAGAGTCAACGTGTCCACATCCTGCGTCGCATAACTACGTGAAGATCAGTGGATGGTTTGCAACTGCAAAAGTGGAAAGATGTAGCAGGTGTGGTTGGATCCTTGTAACGGAGAAGGACGTTCCCAGTTACGGGTTCAACACAACCCATGGATACGAACAGAAGGGTTCGTCGATCGTTCAGATGAAGTTTGCAGACGATCAGAATCCAGGTGACTAGGAGTCGGACATGCCAAGACAACGACCATCAAGAACGGTTTGTGAGTACTGCAAACACAATGTCACGCATGCCGACTCGTTCATCATCGGAAGGAAGCTGAACGGTTCACCAAGAAAACTGCACTACCGTTGCAAAGCGAAGTGGGAGTTGGTGTGTGCCGGTCGAATGTCTCGTTGGCTAGAAAGGAAACACCCACATGCACGTAGAACCTGGTGACGGTCCGAAGAGTGCGTGGGATGTTGGATCGACCACCGAACTAGGTGAAGACTCACCAAGCAAACGAGTCAAGGCGACCCGAGTCGAAACACCGTTACCAATCGAGGAGGCCGAAACCGATCACCGCAGTTGGTGGGCTGGATTGTTGATCCTCGTACTTGGGTTCGGTCCAGTCATCGTGTTCATCGGATGGGTTCTCGGTGGTTTCATCAAGATGATTCACCACCTGCTAACGATGTGAGGAGGTCATGATATGAACAGTTGGTGGAACAACCTACTGACATGGTTTCACAAGGACTGGTGGGTGTACCTACTGGAGAGACCAAAAGGAGTTTCACGATGGACTGCCTTCTGGTGTCGTGCAAGTGGTCATCCTGCTGGTCCTCGATTCTACAATCCATATGGACTAGAACCTGACTGGCACTGTCGGAACTGTAACGACAACCTTGGATGAGACATGACCAACAACGAGGAGTGGAAGGAAGGCTATCTCGCTGCACTCAAGGATGTGATGTGCGAGTTCTGTTGTGCTGGAGTTTGGAAGACCTCAACCATCCGCGGTCGAATCCTCAAGTTGCGAGAGAACCTACAGGAGGAGAACAATGTCTGACCACTTGGAAGACAAGTTCAAAGTATGGCTCGAGGTGTGGGATCGAGAAAGTGCAGTCACGTGTGTCTTGGATCCTCGACTCAGGCAGATGTGCAAGGAGTCGCTAGTTAGTCTGCTGTTTCGTGCATACAATCTGGGAAGGGAACATGCGGATGTGTGACACAAGCGACACGAAAGACCCGAACAGAACAGATGTAACCGAGATTCCGTACGTACGAAGTTGTCCAGCAGGAGTGATTCCAGGAGTGACACCAAGTCACGTTTCACTGCGCTACAAACCTGGAGCGTTGCAATGAAACCATTCTCACCATTCGGTTGGACACCCGAAGACATTGGAAGGTTGTGTCACACGATCGTCTACCCACACTACGCACCCATGCAAGCACTGTTCGTAACTCGTGTCATCTCGGAACCATCCACTTTGTATCACGGGAAAGTGGATGTCACAAAAGTCATCGGTATCAACAGGAAGGGTGCGCAAGTTGAACTACAAGGTTGTGCAATTGCAGGGTGGTTGGACAGTTTGATTGCAGACCATCAGAAGAAGATCGAGACACACCGTTGTTTGCGTACACAAGTCTGGAACGAAGGTGTCAAGAGGAGGGAGGATGAAACCATACCCAAGAGTGGGTGAGGTGTGGGAGAAGCGACATCAGCAACACGTCACTCGCTTCAAGATCAAGTCCGTTGAGGTTGCTTGCCTATCTGGATTCGAACCTGCACGATACGCAGTGGTGGAGGTAATTGAAACCACGTGCAAGCAGCGACAACATTGCAAACGAGTCAGTTTGAAGATGTTCTCGCGTCCCAGCTACTCAAAGGTGTCAGAATGAAGGACAATCCAACAAAGGTAATCGACCAATCGATAAACGGAAGGCATTTACTGACTTCTCCGGATCTCACTCCTTTGAGATTCCCGTTCTCCCAACGGATCGTAAAGACGGTAGTATGATCAGTCTACCGAAATCACGTGAGTTTGCTATCCCAGACCTCATCCAACGACTTCAACAGTGCAGCATTCTCGTCACCATTGAACAACTGCAAATTGTGTTCGAAGCGTGACGTGAGATTGAAACAGTCAGCTTCCGACAACGTGAGCGACTTGGTCTTGTCGGGTGCCACCTTCTTCGCCTTCTTGTAGTGCTTCGAGAGGTGGTTGTACGCACCTGCCTTGTCACTCGGTGAAATTCCCTTCACACCACCTCTTGCACCCAACAGTGCTGCCATTGCTGCAGCTACACCTCTCCAGATTGCTCTGTGACCTGAATCACCACTGTGATGGGGTAGTTTCAGACCACTGAGGTTTTCCGTTCCATCCCACAACGTGCACATCGGTTTGCGATCTGCAAATTCGGGTGCCTTCGCAAACTCCGCACCAGCATCCCACGATGCGTTCATGTCCATGGGTGAATCCACAAACGCGACTACTGGCATCTGCAACTCTCCTTCCATCAGTTCCTCCGATTTCTTCCCACGTGCATTGTTGACGACAGACCAGGCGGTTGCAGCACATCGACCTTCATCGCCGGGGTACTTTGCCCAAGTCTGATTGAACGTCTCCTTCCATATCCTTTGCAAATGAATGGACAACTTCCGAACAGCATCAGGAAGTGACTCTAGACTTGGATATGGCATTTGCTTCTCCGAATGGAATCTACCCATGTCACATGTTCATCAGGTGTCAAACGTGCATGAAAAGATGTCCCTGCAATCTTCCCAACTTCACACATCGTTGCTTTGAACGCAGGTGTTGACCAACGACGACTGCACGCTTCGCTCGACTGTTTCCTGGACTGAACACCTTCGGGTGTCTCCAACCACTCCTTCAGCGATCGAGACGTTTTGAGACGACTCTCTTCAGAATGGTGAAACTCACCAGGTTTACGCTTGCAGTAGTCGTACAAACCCGCACGATGTGCAGCCTTTCTCAACTCGCTCAGTTGTTTGCGATGTTCAAGAGTAAGTTTCTTGCCCTTCTGTGCTGCACTTATCTTTGCACACGCTTCAAGTGTGTGCTTCTTGCCCGGTCTTCCTTTCGTTGCAACGCGCAACGCAATACGGTATTCGAGTGACTTCGGTTTACCTTTCTGTGCAGTACTTATCTTTGCACACACTTCAACCGAACGTTTCTTGCCTTTGCTTGCTGCACTTATCTTTGCAAGTGCTTCAGGTGTGTGCTTCTTTCCCTTGAACGTGTTGGGTTTACCTTTCTGTGACACCCTCAACCGAACAAGGACGTCCTCGCGAAGTGTTCCAGTCCCATTGCCACCACGAGAAATGTTGGTCAGTGGCCAACCTTGTTCCCTTCCATATGCAATCCAGTAGATCTCGCGTTCTTCCCATTTGGACATTGGAACGACTTCAAGAGTGTGAAAGAACGGAATCGTACCAGCTTTCAGGTGTACTTGGACAAGGTCCCATTTCCTACAGTTGTCTTCACGCTTTTCATCTTTGCACCTGTTCCAACGTACACCGATGTCGTTTGCTTTGCCAACGTACCAACTGTGTTCGAGGACGTTGTCGTTGGAGTAGGTGTAGATATGCGTGGTCATTTCCTTTCGTTTCTCCTGCGGAAAGTCAACACCACCAGTTTGTCGTTACCCCGACCACCCTCAAGTGACTTGCCTACACATTGGAATCCCAGTTGCGATGCAATGACGATCGACTGTTCGTCGACGAACTCACTGACTGCAATCTCGATGTCCTCCACATCCGTATCCTCAATGCTCAGCAGTGTTCCTGCAAGCACTCCAAGTTGCATCCCCTTCATCGTCTCCAAGTTGCCAGAAAGAAGTTGAAGGGTTTGTCCGGAATCAAGTGTCAGTGTCAGCATCCGTACGATCCTTCATTGGAGCCTTTGGGATTCCGTTAGTCCCAACGGATCGTCATTGCATCTGATACTTTGTATTGCTACGGAAGATCCACGGGATTCCCCGGAACGAGATTCAATGCAACCGCTGGTGCCGCCACAACGGACACGTCGATCGTCTCCGTAAGTGTCACACCATCTTCAGCAACAGCACTGACACTGACCGTCTCCATTGTAAGTTCGGTTGGAGTAATCTCACACGACAGTCCATCCAAACTGGGAACGATCTGGAATGACGATCCACTGCTTCCCCACTGAATGTTGGTTACAGGAGCAGGATTGTGCCGCCTGTCAGTTGGTGCAATCGAAAGAGGAAGGTACTGCAACAGCGTGATGGAAATGGGTGTTGCCACGGTTGTCTCCTTTGTGCGGAAGATTGAACGCTTCCACGAGTGAGTGTGGTGTCTGTGTTCGGGAAATCGAAGAACGTCACGAAGTTCCCGAACGGGACCAAGCGAAAGGTTGAGTCGGTGTCCCCGTTTTCGTGATCGGTGAAACTTACGACACAGGATCCGAATGAGCCACATCGTCGCTCCCCACAACCATTTGGGCAAGCAAACTCGGAAGTCGCTGTCTGCGTGCCAAATCCTCAGGAACACGAACGGCTTCCGTCAACAGTGCCTTGACCGCATCCCCCGATATGGTTTGAATGGGTGTCACTTTCCTTCCTTCGAGTCTCCCAACAAGTTCTCTGGTGGTGTTGAGGGTGCGAACCGCATCGTTGACACTGTTACAAATCTTTCCAGTCAACATGGACAAGACTTCAGGTAGTTCTTTCTTCGTCACTGCACGACACGCATTCTGCCAATGTGACTCGAGAGCAGTTTCGAGTGCTTGTCGAACATCATCAAACTTCGCACCAACGGTAGGTCGGACCATGGGAGGTAGAGCAGGTTTTGCATTCGCTTTCCGAACTTGTTGTGACAACTGTGCCAACTGCGGCAACGACTCCACAAGCCAGATATCAGTGGTTGCAGGAATTTCCAGTGCATGAACACCACCACCTGCAATCGGATCGAGATGCATCTCACCTCTGATGACGTCCCTGTTCACGACACCCTTCGGAAGTGCATGCTGAATGAGATCGGCAATGTACTGTCGTTCCTCGTCAGTGAGTGGAATCTTGAACCGGAACTTGAGATTGCGATCGAACTCCCACACCACTTGTTGGGTTAGCACTTCCTGAACCAGTTTGACGATAGGAATGAACAACGCGGAGCGTTGGTTCTCCAACTGTGCAACACCCGTTGCTCTGTTCACGTCACTTCTACCCATCCCAACGGGTGACAGACCGAACGCACGGTACACAATCCCTTCGATGGAAGAGCGGAGTTCATCCAACTGTTGCTCGCGATTCGGTTTGCGCAACTCGTGCCAAGCAACCGTCTTCACGTTCGCGAAGATGCGCATGCGGAGGCGTTCTGCACGCCCAGCCCGCATCTCCGCCTTCACGCGTTCGTACGCTTCCCGACCGAGTCCATCCACGTGAAGGATACCTGGTGGGACTTCGTCGCTAACGAACGATTGTGCAATGGATCGAGACGAAAGCAACAGGGCAGCAACTTCGTCAAGGATCGACAGAATCGGTGGACAGCCATCATCGGTATCCGTCTGTGGGTACAAGTGGAGTTCGATGATGTTGTTCGGTTCGAAGGTAATGGGTGAAGCAGTTGAAAGTGGACCAGGAATGATGCCAACGTTCGAATTGGCAGGTTGCTGGATGTACTGTTCCAACACACCGTACTGGTCAGTAGACTGTTGGAACGTCCCACCATCCCGAACGAACAGTTCGCGGAGTTCTCCGTTCTTTGCTCTCACTTTCTCGACAACGCCGTAGTCAAGAACAAGCACGTCGTTCAACCAACTGGAGAGGAAGTCCTGAAACGTTTGAGGATTGATATTCGGGTTGCCAAACAGATCGGTGATGTACTCGACCATGTTTGGATCACCCTGTCTGCCATTCCTCGAAACGATCTCCCATTCCAACGTTGAGATCTGTCGGGTGATGGAGTCAACACACGAACGAACTGCAGACGATCTGCGGTAGATACGGCGCAGCAGTGCAGGAGAAGTGTCCGACCAGGTGAGAAGGTCACTCGACTTGTATGGAGTGTGGTAACCTCTTCCTCCACCAAGTGAGACACGTTCGTCTCGTGAAGGGATCGCGGACAACACTTTTCCTTCTTCCCGTGCAATCATCACCGCAAACTCGTCTACAGTATGCCGGGTCCTTGCCATCACCATCACCTCTCCTTCATTCCCTCGC
>Ga0315284_10007379_pt1 | contig 15702 bp, 13 predicted proteins | sample YL17G09_16_MG_FD_203696 | JGI IMG/M metagenome (GOLD analysis project Ga0315284, IMG submission 203696) | Sediment microbial communities from Yellowstone Lake, YNP, Wyoming, USA - YL17G09_16 | ecosystem: Environmental > Aquatic > Freshwater > Lake > Sediment | place: USA: Wyoming | collected... | reverse complement strand
TGGAATAGGCTTTGCACAGGTTGTAGGCAAGAGTGAGCACAAGATCCGGATTGACGAGCTCGCGTGCGTGCAGTCCGGCGATCAGCAGCAAGCCACGCTTTGTGCCAGTCCCGCTGCCGATCTTGACGGCGTGGCTGGCGCGTCCCTCGACTGAGGTATTGGGCAGATTGATCAGCGTGACGAACGCCGGGTAGGTCGCCACAAGGTTCTGCAGCGCCTGTTCAACGCCCGCAACGGAAAGATAGCCTGGCATCAGAACCCCCTTTCTGCCAGCCATTCCGGCAGCTCGATGACCTCGCCGACATCTTGCATGCCCAAGGATGACTCGGGCTGCATCAGCACAGTGTACCCGTCCTTCACAAGCCGCTCAGCCTGTTCGGCGGTCAGCAACCCGTCGATCTTGAATGTCTTATCGGGCGTCTGTCTGGCGGTATGACGGAAAAGATCAAAGTCATATGTCTGGAGTTTGGCAAGCGATTCCTTGCTTGATGCGCTTACCTGAACAAAGTATCTTGCGGCCATACGGTCCTCCTTGGATCTGAAAAAGGCTACATCGGGTTAGCCATCCAGACTGCAGAGTTCATTCCCGATCATGAACGCCTGAAACGTAATGCGGTCGCTCAGTTCACTTCTGCTTTGGCTCTCGGGGCGGGTGCAGTCGGTATTCCATGTCTGGCGTCAAGCTTGCGAGTACACGACGCCCCACCTACTGACTGCACGCGTCCAGGCTTTCAGCATCCACTCTTTTCAGCGCGGCTCGTTCAGCTTCGGTGAGGTCGAAATCAGCGAGCGCCTCGTCCGGGTCGGCGAAGAATGCCATACGAAACTCTGCACTCAGGATCGCCCTTCCAATCACGGCTTCCAAGGCCTGTCGCGACACGATGCTGCCCCCACTTTCTTGAGCTGCAAGAGCTACACGCTCACTCCATAGGCCTCCGTGAAGGCCGCTTTGGCGTATGCCAGCGAAGCATAACCAAAGCCTTTATCGCCCCAACCAGTGCCCCAACTGTTGCGGACGACGAACCGGTCCGCCGTGTAGCCGACCAGAGCAACCGCATGACCTCCACGCGTCGTCGTGGGCTGGTAGACATCCAGGTTGCCGCCGGTGTTCTCGGCGTTGTCCCAGGTGGCATCCACGTCTAGGCGTGTCAGGATCGGGCCATTCGTCGCCAGCCACAAGCGCCACTGGTTGAAATCAGAACGGAGGTTGACGTACATGACGATTTTGAGTTGGGCGGCCAGCGCAAAGAAAGTCTTGGGATTGCCGCCGTACAGCTTACCCGACTTGAACGGCAAGAGCTTGTCCTCCACCACACCATAGCGGCGGGCGACGTCGAGCGCCGCCTTGAGACTGGTGCCGGCGGCTTCAATGAAGGTGGTGGGTGGGGTAGGCCACTCATCTGTTTCCTTTGCGGCCATCCAAATGAAACGCACGGCAAGAAGATCGTCGGTAGAGATCTTCTTAGCCTTGACGAAATGCCATCGGAGAACGGAATCCGCGGTAGCCCATCCCACACACGAACCCGTGGCCCCCTGATCGCCAATCAGCCACCACGACGGCTCGCGCAGATCCACCGACTGCGGCAGCGCCTTTGGGGCAGCCACCACGCCTGCCTCCAAGGCATTCCCGAACCCCCAGTCGTTGTCGGTACCCGGCGATGGGACGCAGTTGAGAATGCGTCCGGCGAACTTTGATTTGCTTGGCATAAGAGTCCTCCTGTTTGTGAAAGTGATACTTACAACGCGTTCAGTCGCTTACGTACACCTGAAAGATCCGCCTGCTAATCCCGCGTTTCTCCCAGGGCCGTTTGAGCACAAAGGATATCGAGTATGTTCCTGCGGCAGTAGCTCGGAAACGAAAGACGTGGACGCCTGTCCCTCCCACACTGTAAGCATCGTCCGCCGGTCGTATATGACTGTCCGCAAGAAACTTGAGCGAGCGTGGGCAAGTCACCAGTTGCCAGTCATGCCCGCTCGATGGGGCCGAGGCTAGGCTGACCTCAAACTCCTCCCCACTTTGCACCGTCAAACGATCTTCGCTTGTGTCCACGGCAACACCCGGTCGGGGTGGTCATCCTGCTGGTTGCAAGCTGCTCCACTATGCCGATAAGGCAGTGAATTGGGGTCTATGTGCCACACACTCATCTCACAGCAGCTCAAATTGCTTCGATGTCTGACCTGAGCTCTTCTTCGCTTCCGCCAGGTTGTAACTCACTGTACCTACTGTATTCCCTGCAACATAAGCGATGAAGCCTGCCAACAGGGTGCTCAACAGAGGCGACAGCACTTCTTTGATGACACTTTCGTAGACCTCCTTCTGAAGCCTAATGGCATCCGCGAGCTTGGTGGCATCCCCACCAGACTCACCCTGCTTGGTCTGATCAATAAGGTTTTGGGCGTTGGACAAGAGCTGACAGCTCGCGTTCAAGGTGAAACAGCCGAGCACACAAAAGCTGGCAATCAGGAGAATCAGGAATGCTATTTTTCCAAGGAGCCTAATTATCTCCATGACGTGTTCCTTTTCAATGGTCAGGCGTTGCCGGGTGATGGGCTCGAGTAGTGAGTTGCATCCATACTTCATGGTATCCTCTTGGTCAACGAGACGCCAACTGCATGTCAGCACGGACGGGCTGCTTGCCGCTGACCAGCACTGACACGGATGCCGGGGCGAACCTCCTTGCGATGCACTCGATCACATAGTCGCCCGGCGCCGGCGGCGCCAGGGAGAATGTGTCACCGCTGTTTGTCAGCACAGCGACATCGGGCACTGAGGTCGGCGCACTGGCAAACGCGACGCGTGCCCGCGGAACCGGGTTCCCTCGTGGGTCGCGCAAAGCGCGCGAGATCACGACCGCCATAGGCAGGCCTCCGTTCTGTTGTAGCAAGAACCACGGCAGATCGGCTGCCTGGCGTGCTCTCACTGATGAGGTACCGACGACGCAACCCGCGGTTGGCTGCGCCGTCGGTATCTAGTTTTGTCTTCGCCGCTCCTTGCTTCTCGAGGTTACAGCGTGACGCGGCCAACGTAGATCGTGTTCTCGCTCTGATTGGCGATGTATAGCTCATCCGTCGACGCTTTGAATGCTAGGCCTTCGACTTTGGCAGTACCGCCGCCAGGAGCCGCAATGACGCCGCGCACGGCCAGTGTGACCGAATTGAACACGGTGATGGTGCCCGCCGCCGAGTTGCCGCTGAACAGATAGCCCCGGCCATACGTCAATGCGCGGCAATCACCACCAGGCGGCGGGAAGGATCGCACCACTGCCCCCGTGTCAGGCCTGATGACGTGAATACGCGTGATCGTCGAGTAGTACAGATAGGCGCCGTCGTAGGCCAGCCCTTCACCGCGGCCGGCAGGCGCAGGGATCGATCCGATCTGCGCGCCGGTGTATGGATTGATGGTGTTGATCGATCCTGCGCCGGTTGTCACATTCGCCACGCGGATGCTGTGTCCGTCCCATTCCAAGCTGCCAATCGTGTCGTTGTCCGACGGATCAACCGAACCCATCACGACGCCCGTCAGAGGGTGCAGATAGTAAACCTTCTCCGAGTAAGGTTGCTGCGTCAGGAACAACACCGCCGATCGATACGTCAGCCTGATCCGGATACGCGGGGCATATGACAACCCTGTGCTGGAACCATTATTTTTCTGGGGGAACGGGAACTTTCGCAAGACTTGGAAGCCGATCGGCGGCAGCGGTGTAGCCGAAAGCGCGCGGAACGCATTGATTCGGCCTTTGCCAATCTTGCCGACAAAGCCCGGATTCCGAGTATCAATGTTATCGCAGGTGTTCTCGATGATCTGGCGGACTTGATGCATCAACAGCGTGGGATTGCGCGACCAGATAAGCGCAGCCAGCCCGGCGACGTGTGGCGAAGCCATCGAAGTCCCCGTGAGATACGCGTAGGTATCACCCATGAATGTGGAATAGACGTCCGAACCTGGCGCACACACATCTACTTCGGGACCGACTGCCGAAGAGCCTGAAATCTGGTCACGATTATCGGTGTTGGCTACGGCAATCGTCTCTGCATACTTGGCTGGATAGGTGACGGCTCCATGATAGGTATTCCCCGCCGCAAAGACCACCACCACGTTGTGGTTGACGGCGTTGACGATGGCGCTATATACAGCCGTGAAGTCGCCACTCATCTTCCAACTACAGTTGATCACATAGCGTCGATTGGGATGCGCGGTGGCCTGGGCAGCCACGTAGTTGATGGCGTCGGCGCGGTTCTGATTCATGCCGGCCGTCAGGTTAATGCGTAGCGGCATAATCCGGCAACGTGGCGCAACACCGATGACGCCAACCAGGTTATCCACGCCAGCGGCCGTGCCTGCTACGTGTGAGCCGTGGCCGTCAGTATCTTCAGGCACCAAATCGCCTGCATCCGCAAAGTCCCAGTCTTCACTGCCGCGCGGCAGGAAGTTAGCCTGTAGATCGGGATGGTTGAGATCGGCGCCCGTGTCGATGACGGCCACGATGACCTCCGGATCGCCGCGCGTGATGTCCCAGGCTTCCACCGCATCAATATCGCAATCGGCTATGCCAGCCACGCCGTTCACGACTTGGCCGGTATTGTGCAGTCCCCATAATCGAGCAAAGTCCGGATCGTCTGGAATGTAGCTCAGGGCATCATTGAAGCCGGCCTCGCTTGGCTCGGCAAACGCCACGTCCTCCAGGTCCGAAAACTTGCGCAGCGTCTCAAACAGGCCCTTGCCATCAGGCACGGCCAGAGTGTAATAGCCGGCTGTGCGTTGTTCGACGATGATCCAACTACCATGCTCTTTGATGATCTGTTCGGCGCGTTGCTTGCTCACATTCGGCTTGAATTGGACAGTGAATTCATCGGGCAGAATGTAGCGCGTCAAGCCTTCGTCGTCGAACAGCACCGGCATGGAGTTGGCGATTTGGGGCTGCGCGTTCAGCGCATCGCTGGCTGCCTCAACATCTTGTCCGGGCGCAACCTGAAAAACGGCAAAACCGCGCTCGGCGTTGATCGCCTGGCTGACCGCCAGCGAAGTCGCACTCATGACGGCCTCGGCGTCCGCAGCTTGGGGCTGGAAGGTAGCGACTACTTCGTCTGTTTTGGGCGTAAACCGGACGTGCTTCTTGTTGAATTTGTTGGTGTAGACGCGCTCGGTTTCGGGTTTAACCTTAGGCTTTTTGGTGCTCATGCGTTCCTCCTGATTTGATCCAAGCGACCGACGGCGGCCTTTCGCCTTGGCACTTGGAGTTGCTTTAGCGGGCTGCTTTGTGCTTTCGGTCCTCCCTTTGCGAGATGAAGAAGGTCGATCACGTTCCTGGCTCTTGGTCATCGTATCTCTCCTTGTCAAAAAAACCCCTCCGGGACGAGACACTGCCGTCCACACGCGTGTCGACTGGGCTGTCCATATTGAAGGTATACCACAGTCGCACGACGAGGCTCGAACATGATCTACAACGCATAGAGTGTCTGACAGCTGCCCACATCTTCGCCGAGTACTGAATACTATCGATGTGCTCTTTCCACGCTACTATCCTTGTTCAGTCAGACTCACCCCCTTGATCGAGCGGACGACTCTCTTAAGGCCTCCCCTTCACCCACAGGCTCCGCCTGCGTAGCGATGTACCCTACCTTGGTGCTAAAGATGAATCCGTAGTAGACGGGCTTCTCATTCCTCAACACGTCGAGGACCCCGTCAAACCGTGACCACGGATAACCCAGTCCAACTCTACAGCCACCGTAGCGGTTGTCCGGCACCGCGCTCCCATCTGCATAGAACTCGCAGGTCACGACGTTGTTGGCGCCCTGGAAGCAGTGGATGAAGGCCACCAGCGCCTCCGGGGTCTGGTTCTTGCCGTAGAGGACGACCTTGTAGGTGTCAATCGCCGACGTGATAAAGTTGAACAGGCCCAGGTCTCCGGAGATGCTGTGTGCCCCCGTCGTGGGATACTTGGCCTTCTCACATTCTGTCAGGACGGACATGGATGCGCCCTTCGCCAGCACGTTCTCCCAGAAGCACTTGCATACCTCTTCAGAAGCGCCGATCAGGAGATTCGTGATGCCCCCGATAAAGGTCCGCGCTCCGGCATTCATCACCGCCGGTTGCAACGGGGCATTGAACACCTGGCACGAGTTAAAGTACACCACGGCGGGACAGAGCCGCTTGCCCAAGCCTTGGAACCAGGAGGCCGGCAACCTGCCGTCCGCCAGAACGATCTCATTGGTGTTCCCGTGGCCGACGTTGACAAAGCCTCGCAGGCCGGACGCCAGGTAGAGCTTGTAGTTCGCCACGCTGGCATCCGCTCCGAGCAGCAGCTTGGAGTTGAGGCCGGCAGCGAGGGCCAACTCGTGCACCGTTTCCGCGGCCAGCTTGGCGGTGGCGATCTCTGGGACCGGCGTGGCAGCGACAAAGTCAACGGCGGCGTAAGACTCGCCCGGCGCGCCTTTGGCTGTTCCCGGAGGTTCCTCTTCCTCGCGCCCAGGCTCGGCCTCCTCCTCCGCTTCATAGTAGTCGTCCTTGAACTCCTTGACCCTATATGCAGCGTCGACGTCGACCCTCACCACGTCGGCCGTGTACGTGTCCTTCCTCAGCAGGTAGGCGACCAGATAGCGCGGCGATCCATCGGCCTTGCGGTTGACCTTGACCTTGACACTGTGGTACTTGGCCTTCTCGCGGGGCAGGACTTTGCGGCGGATCACCTCGGCGATCTGGCCTTCATCCCGCACGTCGTACGTCCTGAACTCCTCGGTAGAAGCAAACATAGTGATCTCGACATCATCATACTTGCTCGGCATGGTAAAGCCTCCTATTGGGTAGAAATTGATTTCGACGAGACACTGTTGTCAATGTGACCACATACCTTTTGCAGCATGCGAAATTCGCCCTTGCTACGACGGGTAGCTAATCGAGAATTCACACAACCAACAGTACTCTCGCCACATCGGACTTTGGTTATGTAACGGAACTGGTCATTGAGTGCCGCCTCCTTTTGCCTCAAGTTGAGGGGGACGGCTCTGGCTTGGGGGCGAAAAGCCGGCCGAACACCCCCAGAAGGGTGGACACTATGATTGCCAGTAGACCAGCCAGCACACGGCCGCCCTCGTCGGCCAAGAAGGGGCCGTTAGGGACCGCCACGCCCCAGGCCAGGAAGGCGACTGTCGCCGCCACCATTGGCCACCACGGCCAGAGCTTGAGTCCCGGACAGCGAGATTGTCCCGCAGCCCGTCGCTTTCCAGCGTAAATCACCGCGAAAAGTATAGGTGTTGCGAGTCCGAAGCACCCATAGACCTTTGCCGCACTCAGACCGGGGACAATGCCGACCAACACGGGTAGGGAGGAGACCACCGCGAGATAAAGCGTGATCGTCTCGGCCGGCACATACTCCACTAGCGCGCTCAATGCGTTTTGAACATCCTGCTCCTTAGGACCAAGCGTGTCCTCAGAAGCTCTGCTAAGTTCTCGTCTTTGGGCAATCGTAGCAGTATCGCGGGCAACTCGATTTGCCGCTAGTGAGTTGAGACTCATGGGTCCTCCTTTGCTTCACTTTGCATTTCGACTAATCGGGTAATCAACTAGGCTTGCATGCCTTCTGCAAGTTGCATGGCTCTTCGGCCGCTTGTGTATTGGTCAACCAGATGTTGTACATCGCTTTGCAAAAGGATGTCCGTTTTGCCCGTAGTGCCGAACATGGCGCGGCTACTGCCCTCACGGACACTGTGCAACACCCCGTTGACTAGTACACTTTTCGGCCGCTTGCGTCTGCAATTTTGACGGCTGTAGCCGCACCCTTGGTTTTGTTGGCGGCTATATCCATTACAATGTGAAGGAAGGGTTTTCCACTTCATTCTATAGCCGGGACGGATCCAAGGCTTGCCCCGACCTTCGGTGTGCTTCCGACACACAGTGACGGGTCACATTCCCACTTTCACTTTCACCTCCGCATACCGATGCCCCGGCGCCCAGCAGCACACATACACCGGCCACTTCGGTGGCAACGGCGGTAACGGCAACGGCACAATGCCCTTCAAAGAGATAGTGATTTGCGTCGAGGATGGCTCGAGCCGTCGCAGCAACTGATCGCCATACCAGATCGTTAGTACGCAGCCATTCGGGCATGACGACAGTCGAATGGCCAGTGCCAGATTAGTGATCTTGGCCTCCAACCTCAGTGCTTGTGGTGCTTCTTTCCAAATTTCAAGCGTCGGATCGCCAATCACGTGATAGATTTCCAGGTGGTCTTTGAGGTATGCCGCGCTCCCACTCGTTGTGATCGGCAGGTACGATTTGGCGTAATTGAGCATATCCCCCAACCGATTGAACTTCACCGCGTAGCTGGCGTTGCCGCCCGGGAACGTGGCGATGACACCGCCAAACATCGCGTCGTACAACGCCTTGATCAGGTCGTTGTTCAGCCAGGTGTGCGATACACGCGTGGCCGCTACCAACGACGGCGCGGTGCCGTCTTGCAGTAGATTCTTTTCCGCGAACGACTCGTTTGGTGCAGCCACATCGTACTGCCCCGTCAGGCAGTTGATGCTGTAAAACAGGCTGGGCTTGGTCCCGGTTACCGCGGCCAGATCGGTGATTCTGAATGACGGATGCACCCAACCGTCCCAATTGCCGTGATCACGATGCCCAATGATCAAGCGGCCCTCAGTCGTTGCCTGGATCAACTGCTGGGTTGCAGTCGCCGCATCAACAAATGCCATAACCACGTCCGGCGGGATAGGTGTGCCATCAACGTAAAGGTGTGGATTGGGATTGTTGGAAACATAGACGCGCTGTGTGTCATAGCCGAGCGAAGCCATGTAGTTCCGCAAGCCCTCGATCGTCTGCAAGTAGCCGCGATCATCGCGCCCGTCCATATTGTCGTCCTGAAAAAACGCCGCAAACGTCAGTTTTTTGTAGTAATTGGGGTCAGTGGGCGGATCTTTTTCGTAGCCGATAATCTGGTCGACCACGCACATCGCGTCGGCCTGTGTGTCAACCGGAATGCGGCCAATCGCCAGCCACGGCAGCACCAAATCCGAATCGGCCGGATCAGTCCGGGTGGAGTAGTAATAGTCTGAAGCGTTCTCGCCCCATGGCCCGGTTGCACTCACCGACTCTGGCGTAATGTGCTCCACGTCGCCAAACAACAGCACATAGCGCAGACGCGAGAATGCCACCCTGCGGCGCGTACGAATGTATCTCTTGATCTTCATTACTGTATTTCCGACAACATCAATGGAGACGGTTTCGGTGATCAGGCCGCGTCGATTCTTCCAGCGCGCGAGCTTCTCAGCTGCGTTCTTGAAATTACTGTGATAGATGATCAACAGCTCCGGGCCACGCAGAATGGTCAGTGGAATCGGCTCTCTGACCGTTTCAATCTTCAAATGCTCTTCGACATTGCGCCGTGGATTGAGGAACAGGTTGCCGAAGGCCTCGCAGTCAACATCGGACTGGCGTATGGGCTGCTTCGCTTTCGCACCTTTCTTCGGCGTCACGTTAATCGTCACGGTGATGTTGCCATAGCCAATCAGCCTGCGCCGCGCCGAGTTATACTGCAGCGGTCTCACGTGCACCAACAGTGCGACGTAGTTGTCGATATCGAACGGGCCAGTGACCTCGACCAGCTCTTCGGGATACAACTTCTTCGCCGTGTAGGTCGCCTCGTCAAACTCGAAGACCGACTCATCCGTGTCGCGGTCGGTCAGTTTCTCCTGCGCTGGCAGCACCAGCACATTGTCGAACTGCACTGGCTTGCTCTTACGCACGCGGATCGTGTAGTCACAATTGGCTGGGATGTGCACGTAACGGCCAAACGAAGGCAGCAGTGGCTTGCCGCTGTGTTCCACATGTCCTGTTGCCTTGATGTCAACCAGTTTGAACCCTATTCTCTCGCCAGCGATATCGCGCTCGTCATCCACCAGATAAAATCCGGGGAACGTATATGAGATGACGATCTTGCCTTTCGATTCTGTTACCTCGACAATAGGCTCCTCGCCATGAATTTCAGCATCGAAGCCTTCCTGCAGTCTTTCGGGTTGAAGTGATTGGAACTGGCGCATGATCTTTACCTCCTGAATATTCCGCCGGGTCGAACGCAAAGACGTACCGAAATCCGCGGGCGGCTCGTCGGATTTCGCTTGGGCAAAGCGCACGAAACACAACCTCCCTGGACTGGCTGGGTGGGAGCAGACTGGGTGAGTATAGTTTTCGTGTCAGGCTGTCACTCTTCTGAGGACCTCACGAGCACGCCATTTAGAAAGCCAGTAACCGGACTCTGCGTGACCTCGGGTAGTGCCCGGGCTTTGGCTGCAATCAGGACACGCAATGTATAGTCCTCCAGGCCTCTGCCCCCCTTGCCAACCAACCAGCCTTCCAGATGTCCCTTTGGCCGGCAGGATATCCGGGGCGGCACCGCGACATGGGTGCAGATGCGATCTATCGTCTCCATGTAGCCCGCAAACAAGGTGACGCCTGCGGGGTTCTGGATTGTGAATCTTCCGGAAAAGTGGGCGAGTGCATCCGTTCGGATGATGATGTTGCCCTTGGCTGTCAGCGTGCTGCCCCCAGGAACGAGTCTTTCGCTCTCGTCGCACTGCCTACCATCATAGAGCTTGATCGTTATCTTGGCGTTGCCGCGGATTGTCTTGAGGTCATCGCAGGCGTAGGACGTCCCGAGCTGCACTTGTCGACTGCCCTCGAAAGCTTTGGCAATCTGCAGCAGGCAGCCATCCGTCGGCGGCACGCCGGGGATGAGCACCCTTGGAAGTGGAATCGCAGGGCTCATCTTTTTCTCCTTTCTGGGAATCTGCGCCGGTTTGCTGTTTGCGCGTCATTCTGGCTCTTCCGAGCCTTCCACTTGCCGCCGGATCGAGTCGAACAGTTGGTCTAGGCCGTCGAACCTCCAACGCCGGCCGCTCTGGATGTGCTCCACCTCACCCTGCCAGCCGGCGATCTGTTCTGGCAGTTCTGAGGCCGGCTCCCGCCATAGCCGAACCAGGAAGGATAAGTAAGTGGGCGGATTTATCACCTGCCTTTCCTCTTTGCTCCCAGCAGAGCCGGTAGCCTGGTGAAAACAAACACTGCTGTCCATTTCTGAGCAGCAGTGTAGCACACAGATGTCTACAGATTGTCTACAGAACAACTTGCCGTTCTGCGTCCGCCAGCCCGGCTAGAACCTGGCGTGCTAGTTCCAGGTCGTAGGCGCGGCCATGCGCTTGGGCAAGCTCCAACGCCCGGTGGGCGTGAGCAGCCGCCTGCTCCAGATCACCGGATAAGCAGTGGGCCTCGGCCAAGCCAGCGTGTAACCAACTCTGCTCGGTGCGCGAGCCGATCTGTTCCACCAAGGCAAGCGCAGCACACAGATGCTCCAACGCCTGAACTGACTGTTCCAGCCTCACGTACAGCCACCCAAGGTGGCCCAGGCAAAGGATCTCCTGAGTTCGGTCAGCGATCTGGCGGGCCATGGCCAGGCTTTCCATAAACCACTGCATAGCAGAGTCGGTATCTCCCATCGCCGCGGCTGCAGCGCCCATGTCGCCCAGGGCCAGGCGCCGGCTGAAGCGCAGGCCGGCTTGGTCGCACCGGGCCAAGGCGCGGCGGGCCAGGTCCAACGCCAACCCATAGTCGCCCTGGTACAGATACAGTGTGGACAGATTGCCAAGCACATGAATCTCATACTCGGCGTTGCCTAACTCTACAAACAGGTCCAATGCCCACTCCAAGGTTGCCTTGGCCATCCCGTATTCGCCGAGTGCCCGCGCGGCCAACCCGACCTCTCGCAGGCAGATGGCTTCACACAGGGCATCCCCGACCGTCCGGCTGATCTGGATGCCGTCTTCAGCCGCCCACATCGCCTCAGTGTAGCGACAGAACCAGCGGTGGGCGTGGGCCTCCCGCCAACGTGCTTGCGCCAACGTGTGCTGGTCATCCAGCAACGCGGCCAGCCGGGCAATCTCCTGCGAGTCGCGGGCGTAGGCCTCCATCTCGCCCAACAGGCGCAGAACCCACCCACGCTCATGGAGTGCTTGGATCTGCAGGCGCCAGTTCGCGGTGAACTCGTCAGGGCGCTGTAGGCCAGCAGCTTCCCTTTGCAGGAGCGCCAGGGCTTTGTCGCAACGAGTCTGGGCCGCGGTATAGGCGAAGACGGACCTGGCGCGCTGGGCCGCCTGCAGGGCATATTCGGCGGCCCGACGTGGCTCTTCAGCTCGTTCGAAATGCCGGGCCAGGGCAGCGACGTCCTCAGACCGCCGCTTCACCAGGGCCTCCCCGACCCGGCGATGAAGCAGCCGCCGGCGCCCGTAGCTGAGATCGCGATACACAACGGTGTGGATGAGGTCATGATTGAAGCGATACGTGCCGTCGTGTTCGGCGATCAACTGACGGGCCAACAGCATGTCCAACGCATCAACCACCTCGCCCTCGCGGCGGCCGCTCGTATGGCGAACCAGGTCCAGGTTGAACCTGTGCCCGATGACCGCGCCAGCCTCCAGCACTTGGCGGGCCTGGAGGCTCAAGCGGCTCAGGCGATCGCGGATGGCCTGGCACACAGTGTCAGGCAGCGGCAGCTCGCGATAGTCCTCGGTCGTCTCATCCACGCCCGTGCTCCAGCCGGTCTCATCCTGCCACAAGACGCCGGCCTCGAACATGGCCCGTAGGGTCTCGAGCAAGAAGAAGGGGTTGCCGCCGGTTTCGCGGTGCAGACGTTGGCTGAATTGCTCAGCACCACCGGTCTGGCCCGAGAGGTGCCGGATCAAACGTAACACCTCGGCCTGGGGCAAGCCTTCCAGCCACACCTCCTGCAGCAAGCCCAACCGGGCCAAATGGGTGCGAAACCTGGCTAAGGTGACGGCTTCCTCAGTGCGATAGGTTCCCAAAACTAAAATTGGCGCAGTCTCGAGCTGACGGGACAAGTGCTCTAGCCAGGACAAGGTCGCCTCGTCGGCCCAGTGCAGGTCGTCCAGACACAAGACCAGGGGTGGATGTTGGGCGGCCAGACTCAAGAATGAATGAACCACGGCATCGCGCAGGTATCCGTTTTCTTGGCCAGATACCACAGGAATCGGCACAGGTAAGTTGGGGCAAAGTGTGCGCAATTCGGGCAGGATACGCGCCACTTGGGCCAGGTAGCGCGGTTCGATCTCGAGTTCCGCCTGGCCCATAGTGGACACGTGGGGGCTCAACGCCGCGATCAGCGGCCAATAGGGTAGACTCTGTTCGGTCTCATGGCAACTGCCGACCATCACGATGGCTTTGCCCCGCAAGTCCCTGACAAAGTCTTGAACCAGTCGCGATTTGCCAATGCCAGGTTCGCCCGAGATCAGCATCACTCCGCCGTGGCCCACCTGGGCACGACCGTAAGCGCCCGCCAGCCGGCTCAGTGCCTCGTCGCGGCCAACCAGAGGCGTGTTCAGGCTGGGAATGGTCGTCCAGACGGGCGGTGGCGTGGGCTTTTTGGCCACGGGTCTGCCGTGCAAGAGCGCCTGGTAGGCAGTCTGGGTTTCCGGCAAGGGATTGACGCCCAGTTCGCGCTCCAGGACGGCCACACAGCGTTCATACTGACGGAAGGCCGCGCCGCGGTCACCGGCGGCGGCATAGAGTTCGATCAAGTGGCGATGCACCTTCTCGGCCAGCTCGTCGCTGGCCAGGTAGCGCTGGGCATAGGCAATCGCCTCAGCATAGGCTCCCTGAGTTGTGCGGTCTTCAATCAAATCGTCCAGTGCCTCCAGATACAGCCGCTCCTGGGCGTAGCGCTCCTGCGAGCTCCAGGCCTCGAATTCTGGACATTCGGGCAGAGAAAAGCCGGCCAGGAAAGGCCCGCGGTAGAGATTCACAGAGTATTGGAGTGTCTCCAGACGTCCAGTTTTCTGGGGAAATTGGTTGCCAGCATGGAGAGCCGCACACAACCGCGCAAATTCCGCCACATCAGTCCAGGTCCGTAAAGAGTCCAGGCCGATGCCATCATTGGCAACTAGCAGCAACTCGGGGGCGGGCAGGGCACGACGCAGATGCGTCAATAGACGGGTGAGGTTGCGGCGGGCGGAACATTCTGGCGTATCAGGCCAGAACAGAAAGCAGAGCTGATCACGAGGGATGGGTTGTAGGCCGGCAGCCAGCCGGTATAGCAGGGCGCGAGCCTGGCAACGGGGAATATCAAGCGGGTGATTTTCCCACTCAACGCTGGGCGTACCAAGAAGGTATATTCGCAAGACTGCTGTATAGTCAGCAGGCTGTGCAGTCTCAGCTGGGCATGACATATCCCGCGCCGTTCTATGAGTGGCATGGGGACCACTTGGCTCTGGCGTCTATGATTGTAGCACACAAATCACAGGATGGTCAAGATCATCATCCGATGACCACTTTTGTCATTGACTGGCTGCATCAATCCCGCAATGCCGTAGAACTCACTTGTGAAGCCAAGGTTCCAGCCAACACAAAAAACCACGTCCGGTTTGGTTTTACATCTAGCCGCTGATTGCTACGATGTGCGACGTGCCCGTCGTGCGGAATGCATCTTGCATGCTCTTGGGGATGCCGGAATCATCGCCGAGCAAAATGCCGGTGAGAAGCGAGCCTGCGGTTCGGGGACGCCAAGCGTCTGCGCGATGACGTTTTTCGCGTGGGCCTTGAACGCGAACAGCCACGCCAGCGGAGCAACCCCCTGATCGCGCGCCAGCACCGTCACGCGCGGACGCGACATGACACCTGCACCCACCGCAGGTACGGTGTCGAGTACACGCCCTGCCGAGCAAGGTAATCGCGGTAGGGAAAGTCGGGCGAGTCGGTCGGCGTTTGGAGCTTGCCCTCGACTCTCGGCCGGTCACCATAGCGCTAATCGGAAAACGGCGGTGCTTGGATGAGCACCAGTCCGCGCACGGTCTTTGTTGGTTGATCGGTGATGATGAGTTTGTTCGCTTCCACGCGCAAGTTGGTGTGCGTGAGCGTGTCGCGCACGTCCGGCTCAGAAACGACGACGCCTTCGACGATGACCGCCATGGGCTGATCGTTCGCGGAGCGCGTGGCAAGTGTCGTCTGATCAAGGTAAGGCTGAGCGAGATTAATGCGGAGCGCGCCAAGAATCGCGGCGAGCGCGAAGATGAAAAACCAGCGAGGTTTGGGCGTGCGCCAAGTAAGGATGATGCCCACAATCGCTGCACCCGCCGCAACGCGGAGCACAGCAGTAGACAACGCGACACTTGCACCTGCAAGTGCAGGTGTGCGCGACGCGCACCAGATGCCCATAAGCCAGGTCAGCGTGAAGGGAACAAGCGGCATCATCGAATGTCGGGGATCGAATGATGAGGGATGGACAATGAATCAATCGGACTTGTGTAGGAGTGTACCACACGTCGTTTTGAAAGGTCTGTGCGACCATGTCAGATTCAAAGTGGAGAGCCCCGATGCGAGAAAACAAAACACCGTAGCCTCGCGAAGCGGACTAGTACACAGTTTTACAAGTTTTTGGGGTAAAGCTAAATTGGAGGCTAAACGCTTGGACGGCCTCGAAGCGCTTTTTCAGGTCGGCGGCGGTAAACTTCCAGGTGAACGGCTTGGCGATTTCCTGGTAGTAGTCTTAAAGCTAACAGTCGGTTGGTCAGGGCCGTCTCATTCGCCACATCCAAGGGTGTCAGGACCTTGCGTTGCACAATGGAAAAACACAGTTCGACTTGGTTCAACCAACTCGCATGGACGGGCAGCATGACGGCCACAGCATTCGAGTACAT
>Ga0315284_10007378_pt1 | contig 15703 bp, 26 predicted proteins | sample YL17G09_16_MG_FD_203696 | JGI IMG/M metagenome (GOLD analysis project Ga0315284, IMG submission 203696) | Sediment microbial communities from Yellowstone Lake, YNP, Wyoming, USA - YL17G09_16 | ecosystem: Environmental > Aquatic > Freshwater > Lake > Sediment | place: USA: Wyoming | collected... | reverse complement strand
TCGACGGGCTGGCTCTGATCGTCGAAGAGCACGATGGCCAGGGCCTGGCCGATCTCGTCCTCGTCGGGCAGGCACGGCTCGTCGGGCATCACCTCGATGAGCGCCCCCATGCCGTACTTCCCGCGGCCCTTGTAGGCCCGCATGTGCGCGTACTTCAGCCCGAGCTCGATGTCGTTCGTCAGGTACACGTAGCCCTGCATCGGCGCGAACCACTGGGCCGTCCTGCCCGTGTAGTGCGGCGCGAGCTCCCGCGGCGCCTCGATGCGGCCCGCCGCCAAGATCTTCTCGGCAGCCTCCAGCGAGGTGCCGTGAAACCAGCGGCCAGGCGCGCGGGGGTTGGGGTGGCGCATCGTCGGCCCACGCGGCAGCCGTGACGGCGCCGGCGAGTACGCCCACATCACGAGCGCGAGATGCCGACGCGTCGGGAGCCCGTCGCTCTCGAAGAGCCGCTCGTGGTGGGCGGCCACCTGCGCGAGGTGCCTCGCGAGGAACGCTTCCCGTCGGGCTCGCCACCAGGGGCTCATCCGCCCGAGGCTGCCGCCTGCCGCCTCGTAGGCCGGCAGGAAGCCACCAGGACCCCTGGCGACCTCGGAGACGCCACGGCGGGCCGCCTCTTGGCGCCAGCGAAGGACCTCGGCGAGCGGGAGAGCCCGGTGGGTCGGGTTGGGCTTGCTCATGGGAACAGCACGACATCGAGCGCACCGCCACCACCCTTGACCGCGCCCTGGACCTGGCACGGAGGCGTGGGGTTGTTCTGCGTCCCGGCCTTGCAGCCGTCCGTGCCCTTCGGGATGCTGCACGGCGGGTTCTGCCTGGCGACGCAGATGTCACAGCCGACAGGGAAGACGCCGAGCACCTTCTCGTTGCCCGTCGCGCCCACCGGGGGCCCGATCGTCACGGGGCCGCCCGCGTCTGCCGGCGGCGTGTACACCATGCCGACCTTGTTCGAGAACCCGTCGACGAGGCTCACGTCGAAGGTGTCGTACCAGGCCGGGTTGTTGACGTTGAGCTCCGCCTTGGTCACGCCGCACGTCACGGGCCCGCCGAACGAGAACGTCGCGTTCAGGTACCTGCCCCCCGTGGGGAGGGGCTGGCTCGTCGATGTCGCGAGCTGGAAGCTGCATGTGAGACCGGAGCCCTTGCAGAACGCCCAGTCCTTCACGCCCACCTTCGAGTCCGACCCGAAGGCGACGTACACCACCGTCGTCGCCTTCTGGCGGTTCGACACGACGACGGAGGTGCCCGAGGAAGGCGGAGGCGTGGGGGTCGGTGTGCAGCAGCCGAGCGCGAGGACAGCGAGGAGGCCCAGGGCGAAGGCGGACGCGAGCGTGATCATCCGTCGAGCCTATCCACCGAGGGCGCAGCCGTCCACCTTCGGCACCGCGCGGCCGTTCGCGTCAGCGGATGCTTCGGACGGCGAAGGTGAGCGGCGTCTCGCCCTCCTGGCCGGCGAAGCGCGCCGCGGCGCCCACGGTGACGCCGTTGGTGGCCCCGCGGATCTGGCCCAGGCTCAGGATCTCCCTCATGGTCTCGGCGTACGGCGTCTGGCCGTCGCTGGTCTGCAGGACAGCGACGGCCGATGACTCCGTCTTGCTGCTGAGCGCCCGGAGAAACGAGCCCTCTGGGCACTCTCCTGTCCCGTTGGAGGCTGCCAGCTCGTTCATCGTCGGATCGGGTGAGGGGATGGACATGCGTCGAGACTATCTACCGCACAGGACGCCGTCCAGTCGTTCCGGCGCCGGCGAGGAGCGGCCTTTCTTCGAGCCGCAGGGTCGCTCGGCCCACGGAGTAGGTGCCGCAGCCCTTCCGTCCCAGGGCGGCGAGCGTCGTGGGCTTCTTGCTGGTGACGAAGCGGGCCTCGGGAAAGAGCGGCCGGTAGAGCTTGCCGGTCCCTGGGATGATCTGGTCGCTCGACGCTCGGCTCCGATCGACGTCCTTTCGCTCGGTCGCGTAGTGGCGCCACACGCTCCTCGCGTCAGGCGACACCTCCTGCCAGTCCGGCAGGAGACCCAGGCCCACCTCGCTCGCGCGCTCCATCAGCACGTCGTAGGCGAAGGGCCCCCACTTGTCCTCGGCCGTGGCGTCGGTCACGTAGAAGGCGCAGCCGGGCGTGCCGACCGCCTGGACCTCGGCCAGGGCTTCGTCCTCGCCCAGCACCGACACGGTGATCATCATCGCGCCGTTCCTTTCCCACCCCTCGTGCACGGTCACGCGGGCAGCGCATCGCGCAAGGTCGGCGAGGGCACGAGCCGGGTTCTTCAGGCGGCCTGTCACGGGCGCCTCCTCCCGACAGCCCGAGCTACCGCCTCGAGACTTCGCCTGGGGTTGCGCGCCCCGTCGCGGCGCCGCAGTGCCTCGACGGCAGCGTCGCGCATGGCGGCGATGCCCGTGGCCGTCGCGCCTCGGTCGAAGTCGACCGGCACGCGGTCGCGGAGCCCAGGGATGGTGCGCGGCCACAGGCGTACCCTGCCAGCCGGGTCGCGGCGCCCTTCGAGCGGCCAACTCCCGTACCCTGGGACGTGGTAGAACCAGTCGCCGTCGGTGTTGCGCCAGATGAAGGCGTGGACCTGGCTCGGCTGGTGGAGGGGGCGCTCCAGCGTGAGGGTCGGCGACCGCAGCCAGAAGCCTTCGACCATTTCCTCGGAGGCGATGGGCCACTCGGGCCACCCCTCGGGATGCCAGGGGTTCTCGCGGCGCGGCGACGCGACCCGCAACGGCCCGCGCGCCGCGGGGGGCTGGCCGAGGATGAGCTGGCCGGAGCCAGGGGCGACCTGGACGATCTCCACGAGGTCCTCGCGCGGATCGACGACGCTCACGGCGTAGAGCTTTCTTCCCGACGTGCCGGCCTTCACCGCGTAGATGCTGATCCCGCGCGCGTTCTCGACGGTCCACGCGGAGCGGCCGACGTGGAACGTGTCGCCGCGCCTGAGCGACGACAGCATGTGGCTGACGCGGTCGCGGTCCGACACGACCGCGGGTGCGGCGACCTCGTCGAACCAATCGAAATCGGACCCGGAAACGTTGGCCATGAGGCAGCTTAGCGCGGCACAACGCCACCGGATACCCATCGGCGTGGAGCCTGGGGGCGGAGCGCCGCAGCAGTTTTCTTGTCAGGCAGCCGTCACCTGTGCTACTACAGAGCGCATGAACGACACGGACGACACGGGAGAAACGCGATGAAGCGCGCCAGCTACAGGGAGGCGGTCTACTGGATCGCGATGAACGACGGGCCCGGTGACCACGACGCGCTCGAGGTCGAGTACGTGCAGGGGCAGTTGACCGTGGGCATCATCGCGGACATCTTCGGCGTGGCCGACGAGCGCGTCGCCAAGGACGTCGTCCGGGTCCGCAAAGGGGTGGCGGCATGATCTCCGCGCTCGTCAAGGATGTCGGCGCCTCGGCCGGGGTGCAGTTCGTGGACGAGAGCCTGCGTGGGCTCCAGGCTCTCGTGGGCGGGTACCTCCAGGCGGTCCCCGTCGCCGGCGGATTGACCCTGCTGTGCGATGAGGACGGCCTGGCGAAGCGCCTGCCGTTCAACGTCATGGTGGAGGGTCACAGGATCCACGGGCTGTTCTTGATCGTGCGCTCGGAGGACGGCGAGTTCGTGTCGATCACTCCCGAGGACGCCATGGCCGCGCGCGAGCTGCTGTCGAGCGAAGTACTACCGCGCGCGCGGCGCGGCTCAGGCGGAGGCGCGGCGGTGACCCCCGGCCTCACGTGCGCCCGCGAGGGTGGCCACTGGCTCGTCTACCGCGCCGGGGAGACCGTGGGCGCCATCGAGCACGACCGCGACGAGGACGGGGAGAGCCAAGGGCTCGTCTTCCGCGGATTCGGGTCCGCGTGGCCGTGTCTCACGGCGGCGGAGATCGCGGCGCTCGTGCGAGGTGCGCGGTGACCACGTGCCGCGCCTACGCCCTTGGGCGCCGGTGGTGCACCACGAGGCGCCTGCCGAGGTCGGAGAGGCGCGCGCGGGCGTGCTGCGCGGCGATGCGACCAGCGGTAGTGCTGCCGCGCTCGTGGTGGTACCGATGAGCGCCGCCAGCGGGATCGTCGCCCCGGAGCGTACCTGTCGCCGATCCAGTGCGCGTGCCTTTTCGATGCTATCGACGCGGCGCGGGCGGAGCGGGACAAGGCTAGAAGGGACTCGCGGCGCTGAACGACGTGCTGAAGCGGCGCGAGGATCCCAGATGATCGCCGACCTGCCGTGGAACGAGGACCATCCGGCGCAGCTCGTCTCCGCACGGCGCCAGGCCGAGCGCGAGGGCCGAGCGGCGGCGCGCGATTGCCTCGACGACGTCGTCTGGGACGAGGGGATGCCGCACGCGTTCGACGCCCAACGCTGGGCCCTGGAGGCCGCCGACCAGGCGAGGTGCCTCGGGGTGCCCGCGAGGTGGCGCCCGGTCTTCGAGCGCGCCTTCGTGCGCTACGTGCGGAGCTCGCTCCGCTTCATGCGGCCCGGCTGGGAGCTGTCGCCGACCTGGCCGAAGATCGCGTACTCGCCGAGCGCGAGGCTCTCGTCATGACGCTCGCGTGCTGGACTGCTCGCCTCGGCTACCGGGGCGACGACTGGCTCGACGTGTCGCTCCAGGGCAACATGCGCCGGGCCGACGCCGGCGAGGTCGGCGGCCACCAGGGGATCGGGCTTCTCTTCGCTCCGTCTCCCGATCTGCTCTACCCGTACATGTCGAAGCGCCGCTTCGGCAAGCTCACGCCCTCGGACTGGCCGCGCTACCGCGAGGCGTACCGCGACGAGATGCGCGCGAAGTACCGCGATCACCGCGACCTGTGGCAGGGCCTTCTCGCGCGCGAGAGCGTGACGCTTCTGTGTTTCTGCACCGACGTGGCCGAGTGCCATCGCACGGTCCTCGCTGAGATCCTGGGCAAGCTGGGCGCCGACGGGCGCGGAGAACGATCATGACGTGTCCACATCATCTCTGGTCTCCGACGTTCTGGGACGGCTCGCGCTACTGCGAGACGTGCGAGCTGGTCGAGCAGGATGCGTCGCGAGCCTGGGGCCGGTCGCCCGAGGCGCGGGAGTGGGCGGCGGCGCCGGTCGCGGAGGCCGAGGCCAGCGAGAAGGTCGAGGAGATCCGCGACGCCCGCGCGCGCCCCCTCACCGACGAGGAGCTCGCCAGCATGCGGCGGCGGATCGGCTGGGCCTGCGCCAGGTCGTTCGACGACGACGAGGTGCGACGCCTCATCACCCGGCTCGACAAGGCCGAGGCGAGCGTCGCCGAGCAGCCGGATCGTGAGCTGGTGGTCGTGCGCGGGGCTTCCGCCCTCGGTATGGCATGGGCGCTGGAGGAGGCGGCGGAGCTCGTGGAGGAAGCCGACGAAGGCGCATCGCTGGAAGGCATGGCGAGCGCGATCCGGGAACTCAAGGCGAAGTGGGGGGCGGCATGACTACAAAAAAGGCGATGCAGGAGCAGATCATCGACAAGCACATGGCGGCTCTGCTCCTCGATCTGAAGCGCCACGGCATCGACGCGCTCGGGGTTGCGGGGGGTGTTGTGCTCGCCACTCCGGCGGGCGCTTCAGCCTGTGACGTGTTCTTCCTGGTCGTGGGGGACATCGGCCTCGCGGATGGGGCGCCGTTCGATTCGGGCGACTTCGTACGCGACGTCGCGAAGGCGATGTCGGGGAGCAGCGAACACGAACCACCGGCCCGTGCGCTACTGAAGTTCTTCGGCCGTGGGGGCACGTCATGACGCGCGCGCGGTTCACGGCATTCACGGAGGAGCCCAGGACGTACGGGCTCCTCGAGATCCTCGACGAGGCCGTCAGGACGCGGACGGACAAGCGGCGGGTGCGGGTCCGTTGCTCGTGCGAGAAGCGGACCGTGAAGCTCGTGCAACTCGGCAACCTGCGGGCGGGGCACACGACGTCCTGCGGGTGCGTGCGGGCCGAGCGGGTGCGCGCGGCCACGACGAAGCACGGGCACGCGGCGACGAGATCGCGCGAGTACGAGGCGTACTACTCGATGCTGGCGCGCTGCTACGATCCTTCGTGCGACTCCTACGCCTGGTACGGCGGCAAGGGCGTCACGGTGTGTCCGCCGTGGAGAGCCTCGTTCGAGGCGTTCCTCGCCGACCTCGGGGCCAGGCCGGCCGGACACGTCCTCTCGCGCAAGGATCACAAGGAAGGCTTCACGCCGACGAACGCGGTGTGGTCCACGCGGCACGACGCGGACAGGCGCAAGTCGAACACGAGGATGTTCGAGATCAACGGTCGCGAGCTCTGCCTCGAAGACTGGGCAGCCGAGCATGGCATCGCGAAGAGCACGCTCCACTATCGTCTCGCCAAGGGCCTGACGATGCGCGAGGCGCTCGACCTCGGGCATGGGCGGCGCGGAAAGGTCATCACATGAAGGACCGCAACGGCAGGGACGTGGGCGTCGGAGACGAGATATCGATCTGGCTCGGCGCCGGCGCGGCGGGCCTGACGTGGGAGCCCATCACGGGCTTCGAAACGCTGAAGCTCACGCGGTCGGGCGAGACGTCCCTGGTGGACGTCGCGCTGACGAAGGGCGACAGGGCGTGGACGCTGCTCGTCCACGAGACGCGGGGAAAACCATGAGCCAGTTCGTCATTCGCTTCCAGTGCGACATCGTGGACGTGAAGACCGGCGAGGGCGGCCCGGCGACGTTCGGGATCACCGTCGATGCACGCGACCGCGTGAGCGCCATGGAGATCGTCGCGCGGAATCTCACGGCGGCCATGCTGATCGCGCAGCGCGCGCTCGAAGAGGCACCATGAAGATCTACACCTTCAATTACGCGACGGCCTCCGTCGGCGAGCGCGAGTGCAAGGAGTTTGGGGTGGGGCTGGGCTGGACCGCCAAGGACAGCGCCGGCGCGACGATGTACAGCAACACGCACTTCAGGACGCACGCGGAGGCCCTCGCCAAGCTGCGCCGCGAGGTCGAGGCGTCGCTCGAGATGGGCGCCAGGGAGCGGCAGCGGCTGCGCCAGGCGCTCGCGGACGTCACGGGCGAGCTCGCGGACGACGCCGAGCGGCTCGTGAAGATCGCAAGCGTCGAGGCCAAGGCCACGAGCGGCGTGAGCCCCCCGCACCCTGGGCTCGATTCCAACGATCCGGCGGCGAACGAGAAGGCTGCAACGTGACCGAGCAGAACGACGAGACGCCCCTCTGCGGAGCGCAGTTCGGCAGCAAGAGCTGCTGCCTCGCCGCCGGACACGCTCCGCCATGGCACACGTCTCGCTCTGGCTCGTCGTGGCCGGTCGAGGTCGCCCTCGATGCGACGGGCGACGGGATCATCCAGATTGACCCGCTGCGGGACAGCCTCGTCGCCAAACTCGTCCGCGACTTCGCGGCAGGGCGCCTGGCCGGTGCCGAACCGGATCGCTGGACGTACCGCTGGACGTACATCGTCGGGTCGGCGCTGCATAAGGCGGCCGTCCTTGGCATGCACACCGGGATCGAGAAGGGCTCGATCCAGCGGCAGGCGTGGAAACCTATCAGGCCTGTGACGGTCGTTGAATGGGGCGGGCGGCCTCAGACGCCCACCCTGGCGACCGAGGCGAGCCGCTGGTCGCGGTGCGAGGTGACGCGCTGCGAGGAGGTCAGGGCCCACTACGACGGGGAGAAGATGTCGAGGCCGCCGAGGATGCCATGCGGCTGCGGGGAGCACGACGTCCGGGTCAACGGCATGACGATTCACTGGCTCGGCAGCCACTGGGACGCCGACTGCGCGTTCCAGCGGGCGCTGGGGCTGCTAGCTAAGGCGCTCGACGCCAAGGAGACCGACGAATGACACCGGAACGGAAGCAGCACCTGCGGTCCCTCGACGCCAGCGAGACGCCGCACCTCGCGGAGGTGCTGGACGCTCTCGACGAGAGCGAACGTCGCCGACTTCGTGAAGTCCACGCCGCCGAGGCAGAGCGCGACGAGGCTCTGGCGCGCGCCGAGGCGGCCGAGACGGCGGCGGCGACGGCCTGGAAACGCTTCGAGGAGATGCGCGAGGCGTACAAGACGAACAGCCGCACCTACGGCGCGCTGGCAAGCGAACGAGATATGTACATGCACGTGGCGCGCGATCTTGGCCTGGCGGTGGCGGCCAAGCGCCTGGTGACAGCGGCGGAACTCGGTCGGGAGCACATCTGCTCCTCGGACGTGGGGATCCCCGACCCCAAGGCCGTCGGCACGCTCTACGCGCTTCGCCACGCTGTGGAGACGGGGACCGACGCCCACCTCTCAAGCGAGGCCGCGGGGCTCGTCCTCGGCGTGGTGCGCGCTGCGATGGACCGCGCCGCGAGCGACGTGAGCGACGGCCGGTCGGACGCCGCCCTGCTCGATGCTGTCACGAAGTTTGTTCGTCGAGCCGCATGGCCTCCACTTCGAGGCGACGACGTACTGCGGTGACGGTTCCGATCAACCAGGAGGTTCACATGAGCGTTCTCAAGAAGACAATGCGGTTGGAGGCCATGCGTCGTCTCCCGGCCCGATCTCCGGCGTGGCTCGACGAAGACGACGAATACTGCGTCGCGACGTTCGTAGGCTTCCACGATGAAGAGAGTGGCGATGCCTACGACGACTCGACGACCGAGGTGACGTTCACGGTGGAGGAGGCACGGGCGCTCGGGGAGCACATGTTCGAGACCTTCGAGCTCACGGTCGCGCCGCTGGTACGACAACGAGTGGGGGAGGTGGTGGTCCGACAGAAAGCACCCGCGAGCGCCGCGCGCAGACCAGGCGCAGCGGCCCCGCCCCACGTGAAAGACGTGAGCGAGGCCGGGGACAAGGAGGCAGAGGCCCTCACCGACTGTGCGATAGACTACTTGAGGAACCTGTCGCCGTCCGGCAAGTGGGACGAGAAGCTGGTGAAAGCGTTCATGGAACGCCCGGGGGCTGCCGCCATCTTGGCGGAGCACGTCGCGGAAACCAAGATCAAGCTCGATGTGCGCAAGGCGGTCATCGCCCTCGGAGCGCGCGGCTCGGAGGCGGTCGAGGAGGAGCTCGACGACAAGGAGGTCTCGCAGGTCGAGGGGTGGCTCCGCTGATGGGGTACCGCTACTCGCTCACCCGCGACACTCCGACGATCATGGGGTCCCTGGCGAGACTGCCCCCCGCGACTGAAATTGAGACCGTGTGAGACTTCTCGAGACACCGTGGTGTAGGCTCCGAGGCGTGTTCAGCGGACTGAAGCGCCTGTGGCGGCGACTGATGGGCCGCCAGCCGTCGCCGGTGCCGGTCGCCGAGCTGCCAGCGGCACAGGGGACGGACCCAGGGCCCTACCGGACGCTGGCCGTCGTCGCCCCCGTACCACCGCCGAGGCGCCCGAGGCGCCCGAGGCCAGGGCCTGGAAGGCTGGGGCTGGGATGACGCCGAGAACGACGACCCCGCCCGCGCCCATGCCCCCTGTGCCCACGTCCAACGCCTGCGACACGTGCGCCATCATGGTGTGGGCGCGCGTCACTCGACGTTCGACAACCGAAGGAGACCCCATGAACGACAAGAAGATCGAAGACATCCGAGGCAACGACGTCTGCATGTGCCTGCACACCGCATTGCGGAAGTGCTGCGACAGCAGGATCACCACGGCCGCTTACAACCTGGTCCACCTCATCTGCGACTCGCAGCTACCGGAGGAGTACGACCCGTGGCGCCTGTACGGCGAACTGGTGGCCATTGATCTCAACAAGCGCTCCAAGGCCGACATCCAGTCGTGCGCCATCACTGCGGCCAAGCGGCTGGATGACACCTTCATGGGACGCCGAGCCGCCGCTCGAGAAGCGGGCGTAACCATCCCATCTCGGTGCACCACGAGCTTGCACGCCTTGGTGAGTACGCTCGAGTGCTTCGACGCGAAGGACTGGAAGGGCTTCGTCGGGTATCTGCCGTGAGCGGCCTTCGACAACCGCAACCAGGAGAGACCAAGGATCCGGATCCGAACCTGACAGCACGCTTGACCATGCTCGAAGCCGTCCGCACCGGAGCCCTCCGCAGCTTCAAGATCTACCCCGAGCCGAACGCGTCACATCTCCGCCTTCGGCTCCTCTCCCTCCGCGCCGAGGGCTTCGTCGTCGGAACCCTCGGCCGCACGCTCCGACTCACCCCCGCGGGCACGCAGTTCCTGCTCTTGGGCGGCGACTACAAGGCTCTGAAGGCCTGGGAGGAGGCGCAGCCATGATCGCAGGGGCATCTCGACGCCGTGAAGATCGAGACGGACCGCCTACGTGAGCGAGTCGCATGGGCATCTCGGCGCCGTGAAGATCGAGACCGAGTGTGTCACGCGTATCATTTCGCTTGCGGCACGTCGCAGGGGCATCTCGGCGCCGTGAAGATCGAGACCGGCCTGGCTTGCGAGGGCGGACGCGCGCGGCCCCCCGTCGCAGGGGCATCTCGGCGCCGTGAAGATCGAGACGTCGTGACGGCAGCCATCGTGATTGGCAAGTTGATCGCGTCGCAGGGGCATCTCGGCACCATGAAGATCGAGACACCGCCGTGCACCGGAACGGGGCTCGTGGTGCTGGCCGTCGCAGGGGCATCTCGGCGCTGTGAAGATCGAGACAAGATCGGACGCACCATCACCCAGGGGCATCTCGTGAAGACCACCAAGGTCGCGGGGGCATCTCGGCGCCGTGAAGATCGAGACCACCGAGCTTGAGCCGTAGCGGGGGCATCTCGGCGCCTTGAAGATCGAGACACCAGCCGCGCGAGCATGCTGGCTGTGGGTCAGAGGTATCTCGACACCTTGAAGATCGAGACGGCGGCAGGACGTTCCAGGGGCATCTCGGCGCCGTGAAGATCGAGACGAACCACGTTCCACGCCGGTCGGGTCCAGAGGTTTCCAGGGGTATCTCGACACCTTGAAGATCGAGACAGGCATCGGGATGGGCCCGTCGGGTCAGAGGTATCTCGACACCTTGAAGATCGAGACTACTCGGCTTGCTCACCCCGACGACGGTGGCCGCCGGTTGATCGTGGGGGTTCGAGAGGTGGGCGTCGCGACCCTGGCTGTGGAGGCTGGGCCTGGATCGCCTCCGGAACCTGGACCGCCACCGGAGGCGGGCCCGAAGACCGTCTTCGTCTTCGAGACGCACTTCTTCAGCTTCGGGTCGTAGGACTGGTTCCCTGGGCACTGGTTGGGGACCTTCGGGACGCACGCGTTCTCGTTGACGTTCCACTGCATGCCTGGGCCGCAGGGGGGGTACTCGCACTTGCCGGTGGAGGGGTTCCAGGCCTGGCCGGGGACGGCGCATAGGGCGTCGCTCTTCACTCCCGTGCCGGTGTTCGGCATGGCGTAGGCCATGGCCACGGGCGTCGGCTTCCAGTTGCGGCGCGTCGCTGGAGGAACGAAGTACGTGGCCGAGGAGCTCCCAGGGAGCTGGCGGAACTGCCCGACATAGGGTCCGCCGCCCTTCTCCCAGGACTTGTCGTAGGCCGCCTTCGACGTGGCCGCCATGAACGTCTGGGTACATGTCTGGTGATCGATGTCCCAGTGCGCCGGCTCGAGCCCCCACGAGGGCTGACCGGGAGCGCTGGGTGCCCAGCCGTGCCACCGGTGCGCATCGTCCGGGTTGGGCAGCCCTGGCTCGAACGAGGCGAACGTACGCTGCCACCCCGAGGCAGCATCGACCGGGAGCGCCTCGTTGGCGCACATCTGATTGAGCTGCGCGAGGGCGTAGCAGTTCCCCTGTCCGTCGGGGTACGGCTTGTCCGAGGGACAGGCCTGCGGCGTGGCGGGGTCGGCGCCGAGCCCCACGGGCACGACGAGCCGCTCGCCAGAGCCGAGCGAGGCGAAGACCACGGCGCCGCTCTGGAGCTGCAGGCGAGGCTTGTGCGGGTTCGCGGCGACGATGTCGGACACCGACACGCCATGAAGGGCCGCGATGGAGCTGAGCCGCTCGCCGAGAACGACGCTGTGGATACGTCTGGACATGGGGCGATGATACCCGACGGCGCGGGCCAGTCTACTTCGTCCAGCGCGAGCAACACGCTCGCGCGGCCACGACGGGCTCCTGGTAGACCGCCACGCAGGTGCCCGATTCACGGTCGATGCGCCGGTAGTGAGCGCAGATGTCGCAGCTCGTGCCGCCAGGCACGCGCTCCAGGCCGCTGAGCGCCGGCGCGATCACGGCGAAGTCGAGCTCGCGCGCCGTCCTGGGCGACATCGGGCGGCCGGCGACGTGGTAGCCGCAGATCGCGTCCCAGGCGACCTGGAGCTCCCCGTGGATCACGCACGTCGTCGGCTGGGACTCCACGAAGAGCCCGCAGTTCATGCACGCCTTGCGTGAGCCGTTGGAGAACGGGGGCTCGAAGAGCACCTCGGCCGGCGTTGGCTGCTGGACCACGGGGAGCCTACGAGTCTTGGCCATTCGGGTCTCCTGGTCGTCAGGGCCGGAGGTACGTCCGGATGCGGCCTTCGCGCTTGGCGAAGGCCACGACGGCCTCGGCCACCGTCTGCGAGTAGGCGTGGGTCTCGTCCACGTCGTTGCCCACGCCGTGGAGCGACCAGTGATCGGTCTTGTGCCTCGCGACCGAGGGTGGATCGGGCACGGTGAGCAGCGGCGCCTTGATGCCCGTCTGACGCATGTACGAGCGACAGAGCGGCTCCCACGTCTTCGGGCACACCGCCACCTGCCAGCACGAGGCGTCCACCAGGCTGTTCACCTTCGCCTCGAGGTAGGGGTAGCGGTGCTTCGTCAACGCGTACCGATCGAGAACTCCCGCTGCCCCACCGTCGCGGTACGCCCAGATGTTCCAGCGGGCGGCGAGCTCGCGCGCGAGCACGCTCGTCGAGGTGATGACCAGCACCTCGTCCTCGCTCGGGCCCCAGGTCGAGAGCGACGTCGGAGCGCCGAGGATCCACTGGTGCGCCCCGCCGCCGCCCATCGCGCCGTACGTGGCAGCCTCGGACTCGTCGTACGTGCCCGTGAGCTGCCGGTAGAGGGTCCGGGCCGCCGCGTCGAGGTGCTGCGACTTCATCGTCCACACGTCCGTGTCGTAGACATGGACCGGCCAGGCACCGCGACCCGTGCGGTACGGCTTGAGGCCGCTCAGGACGAGGTCGACGCTCGCGAAGAGGCAGAGGGGCCCGAACGTCACCGACGGCACGAGGCCCACGCCGAGCGACGGGAAAAGCCAGCCGCCGCAATCGCGGACGAGCTGCGCGGCCTCGGGATTCGGCACCGTCGAGTGCGCCACCATGAAGTCGCCGTTCTTGCGGCTCGTGGTGAAGACGTCGTGAGAGTCGACATCCTCCACGAACGCCCCCCGGCCACCGAGCTGGACCGCCACGATGGCCGGCGAGCAACTCGTGACCCGCGAGAACATCCGACAGAGGTCCGCGCGCGGCCCGGCGAGCACGCCGCGCTCGTCCTGCGCGAGCGTCGGAGGCGGCTGGCCTGGCGGCTGCCACGCCTTCTTCCTGGCGCTGTAGTAGGGCTCGAGCGGCGCGCCCTCGAGCGGCATGAGGCCGGCTTCCACGACGACTCCCCTGCCGTACTGCTTCTCCAGGGCGACGCCGGCGTACTCGCCGACGACGCGCAGGATCTCCGCGTACTGCGTGTCGTCGGAGTCGAGCTGCTGGCCGAGCTCGCCCTGGATCCCGTAGATCCGCCCGCGCTCCCCCACGCCCTGGGCCTCGAAGCCGAGCGCGTGCTGGAGGCTGATCTCCGTGTGGAGGTTCTTGTTGGGGATCATGTCCCGCGCGTACACGTTGCGCTCGATGGCGAGAGCCGGCCCCTTGAACGCGAGGCGCACGTGCTTCGTCCCCTCGGCGATGCCTGACATGTCCGCCGTCGGCCAGATGAGCACGTCGGTCGCCGCGAGCAGCCGCGAGCCGAACCAGCCGAGCAGCGCGGCGGCCACAGGGGGCAGGAACTGCGCGTCCTCGGGATCCACGGCCACGGCGACGCGACGCTTGCCTGGGTTTCGCCCTCTCATTCGGGACTCTCGAAATCGACGAAGATGGGCGTGTGCTCGCCCAGCCACGCGCCGCTCACGTTGATGTCGAAGTATTCCGCGGCCTCATCGAGCGTCATGTCGTCGTCGCCGTCCATCAGGATCTCCAGGCACTTCCCGCGGCTGTATATCGCCAGCGCGGGCTGACCAGGGCGACGACCGATGCCCACGAGCGCGCCCTCGAAACCGGCGGCCAGGAGCGCTTCGGAATTCTCCTCGCTGAGCTGCGCCAGGAGGGCCTCCGTGGCGCCATCGAGCTCGCTTGGCGCAGGCTTCGCTGGCTCCTCGACCCCCCCCATTTCCGTGGTCATCACCCCTCGTCCTCGTCCTCGTTCTTCTTGCTCGTCTTGCTCGTCTTGCCCATCTGCGAGTAGACGAGCGCGCCGCCGAGCGCGAACACCACGAAGCCCGCGACCCAGGGCCACTTGCTCGCGGGCGGGGCCGGGGCGGGGGGGGTGGTGGCCGGCGGGGTCGCCGGATGCCCCGGCAACTGCGTGAGGGGGGGCGGGGGAGGGGAGCCCGGCTGCGCCTTCGTCGTCGTCAGGACGGCCGCCATTCCGGGCGTCGCCGTCATCGCTCCTGGCCCTGGGGCTGCGTCGGCCACACAGGCCGCGGGCGTCGGGGACGACACGTCGCGGTCGTACGTCCCAGGAGCCCCCGCGGGGGTGACGCACGCGTCGCCTCGGTAGGCGTAGGGTTGCCCGCAAACGCCGGCGGCGTTGTAGAGGCCGTAGCTGTTGCTCGCGCTGTTGGCAGGCAGGCCAGTGTAGAAGTCGCACCTGCCGTCGAGGTACTTGTCGTAGCACCCGCCTGTGGCCGGATCCCATCCAGCATGCCCGACCACCACGCAGTTCTGGTTCTTGATGGCGAGCTTCTCCGCCTCCGTCTGCGGCGTCGGCGCCGCGGTGCAGGCCGTGTCCTGCTCGGCCCCGCCGTGGCACGTCGAACCGTCCGCGCAGATGGCCGTCCAGTCGTAGTCGCCCGCCTTGTAGCCGGTGATGCCGCCACGGGACTGGCAGGCGATGACCGCGTCGGTCGTCGGCGGCGCAGCCGCGTTGCAGGTCGTTTCCTGCTCGGCCCCGCCGTGGCACGTCGAACCGTCCGTGCAGGTGGCCGTCCAGTCGTAGTCGCCCTCGACGTAGTTCGCGACGCCGCCGTGGGGGCCGCAGGCGGATGACGCCTCGCCTGATGGGACCGCACCCACAGCAAATCCTTGGTAGCGCGACATGATTCAATCCTTCTTTCTTGAGTACGCGACAGCTCCACCGACGACAACCACCGTGGCCACCGCCGCGACGATCCATGGCCACCTGCTCGACGTGGCGACAGGCTCCTGCTCGTGACCGCCTGGTCCAGGCCCTGGTCCAGGCCCTGGTCCGGGGCCGTCCTTGGGCATCACGCACTTCAGATGCGCGTCGACGATGCCCTTGCCGCCCGGTCCGCACCCTGCTCCTGGCTTGGGCGGGGCGTACGTGAGCATGCCGTGGACGGGCGCGGTCGTGATCTGCTGGAACGGGATGAGGTTCGGCGGCTGGATCGCCACGCACTGCTTGCCGTCCCATCCGCCCTCGTAGCCCTGCGAGAGGCAGAACGTGTTGTGGTCGACGCACTTCCCGGCGTTGTCGTACACGCCCTGGATGAGGCCGCTCGTGCACGGCTCCCCGGCGTGCGACGGCTCAGGGAACGCGATGGGGCCAGCGCAGGTCACCTCCCCGTCGATGCCCGTGCAGCTCGAGATGTCGGCGCAGTAGGCGGACCAGGATCTGTCGTTGTCGGGC
>Ga0315284_10007376_pt1 | contig 15705 bp, 13 predicted proteins | sample YL17G09_16_MG_FD_203696 | JGI IMG/M metagenome (GOLD analysis project Ga0315284, IMG submission 203696) | Sediment microbial communities from Yellowstone Lake, YNP, Wyoming, USA - YL17G09_16 | ecosystem: Environmental > Aquatic > Freshwater > Lake > Sediment | place: USA: Wyoming | collected... | reverse complement strand
TCCTGATGAGGTTTTCCGCGGCGTCCACAGCCGAGTTCTCCATCATCCGCACGTTCTCGCTCTCCATAGTCTCCCTCAAGGTCGTGCTCCACATGCTCATAGCTACTATGAACGCTGCCATGAACGTCACAAGCGCAAGCAGGAATTCTCCGCTGAACATCTGGCCGCGCATCTTATTTTTCATGGGTTATGTGTGATGTTGTTGTCGTCCTTTTGCGTCTCGTTGACTACGTTGTCGTAGTCGATGAATATGTCGGCGTATATCTTGGATGTGATGTTGAATGCGAGCTGCGTCTTGGCGCCTGCGGGAAGCCCAGTTATGGTCGTGTTTATCTGGGTGCCGTTGGTTTCAAACACGGTCAGGAAAGCGGGCGCGTCCACGTGGGCGTCGTTCCAGACTGTGAATGCGGTGTAGTTGTCAGCGAGGGTGAGTGAGTTCGGGGCTAACTTGAGGTTGGGCAGGTGGCATGCCACCTCTATCCCGAAAGGCCCGTAGAGTATCCTGTTTTTCCTCTCGATCCCCAGACTCAGGCAGTGAACCGTGATGTTGGATGCGAGAAGGTCGCAAGACCACGTCTTGTCCTCCCACATGACTTCGAGGCTGTTGCCGCGGATGGAGACGTTGTAGTCGTAGCCTCCCTGAATCTGCGCTGGCAAGGAGAAGTAACTGTAGTATCCAGGACCCTGCTCGCATATCATGTTGATGTTGTCCCTGATGCTGGTACCGACCCTCTGCACGTCCAGGAACGTCTTGATGTCGCTGCTTTCCGCAGTCTTATCCTGGGCCACGAGGATGACGGCGTAGAACACAAGGAGGATAAATGCAACCCCAATAATCAACTCCAAGCCGGACTGGCCGCGACATCCAGGAAAGTCCATAGTTTGTCTTATTTTGAACTGCTCTATACTGCGGCTTTTAGCCGCAGTCGATATACTGTTCGAAATATAATACCGCAGCCTTTTGGCTGCGGTATTCTATTTTTATGTATCTTTAATTAAGATTTGAGTATATTATGAGAAAAACCCTAGGCTATCTCGCGTTCTTTTTGGTTTTGGGCTCCTCAGCGAGCGCCCTTGGGTGGCCTACATTCCACGGTGGCTACCAGCGTCTGGGCTATACCTCAGAGAAGTCTGCTTACAGGCTCAGTGACATCACGCTACTCTGGAATTTCTCAACCAACGGGAATGTCCGCTCGTCGCCTGTGATGGCCGACATAAACGGTGACGGACTGCTTGAGGTCGTCTTCGGCTCAGACGACAGGAACGTCTACGCGCTTTCCAATGACGGCCGACTACTGTGGAATTACACCACCGGCGGTAGGGTGGAGGGGACGCCGACTGCGGCTGACATTGATGGGAACAACAGAACCGATGTCCTCGTGGGCTCTGATGACGGCAGCCTATACGCATTGGATGGTCGCTCTGGCGCCTTAAAGTGGAAGTATACTACGGGAGGTATGGTGCGGAGTTCCCCTGCGGTTGGTAAATTGGGAGATACCTTCGACATAAACATTGTATTCGGCTCATACGATGGGAAGATATATTGCATAACCGCTCCAGGAAAGAAACTGTGGGACTATAAGACCCAAGACAGTATCGCATCCTCACCGGCACTATATGATGTGGACAACGACAAGAAGCGGGAGGTCATAATCGGCTCAAACGACAATATGGTATACATACTCAAGAACCCGCCATACAAGGTCTGGAGCTACCTCACCTCAGGCGACATATCAACCACCCCAACAGTGACTGGGGGCCCGATATTCGTGGGCTCAGAGGATAAGCGGCTCTACAGGCTTGAGATAGCAGACATCGGGGCCGTTGACACCCGCAGGGTGGAGACTGACGAAGGCTGGACGACCATCAGCATAGGGGCAACTGGCCTGCAGAGCACGGCCAACTTCACGACAAACGGCATAATCTCATCCTCCGCAGCCTTTGGGCAACTCAATGGCACAGGAAGCGCAAATTTGGTGTTCGGCAGCAACGACAACAACCTCTATATGATCCACGACGACATGATGAATAACATCACGACCTTAAAACGGTATACTGTGAGTAAGCCTGTCCAGTCGTCTCCGGCTCTTGGGAGGGTAGGCAGCGACAACGCGACAGCCATAGTCTTCGGCAGCGACGACGGCAAAGTCTACGTGATAACATACCCCGGAATCACGAGATTCACCTACCAGACTGCAGGGCCGGTGAAATCCTCCCCTGCGATAGCTGACCTAACCAATGACGGGACCCTCGAGTTCGCCATTGGCTCTGATGACGGCAACCTCTATATGTTCGGTGACGCGCGGACGATGAACATACAACTCGGCAGCTCATCCTACAACGTCGCCCTAAAGTATCGGGCCTCAGGCGACATCGAAGCGATGAAAAGGCAGATACAGGTTGCGAGGGCGATGTATCTGAAGGCGAACTACACGGAGGGTGTGAGGAGGTGCGATGACCTCGTGAAGACCATGGAGGCGGACTCCATATTCGTGGACGCGAAGAACCTCTTCCTAAGCGGCAACCTCACCGGAGCAGAAGCGACACTCAAGGAGGCTGCGCAGAGGTACTTCGACGCCAACGACACCGCCGGGACCGCAGAGAGCCAGCAACTATACAAGCAAATAGAGGCTGAAACCTACTACGGGGAGGCTAAGTACTTCTTCGCCACAGGTCAGACCACCAACGCCACAATCTACCTGGAGGCGGCCATCCATTTCTACCAGAATACAAACGACACCGCCGGCCTCGTCAAAACAGAGAAGCTTTCTAAGCTATATTCCACACAGGGTAAGTCGACCACCTACTTCGACGACGGCATGAAGGCCCTCAAGGATGGGAAACTGGATGATGCTATACCGCTCCTTGATTTCGCAAGGCAGTCCTATGTGCTCACAGGCGACAACGAGAGTGCAGCAAAGACAGCGAAGCTAATAAACACAACCCGGGCTGACATAGCCCTGAAGAGGGCGCAGGAATACTTTAACTCATCAGAATACGATAAGGCCGCCGACTACGCGAACCGTTCCATGATGCTCTATGGGCAGGTGCGTAACGCCAGAGTTGTTGATGCGCAGAGGATATACAACAACTCCCTCGAGCTATTGGCTGCAGATAGCCTCTACCAGAAGGCTCAGGACTCGTATGCTGCATTGAACTTCACGGGCGCCGCACAATACTCCCTGCAGGCTATGGCAATCTACAACTCCACAGGCGATATCGAAGCCTACCGGCGAGTGAGTAGACTCTACCTGCGCTCCCAGACCGCCCAGCAGCCAACACTCGGTGGTGGAATCCTCGGTTCAATCAAACCGACTACAATAATCGTGTTGCTCATACTCGCTGCCGCGGCATGGCTCATGCTAAAGAAGCCTGCGGAGGGTCCCATCCCTACTCAAGGGTCCAAGAAGATCGTCCTAGACATAAGCGGATTCAAAAAGAGGGTTGGAGACTTCCTCAGCGGCACCGGCAAGGCACCCACAAAGCCCAAACCAAAATCCGAACTCGAGGCAGTACCCCCCAAACAGCAGCAAAAGGAGGAAATAAAAATCACAACCCAGATTACGAAAGAGCACATACCCATACCAGAGCAGTCCACGCTTGGGTTAACGCACAAAATAACACTCGATATAAAAAAGGGAACAACACAGGCAAGCAGTGAACCACCAGTAAATAAAGACCAGACAGAGACATCCAAATCATCGAGCGCATCTGAAGCAAAAACAGGCGAAGGCACCATCACCAGATTACTCGAAAAGATACGGCATAGCGGGAGGAAGAGGCCGAAGGTCGTCCTAATCCCAAGAGACGACGAAGGAAAGTAAACGCTAGGCTAATCCTTTCTCCTGTAGGGGGCATACTTTACCCTGCCACACCTAAGGCACGTCAACTCCACACGCTTATGGTCTGGGTTCAGCCTCCTACGGCATGTCCTTGTGGTGAAGTAAGTGAGGCACTTGCGGCAGAACCTCAACTTAAGGTCTCTGGGAATCCGGGTGTTACACCTAGTGGCGATGTTCCAAGCCATCTTCACCCTCCTGCATGCGGCATCAACATCAGATGAGGCTAAACGGGCAGCCTGGGAGAAAAGCAACCTGATGCGCTCGATGGCCAAATCCCTCTGCTCCCGCTTCTCCCTCTGATACGCCATAAGATATTTAATAGATGCACCGGAGATATTAACTACTATGGGTGTAAAGGAAGTCGCAGGCAGGATGAGCCGAAGGACAATCGAACACGCACACCTAGAAAACCTACCCAAACCCCTGATGGACGAACTCATCAAGAACATCGACGCGATAGTCCAATCCACACACCTCATGCTCGACAAACCCAGCCGCTACAGCACCACAGTCGCAGAAACCGCCATAAAACTACCCAAGGAACGGATAACGTCCTTGGCAGATAAATACGGCCCGAGGATAAAGAGGATACCATTCACGATAGAGGGTATCCCAAGCAAGGAGGAAATCACACTAACCTGCGACCTCTGGGAGGCCCTGAAAGAAAACGAACGCCAAACACTACTCAACAACACAACCCACCTCATCTTCCCAGAAGAAACCAGGCTACTGCCTGAAGTCCCTGATGAGACACCATACGCGATGAGACTCCTACACAGGTACATGCAGATGCACATTAGAGACAAGTAATCACATACTGCAGCCTAAAGGCCGCAGTATTTCAAATTCGCCGCTGCGAATTTGAAATCATCAAAATCGCCCTAAAGCGATTTTGATATGAGATTACAAGCCCATACTGAACTGCGACATGAATATCGCAGTATGGGACTTGTAATCAAGTGAGCCTCACACAACCGCCCCCCGTGAGAAGCACCGTATCCTCGAAACGGACACCGAACCCATGCGGCAGATAAATCCCAGGCTCCACAGTGAACACCATGTTCCGCTCAAGCTTCACCTTAGAGTCAGGGCTGAAACTCGGGCTCTCATGAATCTCAAGCCCCACACCATGCCCGCTGAGGTGATGAAACTTATAGCCATTCGCCTTAATCCTGTCATCCACGAACTTGTGGACGTCACAGCAAAGCTGCCCAGGCATGATGCCATCAATCGCATCATCCTTCAGGGAACGCACGAAATCCATAACATCCCTCTCCCTGGCGCTCAACCTGCCGACACCGAAAGTCCGCGTCATATCAGAAAAATAACCCTTATACGTCGCACCCAAATCAACCACCACCAGCCCCCGCCTTATGCCCTTAAGCGTAGGCCTGGCGTGTATGTCGCAACTTCTAGCCCCAGAAGCCAAGAGCATCCCATCACCGAACGGAGGCTTCTCGGAGCCGCGCCTGCGCAACTCACCCTCCACCTCAGCGACCACATCAAGCTCCCTCACACCCGGGCGAATAACCTCGCGAGCCCTCCTCATCCCAGCCTTCGCAATCCCACAAGACCTCCTAATCAACTCCACCTCACATTTGGTCTTAACGGCTCGCGCGCTCTTCACCAAATCGACAACATCAGTCCTCTTGCGGGAGACCTTCCGCACGACGGCCGCGGCATCATAGGATGAGACGCCAATCGCCTTCTGCCTGAGCCCCCTGAGCGTCCTCTTAACGTCGTCCTTGTCCTGGACCCGCACATCGAAGGGGTAACCCCTTGACTCGTAGATTGAATCGTAGAGTTCCTTGTAGAAATCCTTGACCCAGAGAACCCCCCCCTTTGATGTGAGAAGCAGCCTCCCCGTTTCAGCACCAGTCAGGTACCTGACATCCGCCTCCTTACTAACGTAAAAGGCGCCAAGGCCGCGCTCTGCCATGAGGTCCCTGACCCTCCGCTCATGCAGCCGCAACTCAGCTCCCAAAGGCATGATAATAATATGTTGCACCTACTTAAACAAGACCCGGCAACTCACCCTCGTATTTTTAAGGTAGAATAGCATAATCTACTAAAAGTAAACAGGATTTAATTTTTTAAACAGGTGTTTCTATGAAACCATTGGACGCATTAGGAGAACTACTGGACAACCAAATTATAGTCAGGCTGAAAAACGGGATGGAGATACACGGGAAACTCAAGGCATTCGACATCCACATAAACCTCGTCCTCGAAAACGCGGAATTCCAGGAAGGCGAAGTAAGCAAGAAGTTCAAGCGCATATTCCTGCGCGGCGACATGATACTGTTCATCAGCTAAAATGTCAAAGGGAACTCCAAGCCACGGGAAACGAGGCAAACGCAAAACCCACGTCACCTGCCCACGCTGCGGAAAACACAGCTACCACAACCGCAAAAAAGTCTGCTCCGCATGCGGCTTCGGCAGAGGCCCCAGACTAAAACGCGTCCCAATGGCCAAAAAGAAGAAGAGACACTAGGCTACTCCCAGACCTAATTCTTATTTCTCAAAACCCATAGCGTAGCCCACACCTTTTAACAGACGGATACATATTCTCCTTCACCATAATGAAACCCATGGTCGGAAGATATCGACAGTCGCTGGGAAAGATGGTTGCAATAGTGGTTCTACTTATCTATGTGATGCTAGCCATCACATTCTTGATAAACTACCGAACATACCTCAACCGCCCGGGAGACCAGACCTGGGATTTGGCGAAACAATACCTGCTCAATGCAGGTTATGGTATGGAGCCAATCCAATTCAATCCTGACTGGCTGAAAAACTACGCCTCAGACTGGGGTCGACTCCAGGGATTCAACCTAAGCGCGTGCAACGGCTGCCAATCTTACTGGCTAATATCCATGGTAGATGAGCAACCACAGAAAGGCTACGCCACAATTCAGAACAGCAGGGTAAACAACATCTACGTCAATCAAATACAAGCAAACAACGCAGGCAATACACGCCCCAAGAACATCATACTATTCGACCCGAAGATCACCATATCCTCCCTAGGCGGGAACATATCCTGCCCCTTCAGTGACGGCACGATAGGCCCGGAATGCTACAGCGAAGACTGGCAGAAGATAGAACGCATGACAATGACCTTCGGTGGGGACAGCAGACTATGTCTTTTCGTTCACCCCAGAAACAACAAAAACATCATCTTGGAATATCCTGAGGTGAAAATGAGTGGTAAAATAACATTCTCAACAGCCATATCCCAAGACATGATAAGCGGCGACATGGCTCAAGTATACGCAGACATCTACGTGAATGGGGAACAAATAGGCAAGCTAAGCCAAGAGGATGTCCCAGGCTGGAAGATAACGGCCCTGGATACGACAAAATACTCCGGGCAAAAGGCAGATGTTAAATTGGTAGTATACACAAACGACGACAGGAGACGCCATTATTGCATAACAGCAAATACCGGATAACCCGCAAATGAATACCACATTAGGAGATGAAAAGTAAAACCCCCCCTCAGGAAGGCGCAATAATCAAAACATTTTTTGTTCTCCTGCTGATAACTACCACCGTCCTCGTGACCTATTCAAGACACCTAACATTGCATTTCGACAACGGCGACGACGCTGAGTTCCTGGCAGAAGCACAGCAAAAGGACACAATCTGGAAGATACTCGACTACAACTTCCCATCAAGCCAAAACTCCATGGCCCAGAGCTATTTCGTACCCATCCAGACGCTCATCTGGCGAACCTTAAGCACAACATCCGATAGGAACCCATACTATTTCTACCTCTTCATAATCCTCCTACACGCCATCAATGCCATCATAGTGTACTTCATCGCAAAACAGATACTACAGAATACCCTCCCCTCAGCTCTCGCGGCCCTAAGCTTCGCGATATTCTACCCAAACTACCATACAACAGAATGGCTTGGAGCGAGCATATCCTACGTCCCAGGCAGCTTCTTCTATCTCCTCACGCTCCTCTTGTACCTCAAATACACGCAGACAAAGGACAACCGATGGATTGCGACCTCATACATAACCTTCTTTATTGGCCTTTTTACGAGGGAAATCCATCTGTGGCTGATCCCAATAATAACCATACACTACCTCCTGTTCATCCGGGTAAAATCCCATCTCCGTATAAAACGACAAGACCTGATACCAATAATCTACTCTGTGCTTAGCCTGCCCCTGATATACATCATGCTAATGAAGATGAGCAATCCCAACTATACCATACGCTCCTTATGGGGGGGCTTCAACTTCGGAGTCAACATGCTCTACCGGCTCATGCACTACATCAGCTACATGATAACAGCAGTGAGCGTAGGTCAAGGGATGGAAATGATACTAGCGTATACGTTACTCCTCTCAATCCCGTTCATAGCCTGCTGGGCATTGAGGGACAAGACCGTACTCTTCCTTATTCTTACCATCATAATAACTCTCTCGGTGTTCATCACAAACAACTTCAGGGACATATACGCCCTAAGCAGACACCTATACACTGCATCAGCATTCTGGTTCATATTAATCTATTACGGATACTCGAGGATAGGTGACCCAAGGATAAGGACATTCTCGTATTCACTCCTGTTAAGCTACACCGTCCTCTATAACCTCGTGTTGATATTCCTCATCAAATGAAAACCGTCATCATCGGGGCGGGGCCTGCAGGCCTCACAGCAGCCTACGAACTCAGCAGAAGAAACCTGTCGGTAACGGTCCTTGAGAAGGAAGATGACGTCGGCGGCATCGCAAAAACCATAGACTACAAGGGCTATAAATTCGACCTTGGGGGCCACAGGTTCTTCACCAAGATATCCCCTGTGATGGAACTGTGGCTTAAGATAATGGGCGATAAATTCCTCATAAGACAGCGACTCTCCAGGATATACTACAAGGGGAAATTCTTCAGCTACCCGCTGAAACTCGCCAATGTGATAATGAACCTCGGGGTAATCGAAAGTTTTCTGATATTCATAAGCTACGTTCACGCCAAAATATCCCCCTATCCGCGGGAGGACTCCTTCGAGGAATACATAGTCAACCGCTTCGGCAGCAGACTCTACAGGATGTTCTTCAAATCCTATACAGAGAAGGTGTGGGGCATACCCTGCACTGAAATAAAGTCCGAATGGGCCGCGCAAAGGATAACGGGAATGTCCCTGACGTCAGTGCTCAAGACCACCTTCCTCGGCAACAGAAACAACAAAATCAAGTCCCTAATAGAACAGTTCCATTACCCGAGGGAGGGGCCGGGTCAACTGTGGAACATCATGAAAAACGAGGTAAAGAAAAACGGCGGAGACGTTCTATTAAAACAACGTGTCACATCCATCAAAATCGACGGCAACATGGTAACATCCCTCCGAACAGACGAGGGAAGCGTCTACGCCGCTGACCAGTTTATAAATACCATGCCCCTGCGTGACCTAATAGAATCCATGACACCAACACCACCCAACGAGGTAATTGCAGCCGCGAAGAAGCTAAAATACAGGGACTTCATCACAGTCGCGCTCATAACAGAGAAGGAAAGCATCTGGCCTGACAACTGGCTCTACATACACGACAGAAAATACCGCGTCGGCAGGATACAGAACTACAAGAACTGGAGCCCATATATGGTGCCGGATGAGAAGAAATCTTGCATTGGCATGGAATATTTCGCATTCGAAGGCGATGACCTATGGACGATGAAGGATGAGCGGCTCATAGACCTCGCAACCGAAGAGCTCCTGGGCTTAAGCCTCATAAGCGATAAGTCTCTTGTGACAGATGGGAAGGTCGTGAGGGTGGAGAAGACCTACCCCGTATACGACCTACTTTATCTGGAAAACCTGAAGACCGTTAAGGATTACCTGGGGGGCATAAGCAACCTGTCCACGATAGGACGGAATGGGATGCACAGATACAATAACATGGACCACAGCATGCTAACCGCCATACTAGACGTCGACAACCTCATGGGGGCGCACCACGACCTCTGGCAGGTGAACGCAGAACAAGAATACCTGGAGACGGAAAAGAACCAGGGCTGAATCAATAAAGTAAATTACATCGCACCTAAAGCGCATCTTGAACATGGGGCGGCCAATCCTTTTAGGCCAGCTTATAAAATCCGACACCAATACCTAAGTGATGCTCCTGAAGGAAATTATGGCCAATAAGATATCCTCTACAAATGTAGTCATCTCAGTTTTCGCCCTGTTGGCGCTTGCTTCAACCATCTACTACGGCGTCATGTGGCTGTCAACCCCACGTCTTGGGGATTCTTGGAGTCTCTATGCGGGGGATGAATATCCAGACAACTGGTATAAGCCAAATTTCGACGATTCAGGGTGGCTGAAGGCGAGTCTCCCATACAAGTACATGGACGTCAATCACGTCCTCGGCAGGGGAACCATATACGCCAGTCAAGGACTAGACACAAAGATAACTTTAACGGCAGATGACTGCTTCTCCGAGGTGTATGTAAACGGGAACCTGATTTTTCACGGGCAATGCACAATCGACTCGGTAAACCATTGGGCAGGCCTTACCTTAGACCTCAGCGATTACCTGCATAAGGGTGAGAACCAAATAGCGGTTGTGGACCAAAATAACTACGGTGGAGGTGCTTCTTTTGCGGTACAGTCATCCACAGGGTCGCAGCTAAAAAATATGCTGGCTAATTCACTACTGCTGGCATTGGTCACGATCGTACTCGTGTATCAGGGGAAACATAAATTTGAGACGCTCAAGGGCGGAAATGTTAAGCACAATGTGCTGCTGTTCACGCTCATCTGTCTCCTAGCCTATTCAATAGTCGGGGGGGAAAGGACCTTAGGTTTTTCAGACACATCACACCACCAGTATTTCGCGCAAGCTTATCTGACCGGTCAACTGGGCATAAAATATCCGCTTGAGGAGCTTGTGCCAGGTAGCGGAGGTCTATTATACAACCAACACGGCCCCATGCCTGCCTTCCTGATGATGCCTGCAGTCTATCTCCTCGGTCCCGTAATAAGCGATCACACGTTTATGATAGTTTTGACCGGCCTGAGCAGCGCAGTATTCATGACTGCGCTGTTCAATCTCAGGAGAAGCGGCATCGAACTCAACCTCCGGTCAGTTTGGGTTTACTCAATTTTCTTCAGCTTCGGAACTCTCATCATGACCTACTCCAGCATAGGGTGGTACTGGTTTCTAACACAGATGACGTCGGTGCTCTTCCTGACGCTGTATCTCCTGGTCCTAGTAAGGGGGGGCAGTCCGGTCCTGGCCGCATCCTTTGTCGGTGCGAGCATGCTAGCCAGGTACCACACCATCCTTTTCGCGGGTATTTTCTACTTTTATCTAATACTTGATAAAGAAAAGAGCTTCAGGGAAAAATCCATACGATTCCTTACATTCACGATCGTGCTTTCAATTTTCATCAGCGGCTTCATGTTACATAACTATCTCCGCTTCGGGAGCATCTTCGATACAGGATACCCATCTGACTGGATAGGAAAAAGGTACTTCGGCGACGGGTACTTCAAATTCAATAACGTCGAACCGCACCTCTCGAACATATTCTTCGGCCTGCCGATACTCACCGGGGAATACCCGTACTTCAAGATTTCAGCACACGGATTGAGCGTATTCCTGACTGGGCCCCTGTTCATTTATCTCTTCAGGATACGGTATGACAACCCCCTCAAGAAAGCGATACTCTGGGGAACCTTCATCTTTTTCATTATGATATCGGGATATGGGGGAGACGGCTGGACACAATTCGGCTACAGATATACTCTAGAGATGGTGCCGCCCCTCGTAATATTGCTTGCAATGGATGATGAACACATAAGAAAAAACAAGTTGTTCTATGCACTGCTGGTCATGGGCATCCTGGTCAACCTCTTCGGGGCTTTAACCTACAGGCGGCCAGGATTATACGAACTCTTTTATATCATCTGAACCGCAGTACTCCCACCACGGCCTCAAACAATTCGGCTACCGCTACATGCTGGATATCCACCCCCTACTCACAGGACTAATCGCGTTGGAAAGCTAGGTTCATGGATGGTCTGGTCACGCCCCTTTTCTCTGATGTCATGACTCTCAGGTGGACGTGATATAAATGAAGGTGTCAATCTGCACCCATTTAATACTGGACTTAGAATAAATGAGGGTAACAGTTGCTATACATGAAAGATATAATTGTTCACATATGCGGTAGCCTTAAGGTGGCCAGAAGGTTTGTAACGGGAAACATTTCCTTACTCTCCCTTCTTGTTGCATCGTTCTTACTGCTTTATACAGTCTACAATTACGTTCTTCCCGTGCCGGTTCCATTACAGCCGAAATGGTATTATTCTGAGGATGTAAACTGCAAGCATGACTACAACATGACGGGGAACTGGTCAGATGTATCTGTGCCTTACTTTAGCTCTTCCTCCCAAATCAATGTCTGCTTCACCGGGATTGATACCTACAATACGCTGCCTTTGGAAGTGGAATTAATGGCCGATGATTGCGTATCTTCTGTCGCAGTGGATGGGCAGGTAGTGTACTCAGACTCATGTTATAACTGCAAGGACTGCAATGGGAGAATAATATCCCTCTCATCAAACGAAACTCCCATTGCTCAGCGGGGAAAGATTGTTCTGGTGGCTGTCCAAAACCCAGTGGGGTACCTAGAGTTTAGGGTTCAGCCGTCCAATCCACTCACATCCAGGTTTATCCTACTAGCTTTCGTCTCAATTTCCATAATTTTTTCCACTGAATTTTTTGCCAGCAAGCGGGTTGTCATCGCCTTGTTAATAATAGTAGCATCCACAGCTTATCTTCTGCCTATCCTAGACAGCATTGGCAACTTAGGTCGTGGGGATTGGGACCATTTTCAAACCATGTCCTACATTCCCCTACTTACGGTTTTTAAATACGGCCAATTGCCCCTTTGGAACCCATATCTATGCGGCGGAACGCCCCTATTGGCATATTACCAAGCATCCTTCCTAGACCCGTTGATTGTAATCGATGCTATCTTTGGTGTAGCGGTCGGTCTTAAGATCAAGCTGCTGTTTTACATGATAATCGGCATCCTAGGATGTTATCTCCTTGGAAGTTATCTGGGCATGAATACTTACTCAAGGTACCTGTTTGGGATGGTCTTCATGTTTAGCGGGTTCTTTGCGCACAGGGTTATGTGGGAAGGCCACTTGAACATGATGGCTATCATCTACCTTCCGTATATCCTTCTCTTCCTGCTTAAATCATTTGATGAGCCGAAATACATAGTTCTCTGCTCTATCTTCTCCTCGTTATTCTTAATTTTTGGGAATCATTTCATCCTTGGTCTACTCATCCTCCTTCTACTCCTGTTACCATTCCTATACTCATCTTCGAGGATTATTGGTTTTATTTATCGAAGAGAGCAGACACTTAGTTTTGCCTTCAGACCCATCCTTGTTATGCTATCCGTTCTTGTGCTCGTAGGTTTACTGACAGCATTCCATTCACTTCCTCTTCTTGAATATTACCTGTGGCATCCTAATCTCAGGATGCTGTCTTTGGACGACTCGGGTTTTGACTCTGAAACGCTCTATGGTGCACTGGTTGACCCTAATATCGCATACTCCTGGCATGAGATCAACGGATTCGTGGGGGTCTTGGCATTTTTCTTTGCCATCTATGGCATTTTCATATCCTCTGGAAAGAAGCAATTGTTGCCTTTAGTCATAATACTCCTCATATTCGTTTTTGTTTCTATGGGCGGGCACTCCCCACTAGACATCTGGGGCTTCCTACAGAATTTTTTCCCGTTTAGTTCTCTTCACATCCCCCAGAGAACCATTAGTTTCATCGTATTCTTTATGAGTCTCTTTTGCGGGCTAGGGGCGTCAACGGTCGAGTCAAGGGATTCAAGGCTCGTGAAATTGGCGCTTATTGTCATCGTCTCCATGCTCTTCATAGGCAACGCGCTCTACCTCCACAATGCATTCGTGGTAAACCCCGGGCAGGATCAGGTGCAACCGAAGTCTTTCACTCAAATCGTCTATGGCATCCCATGGGGGCGTTCATCAGACATGCTAACCTATGCTCGACAGGAGGTAGGTGTCCTCAACTGTTACGCTCCGGGAGCGCTCGACCCCCGTGCCTCCGATTCTAAATCTCCGGATTATCTCGGCGAAACCTACCTTCTCAATAATCAAGGCAGTGCAAGCATCATAAAGTTTACACCGAACCTAGTTGAAGTTCAGGTGAATGCGACAGGAGAGGATACCCTTGTATTGAACCAGAATTATGAACAGAACTGGAAAGTAGATGGCGGTACGGTGATTGAATCTCAGGGGCTTCTTTCGACCATGGTAAGTCCGGGCGTCAAGAAAATCGTATTCTATTACCTACCAAGATCTTTCATTGTTGGCGCATTAATCACATCAATCGCTGTTATATACTGCCTGATGAATCTAATGAAGTCCTTCTGTGTTGTAACCCCTAAGAATTCCATCCGGGGCGGAGATGATTCTATAGGTATATAACTAGTAGCAGAAATACTTGTACTATACTCTTGTGGTTTTTATGGTAATATTTGATGGCTTAAGGCGTGCCTATCACTACGGTAGGTACTCAAAAGTTAAGGCTTTACTAGGTCCAAATAAGAATTCCCTTCTGGACATTGGTTGCGGAAAACCCTGCGAATGCATGCCTGACGGCTCCTTTATCCGGTATATGGGGGATGGTGTTGGCATCGACCTTGAAGGTTGCAGAGGCGGTTTCAATTTCGTCAGGGCGGACTTGTATCAGATACCATTCCATAACAAATCATTTGGTGCACTCACAGCCATGGAGGTCATAGAGCATGTTGGTGATATAGATCGCGCCTTGGACTCATTAAGTGATGTCCTGAGGGATGATGGGGTGTTGGTCATTTCAACGCCTAATAACTGTGTTCTCTGGAGAGTATTGTGGTTTTTCTGGTGTAGGACCATCGGGCGAATGTGGGACGGAAAACATAAGGCGAAACTACGTGGGGCGGAATGGTTGAACCTATTCAGGAACCGATTCGAAGTCGTCGAATATGTGACCCATTGGGGGGTCGACCTTATTGTGAAGATGAGAAAACGCAATAGATGATATCCTTAACCGTCAAATATTTAACGCCGAAGTAGATTGATGAGACGATGATTGTAAAGAAAACTGCGAGCATGATTGTATCTATGGTAGCTTTATTGTCCATTCTTTGTTTTCTCTCAAAGCAGTTATTTATCCATGTTGTTTAATATCATTGTATGTCTTTTGTTTGTTTTAGTTTTGACGTTGAGGAGTGGGATTCTCCTTCGGTGTTCGGGGTTGAGAGTCCCCATTCCCTCTCGACGCGGTTTTCTGCCGAAGGCTGTCGGGCGTTGCTCGGGTTATTCGGCAAATTCAACGTGAAGACGACTTTCTTTGTCACTGGGGTGTTCGCTAGGAATCACCCTGATATCGTGCGTGAGATGGTTACTAGGGGGCATGAGGTCGCCTGTCACGGTAACGTCCACAGGGACTTGTCGAAGCTGTCGTATGATGAGCTGAAAGTTGATATTTCAGTTGCATTGGCATCAGTTGAGGCGGCGGCTGGCGTTAAAATCCGTGGGTTCAGGAGCCCCCGTAACATGGTCAATCCACAATTGTATCGCGTCCTTTCGGAGTTAGGTTTAGACTATGATAGTTCGGTTCATCCTGCGATTTTGCCGGGGCATCTCTTGGGTTTCCTCGGGAGGGGCGATGTTCACTTGGTTGGTGGTGTGGTTGAGGTTCCGATGTCAACTTTGTTTGGGTTGCCGATTTCTTGGTGGTGGATGAGGAACATCGGGGTCTGGTACACGCGGTTGGGGTGCGAGTGGGGCTTGAGGC
>Ga0315284_10007375_pt1 | contig 15705 bp, 7 predicted proteins | sample YL17G09_16_MG_FD_203696 | JGI IMG/M metagenome (GOLD analysis project Ga0315284, IMG submission 203696) | Sediment microbial communities from Yellowstone Lake, YNP, Wyoming, USA - YL17G09_16 | ecosystem: Environmental > Aquatic > Freshwater > Lake > Sediment | place: USA: Wyoming | collected... | reverse complement strand
GCAAGAAGGCAGGGTACAATCTCCATACAGGGCTCGTTGCTGCATCAGCTGGCTGAGCAACTGGCCGATTTCGGGAGAAATCCGCCCCGGGGGATAGGCTGCAAAAGCGGTCTGCGGCAGAGGAGCGAAAGGATGCACATGGATCCGGGCGCCCAGACGCACCAACTCCATAAGCACTGAAGCCGTCTCATGCACGTCCCGGTCAGTTTCTCCCGGGAGGCCGAAGATAAAATCTACGATCACCTTGTAGCCGGCTTTCCGGGCCAGCGCTACCGCGGTGACAACATCCGCCGCCGAATGCGACCTGTGGCAGGCTTCGAGCATGCGGTCGCTGCCGGACTGCGCGCCGATCACGATCTCGTCGTTGTTGGCGAACCTGCGCAGCAAATCCAGCGTATCCGGCGTGACATGTTCCGGACGGACTTCGGAGGGGAAGTAGCCGAAGATGATGCGGCCGGAGGCGGTCACGGTTTCACGCAGCGCAGCCAGGAGCTCGCTCATGGCGGTCAGGTTCAGTTGCCTGCCATCGGGGGATCCATAGGAAAATGCATTCGGCGACAAGAGGCGTACGACTTTCCGGCTTTTTGAGTTGAGGCTTGCAGCCTGGCTTACGATCGCGGCGATGCTGCGATGGCGCGGCTGCACGCCGAAGAGGTGCGAAGTCTGGCAATAGCTGCACGCATAAGGGCAACCGCGCGTAATTTCAATCGGGCCGAACATTCCCCGCTTCGGTGCAAATGAGGGAAATGCCTCAATGTCGACCGGATGCGCACGAGGAGTGATGAAGGTCGCGTCATGGGTTCGGAAGGCAATGCCGTCGATGCCCTGGCAATCTTGTCCCGCGGTCAGGCGCGTGAGCGCCATGGGAAAGGTCACCTCGGCCTCGCCGCGGCACACGATGTCGATGCCTGCCTGGAGTGTGTCGAGGGCATTTGCCGTCGCATGCGGTCCACCGGCCATGATAAGAACTTGCGGCCCATGGCGCGAGCGGAGTTCCTTGACCAGCAGCTGCATTTCCTCGAACTGCATTGTGAGAACAGATAAGGCAACAAGCACACGCTCATGGCGATTCAGGAGACCTGCCGCGGCGGTCTTGACCTGCTCCGGGCTTCTCGCCAGATGGATTGGCCACCCTGCAGTTTCGGAATTATTGTCGAGGGCTCCGGCGAGCGCATTGAAGCTGTAGCGGTTGAAGCGATGATAATAGAAAATGAGCGGGAGCCTGCCTGGCAAAGCGATCTCTATCATGGGAAAGGTGTCAGGCCTTGGCCTTTTTGCTCTCGCGATGCCAAAGCAAAATAGCCAAGACCTGACACCTGAAAATTACTTGATTGGTGCGGGTACGTTCAGGGTGATTTCATACTTTTTGAGTGTGTCGCTCATTGCCGTCCCCTTCGCCAGGAAAGCGTTGGCTTCGAGCAGGGCTTTCGGGAACGCCAGTTTCAGGTCATTGTACTGTTTCATGAACGTGTCACTCGGCAGCTCCCAGAAAGACATGATTTGGCCCTTCAGGAAACTGGCCTGGTTGACGTAACCCTGGCCACGCCCGCCGCCGCCAAAGCCGGCCTGCATGGGAATGAAGCCGCCGGTAATTTCCGCGCCGGCTGCAGCCGCTCCAGCGGCAGCGCCCGGCGCTCCGCCGCGACCGCCAGCCGCGGCTGCTGGCGCGCCGGCAGCTGCGGCAGCACCGCCGCCGCCCCGGCCACCGCCACCGCCTGGGGCCTGCGGCACGCCGAATTTGACGCGGATGGCCTCGAATTCCTTATTGAAGGCCTCGAACTGCGTTTTCGCGGCTGCGGGTACGGTCGTGGAGTCTTTGACCTTGGTTACGACTTCGTTCATTTGAGTATAGATGGAGTTGAGCGCCTGCTGCACAGGCGCGCCCTTGCGCTGCATATCGTGCAGATCCATCAATATGTCGTTGTAGCGTTTGCGCTGCACGTCAGTCAGCTGGGATTCCGGATCCGCAACGATCTTGATAGGCTTGGCCTCGATCGTCTTACCGTCGACGATCAGCGCGACATTGTAGGTGCCCGGGAGCACATAGGGGCCTGCATTGCCGCCGCCGCCACCAAAACCGCCGCCACCGCCTCGGCCACCGCCGGCAACACCGCCGCCGCATGGGTTCATCGGCATATATCCGGCTTCCGGTTGTGGCTGAGGAATTCCCGGAATTACAGGACCCCTGCCGCCGGGGCCACCCGCGCCGCCGGCGCGCCCGCCGGCCTGGGGGGCAGCGGCTCCCGCGCCACGCGCGGCCGCCTGCTGTCCGGCGGCTGCGGTGGGAATGTTGGCCGGGATCGGTTCAACGCGCATGTCCCAGCAGCCCGTCTGCAGTCCGGCCTGTAGTTTGTTGCCGGCCAGGGTGAGCTCGCGTACGTCCTTTCCCAATCCGTCCGTGATCTTCAACTTCAACTCCTTTGCGGGAGTTTTCAGAGAGTATTGGATCACGGCCTCGTAAGGAGGATTCTCGCCGAGGAAGTACTGATGGCCCCAGAACTCCTGGTTCTGGTCGTTCATGGACTTCCATTGCAGGGCAGGCCCGATGGTAAAGAGTTTTGCACCTGCAGCGGCGTTCTGGCTCGCGGTATATTCCTGGATCGGCTCGAGGTGATCCAGGATCCATATCGAGCGGCCATGTGTCGCCACGAGCATCGCATTGTCACGCGGATGCAATGTGATCTCATCTACGCGCACGGTCGGCAGGTTGGCCTTGAGGCGCGCCCAGCTTTTGCCGCGATCCAGTGTGAGGAAAATACCGGTCTCGGTGCCGATGTAGAGCACATCCGGGTTGCGTTGATCTTCGGTCATCGTCTTGACCGCCTCCTCCTTGAGGTTGGCGTTTAGAGAACGGAATGTGGCGCCGTAGTCGTTGCTGACCCACATGTAGGTGCCGTAATCGTTCAGCCGGTGCGCATCCACGGTCACATATACCGTTCCTGCGTCATAACGCGACGGCACGACCTCCGACACCCAGGCGCCTTTAGGGAAGCCCGGGATCTTGTCGGTAATGTTCTGCCAGGTCTTGCCACCGTCCTTTGTGGCGCTCACGACACCGTCGTCCGTGCCCGTGTACAAGACACCGGGCTGCTTTGGTGATTCGGCGAGCGAGATGATCGTAGGCCAGCTTGAGATGCCGTCATTTCTCGAGATGCGGACCTCGCTGTCTTTAACTCCCATAATCATCAAGTTGTTGCGATCGGCGTTGGTTGTAAGGTCGGGGCTCAGCATCGTCCAAGTGTCGCCACGATCGGTGGATTTGAATACATACTGCGCAGCCGCGTACAGAATCCCCGGATCATGCGGCGAAAAAATGATGGGTGTGTCCCAGTTCAAGCGGTAACGCTCGTTGGCGGCGGGTGGCGGGGTGACATTATCCGGGCTCGGTCGAATGCTTTTCGAATCGCCCGTTACACGGTTTTTCCGCGTCATGTTGCCATCCTGCGACTCGGTATACACGATGCGCCAATCGCGCGGGTCGATGAGGGTAACGAAGCCGTCCCCGCCCTGGACTGTCTGCCACTGGCTGTTGCTGATCCCGGCGCGGAAGCGCACCGCACTCGGGCCGCACCAGTCGTAATTATCCTGCAGCCCGCCGCAGACGTTGAATGGAAACTGCATGTCGTAGCCGACATGATAGAAAAGTCCGAGGGGAAGATTCGGCAGAAACTGCCATGCGCGGCTCCCGTCGTATGACACCGAAACGCCGCCATCGTGGCCGATCAGGATGTGGTTCGAGTTGGCAGGATCAATCCAGATGGCATGGACGTCGTCGTGAGTCGCCTGCGCTGCGTCTGTTTCGACGGTCTTGCCCCCGTCGACGGTCATATGCAAGCCGACGCCGCCCATCAGGACGCGATCAGGGCTGTTGGGATCGATGCGCACCTGGGAAAAGTACATCGGGCGCGGATTCACCGAGTTCACTTTCTGCCACGATGCGCCGCCATCGTCGGAACGGTACAGGCCGTTTTCCCCGCCCGCGGCTCCACCGCCGAACCCCCCGCCGCCGCCGCCTCCGCCTCGCCCACCCGCGGCTGCAGCTGGATTCTCGGCATCGATCGAGGCGTAGAGGATATTCGGGCTCTTGCGGTAGACATCGAGACCGATACGGCCGAGCGCAACCTTGGGCAGGCCAACGGTGAGGCGAGTCCACTTTTCCCCGCCATCCGTGGATTTCCAAATGCCGCTGCCGGCGCCGCCACCGTTGAAGCAGCACTGGGAGCGCTGCCTCTGCCACGTGGAGGCATACAGAATCTTGCTGTTCGTCGCATCCATGGCGAGATCGTTCGCGCCTGTGTCGTCGTCGACCTTCAGCACCTGCTTCCAGGTTGCGCCGCCGTCGCTGGTCTTGAAAACGCCGCGATCGCCGCCCGGGCCGAAAAGCGAGCCCTGCGCCGCGACTAGAACCACGTTGTTGTCGCTCGGGTCGATCACGATGCGATTGATGTGGTACGACGCACGCAGTCCCATGTTCTTGAAGGTCTTGCCTCCATCGGTGGATTTGTAGACACCGTCGCCCCATGAGATGCTCTGCCGGGCGTTGCCCTCACCGCCACCGAGCCACACAAGGTCAGGATTCGACTGCGAAACCGTTACGTCTCCCACCGACATCAGGCCCATGTCCTGAAATTGAGGTGTGAAGGTGAGCCCGTTGTTCACGGTTTTCCACAATCCGCCGTGCGCCGAACCGACGTAGTAGATATTTGGATTCGGTTCATACACTGCGAAATCCGAAATGCGGCCCGACATGGAAGCCGGCCCGATAGAGCGAAAATGCAACTGCTCAAACTGCGTGGCGACAGGTGCTCCGCCCGGAGTTTGGCTAAGAAGGATATGGCCGGCGGCGGCGAGCACGATTACCGCCGCGATCAGTAAAAGTCTAAGGTGCCTCGACATGGAGCCTCCAACAATAATAAATAGTCGTTGCCTGGTTTTTGGTGCGACGAGGATAGCATCGCTCGTCCTTAAAATCATCATGAATCAAAATCGAAATCACAGAAATCAAGGTGAAGGTTTTTGGTCGCGGCTATGCCGCTTCGTGTCATTCGTGGCTGCTTTTGCATTTTTCAGGGGAGTAATCTTCGCAACAGAGGCTAGCGCTCGTTCTTCCACTCCGGGCCAAGATCCTTCAGCCAGGACTGGAAATACGACGGGATCAATTTGCCACGATCGACCGTGGCGGCGACAAAGCGCAACCGCTTCTTTGCGTCCCCGCTGATGGTCTGTTCGAACCTCACGTGCTCTTTTCCCAGGTTGGATGTGTATGCAGCATGAAGCATTCCGTTACCCTTGACCAGCCAGTTGCGAAATACTTCAGGGTTGCCGTAGAGCGCGTCCCAAAGGAATAGACTGGTAATGTGGCTTTCCTCGCCGCCGCGCTTTACGGCAGAAGCCGCAGCGTAATACCCGAAACCCTGGGCGCTGATGATCAGCTTGTTCAGCCGGTCGGTTTTGATGATCTTTTCGCTCTTCATCGTGGCGAGCATATCTTCAATGAGACGCTTCAGGCCGCCTTCGTCCGTCATCTTTCCGCCAAAGGAATCTCGTGCGCGATAGGGCCCCTGGGGCAATACCAGGATGGCATTGATCTTTTGCTCGGACAGCGCCTGGGGCATCTGGCCTGTTTCCAAGGTGGCCATGTTGTCGTCCATCTCGCCGTGGAAGTGGACAATGACGTTCGTGCCGTCACCGGTCTCTTGAAAAGTATTCGGAACGACAACCACGATACTGTTGTCATCGTAGTGAGGATGGTATGGGTATAAAGTACCGTCGGACGCCTTGAATCCTTTCTTTCTTTGACGATGAGGAAAGGGAGCTGCATCGGAGCGGTAAATTCCCCAGCGGCCGTCCGGATAACTATTCCAGTCGACATTATGCAAGGGGACTTTGCGTTCCTGGTAGCCCGTGCTGCCTGTGAAATGGTTCCAGGCTGCGCGCGCGACCATGGCGCCCAGGAGTATGCCTCGATTTTCAATATCTCCCCGGTGATCCGGCTGCTTATCGACAAAAACAGCGAGCGCGAGGTCAATCTTGTCGGACAGGATCAAAGCCACGTCCACCTTGGTCTCGTTAACGGAGCCGGTCTTATTGCCGATTTCGAGGTACTGGCATTCCTCTTCCGGGAGATATCTGGGGATCATCTCACGATAGGACTGATTCTTCAGAATGCCCATTATCGCGTCGCAGGAGGAGGGGGAGACCAGGGTCTTGGAGTAGAGCGCCTCGAGCAAAGCGACCATGTCTTCCGGCGTAGAGACTCCTACGCCGTAACGAATTGCCTCGGGCGTGCGCTGCTTGGTATCGAATGAAAACAGGCGGTTCAATATTCTGGTGTTCTTGAGCCCCTTTTGGGCCACGAATTCATTGACGAGGGCAAGGCGCTCCGGGTGTGTCGGCGCGAGCCGATCGAGGACAAGATTGGTCGCGGTGTTGTCGCTCTGCGTGATCATGAGCTTGACCGCGTCGAGCAGGGTAATGCGATCTCCCTCCGCGAGGTGCTGCAAGATCCCAAAGCCCGGCTTCATGTCAGCCCGCGTCAAAGTGAGAAGCTCACTCGGATCAATTTTCTTGTCATCTGCCAACTGGAAAAAAGTTGCCAGCACGGGCAATTTGATGACGCTTGCGGTGGGGAAGCGCTCGGCGGCGTTGTAGCCGATCGTTTCTCCGGTCTTGAGGTTTTTGGCCATGAATCCGAGATGGCCGCCATACTTCGCCTCAAGCCGGAGCACCTCCTGGATCAGTTTTTCCTGCTTGCCTGCTGCCGGTCTGCCCGCTGCCGGAGCTGCCGTGAGAAGAGCCAAGAACAATAGTAGGATTCTATTCATGCCTTTGTTGGTACTTCGACTTGATTTAAGGCCGTTTGCCTATGATGTAGTGTGTTGTGGCCAGCTGATAATAATCGGTGTAAATGCCATCCTCGTAATCCTTGAGAAAAACCGAAATCTTTTGCAATAGCGTGGCCGAACGGCCTCCGGGCATCTGCACGACAGGCGGCTGCCGCATCACGGCACGGATGAAGAGGCTGTCAGGCGTGATGGGAAGTGTCTTGACATTGGCTGCGAAGGCCCCGAACTGGCTGTTCTGAAAAAGGTACTGTTCCACATTGGAAGTGTAAAAAGCGGTCACGGTCAGAGAGTTCTTGCGCAGGTAGTCCCCCACGGCTTTAAGCGCCTTGGGGCCGGCAAAATCACCGACGACGGGTACGATCCGGTTCTTTCGTTGCAGGTCGCGCACAAAAGCGAAATCCTGTTCGGTGGCCAGGAAGTTGCCCGGCTTGCCTGAGGAATCGGGCTGTTCGATGATGTCTCGCAGCGTAGGAAACCGGCCGCCGAAAGGCCGCGAGGCCGAAGAAACCGCGAGTCCCTGGCTGCGGAATGTGCCAAACACATATTCCAGCGATGACTGATCCCGTTCGGTCATGGGGAAAAGGAAGTCTTCTCGAATCGTCTTCCCGATCCTGGCCAGATTGGCGGCGTACGCTTCCGCGCTTGCAGACGTCTGGCTGAAGTATTCCATGAACTGTCCCAATGTGGCGTCACGGCCGGGGGCTTTCTCGCCGGTCAACGGCTTGCTCAGCAGGCATGAGAGAAATCGAGCGCGATCGTCGGTAATCTGGAATATTGCCTTGTACATCAGGTGCTGGATCATGGCCTGTCGGCGGATATCGACGATGAAGGCAATCTGCGGCCGGATCTTGGCAATGTAGCTGAAATTCTGTTCCGGCCCTACGCCGATGTAGGCGCCACCGGAGGCCCCAAGCTCGCGCAGCTTGTCCACGACGGTGAGATAGGAGATTTCGTTTGATACGAACACATCCATCCGGAAGAAGCCATCGCTCTCGGAAGAGTCCTGAATGATGCGGGAGAATTCCTTTGCCGGTATAGCCTCCGGCAGAGCCTTCGCGTCAGATATTACTTGCGCAGCCTGCCATGTGGCTGCAAGACCCAGCGCCTGAGCGAGCGCCAAAAACAGGATCAGCAAGCGCCATACCGGTATTTTTCCATGAGAGCATGGTTTGAGGTTCTGAGAAGCCATCATGTTTGCTCCTGGAGGAGAAGTTTGATCCGATCGAATATGGCAATTAAAGAATACACGAATAATGGAGCGCGTGTTTCATGATTTTCTTGAAGAACAGGACGCGCGGAGCCATTTACAGCTTGCCGTGGCATGTGACTCCGCGTTACAAATGACGGACGGCTTTCTGCGCCGCCTTTCTAAGGAGGCTAAGATGAAAAGAGCGTTCATAACTTCAGTGATTTTTGCGAACCTGCTTTTTTGGACGGCCGGCTCGGCTCAGGAATCGGGCCGCAGCACCGCCATCATCAATGCGGATCAGGGGAAGCTCACGATCAGCAAGCATATCTATGGGCATTTCGCCGAGCATCTGGGCAACTGCATTTATGGCGGCATCTGGGTCGGAGAGAATTCTACTATTCCCAACGTGAGGGGCATCCGCAAGGATGTCGTCGCGGCGCTGCGCCAGCTCCAAATTCCGAACCTGCGTTGGCCCGGCGGCTGCTTCGCCGATACCTATCACTGGATGGATGGCATCGGCCCGAGTGACAAGCGGCCCAGCATCGTCAATACCAACTGGGGCGGAGTGACGGAGGACAACCATTTCGGGACCCATGAATTCATGGACTTCTGCGAGCAGATCGGGGCCGAGCCGTACATCACGGGAAACGTCGGGAGCGGCACGGTGCGCGAGATGGAGCAGTGGGTGCAGTACTTGACCCACGACGGCAGGAGCCCGATGGCGGATCTGAGGCGCGCGAACGGGCGCGAGAAACCCTGGCGCGTCAGTTTTTGGGGACTGGGCAACGAGACCTGGGGATGCGGCGGCAGCATGAGGCCCGAGTACTATGCCGACGTCCTGCGTCAATTCCAGAGCTACCTTTACAACTTCGGCGGCAACAGGCTGTTCAAAATCGCATGCGGCGCAAGCGACGCCAACTATGGCTGGACCGATGTGCTCATGCGCGAGACTGCGCCGATGATCCAGGGTTTGAGCTTGCACTACTACACCGTCGATTGGGCAAATAAGGGCTCGGCCACCCAATTTACGGAGCGAGAGTGGTTCAAGGTGCTCAAGAAGACCCTGGCCATGAGCGAATTGATCGAACGGCATGCCACCGTCATGGACAAATATGACCCGAGGAAGCGCGTCGGACTGATTGTCGATGAATGGGGGACCTGGTACGATGTCGAGCCCGGGACGAATCCGGGTTTCCTCTACCAGCAGAACACGCTGCGCGACGCTTTGGTTGCCGGCATCAACCTCAACATTTTCAATAACCACTGCGAGCGCGTCCGCATGGCGAATATCGCTCAGACGATCAATGTGCTCCAGTCCGTGATTCTGACGAAGGACGACAAGATGGTGCTGACGCCGACCTACCATGTCTTTGACATGTACAAGGTGCATCAGGATGCCACGCTGCTGCCCTTGGATCTGAAGGGAGCCGACTATGGGTTCGAAAAAGACAAAATCCCCGCCATCAGCATGTCGGCATCCAAGGACAAGGAAGGCAGGATTCACGTCACGCTCTGCAACCTGGATCCCCAGAACACGAACACGGTGACGGTGGATCTGCGCGGGGCCAAGCCTGCCCAGGTGGTCGGCCGCATTCTGACTGCAGATGCAATGAATGCTCACAACACATTTGAAAAGCCGGAAACCGTGAAGCCTGCCGCTTTCTCGGGCGCAAGGTTGACCGCGAACGGCCTGGAGGTTCGCCTCCCGGCCAAATCGGTCGTCGTTCTGGAATTGCAGTAATCGCGGCTGCCAGAATTGCAGCAGCTGTGCTGATATCTAGGCTGTAGGCTGTTAGGCTGTAGGAAGAAGAATTTCAAATTGATGATGAGTCCATCTCCTGAACTTATCGGATATACGAGTCGACTGGTAAGTATCTAACCATCCTCTGCGGGCACGATCTTGCGCGTGGGTCGTAGGTGCGGAGCATGCCGGATCAGGCTTCTGCGCCCACAAAAGTTCGTGCTTTGAGACTGGGGATCCGATGTAGAATGGCGCTGGGTTGAGCTCATCCGGGACAAACGATAGGGTTTTTTTATGTCGAATAAAATCAGTTACAAGCTCATCGCCGCGGTTGGCAGCGTGACGCTGGTCATTATTGGTATCTTCGCCTATGTGATCCTGAGCGCCCACCAGGAGCAGCTCATCAGCGAACTGCGGCGCAACGCGGATCAGCTCAGCGAGACGGTAAAAAGCAGTACCCGTTACGACATGCTGACAAATCAACGGGAAAGGGTGCTGCGCATCATTACCACGATCGGCAAGCAGGACGGCATCCAGAAGGTGCGCATCTTCAACAAGGACGGTGTGATCCAGGTGTCTACCGATGCATCCGATCTCGGCAAAAAGCTGGACATGACTACGGAAGCTTGCTATGCCTGTCATGCGGCGAATCAGCCGCTGGAACGACTGGAGATCCCGGATCGCACCCGCATCTTTCAGCCTGCCGGCCGCGATCGCATTTTGAGTATCATCAATCCCATCTACAACGAGCCGAGCTGCTCGCAAAGCGGCTGCCACGAACCGACCAAAAAGGTTCTGGGGGTATTGGATATCTCGATGTCCTTAGGTGAGGTTGATCACGAGATGCATGCCGGCCGCGATCGCCTGCTGCTGTTAGGTGTGGTTGCGGTTGCCGCCGTGAGTCTGATGATTTATCTGCTGGTCAATCGGATCGTACTGAAACCGGTGCATGAAATCGTGGCGGCCACTCGCAAGGTGGCCGGCGGCGATCTCCATTACAAGATTGCGCTGGCCAAGAAGGACGAGATCGGGATGCTGGCCAATTCCTTCAATGAGATGACGCAAAAACTCTCCGAAGCCCAGCGGCAGATCTACCAGTCACAGAAACTGGCGGCCGTAGGGCAGTTGGCCGCCGGTGTGGCGCATGAAATCAACAATCCGCTCACAGGTGTCCTGAGCTACAGCAGTTATTTGCTCAAGCGCGCCGAAGATAAGCCCGAATTCAAAGAAGATCTGGAAGTGATTGTGCGCGAAACCGTGCGGTGCCGCGGCATCGTGAAAGGCTTGTTGGACTTTTCCCGTCAGTCACCGCCTGAGATGCATGAGAGCGACATCAACGAAATCGTCGAGCACGCGATCCGGATCGTGCAAGCTCAGATCGATGCGCATCACGTGGAGCTGAAAAAGAACTTGGGAGCCGACCTGCCGAAAGTTCAGGCCGACGCCAATCAGATCCAGCAGGTGCTGGTGAACTTGCTTCTGAATGCCACTGATGCCATGGGGGAAGGCGGCGGTACCCTTGGCTTGGCCACCCAGATCGCGGCCTCCGGTACGACGCCGGCCCAGGCAAGAGAAATCGAAATCCTGGTGAGCGATACCGGCTGCGGCATTCCGGCGGCCAATCTCCAGAAGATCTTCGATCCCTTTTTCTCCACGAAAGGGCCGAAAGGCACCGGGCTTGGGCTTGCCGTTGCGTGGGGCATCGTTGGAAAGCACAACGGACGGATCGAAGTGGAAAGTGAAGTGGGCAAGGGCACAACCTTTCGGATTCTTCTGCCGTTGGGTTAGGGTTGTTGGATCCTGCCCAAGCCTTGTGCCGGGCTTTCATCCGGCATGCTCGTTTGGGCACGACCTACGATTCAGACAGTCCTATGAAACCTTGCCACGAATAGCACGAATAGAACGAATGGAGAAAGGAGCCACCAAGGGAGTGCGATTTTGCCTCCTCCCCAGGGTGCAACGCCGCAGGTTATCGGCGAGCTCTGCGATAAGGTCTTTTCGTTGCGGCTATGGCTATTCGTGCCATTCGTGGCTGCTTTTGGCTTGTGCTGTCTGAATCACAGGGGCATGACGATTGGCCTGTTCAAATCGAGGTTATGCGCATATTATCAGTGGCCGGCAATTCCCGGGCTTCATAAAAATCGAAAAGAGGGCATATGGTTCCTTTACTCGTTGTGTCGATGATTCTGGCATTTATTGTTATCGACTTGTCGATCCGGATGGTATCGAAGCGATTGCGCGAAGCCAAAGAGCGCAAAGAACGCCTGGCCGCCCTGGATATCGGCTTGCGCCTTGATTTCACACACGAGGCAAAGTCGCTCAAACGGGTCGACGTCGCCAAGCCGCATGCGCGTATCCTCGCCGTGGACGATGAAGCGATTGTGCTCGATAGTTTCAGAAAGATCCTGGTCGCCGCCGGCTATGCGATTGACACGGTCGAAAGCGGGCGCGAAGCTCTGGGCCTGGTCCAGAAAAATAAATACGATTTTGTTTTCACTGATCTAAAGATGCCTGAAATGGATGGGCTGGATGTCGTCAAAGGCGTGAAGCATTTCAGCCCGGAATCGGACGTCATCGTCATCACCGGCTATGCAACGATCGAATCGGCTGTGAACGCGATGAAATTCGGCGCCCTGGATTACGTGCAAAAGCCTTTTACTGAGGACGAATTGGTTGAATTCACCAAGAAATGCCTGATACGGCGGCAGGATCACCAGCAGAAGCAGATTTCGCCGACCGTGCGCGTGGTGGCTAAGGAACGGCCACGAGCCCACGAGTTCGGCCTGCCGGGCGGAGTGTTCATTTCCGCGGGCCACATCTGGGCGAGCGTCACGGTGCCGGGCATGGTACGCCTGGGAATGGATGATTTTGCGCGCAAGATGATCGGCCGCATCGATGGGATCGAATTGCCCGCGAAGGGCGCGTCGTTGAAAAAGGGCGATCGGCTTTTCAGCATCCGGCAAGGCAGCCGTGTTGCCTCCTTCTATGCGCCGGTTTCGGGGGCAGTGCAGGATCTCAACGTCGAATTGCCCCAGCACTCGGATTGGCTGACGCAGCATCCGTACGAAAAGGGCTGGGTTTGTTCCATGAAACCCGAGCATCTCTCCAATGAACTGGAGCAGATGAAGATCGGCGAGAAGGCGGCAGCGTGGTACCAAATGGAGATTGCGCGCCTGAAGGAGTTGCTGGCGCCTGCGTCGGGCGATCCTTCCGCCGTGCCTGGGGGCATGCCACTGGTAGAAGGCCAGCTGGAGGAGGTCGACGACAGCCTGTGGGAAAAATTCGAACAGTCGTTTTTGCGTGCGTAACTTGTTGAAATCATAAGTTTGTGCTGGTAAATTGATCCTTCCAATCGACGATCATCTCCGTCGATATTTGTTCTGCAGTTGCTCGGGTATTGGACTATTACGTTGCATTTGTCCCTGAGAGACGATTTGGGAGCGTGATTCAGGTCATGCCGTCTGGCATGATTGCATCTGCCTGATCATTCCTGTGTCACTCCCTCCGTTTCCAGGTGGGTAAGCCGGCATGAAGTCGAGATTGAGAGAGTCTCTGTGGGGGATTTCCACGTCTGCCTCAGCGCGCTTCTGCTTGCGTTTTCGCTCTCCTCTCTATCCTCTTTTTCTAATAACTCTTCCAAGCCATTGTAGGTGACGGGTATGAACAACAAGCTTAACCGACGTGCGCTTCTAAAGCTGGGTCTGGCGGCGACCGCGTCGGCTACGACTACTTCCCTGGCGGCTGGGGAAACCCAGGCTCCGGAGGACCAGCAGGCGCCCTCCCCGGATTACATGGGGGTCCTCGTCGACACCACGCTCTGCATCGGATGTCGGAAATGCGAGGAGGCCTGCAACCGCAGGAATCACCTTCCGCGAACGGCCAAATCTTTTTCCGACAGGGACGTCCTCCGCTCTTTCCGCCGTCCCACCGATACCGCCTTTACGGTAGTAAACCAGTTTCAGGGCAGTCCCTCTCCGGACCAGCCCAATGTGCCTCAGACATACGCCAAGGCACAGTGCATGCATTGCCTGATCCCGTCATGCGTGTCTGCATGCATTGTCGGGGCGCTGACCAAGTCCGCCGATGGCGCCGTAATCTATAATCCTACGATCTGTATCGGCTGCCGTTATTGCCAGGTTGCCTGCCCATTTCAGGTGCCTGCCTACGAATTCAATGAGCCCCTCACGCCGCGGGTGCGCAAGTGCGAGTTCTGCACCGATCGCGCCAAGGGAACCGGGGCCAATCCCGCGTGTGCCGCGTCCTGCCCCACCGAAGCGCTGGTCTTCGGCCGCAGAGCAGAATTGCTCGTCATGGCGAAAAACCGCCTGAAGCGGCGCCCGGACCGTTATATCAACCAGGTCTATGGCGAAAGCGAAGTGGGTGGAACTTCCTGGCTATACCTCGCCGGCCGGCCCGTGCAGGAGATCGGCCTGCTGAATCTCCCGAACACGGCTCCGCCTCACCGAACAGAGGCCATTCAGCACGGCGTTTTCCGATACGGCATTATTCCGATCGCGTTTTACGGCCTTCTGGCCGGGATCATGTGGCGCAACCACCGCAAAAACCCCGATGATGCGAATGGCGGGGGGGAGACGAATCATGGCTCTTCGGCTCATAGCCCCGAGGGAGGTGCGCAATGATTCCTCCAGCCCACAACGATCATCCGCATCGGGTTACGAAGCCCTTTTTAACATTCGGCACCTTGACCCTTCTGATTTTCATGGGTGTCGGCTTTGCGTTCGGCATTACGCGTATGCTCCTCGGTTTGGGCGCAGTGACCAATCTGGACAACAGCAATCCCTGGGGAATCTGGATCGCCTTTGACGTGGCGTGCGGTGTAGCCTTGGCTGCCGGTGGTTTTACCACGGCGGCTCTGGTGGACATTTTCGGCCGCAAAGAGTACCACGCCCTGCTTCGCCCTGCGATCCTCACGGCATTTCTTGGTTACCTCTGGGTGGCTATCGCGCTGAGCTTTGATTTGGGCCGCTACTGGAATATATGGCGGCCGATTTTCAACTGGCAGGGGAACTCGGTGCTCTTCGAGGTCGGCATGTGCGTTACCGCATACCTCATTGTGCTGAGCATCGAGATGAGTCCGTCCGTGCTTGAAGGACTGAAGGCACGGATCTCGGATAACGAATGGGGTGCCGCGCTGCTCCGCAGGGTCGAGAAACCCATTCTCACTCTCTATGCCGTAGTCAAAATCGTCCTGCCGATGTTTATTGTGGCCGGCGTCGTGCTTTCCTTCATGCACCAGTCGTCCCTGGGAGCGCTGATGCTGATTGCTCCCACGAAGCTGAGTTCGCTGTGGAACACTCCGATCCTCCCCATCCTGTTCCTGTTGTCGGCGATTACGGTAGGGTTCCCGATGGTGATCCTGGAATCCATCTATGCCAATATCAGTTTCGGCCGGAACCCGGAAATGAACCTCCTGACCCCCATGGCCCGCGTTATCCCCTGGTTTCTGGGAATCTACGGCGCCGTAAAAATCGGAGACCTGATCGTCCGGCATAGTCAGCTGAACCTGCTGGAACATCCTGCGGCCACGATTTCTCTGGTGATTGAAATCTTGCTGGGCATTGTCGCGCCATTCCTGCTCTTCCTCAACAGGGCTGTGCGCCGGTCGGAAGGATGGTTGTTTTTTACCGTTTTCCTGATCATCTTCGGGGTGGTCCTGAACCGGATCAATGTCTTTTTGGTAGGCTACAATCCCCCGTATCTGACCAAGGCTTACTTCCCGTCGATCGGGGAGATCCTGATGACGATCGCCATCGTCTCGAGCATCCTGTTCTGCTATCGCTTTTTCGTGACATTTTTCCCGATTCTGCCCGGATATGTGCCGGTTACGGATATGGAGCTTGCCCGGATGCGCGAAGAGCGCGAGAAAACCGTCAATCCTTTCTGGACCTGGGTAATCCGCGGAGCCGCCA
>Ga0315284_10007374_pt1 | contig 15705 bp, 17 predicted proteins | sample YL17G09_16_MG_FD_203696 | JGI IMG/M metagenome (GOLD analysis project Ga0315284, IMG submission 203696) | Sediment microbial communities from Yellowstone Lake, YNP, Wyoming, USA - YL17G09_16 | ecosystem: Environmental > Aquatic > Freshwater > Lake > Sediment | place: USA: Wyoming | collected... | reverse complement strand
CCCGACGGGTGTGTTTCCTCACCCGATAAAACCATTCTAACACCGTTGTCAAGTACCGACCGTTTCTGACGGGAAATGACCGATTTAGCCAAAAAATGTCGCCGAGCGACTAAATTTGTCATGTTTAGGCAGCTTTAGGCAGCTTTGGGCAGAGACCGTTTGCATGTGCCCGACTATACTACCGCACATTTGTATGTCGCCACACACCTGCACGACACTACATCTTGTGGACACTCTTTTGAGTGGTACTGTATCTTGTGGCAGGCAAAAGACGTTTCCCCCCGACGGGGGGTATGTGATGTAGTCAACACAAAAATATTTTACAAAAATATTTCGCAGCAAATTTTTGGAGCGGTCCTTCGTAGTCCCTCCCACACCGTCGAGCGTTAAACGCGCGTAACAAATTGTTAACAAAAGGCTTGACATACTTGAGTTAGTATGGTATTTGGTTATAACAGAGAGGAGGAGTAATACTCTATGCGTAAACCATTAGGTTGGAGGCCCATCGACACGAAAGTACTCGTGTGCATGCAACGTAGCTGGACGGATGACCGTATTGCTAAACACCTTGAAGTCACTAAGCGTACTGTACAAAACATCGTCGCTAACGAGACCTTCCAAGAACGTTTGAAGAACGTCACCGAGAAGGTCATGGCTAAGACGGTTGATAAGCTCGCGGAACAAGCCACTGTCGACAAGACGCGTGAATACCTCCAATCCAAAATGCTCCTCGCTGCTAAGAAAGTATGGAAGCTGGCTAAAACGGGCGGAGATAAGATAGAACGCCTTCAGTTTGAAGCCGCCAAAGAAATACTCCACCTCGGGGGATTGACCCCTAAATTGCAAGTTGAGGACACAACACCTCTTTCACGTGAGTACACAACTGAAGAAGTTGCTCAAGCACTCGCTGTGCTAAACGAAGTTGAAATAACCATGGAACGACTTAAGGACAAGGACAGCCAATTCTACCTGGCTCCCAAGGAAACGGACAAGCATGAACCATCTATCTCCCCAGGCTCAGTATGACCGGATGCGTTGTCAGACGGACCTGTACTACCTAGATAAAATAGTTCTAGGCTACAAAGACATGGTCGAACACGTCCATGGAGAAGCCTGTGTCTTTTACGTCCATCCTAAGTATGGGCGCTTCCGTCAGATTACATTCCCACGCTCCTGGTTCAAGACCGTATCAATGACTGTAGGTGGAGCTATCTGGCTCTCACTTCCCGACGAGGAAGGTACATTCAAAGACGTATTCCCTTTCAAAGGACCCTCAATTCGTATCCTCATCGCCTCTAATATCATCGACAACGCAGCTAAGATGGTCCACATGGTTAAACAGCACTGGGAGTCTAACAGCCGTCTACGAGCAGCCTTCCCAGACCTAGTACCAGAATTCAATAAAGTACGTTGGAGTGACTCTTGTGCTGAACTAAACCGTGACGTACGTGGATTATCAGCCTTCGCGGGGGAAGGAACCTACACCTCAATCGGCGTCGGAGGTGGTGTTATCTCCCAACACTTCGACGTCATCATAGAAGACGACTTAATCTACGCTAAGAAAGACGACTTTACCGGACAAGAACTAATGCCTACACAAGAAGATATAGAAAACGCTATAGGCTGGCATAAACTAGCCTTCTCTCTACTCATAGACCCTAAAAAGTCAGCCATTTATAACATCGGTACACGCTGGGCTCCACATGACATCATCGACTACATCCGTCGGAACGAGAAACATTACCATTGCTTTGAAGTCGCGGCTACCGTGAAGGACGAAAAAGGTGTCTCTCTCTGGCCCATCGTCGATAACACTCAAGCAGTCTGGCCAGAACGTTACGATATAGAAGCCCTTGAGCAGATTCGGGCCACGCAAGGGGCTAAGATCTTCGAATGCTTCCCTGTGGAGGCTCCTATTCTCATGTCTGATTGGTCATTAAAACCTATCTCTGAAATACGTGTTGGGAACTCTGTTATTGGAACGATGCACGGATTTGGTAAGTACAAATCCTCCTTATCCAAAGCAGAAGTAACCCTTGTTGAGACTATGCAGAAAGAGGTTGTTAAAGTTACTCTCGATAATGGTATGGTTATCCGTTGTACCGCTGACCACCCTTGGTACACGGGAAGGACCGATAAAACCCATAAACCTTATCTCCCTGCTCATATTGGGGGAGATTTGTTACAAGTCTACGCACTAAACGAACCGTCCCAAGAGGACATTCTCGACTACCGCTATCTTGCTGGTCTTATTGACGGGGAGGGCGCGTGTAAACATGGGAGTATCGCCATAGGACAGTCTAAATGGGCTAATCCAGAAGTGTATGCGAGAATAGTAAATGTTGTCGAAAGGCTTAAAATTCCATACAAAGTCTCGACAGTTAACCCAAATGAAACGCACGTCCTGCGAGGAAACGTCATTGCTCGTGGATTGGCACAAGCTGTAGTATTAGGAGGCGGTCGTCAGGTCAAAGGAGACATTATCCGTTTTGGAAAGCCGGCGAAAGCAAACCAAATTCTAGGGACTATTTGGAAACACTGTGCGCATCCTATAATAGGACGTAACAAAGTAGTTTCCATTGCCCCCGACGGGGTTGAAACAGTGTACGCCATTGGAACTACAACGGGAAACTACGTTGCTTACGGATACGTAACTAAGAATACCCAGTACCTTAACCGTCCCCGGGCAGGCGAAGACGTAACCTTTGACGTCTCGTACCTCGTAAAACATGATACTCTCTCAGATTACCCTCAAGAAGGCCAGTACGAGACCTACGTCGACCTCGCAGGCTGGTCAGACAAGAAGAACCAAGCCCGGAACGTCATCTTAACCGGTAAAAAAGACGCTAAAAATCACCTTTGGATAGCCCGTTACGACGCTGGACGCTTTACTCCTTCAGAAGTCATCACAAAGTTCAAAGAACACCAGCGCCAGTTCAAATCCCGTGTCAAAATAGAAGAAATCCAGTACCAACGGGCTATCCGTCACTTCGCTAAGCTCGATATGGGACTCGACGGACAGTTCTACAACATCGACCCTATCCCGTACGACGGGCGTAAAGACGCTAAAAACCTACGTATCCAAGGCCTGGAGCCTGTTGTCCGTTGTGGGGCATTACACATCCTCGCTTCAATGGACAAGCTCGTCTCCGAGATGGAAGATTACCCTTACGGAGCTACCGTAGACATCCTAGACTGCGTATCATTCCTGTTCCGTTACGGCCGTGGCGTTGGTATACCAAAACACGAAGACGTAAAGCTCTCGTTTACCATCGACGCTATCGAAGAAGAGTTACATGAGAAAGCGACCCATCAAAATACTGACTATCCTTTTGAGTGTCAGCTTAGTAAGGAGTTTAACGTTGCCATCGATTGAAAATGCAAGAAGGTTACGCGCTATGAGCGCCCTGCGTGTATCTAAAAATAACGCCGCTGCTGATAAAGCTGTGCAACAAGTTAATGCGTTAGGAGAGGTTGGAGTGTCTGCGAAGATTGTTTATGTACCACGGGAAAAGTACACAAAAAAGAATCGCAGGGATATCGAATTGATGCACCAGCAGTTGCGTGCTATGGGAGTCAAATAATGCCTAGCGAGTAGAATAAGAGCTATGCACAAAAAGGAGAGCTAGATGCCTAAAAGGTTTAACGTAAAAGAATGGAGTGAGCGCATTCGAAACGGACAAAGGTTCCAGCGAAAGTTCGGTTACGCCGAATCATGGGACCGTTATAAGAGCTATTACCGGCACAATTTTAGCAAAGGTATCATCCCCGTCAACATCATCTACTCTATCCTGCGCTCGCTGACACCCCAAATTTATATCCATAACCCGCACGTAAGCGTCACTCCCTGCAAGCCCGGGCTCGAAGCTGAATTAAACTCCCGTATCGTCCAGCACCTCGACAACTGGCTCATCCGTGAGCTCCTTGTCAAGCCTGAAATGAAGAAACTTATCGCTGACTCGTTCTTGTGTGGTATCGGAGAAGGCTTCATCGGCTACGACTCCCTTTACGGCTTTGACCCAGCTAAGGCTAAACAATACACCCAGTATGACAAACAAGGCAAGCGCCTTGAGTACAACGCTAACATTTCTCCAGGCATGCCCTGGTTCCTACGCGCCCGTCCAGAAGATGTTGTCTGGCCTTGGGGCTGCGCCAACTCGCGTGACGCTGAGTGGGTAGCCATGCGCGTCTTCCGTCCCCTCGACGACGTGAAAGCTGACCCTAAGTACACTAACGCCTCAGAGCTGACCGGCGACTACGTCCAGAACCGTACCGGCCCTGAAGGAGAAGCTACGAGTAACGTTGACATGACCGGGTTTGAAAACTTTGGTGAGCGCCTTTGGGTCGAAATCTGGCAAATCCACGACGCCCGTACTGGTGAGATCCTAGCTATCAGCCAAACCTTTGATAAGTTCCTCCGTGACCCACAACCTGACTCACTCCAGATAGATGGCCTCCCGTGTGAGACGCTCGTCTTTAACCCTGACCCAGATTACATTTATGGTATTCCTGACGCTCGTATCATTGAGCCTCAACAGCTTGAGCTCAACGAAATCCGTACCCAAGCCATGAAGCACCGCCGCGTCGACCTCGTCAAGGCTATTATACGTAAAGGCACGCTATCACCCAAAGAAATAGAGAAACTCACTGACGAACGTGTCATGGCTATTATCGAAGCTGAAACCGACGGCCCTTTAAGCGAAGCCATCATCACCTTCACCCCCTCTGCCGGAGCCGTCCTTCAAGATCTCTCCATGGCAGGTGAGATCGTCCGTGGCGACGTCCGTGAGATGGTTGGCTTCTCTCGTGTAGCCCAAGGAGAGTACCAAGGCAAGACACACATCTCCGCTACCGAGACGAAAGCCGTCTTCAACGCCCTTAACATCCGTCTCGACGAGCGTAAAGACTTGCTCGCTGACCTGCTCGAAAACGTCGTGCGTAAGTTTAACCAACTCATTTTCACGCACTGGGACGCAGAACGTGTCTCCCAAGTTGTAGGCCCCGACGGAGCCCGTTGGTGGCTAAAGTACACTGGGCAACAAATCAAGTCCGAGTACGACATAAAAATTACCCCTGAAGAGGGGACTAACCTAGACACCGGGACCAAGTTCGAAATGGCTATCAAGGCCGCGGAAGCGTGGTCTAAAATGAACCAAGGCGCTATCGCGCAAGGCGTTCCTGTCCCGGCTGAAATACAACGTATGCTTTTTTCCCAGTTCCAAGGCACAGGGCTTGACATAGACCGGTTGCTTGCTCAATCACAAGCAGCCGGCCAGCAAGCCCAAGCTATGCTGGGAGCTTTAGGGCAAAGCGCGGATAAAGCGGTCTCGCCAGGGCTGCTCGCGCAAGCAATGGGAGGAAGATAGTGCGTACATGCTATATCTGTAACAAGCTTGTTTCAGTTTGTTGGCGGGAAGCGGGTAAGGAGTACTGTGAGGATTGTGCGAGCCTGCGTCCCAGTTACATGAAACCCAACACTGGAAGGGCTGTCGTTAACTCAGATGAGTGGGCAAATGGTGTCTACGAGCATATCGCATGGGACCCCATAACCATTACAGGCGGCAAGAAGGAACTTAAAGCCGTCTGTGAAAAACACGGCGTCATGGCAAGGGCGCTCCTCAAGCCCTGCTCACAAGGCAAGGGCTATGAGATGAGATAGGAGGAAAGATGGAGAAGAAAGCGAAAAAGGAAGTTGTGGCAGCGCAAGCACCCGTGCACGTTGAAACAGCCTACACAGCGACTGGAGCATCCGATGTCAAGATTTACTATGGCGGTGATAGAGAACGAGAGCTCATTGTACGTCTTATTGGTGTCAACCGTCCGGAGTTCACGTTTAAAGGGCTCTGGGCGGGTAAAGACATACGTACTGTTTTGGGTAATCTCTTCCGCGCCTACCACTTGCACACGAGGCAGCTCCGCCGTGAAAACCAAGCGACTACCCCAGTAACAGGAGAAACGAAATGACAGAACAAATCAAAGACCCAGCAGCGACATCACCAGACTTAACAAACTACGTCCCGAAGGACGCCCACGAGAAAGCGATTAAGGAAGCAGAAGTTAAGGTTGCTGGCCTCAAAAAAGAATTAGACACTAAAAAGCTCGAACTCTTAGACCCCGAGTACCTCAATTGGCGTGAGTCGAAACAAACCAAACCGGCCTTAAAGACGCTACAGTCCCAAGCCGGTGGAGACGACCGAGTCGCTAAACTCGAGGCTAAAATCGAAGAGCTCTCTGAAAGCTTGCAAGTCACAAAGCAAGTCGCGGAACGCCTCTACTTTGACCGTGAGTTAGAGCTTACTAAGCAGAAGTATACCGACTTCGACGAGTACAAAGAGGACGTCGAGAAGATTTTAACAGCCAGCAAGGCCCCTATTACGTACGCTCAAGCTTACCTCATGGCTAAAGATGAGAAGCAGCGTACCGCTAAACCGGAAGACAAAGGCGAGAAGAAGGCTACTCCAGCGAGCGAGAAGCCTTCTAACACAGTTCAAGCCAAAGTCCTCCAACAAAAAGAGTACAAGACTGAAGAAGAGGCCAATGCAGCGACCTTAGCGCAACTACGAGATAAATTCCCTAATATGGGAGATACAATCTAACTAAGGAGAATTACCAATGGCATTACCAACAAGAACAGAACAGCTAGACGATTTGTACGTGAGCACATGGAATAACAGAGCCAAGGTGGTCACAGACCAAATCTTTACAGCTACTCCGTTTTACAACAGGCTTAAACAGCTCGGCGGAATTAAACTCAACGGTACTGGTGGACGCTACCTTGAGATTCCACTCGCTTACGCCAAGAACGAGACAATCACCTCATTCGGCAAAGGCGACACAATCTCAATCGCTGACACTAAATTTCTCACTGTCGCACAGTGGGAATGGAAGTTCGTTGCTGGCTCAATCGTGCGCTACTTCGTCGACGATGCCAAGAACAAGAGTATGTCTCAGCACCTCGCTCTCGCTAACCAAAAAGTCAACAACCTGCGGGATTCCTTAACTGACAAGTTTGAGGAATACCTCTTTGGGGACGGAACCGGTAACGGCTCCAAAGACCTGGACGGTTTAGGGAACATTGTTGCTGCGACTCCTACATCAGGTACCGTAGCTAACATTAACCGTGCCACGTACACATGGTTCCAGAACAAGACCAAGACTTCTACCGGCGCAGCCTCAGTCTACCTTATAAGTGACATGCGAAACCTCGCTAACACTGCTTCAGAAGGCAAGACTCGTTCATTACCAAACATCCTCGTCACGACACAAGCAGTTGCGGAATTGTATGACGACGAAGTCCTCGAGCAGAAACAAATCGTTAACCAGTCTAAGGGTGATGCTGTATTCTCAGACGTAACTTGGAGAGGTATTCCTCTTCTTTGGAGCTCGCAATGCCCATCTGGACGTATGTACATGCTCAACAGCGAAAACGTCGGCTTAAACGTCGACCCAGACATCAACTTTACTCCGACCGAGTGGAAGTCCATTCCTAACCAAGTCAATGACCGCGTCATGCAGATTGCTTGGAAAGGTAACATGATTTCTAACAGGCCGAAGTCACTGGGCGTTTTAATATCAATCGCAGCTTAACACTCCCGGGAGTAAGACAATACACCCGTAAGAGGTAGACCAAAAAACCAAAGGAGACTTAACATGGGAGTACCTAGTAATAAAGCACAATGGCAGCCGACAATTCCAATCGACCAGTCCATTTACGAAGCTTCAACAACACAACTAGCTCCGTTAGGGACACGTCTTGAAGTTGGGGACCGAGTATTTTATTATACTTGGTGTTCAGCTTCAGCTGGACGTGGTATCATCATCGGAGCAGCAGCTCCAGTCGCTTCCCACAACGGTGCTCTTTGTATCTTCGCGGCTACGTCAGCTGGCGTCAGCACACCGACTATCACAGCCGGTGTCGCTATCACAGCTAACTACTATGCTGAAGGCTACGTAGGCATCAGTAAGGGAACGATGGGTGGTGCTACTTACCGTATCAAGAGCCACCCAGCCATCGGCTCGGCGGGCACTGGTACACTTTCACTCTACGATGCTCTCTACGACGACGTAGCGGCAGCAGACGAGTGCGGATTAACCAAGAACATCTATAGCGCTCCTATTGTAGGAAGTACAGCTAAACCTACCGTCGGGATGCCTATGGTTGACGTCGCAGCCGGAAGTTATGCCTGGCTCCAGACCTACGGCCCCGCAGCCCCTGTTAACTCAGGCGCTACGGCAGCAGCTTGGCCTGTCCGTGTGGATAACACAGGCGGAGTTGAGTTATTTATTGGGACAGCTACAATCGGATGTGAGTTTGTCGGTATCAATTACAACCTAGCTGGTACAGCAGCAGAGTTCACACCGATATTCTTAACAATTCGTCCGTAGTTTAACTTGTTTGGGGGGAGGCTAGCGCTTCCCCTCAGACTCAAAGGAGACGAGGAGTACCAGATGAAAAATCTTAAGCGATTCCTAAGCAGGCTCATTCCAAAGTGTCGGTGCCGTTCACCCTACTTTGAAGTGAAAGACAGCACACTAAAGTGCCGTAACTGCGGTAAACCAATAGCGAAAGGATGTGTGGAAAATGGGTACAAATAATAAGATGAAACAAGCAGCCAAACCAGTTCAAGCAAAAGGACCAGCCGTGCCACCGCTTCCAACGGTTAAACGCAGCCGTCCGGTACCAGAATACCCTAAACTGGACATACCAAAAGACGCTAAGGTAGACAAGCCCCATACGGACTGTGAAGGCGTAACGTACGCCCGTCCAGTGGACATTCCACACAAAGAGGTAGCTTCTCCTCCAAAAGGAGTCAGCCGTATCCTCATTGGCGTCCCTATACTATCCGTTACCTATGAATTTCTCCAGAGCTTCTTAGCTTTCTGGACAGAGCTTTGTATTGACAAAGATCCTCGTTACGAAGTCGGTTTCCACTTTGCGTACCGTAAACCAGTCCACATGGCTGAAGAATACCTCGTCGACATCGCGCGAGTGAACAAGTGCACCCACGTCCTCTTAATGGACGATGACATCTACGACGTAAAAAAGGCTGACTTGGATAAGCTCCTCATGGCCGACAAAGACGTCATCGCTGGTGTCATGCACGCTTCTAAGTTCCCGCACGCTATGTGCGTCTTCCGGCGATTCCAAAAAGACAAGAAAGTCATTGACATGCCCGCTGACGATACAATGTACCGCTTATACGAAGTCCCTTGTATGTGCCATAAGTGCGGTGTTGGCTTATCCCATTGGGACATGCCTTTCTGCCCTAAGTGCAGCACACCGCAGAATAATATAATCCAGCAAGCAGACTTAGTCCCGTTCTGCTTTACTCTCATCAAGATGTCCGTATTCGACAAAATCAAGGAGCCTTGGTTCTATTGCTCAAACAAGTATCCAACTGACTCATGGTTCGCTGACCGCCTCATGGAAGCTGGTATGACCGAACACGCTCACATGGCTGTCCGTCTCAACCACGCTGGTATCACCGACGAGTTCAAAGACCAGTTCATGCAAATCGGTATGCGTAAAGCTCGTCAAGACAAGAAAGCCATTGAGCTCTCCAGCGAAGTCATGGACATGCACCAACAGCTCTTGCTAGACAAGATGTACGAAACAGAATTAAATGCTAAAGCGAAGCCAGCCTTTATCCGTAAAGGCAAAGCTAATAAGCCCGTGTCCGGCCGCGAAACAACTTTAGTAACACATGGGAGATAACACACAAATGGAGTTGTTAGTAAACCCTACAAGACTAACAGGAGAGTAACATGAGTAAAAGACGTAGAGCATCAGAATTAATACTAAAGAGTAAACGCGGCTTGAAATACCCAGCTAAAGTCGTTGCTCGTACAAGCGGCACCGGCACCGAAGCGGCCTGGGGTATCATTACGGTTGTGACAGGTACGAGAGCTTATTTTACGGCAGCTACGGCAACAAATATAGGAACCCTAATAGGCACATTCTAAGGAGGCTTACATGGCAGGAACATATACCGGTCAAGAACTGGTATCCATGGTTTGTGACAACATCGGCAGGGCTTCCGACTCAGAAACACGCTCTGGCCAGACAATCGGGGTTATGGCCTTACGCTGGCTTAACTTTGCCCAATGGACTATCTGCCGTAAGGAAGACCTCTTGTTCGCTGAACGTACCTTCTCAACGGAGGCTAACTTGCTACGTTACAACTTCCCGTCGGACATCCGGGGCATTTACTCGCTACGAATAGAAGACGGCTTAAGCTCCAAGAAGCTGGACTGCGTCATGCCCTCTGAGATGGACAAGTACGTCCCTAAGCCCGACGAGACCCTAACCGGATTACCAGACTTTTACATCCCGTTTTACCGTACTAAGCTCTTTGAGCTTTACCGTATCCCGGACACAGCGTACCTCCTTCGCCTGCGTATGTCATACTGGGCTAGCGCTATCACCCTTACTACCTACTCAGACTACACATACCTAGACGACATCCTTATTGGTTACGCTACCATGTACGGCTTCCGTTACCTGCAAGAGTGGGAAGACGCGGCCGCGTGGAAGAAGTCTACTGACATCGACGCTGCTGAAGCTATCAAAGCTGAGCGAGAACTGGTTCCCGACTGGGCGCCTGAATACCTTGGGTTCACGACAAGCCCTCCGCAGTCTGTTGGAGAGTACTACAATGACCCTTTGATTAGGAGTAATCCATGAGTACGCAGGTAATATTTGGCAGTGCTTGGAATGCCTCTATTTCTGACATAACATATGGCCCTTTAATGGGCCGGGTCGCATCAGCTGGCGTTACTGAAAGCAAACAAGTTATGCCTACAGCAGGAAGCTTTACTAATTTTTATGTTAAGTTAAGTGCGTCTCCAGGCGATGGTCGGTCGTGGGTTATTACAGTATGCAAAGGCACAAGCGGCGTAACTAACGTATCTTCAACTGTGTGCAGTGTCACTATAACAGGCGCCAATACAATAGGCTCTTACACGGGGACGGGTATTGAGTTCAATCCGGGGGATTTAATCTGTGTCTCCATTACTCCCGCAGGAACACCTACGCAATGCGCTATTTCTTGGAGTATTGCGTTTACGCCAACCATAGCAGGAGAGACGATTTTATTGGGAAACCAAACGGGTGTTGCGTATAGCTCCCGTTACTTTTCTTTGCATGGCAGTACCGGTTCTATGACTACTACTGCCAACGTAGCCAGCTCCGTTTTCCCGTTATCAGGGACGCTGAAAAATTTATATACGGACGTCATTACTACCACCCCCCCTGGAAGTTCTACCGCTAGAACATGTACTATTTATAATGCAGGGACTGCTTCCTCTTCTGCAATAGAAGCTTCCATTGTGGGAGCTTCTAGTTATGCTGCGCATGATACAGAACACACTGTGGCTATTTCCGCTGGAGATAGATTTTGTGTTAAGTATACAGAGACAGGTACACCAGACGGAAATGATATAGCAGCCTCTTGTGTATTTGTACCGGATACAGGGGGACGTTTTTGTGTGTTTGCCGCACGCATATCCAGTGTAGATGCTACTGAAACACAGTATTCTTATGTATCCTCCGCTGTAAGTACATATCTTACTGCAACAGAGTCCGATGTGCAAGCGTACGTTGGAACATCTATATGGGCAGCGGAAGCGGCAGTATACTTAGTAAGTGCTCCGGGAACAGGTAAACAGTATGATTTTACTTTACGGGACGACGCAGCGGATACCATTGTTACTATGGCTGTTGCTGAGAGTGCGACAACGCAGTCTTATTCTCCTATTGGAAGTGGAGTTGCTATCTCAGCAGGAAGTCTATTAACGTGGAAAGTTGTACCTACAAACACACCGACAGAGTCTGCTTGCGCTCTTGGTATTGCTTTTACGGATACTGCTATAGATTCGTCTCCATCGACTTCTCCTTCAACAAGCTTATCAGCTTCTCCGTCGAGCAGCCCAAGTGCGTCTCCAAGCAGCAGCCCTAGTCCCAGTACCAGTCCTAGTGTTTCCCCATCAGCAAGTCCGTCTGCGTCACTTTCAGTTAGTCCCAGTGTGTCTCTAAGCTCCTCTCCAAGTGCTTCTCCTAGTACGTCTCCTAGTGCCAGTTCGTCTCCAAGTGATAGTTCGTCTCCAAGTGATAGTCCTAGTAGTAGCCCCAGTCCAAGCAGCAGCCCATCAGTTAGTCCTAGTGCATCACCAAGCTGCTCCCCAAGTACTTCGCCTAGCGGCAGTCCCAGCGTTAGCGCATCGCCGAGTGCGTCTCCGAGCGCCTCAAAGAGTGCTAGTCCGTCTGCCGGCTGGGAGAACGATACAAGTTGGACGGATGTAGTTACCAATACAACAATATGGACACCTATTTTTACGTAAGGAGCTGTTATGTTCGACAAATTATTAGCCTTTTGGTTTTGGTTCTTTAAGAAACGGAGCAAGTATAACCGTCGGTTATCCGACTTTACAGACAAGTCTCATTTAAGGAGGTAAAGATGGGAAAGAGTTATAATGCGTTTCAATACTTATCTACGACCGGAACAGGTATCGCTATCGGAACTAATATACTATACGTTGGTTTCATCCGAGGCAGCGAATTAGCCGGTACCCTGACACTTAAAGTGGGTACGGCTATGTTCTCCCTCAATTCCGCTACAGGGTGCGTATCACTAGCGAGTCCTATAGCTATTCCCGGTCCCTTCACGATGACATCATCCGGTGGAGACCACTTTGTAATCATGTTCAGGAAATGCCCTTAAGGGAGGTAACGAATGGCCCTAAACAAGCGAGTAAAACAAGGAGGAAGCTACTACAAAGGCTACGAGCTCGTCGTACCAGCCACAGGAGGAAACTACGTCCTTGACATGAAAGAGCTCTCTAGTGCAGCTGTCAACTCCATCTCCATGACCCCTGACAACTACGGAGCGGGGGACAAGTTTCAGCTCGAGCACTTAAATTCCAGCACGACCCGAACGCTCGTCATGATGGCTAAAGACATCTACAATCCCGGAGCCAACATCTCAACCATGTTCGACTTCCCAGCCCTCGAAATGATGGACGCGGGTGACGTGCTCCGTTTCACGTACGTCAACGCAGCCGGGTCAGCTATCAATATGCACTTAGTAGTAGAATACGTTGGTATAACGAAAACCAGTTAGGAGGAAGCGATGGCACAATCAGCAAGTGGTGGAGGCAAGACGCCTTCGGAATCAGGTGAGGTCCAGCAGCTAGGCTCATCCAAGCTCGTCGTGGAACAAGTAGAAATCATACGTCGACGGGTACCGATAGACATACCTGAGTTAGTCATCCGTACAGAGGAGACGACTCGCTACGTCCCTAAGACAGAGCCTACTATCAAGTACGTCACTACAGAGGAGCCTACTATCAAGTACGTCGTAGACGAGCGTGAGACAACTAAGTACAACACCGTCGAGGAAAAGACGGTCAAGTACATCCCGCAAGAAGTCACCTGCGAGAAACCAGTCCTCGTCAACAAGCCGTACGAGCGCCCCGTCGTGGTCGACAAGGAGTACACCATTGTCACCTACGCGGACATAGAAGCGATACGTGAGCTCATGGATTTAGCCCCTAAGCTCTTAGCTCAGCTCAAAGCGATTAAAGAGTACCAAATCGTTAAAGAGGTTATTAAAGTACCTGAGTTACACTACGTACCGACAACTATTAAAAAGATAAGTAAAACAGGGGAGTTGATAGACGATGCCAATTAACATTTCGAACCAAGGAAGCACAGTAGTCTACGACGCTCGCTACGTCTTAAAAGCAGGTGACACCATGACAGGGCAACTTACAATCACACCCGCAACCGACGTAGCCCTTGAAGTAGACAAGCAAATTATCTTAGAAGCAGGACAAAAACTAATATTTGATGGAGCGTAAGATATGTTAGACGTAAGCTTTCTTATACCAGCACGTAACGAATTGTACCTAGAACGTACAATCCGTAACGTACTAGCTAACATCCGCGGGAACAGTGAAATCCTCGTTGGGTTGGACGGGTATACCCCCAACCCCCAAATCGTCCTCGACGACTCCCGCGTAACCTTCGTCCATTACGAGACCGCTATCGGCCAGCGCGCTATCCTAAACGAGTTAGCCCGCCGAGCTCAGGGGAAGTACATTATGAAGCTCGACGCCCACTGCGCTATCGACGAAGGCTTCGACGTCAAGATGATGGCTGACTGTGAGTACGATTGGACTGTCATCCCACGTATGTACAACCTTGACAGTGCCACATGGAAACCTAAGCTCCACAAGCGTACCGACTATATGTACATAGGCTGCGATGAAGGAAGGATGCTGCGAGCGGAATACTATGGCAGCCGCCAACCGCGTAACGATAAACTCATCGACGACACAATGTGTTGCATGGGCCCAGGTTGGTTCATGCACAAAGACCGTTTCTGGGAACTTGGTGGCTGCGACGAGAACCACGAAGGCGGTTGGGGCCAGCAAGGAGTCGAAGTCTCTTGTAAGGCTTGGTTGTCCGGGGGCTCACTCAAAGTCAACAAGAAAACATGGTTCGCCCACTGGTTCCGTGGAGGCAGCGGCCCGGGCTTCCCGTACCCTATCTCAGGCCGTACGGTAGAACATGTCCGCCAGTACAGCCGTGACTTATGGCTTAATAACAAATGGGAGAAGCAGACACGCACATTCCAATGGCTTATAGACAAGTTCAACCCCCCAGGGTGGAAGGAGAATGATTTGACAATTATATTTTATACGGCAAACGTTATCTCTGATAAGATTCTGGCACCTGTTGTGCGTAGCCTAAAACGCCATGGTTTGCCTATAATCAGTGTGTCTCAAGTACCCATGGACTTAGGTACCAATATCGTTGTTCCTAAAGCACGTTCGCTGTCCAACATTTACAGGCAGGTACTCGTTGGAGCGAAAGCGGCTACCACAAAGTATGTAGCTCTCTGCGAGGACGATTGCCTCTATTTGCCTGAGCACTTCAAATACCGACCAAAAAAGGCCCCGTTTGCATACAACCTCAACCGTTGGCTATTGCACCTTGAGGAATGTGTGTACTCCTACCGGCGGAGACCAATCTTAAGCAACTGTATCGCGGATAGGGAGACGTTGATTAAGACTTTGGAAGAACGTTTAGCGTTACCTACTATCCCAGATAAATACTGCGGCGAGCCGGGCTGTTTCGAGAAAAAGCTAGGCATCACCGAATACGCTTACGAGACATTTGAGACGGAAAAGCCTAACCTAGTTATCTGCCATAGTAAGAACACCATGGGCAGGAAGTTCTTAGGTGAGGACGCACAACCTGTAACAGACCTTGCTCCGTACGGGCCCGTTGATTATTGGATAGCTAAATTTACAAGCTTGACTAATTATGAGCAGCGTCATGTTAAGAGGCAAACCCAGAAGCAACATTCTCACATAGCTGGACGACCCTTTACTGTCAGCCATCTCTTTGAGAACATAGAGCACTATTGGGACTTGCGTAAGAAGAACCGTTTTCCGTTTTATCACAGTGCAGTTGTCCCTTTCTTCACAGAAGTCCATAACGGGAAGCAATTTACCGACGAGGAATTGAAAGCGCATCCCTATTTCCAGTACCTACTCTACCGTATGAAGACTTCTACCCGTAACGCCGCGAGCACGATAGACCGCTGCATGTTTCTCATTAAAAGCGGTATTGCGTTATACCATGACATCAAAGCTAATGGAATGTATCACCCCTTAGACATGTGGTTGCAGCGTGGTCAG
>Ga0315284_10007373_pt1 | contig 15707 bp, 15 predicted proteins | sample YL17G09_16_MG_FD_203696 | JGI IMG/M metagenome (GOLD analysis project Ga0315284, IMG submission 203696) | Sediment microbial communities from Yellowstone Lake, YNP, Wyoming, USA - YL17G09_16 | ecosystem: Environmental > Aquatic > Freshwater > Lake > Sediment | place: USA: Wyoming | collected... | reverse complement strand
GTGAAAATATATAGATGACTACTCTTTTTAAAACACATAGTAAGCGGTTTAGTAACTATAAAGAATTCCTTAAAAATAATAAACCTATATCTTACATTAAAAAATCAGAGACTGTTGCTCTTTTTACAAACGCTAGAAACGAAATACATATTAGAGAATGGGCTGCACATCACCTTCTTCTCGGTTTCGACTATATATTTATTGCCGACCATAAATCTACTATCCCTCTTAAATACGTTTTCTATAACTTCGATAAACGTGTTAAAACATTTAAATGCCCCATCGATGGAGCAATTAAACTACCTCTAATGAATAAAGCAATCGAAATCGCTAAAGAACATAACGTCGACTGGTTCATTTACCTCGACGCAGATGAGTTCATTATCTTGAATAACCCTAATATGACAAACATTAAACACTTCTTAAATTACTTTAACTTCGCCGATATGATAGGCATCAACTGGCTCATGTTCGGTTCAAACTTCCTAGAAAATGAACCACCTAATATCCTATCACATTATACAAAATCTGAATTACTACTCAATAGACACATTAAAACTTTTGTTCGCCCAAATGAAGCTCTCTTTGCAGAAACACCACACTCATACGTTATACGTAACCCATCCAAATTCTTCTGCTACACCAAAAGAATGAACACCATTGTATCATACAACGAATACCCCATACCATTTTATAAGTCCCCAATATATATAGCTCACTACAGCATGCAAAGCAAAGAATCATTCATTAAAAGAAAAATAAATTTACCAACCGATGATACATTACGGTTTAGAGATAAAAAACTTGTAGATGTACTACACTTACACTATAATGATGTCGAAAATAATCAACCACACACCCTTTACTCACAAAAAGTTCAAAAGTTTCTACAACAACATGCTATACCACCACCTTCATCTAATGCTCCCACCAACTCTCCACATTCGCAAGACTCTTAAAAACATGAGATGTTACAGATGTGGTGAGAATTGCGTTAATTCAAATTCATAATTCAAAACTAATAGTTACACAAAATATAACTATTATTTTCATACCTTTACTTTCTTAGTACTATAATGACCATACTTATACATTTTTTTTGCACGATTCGCCAAAATAAATGCACGCTTTTTATGATTACAACCATTTTTTATTATATCATAGTCCACCGCCGCTGACTTACCCCCTGTCAATGAACTAGCTAACCTCGCTATACCCCATGACTGGGGCGTCTGGTTCGGTCTTGACCCCGATGAATAATACGCTCCCTCACCTTTACTCACTATCTTGCGCAACGCCCCTAAAGTACACCCCGTCTTCATCGCCAACTCTTTATTCGGTCTCACATTTGTAATATTATATATTCTACGAGCATCTACGATATGACTAGAAGTTTTACTTTTATACGACGGTACCTCTTTTCTCGTATAATACTTATTACTCTTATATAACCTTCTCGACCTCATTAACATTCTTACCTGTTTATTTTTATCCTTCCTCGTTAACCTCCTCGGTAAATACCTTACAGGAATCCTCATCACTCTATATACTTATATAACATAAAAATACTATTTTACTACTACTTACTACTATTTACTATTTTATCTTTCCTTAACCTACCTCCCTATATACTTCCCCATATTTACACGCCTATTTAAAACATGAGATGCTACAGATGTGGTGAGAATTGCGTTAATTCAAATTCATAAATCAATAACTCAAAACTACATACTTTTTATACGAAAAAACAAAAAAACAAAAAATACTCTAATACTGATACAATGTCTCCGCCATTAATGTTATCGACCAATCACCTCCATTCAAATTTAATGTATTCCCTTTATCATCCTGCAAAGCTACCCTCATCCTCGATATATTTACAGGCCCAAAATATGTTCTCGTATTATACATCAAACTACTACCAAGGTCCACTAATGTATCCCCCGCATCAAAACCCTGCTTCTTCAACGGTATTACCGCAAATACATCCGTCGTTGTAGGCCCTGATGTCCTATACTTATACGTAGTATTCCTATTATCTAATATCTGATTTATAGAATATAACTGCGCTTGTGTTAACTTCCTTGGCGTCGACTGCACATAAAATGGAGCAACCGTACCACCTAACTGCGGGTCAGGAGCACACACCTTCGGCAAATCCGCTGAAAAATAATCAGGTATACTCAATGTCGTATCCGTATCCACTATATTTACTAACCCGTTATTCAAATGATTTTGATTAAAATCATCCAATACAACTATCAAATATCTCGTACCATACGTATCTATCGGCCCATCCGAAAATAAACCATTCTCTAAATTGTACGGATATGAATTAGGTGGTACAGTTGGTGCAATATAGTTCAAACTAGAACTAACCGGCCTTGAAAATACTATCGGTAATGTTTTATCATCATTCGGTCTATACCCCAATATCCAACCCAAATTATTATTTATCTTCATCGCCGTAGAACCCAAAGCCGTCTGAACACCCAGTGGAGGATTCGCTGCTATGTCATAATAACTATTATAATTTTCTGTATCATAAAAAATTATTTCCACGTCTATCCCAGGAGCATTTGAAGCAAACAAAAAACATGCCTTACCATTATACGGATTATACGATATATCTAAAGTATTTCCACCACTAAATGGAGGATTCGTATTCAAAAGCGTGTTTAGCTTATATTGTATCGCATTCACCAACTCCAGTTTAGTATAGTTACCATCATCTATTGCTATAGAATACACAGTACCTGAAGTACCTGGAGACAAATCTTTTACCCAGAAAAACGACGTACCCATGTTTTTATCTACCACATACCATGAATACGGTATCTCGTAAGAATACATTTTTAATGATAGTGTATCTGTCAATGGATCCGACAAATCCAATGTGAAATCCGTAGACGATGACGGCGCATCCGTATTCTCACTAAATGGTGCAATGTTCTGCCTATACTGACTGTCTATCACCACCAACCTCTGGTTAATATTTTTTAATGTCGGATTTAATGAATCCTGCGCTATCAACAATGGATGCGAATTTAATACACTCAACTGCTCCCTCTTCATCGTCTCATGTGAACCATTCTCGTCATCAAATGTTTTAACCTTGTTCTTTCTATCCGTAATTTTCAGATTCTGTAAAAAATTACTATTTGGTAAATACTGATTCGTCCACCACTCTTTCATTTCTTTTGGCTCCGCATTTGTCTTCGGTTCCGCATCCGGATTCATATTCAAATCATTCAAAATTCTCTCCTTCGCCTTCCCCAAAAAACCATTCTTAGCTAACCTAGGATACTTATTGCTCAATAACCAAAAATGCTTCTCTATGTCATCTAATGTATAAGCATCCGGTTCTGTAGACAAACCTAATAACTCCTTCAACTCATCCACCGTATACATATTTACATCCTTTAATTTCTTTTTTATATCTTTATCCTTATCACTCGACATTTTATACTAGACTTAGACTTATACTTATAAAAAAAATATATTATTATTTACAATATATTTTTTATTTCTATATACTTATTTTGTTTATCTCTATTTTTGATTAATCTCACGCATCTCATGCATCTCATACCTATCACTCCTATCACTCCTATCATGTCTCTCTATACCAACATACTTTGTAAACATCTCCCATAGTACCTCGCCAAAGTTATACTCAAACCTATTATACTTCAACCACTCTGGCAACCTTGTCACACCTATACTCCTCTTTGAATGTTTTGCACCTTTAAATAATAACATCTCTAATACCCATATTACCTTTTTATGATACTCATCCGTCACTTCACCTTTGTCTAACCTATATATACCCTCGTATATATAACGATTCAAATTATGACTACTATGTATCCTCCTCTTATAATTATCCTCACATGGACGGTTTATCACAAACCCAAACCCCTCTATTCTATTCCTATTATTATTCATCTCTATTATAAACATCGGTATACCTTCCTCCACTTTCGGCGAAACCATCTTCGGTGTACCATATATACACCCCTTCATCCCTTTATCCTCTCGCCACTCCTTATTTTCCCTAAAACCATAATCCGAAAATCTTGTCGTCATTATCTCTATTCCCGACACATAATATTTCGTATCTCTTGACAAAACCATTTTATCACGAGTATTTTTACTTAATGTTGTTGTTATTTCTTTAGTTTATCATTTATCTATTTTTATTTCTTCAATTTTATCAAATCTCACCAATCTCTTACACCTCATATCTTTAATAGATGCATGTATATCGCCCGTCACCTCACACCAATCAACAAAAGCCAACCACAAATGATTGCAATATACCTCCCAATAAACTCACCAACATCGCAGCCGGTATTACCCACGACTTTACTCTACCAAAATATACAAGAATTACTACTATAACTATTATAATCGACATCAACAACTGAAACTTCTTTGACCACCACTGTGTACCACCACTCCTATTCCCCAAATTTAGCACACCCATCAAAGCACCTAATAACACCAACGCCTGCACAAGTGTCGCATTCCGCCAGTAATAAACTGTTACAATTAGCGCCGCACGAACAACTATACATATGCTATAATAAATAAGACGACGTCTTTGTACTATTTCACGAGCAGACATACCTCGCTGTAACAGTCCTATCCTATACATTGTTCGTGTAAAATATGGGTCATCATTTGGACAAACCATTCGCAATATTGTTATATATAACATAACAATATTATTGTATTTGTACATTACTTAACACAATTCACGTAGCTTTCAAAAATTATTAAAATTTACTCCATCCCTTTTTCTCTCTTTTATGCGTCTTGTGGTGCTTTTTATGCTTTCTTACCCTCTCACACTTCATCAAATCTGATGTTGAAAATTTCACCCTTGTTGCTCTCATCGTCGTACCTGCATGATAAGCACGTTTCATCTTTGAAAGCGTCTTGGGATGATTATATATAATAATGTCTATTATGTTACGAAAATAGTCACGAAATATATTCCTCTCACGTTTTAAATCATCAACAGTAAACCACCTTATCTCACTCTTCTCAAATAATCCATTCGTCGGATGCTCTACATGCCCCTTCAAATATTCACATATAAATTTATAATTATTGTTAAAATAATACGGCAACTTCTCATCATAATCTGCCTTAACTAAATATGTATAACGCTTGTCATATGCAACCTCATCTATCTTATTTTTTAATATATACTTCTCAAAATCCACCTTTGAACCGAAAAAACCATTCAACTCCTCCGCACCTTCACGTGTCGTTGTGTCTAATAAATCCTCTCCAGGCTTGCGACCTCCTCCGAAATCACCCCAATGACACTTCTTGTCTCGCTCCATCGAACCCTCTTTACCAAATAAATAATAGACCACACTATTGTGTAAAGCCACCAATATTACACCCGAACCAACCATCACAGTTGTTATATGTTATATATTATATAACTATTTTTAATTATACAATATGAATAAAACATTTTAAAAATCTACCATAACCATAACCTAAACATTTCTAAACCATAATTATAATTATATTTATGTTTATTCGTATGGGTTTCTATAATAGATGTAACATTGTTATATTCAGACTTTGGTTTCACTATTCTTATATATCCTCGTGTTTTTTCAAATACACGATTATATGAAATCACCAATACCATGTCTACGGGCATCTAATAAACGTGTATATGAACAGTATTATTATATACAAAAAGTACATCTATATCATTTCAATATAGACTATAACTTACACCCAAAGGTTTTATAATGTCAGTATTAAGCACCACAATTAAGCCTGATTACTCCTGAGTTGTACGCGAGATTGTATCCACTCAAAGAACCACAAAAATAAGCGCTAAAATTAGGTGCTGACGGCAGAAAACCGATGTTAAAAGGAACAGAAGAATTAACACTAACGATTACTTCTTGTGAAGCACCCACAAAACAGCCGTCATTCCAAGTTAAAGCAGTGCTTACAGCAGGTGGAATGTATAACGGGGGTGAAACTGGTAGAACAGTATTTCCAGAAACCCCTCTTTGAATAGATATGCCTGAAATGGTAAGTGATGCTAATTGTCCGCTATATAAAAACATATCGGCACTTGTTAGAATTGTATTTGCTGGTATAACTGGGGGGTTAGGGGTAGTATTAGCATTAATATACGACATAATAGTCATCGGTGGATAACTACCTACGTATTCAACTGGTAATGCTGTGTTAATAATAATGATAGGGGTATATGTCGCACTTGTGAATGATGTGATAGTAAGTGTTATATCGTTGCCCGATATAGCGGTAATTGTGCCTGTAATGCTATCTGTTCCGCTGTAAGTAATCGTAATGCTATATCCCAGTTGATACATAGAACCATCGCTTAAAGTAAAGGTTCTGCTCTGCCCGTTTGCAAGAGAACCCCAGTCATAAATAGTAGTCGTGTAAGTGAATAACAATATCGAACCTTGTATATCATTATTCGCATTTATACAGTCGGATGGGTTATAGTTGAGCGAAAACTTTGAAGGATAGGAAAAACCATTTAATAATTCCAAATTGAGAAATCTATCAACTTCTCTCTGAGCACTACAATTCTGTCTAACTGTAACAGTATCTAAAATATTCCTATTATCTGATACTAAACATCCTGTACCACTATAGAACAAGTTATAACTTGGGTCTACGTTTATCCACTGGTTTGCCGATGTTGATGAATTAAATATTACCTGATTTACAGCACCAGTAGCACCAGTAGGACCTGTTATTCCATTATTAAATATCACAATTTCAGAAACACCAACATAGTTGCTCTGATATAAAGTTCCAGAATACAGTTGGGATGAAGAATTTAATTGGTTTAAACCAATATAACTTGTAGTTGGATTAGGAGGAGTTAGTAAATATTTACCTTTCGTTATATCCAGTAAATCTTTATAACTACGCGCTTGATTTAAACAATACGCAGAAGGAGGAGCACCTTGAGTTGATGTAGCAGATGAAAAACCATACGTCCCTTGATATGGCTTCAAATGTCCAGATGGTGTTCTAAGCGGAAGCACACCTCCTTGCTCAGCAACTGTATTTGCTAAATTCGAAGTCCCTGCAAACTTCACCTTCGCCCTTTTATTACTTATATAATCACTAGCAAACGAATTTTTCGTAGGTGTCGTAAATGTTCTTTTTCTATCCATTTTTAATAATATATGTATATATTTATTATTTATTACTTATACTTTCACAAATACAAATAATAAATATTTACTTATAGTTAAAGTTCACATCTACATGTTATATACACACTCAAAAGCCAACTCTAAACTCCAGTCCATATTATTCAAGTCTAATATACGCCCCAAATCATCATACAACGTTATTTTCATTTTCTGAATATTTACAGGACCAAAATATCTCTTCTCTCTGTTTATAGCATTCGTCGTAGACTCGCCCTGTGCCGCCTGAAAATCTCCTACACCTTCCGAAAATTGCGTAAAATTAACTTTACCTATAATATTTGGAACCGATACAGAGTTCGAAAAAACAGTCATATAATAATCATTCGAATTCTTATTAAAATCATCTATCGCCAAGAATCCATACAAAGGAAACTTCGTAAAACATATACCCTCCGATACTATCGAACCATATGTTGTCGGAGGTGCTGCTAACTGGTTAGAACTTGAATACTTCGCAACTCTAAACCCCAACACCCAGCCCAACCTCAACATCAAAATTCTATAATAGTCATCTTCAACAGTACCAGATTGTAAACTATAACCAACGCTAGTTACTATTTCAAAATTATACGGTATAGTTGAAGCATTCGTCGCATCTTGTGCAAATATACTTCGCCCACTCGTTCTATCTATCACATATTTAAGATTTAAATTAGGACATAAAGCATTATTATTTGGACTATTCGGGTCATTCGTCAGTATATTATTTATTACCTGTTCCAAACATGACGAATATATTGAAATATTCTGTGTAGTATTATAACAACCATCAGGTAATATTAAATTATATGAAACGTCAATATAGCCTAAAACCGACCGACTCAATACATTAATATGTATAACATTATTACCATAAGCCTGTGATATATTATAATATGTTAAAGGTAAAGTAATTCCGGCTATTCTGTAAGCTATAACCTTTTCTAAACGAAACGGTAATGTTATATTATAACTTGTGCTCTTAGTCGAATAATAATTTTCTCTAAATCGTGAGTCTATATTTACGGCTTTTAATATTGTATTCGTTAACATAGGATTAATAACTCCTCTTGATGTCCCATATGAATCCACATTTTGTCCAGGTGTTAAAGTATGATTCACTTCTATATTATGAGCTGCCGTTGGATCTTGTATTATTAAATTATTTGTACCTTTCATCATAGTCATCTTCAAATCTTCAAATCTGTCCACATGAATACTACCACCAAAACCTAAACCATTTATTCCACCACCAGCACCACCAGCACCACCACCACCACCACCACCACCATTCTTATTCTTTACGGTTTTTAATAATACTGATGCCTTCTCGAAAAAATTTTCTAACTTCGACTTCATATCAAATGATATCGTGTCATCATTCACAATTTTCATACATATATTATCCTTCTTATACCTTATATCCTCTGGATTATACTGTTTACCCAATGTTAATAACTCTTCTAATTCGCTTACACTATAATTATTAATATTTAAATCAAAGTTATCCATTATATAAAATTATATGTTATTTTTTTATATAATAGTAGACCTATATTAATTATACTTACACATTAGAATATTACTTTTATTACTTTTATTATTTCTACATATATTTAAACTTCACACATTTAAATTATGACCCACACGCCTTACAAGGTGTTCCGGGATTCGCCATTATATGACCTAAATTAAATAACTGCTTTACTCCTCTAGGTGCAGAACGATTGTTCGCCATTAAACCCACGACGGCAGAACGCGTTCTTGTTTGTACTTGTGGAGGAGCAGGAGCAGGAACAGGAACAGCTTTAGGTGCAGGCGGGGGCGCGACTTTCCTCATAACTTTACCCACATTTCCCCCATTTTGACTAAACATCATTGACATTTTTGACGACATTATTTATTATATATAAAGTAATAAAATATATTATTTTATAAGTCAATATACCAACATTCAACACTCAGGCGACGGATACACGCACGAATCAGAATAAGCTATACCAAACATCCTCGTCTTATTACCATGTACGGGAACATTATTTGCCGTAGACAACTGCGTCTGAGTTCTCAGTGGCTTCTTCCCCTTCAGTTTCGCTAAATACCTATCATATGAACCATGTTTCATGTCTACACCTTTACTTCCTTGCTGATTAGTAGACGCCGCTGACATCGAACCCGGTCTCATTCTCGTAATCGAACTACGCGTCGATGAACCATGCGAAGGCACATTCCTATTAACTACACCAGGCACAGCGCGGTCACTCATTTGATTCCAATTCACATTTTGATACGTAGCAACCGGCTTTGTGTAAACGTTTAAAGCACCTTTATTCATTATATACTCTGAACCATCTACTCGAACAGTATTCTGGATTCGCTTCTGCGTAGGAACATCTGCTACATATGGAATCGCTGTTTCAGTATTATCGTACTGAGGAGCATCCGTACCACTAGCAAACCTACCACATGCTCTACACCCTATTACAGGATTTGGAGACGTAAAATATGGAAACCAACAACTTGCACATATATATGCCGGATAAGAAGGGAATGTCATTTGTTTTTCTATTAAAATATTACAATATTAAAAATATTACACACAACTATAAAATATTAACATAAATATATAATGGGTAAAACTCACACAAATAAGAAACATAAACGACATACTCGTTCACAACAGGGTGGTATAAAAGTTTTACTTCCAAATTTTCCCAACCCCGTTATGGAAAGAGAAATAAAAAATATACAAGGTCTACAAACTATATTATCAAATACCACAAACATAGAAATTGTTTCTACAGGCTCTCTAAATTCATTCGTCGTTCGATTACATTTAGAACCATCCAACGTTCTATTCAGAAGCGACACCGTCGACACAAAAAAATCATTATTATCTCGTCAACATAAGTCACTAAGTTACACACAGGTAGAAAATGACACAGACGGTTTACCTATTCACGAAATTATTATGAAAATATGTATTATTGGTGGAGAGGTAATTCTCGACCCATTTGATGGAAAAGACAAGTGTTCACTCATCATAAACGAATTCGCAAATGAATATAATACACAACGTTATTTGTATAGCTCTATGATGTCAATAAGTGGAAATCCATTTTGTCCAGATGCCTTCGGATTAATTCTGTTTAACCCCCCCGTTGTTACCAACCCACCAACAGATATTAATATTTTTAGTGCAGTTCCTAATATACAAACCATGCTTGGAACCATCAATAACTTAAACCAGATAAATAATTATTTAAATAAGTATGCTAGGTTGGGTTTCAATATCGGTGTAATTTTAATGGAATCTATACCACCGAATTATAGAACAATTTATCATTATTCTTTAGTCGACCAACCATACTATAATAAAGAAACATACAAAAAACTATGTGAAGGAGTTGCTGCTATAAATATTCTATCAATATATCGAGGTATGCTTTTAAATCTTGACGCTCATCCCGGTAACTGGCTATGTGATCCAAAGGCATCCTTGATTCGTCAAATTAAAGAAATTGACTTCGGTAGAGTATATCGCATAAATAACTCAACAAATATTCAACACCTTATTAATGATACGAATCAAAATATAGAAATATACATTACAAATACTTTTCAAAATAACGAAGAAGCAAAAAAAGTTTTTACCGACAATTTTTATGTCCTAATGGGAATAAAAGATGAACAACTTACTCAATATCAGTCTGAACAAAATGTAACGACTAAAATTAATCGACTTAAAATACTATTTGAAACAGAAATACATTCAATTATAAGGCTTTTTAGAACGAATGAATACTTCTCAAAACCATATATCAGCATGAATGTAGATGAAAGGCGAATGAATATTAAAATGATACACCGTATTATACTTACATCAGCTTTAATTGACTCTTTCTATAACTGTGCAAAATATCAAATACAACAAGGACAGATATCACATATTTATAATGTAATATTAAACATTTCTGTTTTAAGTCCCGTAAATATTTTAAACTATCCCATAGCAATAGACCTAGACGAATATAATTTAATTAGACCCGATAAAGCTACCATACTCAAAAAAACATATCAACGCATTTATGATATTATTTACAAATATAACGGAGAAAACAAATTCCCTCATATACGAAACTATGAAAGATTCAAAGAAATACACCGCGGACGGGCCGAGACAGCATGGATAAAAATACAATATGTAGGTAGAGGAATAGCAAGGTGTTCGGTTGCAGCAGCAAGCGGATTAATGAAATGTTCTAAAGCAGTTGGAAAAGCATTAAGTTATGTTCCCGGAGCATCCCTAGTATCTCAAGCAGCATCTACTGTATATGATGGGGCTATAGACTTAAAAGACGCAGTAAAACTAAAAACATCTAATGCATTCCGAAAACTTCGGTCAAAATTAAGCAGTGCTCATCCATATAAACCTATAGGTCCTCCACCTAAACAACGAGCATCATCGCCTACTGCAGTTTCTGGTTCATTAAAGGCTAGATTAATAAAGCCTCTAAGTTATGGTGGAACCAGGTCTACCCGGCGCTCAACAACCCATCATCGCCTTAGACGCACTAAAAAATGTTGAACACGCTATATTCAGTGAAATACTGTAACACCCGCATGCCCCTATACGCCGTTCATAATATGTTACTATTTTTACACATATTATTAACTAAAACAACTAAAAAATTAAACATATAAATGGGGATAGCATTATTTATAGTTTTTTATGTTTCATAGTATGACCACATCCCTTTTTATGTTTACGCCTACGACTATGAGTAAACATCTTCATAAATCCACCCTTTTGTTTTTTCGTTTTATTTGAACCACTTTTCTCTTCATATGAATCCACTTTTTGAGCTATCTGAGCGACTTTACCTGTATCACGATGCTTCAATATTAAGTCACCGTTGGGTTTAACCATTTTTATGAAAAGCTTTTTAAACTGTTCGGGATTATTTTTAGCAAGGTTGCGTAAGTCACGTGAACACTTTTTTGTGCAAACAAATACACGATATATACCACCTTTATAGTATACTTGTATAACCTCCTTCGTTGTTTGATACCTATCATATTGTAAATGTCTATTCGGACAACATACTGTCCAATGGTTACCCATACAATGCATTCCTTCAAGATTCTGGGCGTATTTCGGTTTGTCTTTATTTATCTTTGAAGATGACATATATACCAAGTCTTTATATATAATAATACAAGATTTTTTTTACAAGTATAGGTATGTTTTGTTAATTTTTTAATAACTTTTCAGTATCTTTATTCAAAATAATCTCCTTACCAATTATTTTAATAATCTTTTTCTCATTTTTTATATCATTCTCAATCGGTTCGCATATTTTATTTATAAGTGTCAAGTACTCCATCTGCGTGGCCTCTGTATCAAACCAATCCGGATTCTGTTCTACCCATGAACTAATAGCATTCCTTTCCTTATTCGCTATTTTTATTATCGTATTTCTCATTTTCTCATGGCTCTCATCCTTCTCCCACTTCTCCTTATCCTTTATATACATCGTATCACGTTTCACATCCGTACAATGTATCGGCCTCTTATAGATATCCAACTCCTTTAAACCACGTATCATAACATTGCTTATACCCTGAACTAAACCATTCGAACGAGAATACTGCAAGTCCTCTAAAGTTATCTTAAGCGACTCTATAAACTCCGACATGTTTAACGCATCCTTACACTTCTCATTCAAAAAGAAATTCAAATTAAAATTATTATTCGTCATATTTGTCGTCATGTTATTATTCGTAGTTACATTACCAATCTTCGGTATTATCGCATTAATCTGATGCTGTTGTTCCTTTATTATCTTTATCATCTCCTGATTATCATTCATTAACTTCATAAACATATCAGTAGTTATATTTAGTTTGTCTCCAACTATCGTATTCTCACCCATACCAGACTGAACAATCATCTTACAATGTTTTTTATGATTATATAGAGACCCTCGGTGATTATATGTCTTACCACATATACAGACCATATTATGCTCAGGGGATGAAATTGTCGTACTTTGGTTGCATTTGTTGTGTTTATGTTTCTTGGTGTCAATATGTTTTTTAAAATCTTTTTTATTAGACGTCTTATAGTCACAAACTTTACATTCAAAACTACTCATCGATAAAATGGGATTTATTGGGATGTCCGTTGTATTCTCCTTAATGTATAAGACACAGATAATTCTTAAGTCCTTTACTTAAAATATATTTACAAAAATTTATCGTCACGTTTTTTTCAACTTAAAAACACGATTTAGAGCATTATGCTCTGAGTGATGAATGCATTGCTTTTTTTATATTTCTACCCCAGGTTTTCAAAAATGGACAAAAATAAATGTCCATTTTCAAAAAACGGCCCCAAGAGTTGAAAAAAAGAAACATCATCGATTTTGGGAGGGCTAGGGGTCCAATTCCTTTTATACCATTTTTTAAGACTTTTCTTGTAATATTTAAATAGAAACACTTTAATGTGTAAATATTGTTTAAAATATACAAGTTATTTATTTTTTATACAGTAAATATAAAATGAAAAAAACCAGAAAAATTAAAAATAAAAAATTATTTTTAAAGTGGTTGAAAAAATCTAGGTCTCATATAAACAAGTATAGTATAAAACATGGAGGGGAGCCAAAAGGTAAAGACAAAGACAACGACAAAGACAAAGGCAGCGAATCTGATTCTAGTTCTCAGCAGTTAGTTAGTCAAAGTGTAGTGACAAAAAAAAATGCTATTGCTTTGGCTGTAGTGGTTACACTAGGAGAGGTAGCATATAGTTTAGCCTCTAATCCTGTTGTAGTGTCAGCAATTATTGGTTTAGGTGTAGGAACAACTGCATTTACAGCTGTTGCTTCTGGAGGTGCAACATTACTATTACTCGCGGTAGGAACATATGCCTATTTTAAAATAACAGCGGCATATAGCAACTATTATACAATGATTCATGTTATGAATGACTATATTTTATTATTACAAAAAATAGATATTATGGTTAGGGTTGCTATTAAAATAAGTCAACAATACCAGTTCGTTATTGATACAAAAGATGTAAATAAATCATTAGAACGCATATTTAGTAAATTTGATAAACTATTAAGTATTGAAGATATAGGTAAAATACAACAAGAAGTTCAAGACAATGATAGTAGTATTGACAAAAAATTAAAATCGGCCGCTGAAGATGCTGCTGATGAGATAGATAGGAGTCAGTTGTTAGACATAGATAAACCGGAAGAGCCTAAAGATATATCACTTAAGGTTACATTTATACAAAAAATACAAAACTCTTTAACCAAAGTGAAAAATAGCACTCAAAAATTTTTAAAAATAGTTAAATTCGATTCAAAAAAATTTACAAGTCAGTTAAACGAAGAAGTTATGAGACTAGGATTATATTTTTCAATACTTCTTGGAGAGTTTAATATTATACTAAACGTATCTCAAATGACCATAATAGAGAAACGCGATTTTAAACTTTTATTGACTAAGAATACGAGTGTTAATAGTAGTTCTGATTTTAAGAAACTACTTATATCTTCAATTATATATAGAACATTACAAATATATAACATTTTTGCTCTATGTACGAAAGGAGCATCAATATCAGACGCAGCAAAAAAAACAACATGCAGCCAAGTCTCGATAAAACAATATATTGTAGAAGTTGAAGCTGAAAGAGTCAAAATTAGAAAAGTACTATTCGGTAAAAGTAAAGCTACTAAAGAATTTTTATTTCCATTATACCATGATTATAGTTCAGGATTAAATATTCTTAGGGGTATTATGAGGGATTTTAATGTATCAATTACAGAAGAAAAAGAAGCAAGAGATTTTGCTAAAAAAATACACGAATTCAATGAAAAATATTCTTCGGCAACAAAAGAAAGCATAAGCGACTCTTCGACTGGTTCAACAATATCAACCGACCATTTGGTACTTGGTGAAGACTATTACGAAGATACAGGAGATAGCGAAGAAGCTCTCAACGTTACCCAGCAGAAGAGTGCACTGCCGCCACAGAAGACTGCCCCTGCTCTCCCTCCCCCACGGAATACTACACCGCCACCACCGACGGCTGCCGTAAACCAAGATGGATGGGCGAATTTTGGTATGATGAATCAAATGCGTCTAGATGATGAAGCGAATAAAGAGAGTCAAGCGAAATAACAAGCCAGTATAATATGTATCCTTTTCGATACACATTGTACTATGATAAATGTAACTATTAACTGGTTATAAGTGAAAGTAGTCATCTAAAAATGTTTTTGAATATAATTCGTCCATATGTTTTACTATTTTGACAGGTTTTAGTACCTCCAGCGTAATTTGTGGTTGCAGTTGCAGTTGCGGTTGCGGTTGTTTAAATGTATCAACTTTTTTTAGAAATATTTGCTGGGGTGTTTTAGGTATATTTATTTTTGGCCTGGGTTGTTGTTTATTAAAATTCTG